>VFSW01015524.1_pt1 | contig 10459 bp, 18 predicted proteins | sample 5358111 | NCBI WGS metagenome assembly VFSW01 (sample SAMN11554181, study PRJNA540505) | mine drainage metagenome | isolation source: sediment from site ElyBrook_90M | place: USA: Ely Copper Mine, Vershire, VT | collected 2017
CCAGTGAGCGCCGCGAGTGGCTGATACAAGCTGATGAGTGGCATATCATTGGTGCCCTACGTCCATCCTTTGATGAGGATGGAGAGATCGTAGAGTTTGCAGCGTTCTCGCTTGAGGATGTCAAGAGTGGGAACTTCTAAGAGGATGTATGAGCACATCTCAGCGAATTGAGGATGTGCTGAGCGGGAAAAGCAGTGTAGTATTGAGTGAGGCGCGAGCCTCGGAAGGATAAAGACAATGAGTGGTATTCGTGATGATAATGAGTTGGAGCATGACAACCCATTATCTGCCAGTGAGCGAGCAAGATTAGATGCTCGCCTTACAAAGTGGGGCGAGATGAGTGCATCTCGTAATCTCGACAATGTGTATGTTTTAGTGAATGGTGTTTGTCTTCCTGTCCTCTTAGGACAGAGAGGACAGGGAACGCCCGAAACACCATTCCATTACGAGCAAAGAGAGAGCGGCGCATCCGTCTCCTATCTGGACGGATGCCGTCGCAGACAGAAGGAACTCACTTTTAAAACTGAGCAGGTCATTTGTGTCTCTTTTTCGGATGCCCAAATGAGAGGCGAGGTAACGCCCGATTACCATCAATATGCATGGCTTTATCGTCTAGCCGATGCTCCTGCTCAGAGTCCATGGTATCCATCTCTGTCTGCCTTGAAAGAGGCGGTCATAGAGGCCGATAAATTGTCTGTAAAGTAGGTGGCTAGTCTCAGCCGAAAGGATGTGTGAAATGTCTTTTGAATCGGAAGTGCGCGCATTCGTTGCATCGGAAGCGTTTGCCGGTGCGGTCAATTTATATAATCAGTCCTCTGGCGATGAGGAGCGTTATATCGATATCTCTGGTGAGTCCTTTCAGATCATCAAAGGAAATTCCGTAGAGGAAAATCGCCAGGAAGTCATTGAGCAGATGTTCAATGAATATAAAGAGAAAATCGATTGGTCTGCTCATTCCATCTCTGAGTAGTGCGTATCGGAGCGGCGCTTTCCGCTCCAAAGGAGCCATCAATGGGCATTCTCAGTGGCGATACCTGGGCATCCGTCATGGGCGCTGGGCCTGGGCGCGAACTGACATCAGCAGAGCTTGAAGCCTCTGCTCGCAGACTGGCTGTGGATTTCACACGATGCGTTGAAATCCGCATCTATCGCTCTGAAGAGTGGCATTATCAATATGCCACACGCGTCTATCTGGACTACGACGGGCCAGACATGGGCAAGATGTTGCTCATGATGGACAATGGCAAGCGGCGTGATGTGAGCAATCTCGTGTGGATTGAAGAGCGGCTCGTGGCCATCAATGCCTATCGCGAGGTGCAAGGTTTGCCACTCATCGAGAAGCAGTATGAAATGGTTCAAGGTCTCTATGCGGATAGGTACGTCCGTCCAGAAGGAGGATGGCTATGATGGACACTCGTTCTCAGCTCGTCACCGATGCGCGTCAAATCGCGCAACACATCGGCTATACCAACCTCGTCAACGGCTTGCAACCGGTTGATGCACTCGTACGCAAGTATCGCCATGAGTTGCTTGACGAGTTGCCAGAGGCACTAGCACAGAAATCGCTCCTGGATGGCTACGGAGAGGCGGCTGATGTGCTCTACTACGCAGCGTGCCTTGATGAGCAAGAGCAGGGCGCAAATTGGTGGGTCAACGGCTTGCAAGCCTTGCTACCTGAGATAGATCGTGTTAAGGCCCAAGCCGCCGCACTTGCGAAATACAACTGGCGTGCATCGGGCAAAAACAACAAAGATGAGCAGTATGAATTAGCCCTCATAGCCGAGGCGATACGGGAGAAAAACTGATGTACCTCAAATGCTACTACAACCCCAAAGGCAAGATAGCCTCTGTCCAAGAAGTCGAATCCGCACTTCCCAAGGATATCGCATGCTTGACCGTTGATGCCAGCATGGGCTATTGTGCGGTCAACTTTCCCGATAAAGCGCCGTATGAGCAGTGGAAGCGCGTCCAGAAAGTACTGCAGGACGCGGGCTTTGAAACGGAATGACGCAAGCCCCAACAAGAGCCGTCTCATTCAGTTGAGACGGCTCTTTCGCATATTGCTCATCTCATGTACAATAGACACAGGCGAGTGGTAGCTCGTTAGTCTCATTGGTTGAGGCGAGAATGTGGATGAAGATGAAATGAGGCGAACATATGCAGAGCAACACCAACGGCATTCAGCAATGAGTGCTATTTTTGTTGCTCTGTTTGTGAGCGGGTACAATGAAGTTTGTCAACATAGCACGAAAAAGACGGCAAAACACACGAATGAGCATCAATATAGAAGTGAAATGCAAGGATGAATGGATATCTGTTGCTGAATACGCATTGTTGGTTGCATCGCAGCGTCCAGAACAGGCACGTATCGCTACCATGAGCGAAGAGCATTTCATGCGGCTACTACACAAGGTAATGCAAACGCAAGCGACACCGATGACGAAGCAAGAGTACAGAGAGCAATTTGCATAATGTTGGAAGCTGAACGAAAACGAATAGATCGACTCAAACGCTATCGTCACATTCGACTTGCTGAGATGATATCTTACAACGGCGTTGGTGCTCCTGGTACTGGACATGGTTGTGAGCAATGGTGCTATGCCGATGGTTCCATCGTTCGGAATTGCGATGTAAGAGGGTGCAAGCGCGAGTATCAGGAGCAATACGCATGACAGATGCATTTAGGACAATAGAAGAGCAGGACATCAAAGCACAAGCCATACACGAAGAGCTAGCAGTTGAGATAGCGCGGATGATGAAGAGCACGATGGTTGATGTGCATAATGCACTCTACCGTGCAAGTATTAGCAGTGAGAGGCCGATTGAAGTGGCACACATTGTGTATGAGTTCTTGGCACATCACAAAGAGAAAGCAGATGGACGTGTGGACGCAGAAGAGCAGGCAAGAGTATCAGGAGTGGATAGCTGAGTATGGAACATAAAGTAATTGCAACGGCCCTTCTTAAAGGCCATTCTAGGAATTACCGTTCCCATCCACCGGAGCAAATCAAGCACTTAGTTGCAAGCCTTACCAGATTTACGCAAGTGCGTGATATTGTCGTACGCAAGGATAAGAGCAGTGACCGCTATACTATCCTTGCTGGTCATGGTGTGGTTGAGGCTGCTCGTGAATGCTTCATACCGGAGATGTCTTGTGTGGTTGTACCAGATGCCTGGACAGATGAAGAGGCAAACGCATACTTGGTAGCAGACAACAATATCAATAATGGAGCAAGCGATGATGATAGCGTGCTCGCTGCATTGCTCCAAGAGCAACAAGATGCGGGCTTTGACTTGGCAGCGTTGGGCAGTGACGATGAGACGCTTAGGCAGATGTTGCAAGTATTGGGAGATGAATATATAGCTGGTAGCGGTGACACACCTGATGTAGAGTTCAAAGAGTTTGATGAGACGATAGCCGATGATCTGGATACGGAACTATGTAGTGAGTGTGGGAAGTTGTGTATCAAGAAGGGGAAAGCCTGATGCTTGACTTTGTGAATGCTCCTATCAATCCTACAACGCCGCGATTATTCAATGTAGTTTCAACCTTCGCTGGATGTGGCGGGTCATCGACGGGGTACAAACTTGCAGGAGGGAAAGTCTTAGCCGCTATCGAATGGGAAGAAGATGCGGTGAAGACGTATCGCATGAACCATCATGGTACGACCGTTTTGCATAGAGATATTGCCTCGGTCTCTGCTGATGAATTGCTTGCTCTTGTCGGACTGAAAGCAGGAGGACTTGATATTTTCGATGGAAGCCCGCCGTGTCAAGGTTTCAGTACAGCAGGTAAACGAGAATTAGATGATCCACGTAACAGCCTCTTCAAAGAATATGTACGCCTCTTGCGAGAGTTACAGCCCAAAGTTTTTGTTATGGAGAATGTAAGTGGTATGGTCAAAGGTGATATGAAGCATATCTTTGCTATTATCATGCGAGAATTGAAATCATGTGGCTATCAGGTGAAATATCAACTCTTGAATGCTATGTATTTTGGTGTGCCTCAATCCAGAGAGCGTGTGGTCTTTATCGGTGTAAGAAATGATCTGACTATTCTACCTAGTTATCCAGTAGCACAGACACAGCCTATTCCTCTGATCGCGGTTATTCCTGATGCCATAGCGAGCAGGAGCATGAAGATCAATCCGTGGATACCAGCATCACGGCCTTGCTGCACGCTTACAAAAACATCTTCTGATTTCCAACTCAAGACAAAAGCAGGCATTCGTAACATCTCCATTCAAGAAGCGGCTCGCTTAACTTCATTCCCTGATGCGTTCCAATGGACAAAGCACGGACGCGAGCGTATCGGTAACTCAGTCCCACCCATGTTCATGAAGGCCATCGCAGAGCACATCTCTACCAACATTCTCAGCAAGATACCAGAGGTGAGCCATGCCAAGTAGGGAAACACAGGGAGTGCAAAAAAGGGATATCAATGCCGCACAACGAGTAGCTCTCGCGGTCAAACTACGCACACAAAAGGTCAAATACGATGATATCGCAAAAGCGTGCGGCTATTCCAACGCGGGTGCGGCCTACAAAGCCGTACAGCGTGAAATGCAAAGAGTCGTTGTTGTCAATGTAGAAGAGTTGCGCCGTGAAGCACTCAACAACCTGGATATGATGCATGCTGAGTGTTGGAAGATCATCCTTGAGAAAGAGGCAAAAGGGAGTAACAAACTCTTTGCCATGGATAGGCTCGTCGCTATAGAGGATAGACGCGCCAAACTCATGAACCTTGACAAGCGTCCAGAGGAAGAAGCCACAGCACAGAACTATACGAAGCGTATCATTTTGACTCATCAAACATCCGTTGAGGTGCAACATGACACTAGCAACGGTTGAAGAAACATATACGCCGTATGGTGCAATCAGTGAGCTATTCACCTGTAAGGCAGAAGAGATCATCCTTGCTGGGGCGGCGGGTACAGGAAAATCACGCGGTAACTTAGAATACCTCAACTATTGGGCATCTGAATACCCTAAATGTCGCTTACTCATGGTACGCAAAACACGCCGTTCACTCACTGAGTCCGGTATGGTCACACTTGAGCAGAAGGTGTTACATCCGGCGCAAGGCGTTCACTTTAAGTCAAGCATGCAGCAATACCAATACCCAAATGGTTCTATCATTGCTGTAGGTGGTATGGATAAGCCACAAAAGATTATGTCAAGTGAATGGGATATCATCTACTTTCAGGAGACCACAGACGGCGATGAAGAGGACTGGGAGATGTGCTCTATCCGTCTGCGCAACGGGAAACTACCTGTACAACAGATGCTCGGAGATGTCAACCCTGGTCCGCCTAATCACTGGGTAAAGCAGCGTGCGCAATCGGTCCGCCTCCTGATGCTTGACACGTTCCACGAAGATAACCCGATGCTCTTCAACCGTGATGGCACTATGACCGCCGAGGGTGAGAGATACCTTGCAAAGCTTGACCAGCTTACCGGAGTGCGCTATTCTCGTTATCGGTTAGGCTTGTGGGCGGCCAGTGAAGGCATGATCTATGAGGATAGTTGGCAGACAGGAAAGAACCTTATCAACCGTTTTCCTATTCCGCTTGAATGGCCTAGATACATGGCGGTTGACTTTGGCTTTACCAATCCGTTCGTCTGTCAGTGGTACGCACAAGACCCCGACGGGCGATTATTCCGCTACCGTGAAATCTACAAAACCAAGATGCTGGTAGAAGACCATGCGAGAGAGATTAAGCGTGTATCGCGTTGGGGCGAAAGTGGTGGCGACCCGTTGCCACGTGCTATCATCTGCGACCATGACGCCGAAGATAGAGCCACGTTGGAGCGTCACTTAGGACTCAATACCATACCCGCAATCAAGAATGTGAGTGCTGGTATCCAGGCAGTTGCGTCACGGTTGAAAGCGGCTGGTGATAGCAAACCGCGCCTGTTGTTTCTGCGTTACTCTCTGGTGGAGCGAGACCGTGAATTAGCGGACAGCAAAAAACCCACCTGTTTTGAAGAAGAGATAGAGTCGTACGTGTGGCGAAAGACAAGTACGGGCGTAAAAGAAGAGCCTGAAAAAGAGAATGACCACGCGCAAGACTCTACTCGTTATGCAGTAGCCTACTTTGATTTGAGACCGCAAGAAGTGAAATACAGCCAACGTATATTTTAGATGTGATGGAAGATGAGGTGCAAGTGTGACACAGACCATGCAGCAACCAACAACAACGGCGCAAATGCCACAACAACCGAGCTATGTGGTATCAGAGACGGATAAAGCGCGTATCGCTGCAATAGCCGCCGCATGGGAAGCATACAATGGCTTGCTCCCCCCGCCGCTCAAAAAAATGCCCGATGGCACAGACCCCAACGTTATGTCAAATAGATGTCAGCCCATTGTTGACAGAGGCGTGGACTTTCTCTTTGGCAAAGAAGTCGAGATATCCGTAGAAGAAGGCGCTCCCGACGAAGCACAAACGTTGCTAGATACCACCTGGGGCCGCAAAGAGACACGCATACCACTGCTACAAGACTTAGCCATGAACGGCGCTATAGCTGGTCAAGCATTCCTACGCATCGTACCAAACAAAGATAACTCAGTCTATCGTCTCATTGTCGTTGACCCTTCCATTGTGAGCGTGCAAACAGCCCCGCAAGATTGTGAGACGGTGCTGCTCTACTGTATTCAATACAGCATGCAAGAGCAGAAGGACGGCAAGCCCGTAACCGTTTGGTATCACGAAGAGATGCAGCGTATTGACCCCGATGGGAACTCTCTCAACGATATGCCCGACGATGACGACACCTGGACAATTCAGCACTGGACACGCATAGGAGACCGTGGCAACTGGACACCAGCAGGTGAGCCGATTGTGTGGCCTTATAACTTTGCACCATTGTTCAGTTGCAAAAACTTGCCGCAACCAAATTCATTTTGGGGCAAGCCAGACATCACACCTGATATCATCGGTGTCAATAAGGCACTCAACATGACGCAATCATGCATTAATTTGGTGCAGATACTTTATGGACATCCTGTCTTATTTGCCACTGGTACAGGACAGACAGAGATAGACATTCGCCCAGGCAAGATCATCGGGTTGCCGCTGGACAATAGCAAGATTGCATCTGTACCAATTGTGAGCGATGTTGCCAATGCACTAGCGTTCTGTGCTAATCTACGCTCAGACATCGATGAACAATCGAGCGTACCTGGGGTTGCAACGGGACGTATTGAGGTGATGCCACGCGGTATCAGTGGGATTGCTATAGAGTTGATGGCTATGCCGTTGCTCAAGAAGACTGAAAAAAAGCAGTGCAATTATGGAGCGTTACTTATTGCGGTAAGTAAAGCATTGCTCGTACTTGGCAAGATGAGCGAAGATATCGATATTGAGCTAGCATGGCAAGGGAGCTTGCCTAGCGATGATTTAGCCACGGTTCAAGCGGCCATACTCAAAAAACAAATTGACATTTCAAATACCACCATTCAGAGAGAACTTGGCTACGATCCGGAGGCTGAGCAAGCATTGTCACAAACGGAAGATGCGCAGAAGTTGCAAGCCTATGCACAAGGAATGGGCATGCCTCCGCCAATGCAACAACCTGGACAACCCATGCAGCAAGGACAACCCGCACAATCGCCCTTTATCGGCAATGGAGGACAGTAGCATGACCGACGAAACAACCGCTTTACCGATGGTCCCTTACGGCATACAATTGCAAGAGGTGGTCGTCAGGCAAATACGTGCAGAGCGCACAGCGACACCTGCACTACGTAGTGAACTCAGAACCAACATCAGCGTGTCGGGGCTGAGTGTCGGAGACGGCAAAGGTTTGGTGTCGTTGGATGTACAAACAGGTGAAGCGCATGACGAAATCTTTGTGTCATTGGTCGCTGACTTTCGCTACACCGATGCATTCACAGATGCACAAGCTGAGGAGTTGCTACGTACAGGTATGCTCGCTGTACTGTTGCCATATGCACGTGAAATTGTCCATCATCTCAGCATGCGCATGGGGATTGTACCGATTATCTTGAGCATGGTAGCCGTGCAAAAGGAGCAAACACATGAGCATGAGTGAGCGTCTCTACAAGATTGTACGCATGGTCGCGTATGGAGAACTTGTAGCAGGAGAGATGGTGGAAGAATGCCCGCATTGCACCTATGAGCGTCGCTATGGTGATGAAGAGCCAATACATACACCTGATTGCATTGTGCCGCTCGCACGCGCTGAGATGAAAGAGCTAGGAACGCCGCTCAAGAAGTACCGTGTTGAGTATGAGTCGGCATGGCGTGACTATCCGTCTGGAAGTGCATCTAGTTTTCAACTTCCCTTTGCATTTGCTCCTGAATTAGCAGATACACCATTCTGGCAACAACAAAAAGGCTATGAGTATGCCTATGATGAGCAGGAAGCACGCAAAGATATACCGGTCATGTCGAAGCGCAAGGGAAGCTTTCCGCAAGTGCGCAATGTCTATGTGGAATGCTTAGGAGAGGTGCAATGAACAATCGTGATACACAGTTTGCGGGCTTTGCTAAGCTGCTACTTACAGAGATAGATACCGTAATCGGCAACGGCGCTATGTTTATGGCAGACCATGAAATGAGCGAAAAGGAGTTTGCACAGCATCTTGGGTTACTCATTGCACAACGTGCCTATGATCTTGTTGAGCATACTATTGAGGCAATGCAACCCTACATCTACGACGAAAAGATAGCAGGTCAAGAGTCAGTCAAGGATGTACCCGATTTGACGGAATGGCCCAAAGAACAAAAGGAGACGAAATAATGAGCGATATCAACAGAGAAGCAGCATTAGAGCACATTCAGGGTGTGCTTGACCATAAAGAGCTTGTTGGGGTTTTCCTCAATGCAATCATAACCGACATGGTACGGCGTGCTATTGTGCATGATTATTCCAAGTACACGCCAGAAGAGTTTGATAGTTTCGTAGAGGCAACACCGCAACTCAAGACGCTTACCTATGGCAGCGAGGAGTATCGGACTGCGTTACGCAAGATCAAACCAGCTATCAAGCATCATTATGAGGTGAATGACCACCATCCTGAGCACTACGAAAATGGTATCAATCAAATGAACCTGCTTGAAGTCGTTGAGATGGTGTGTGACTGGTTAGCGGCGACAAAGCGCGTCAAGGATGGTGATATCTTCAAGAGTTTGGAGATCAACAAAGAGCGGTTTGGCATCGGAGATCAACTGTATACAATCATCCGCAATACTGTGATTTTCCTTACTTCTGGCAAGGAATAATGAGTAGCACGTCTCGATTGCAACAAACGATACAGCATTATAGAGCGGCTCTCTTGGCACAAGAAGCGACAGCAGCACAACGACTCGACCGCGCATATCAGCACGTCCTAGCGCAACTACAACCGCATTTGAACGCATTGTACGACGCAATCAATAAGAAGATGGCGAGCGGCGAGAAGATACCTGCTAGTTGGATTTACGAAAGAGACCGCTTACAAGCCTTAAAGCACTACGTATCAGGAGAGATCAACCATTTCGGCATGCTTGCCTACACAGAGACACACCAACTACAACAAATGGGTGTCTCACTTGGCATGCAATCAGCACAAGCGTTGTTGAGAGAGAGCGTACCGCCTGGGATACATTGGTCTTTCGGTGTCCCGTCTCAAGATGCAATAGAACGGCTCATAGGCGCAACACAAAAAGGCTCGCCGTTAGCTGATTTGTTTGCGGGTTTCGGCTCGGAAGCAGCTACCAAAGTGGGTGATGTGCTCGTTACTGGCTTGTCGCTAGGCAACGGGCCGCGTGAAGTGGCAAGGGATGTGCAAGCGGCGTTGGGCATATCGCGCAATCGGGCATTAGTGCTGAGTCGGGATCAACTCGTAAAGGCGTACAGAGGTTCAGCACTTGAGAATTATCGGGCTAATAGCGACGTGGTAAGTGGTTGGATATGGGTAGCCGCAATGGGTGCATGTGCAGCGTGCTCTGCGATGAATGGAAGTGAGTTTTCTCTTGATGAGGAATTAGACGATCATGTATGCGGGCGTTGTGCAAGAGTACCAAAAACACGCGATTGGTCAGAGATACTAGGTTCATCGGGTATTGATACTTCTGGCATAGAGGATACTAGCCCAACATTTGAGGATGGTTCAGATGCCTTTGCGAACTTCTCAGAAGAGATGCAACGGCAATCGCTTGGAAGCAATGCAGCGTATGAGTTGTATAGTTCAGGTCAGGCTATCTTACAGGATTTTGTCGGATACAATGATGACCCTGGATGGGGACGCAGTATATACCAGAAGAGCGTCAAGCAAATTATGGAGGAGGATAACTAGCCATGGCATGGAAACACAACCCCGCTGGTGGCAAACCCATCGCAACACCCAAAGTAGCCACGCCCAAGGTTGCTACTCCCAAAGCGCCCACGGTAGCGCAGGCAACGCAACCGAAAACAACGACGCCGCATGTACCGAAAGCGCCCACGGCAA
>VFSW01015525.1_pt1 | contig 10459 bp, 11 predicted proteins | sample 5358111 | NCBI WGS metagenome assembly VFSW01 (sample SAMN11554181, study PRJNA540505) | mine drainage metagenome | isolation source: sediment from site ElyBrook_90M | place: USA: Ely Copper Mine, Vershire, VT | collected 2017
TTATGTTCTTTGGCAGCCTTCTCTTACGCCTCTATAATCTCGGCATGCGCGTCAACATTCGCCGGATACAAATCTTTTTTCATGTCTGCCGGCTGTGGCAGTTTGGGCGCATCGTTGCGCTCGGCGTACACCAGCCGCCACTGGTCGCCCTGCTTCTGCCATCCCTGGTCGTCGGTGACGGCGAAGGTTTGGCTGCCGGACGTGACATCGGCATGGAAGATCACGTTAGCCCTGGCTGGCCGCACGATCAGCCGTATGATCTCGACTTTCATCGTCGGCGATTTCAGGCCGAGCCAGAAACTGGTATCGGCATCGGCATCGTGCATTACGGTTTTGATCCGAATCTGTGCGGCTGGGTCCGAGCTGTACATGGACTTCAGCGTGGCCGCATCGCCGGTGAGCACGGCCGCCATCCATTGCTGAAAGGGAGCAAATGTGGAGGAGTCGGGTGTCCCCTGGCCTGCGGCGCTAATCGTTAAAGCAGCGGCCGCTAAGAGGGTGACTGCCACTCGCTTCATCTTTCGTATCATTGCGGTTCCTCCATTTCATTCCTCCCGCAGATGGCGTCCGGTGAGACGAACGAACACGTCCTCGAGACTGGCCTGCCGGGTCGTAAGATGCTGCAGTTGTCTTCCATGCTTTTCTACAGCGTCGAGCAAAGCCGGAATTGTCAGATGCGGCTGCTTCACATTCAACGCAAACATACCGTCGTCTTCGCGCACGGATTCGACACTCGGAAGGCTCCGCCAAGCCTGCAGAGAATCGCCATCAGAATTTCCGCCGATGGAAAATTCTACGACGTGATGACCGCCGAGGCGCTCAATCAAACTGGCAGGAGATCCTTCCGCGATGATCTGTCCGTGATCGACAATCGCGAGGCGATCGCATAGACGCTCGGCCTCGTCCATGTAGTGCGTGGTCAGCAGCACGGTGCCACCATCGCGCTGAAATGCGCGGATGATGTCCCAGAGCTGGCGGCGGCTCTGAGGATCGAGGCCGGTTGTCGGTTCGTCGAGAAAAAGAATCTTCGGATTGCACACCAACGCCGTAGCGACTGCGAGCCGCTGTCGCTGGCCACCAGAAAGTTTGCCCACCCAGGCATCGGCTTTTTCTGTAAGTTGCAACTGCTGGAGAACTTCGTCGCTAGAGCGCGGCGCGCGATAAAAGCTGGCAAATAGATTGATCGTCTCGCGCACACTCAGCTTCTCGGACAGCCGCGTCTCTTGCAGCGAGATGCCCAGCCACTCGCGCATCTCGCGCTCGTTCTCTTTCCAAGTGTGGCCGAAGATCGAGACTTCGCCCGAGGTCGGCGAGAGCAGGCCTTCGAGGATTTCGATAGTCGTGGTCTTCCCCGCGCCATTCGGTCCTAGCAGGCCGAAGCATTCGCCGGCTGCGATTTCCAGGCTTAGCCCGCGGACAGCCTCGACCTTGCCGTCGTAAGTCTTGCGCAGATCACGGCACTGGATGGCGGTGGGCATGGCGGCATTTTACAGGAACCAACTTCCGGCTGGCCGCCGTGCTTACTCATGGATATTAATCTCTTCTGCGATGATCGAAAGCAGCACCTCGGCAACTTCAGGTCCACCTTGATACAACCAGCGAGCCAGAAGTGAAAACCCAATAATGCGGGTAAGCATGAAACTCCAAGAGATGAGCTCGAGGTGCCGATAGTACTGGCTCATCGATGGGCTGGACAACTCGACCTGCCGATAATGAATAAACGTGTAAATGGACCCTGGCAGATGAGATGCTTCGGAAAATGCCCATACCGTTAACAGAACCGCCAGCGTGCGGGCAGCTAAGACGACCGCGTCGTCTTTGGACATGAGCCTCCTGCGCAGAACTCGCATTCTAGCTTAAGAGATCTGTCCCTTACACCAGTCGCTACATGGCTAGCGCCTATCTTTCACTGGAGTAACGAGATCGCAGATTCTGCGCGCCTATCGTGAGGCCACGAGTTCACCCGGACCTGGATCGCCCGGAGGCGTGGGCATTGACGGCGGAGGAAGCGGGGTTTCCGCGGGTGCGTCACCGGGCTGCTTGGGCACGTCATCGGAGTCTTCCCCGGGACGCCGCATCGTCGGCGCGTTGGGCGGACGCCCGTCGCCATCTTTTTTCGCCTCGGTGTCCCGGTCGGGACGCTCGAGAATGATTTCTCTTTCCGTGCGGAGGATTTTCTGTCCGCCGACCTTCATCGTTTCGACACGGACAACTTCGTCGTTCACGATCCTTACGAAGTCGACATCGGCCGGCGGGGTGCCGTAGATCCATTCTTCGTAATCAGTCTCGCCATCGCGCTCGCGAACCTTGTTCGGCGGCTTGCCTTTGGCGTGCAGCACCATTTCCGAATCCATTCCCACCAGCACATGGTGCTCCTGAATCGCCTGTTTCACTTTTGGCGGTACGGTGTCGAGGTAGGCCTCTTCCTTGCTGCGTGCATTGAAATCAAGCACGGGAATGAGCAAATCGCGCAATTGCTGCGCACTCATCTCGGGCACATATTTGTCGAAGTAGACGTCGAGGTAGGATCCGTGCGGATTCTGCGCCGACTGGCTCGGCCCCACCGGGACTGGCGCTCCCCCCGTACCCGAAACCTCAATGTGCTGATACCACTTCTTGTGGTGAATTGGCCCACCATTGATTTCGAAATGAATATGGTCGGGACGAATCTGCACCCAGGAAATCTGTGCCGGATCGCCGGGCTTGATCGCTGGCCCCCACAGCGCCAACGCCTGCTGCAAATCGGTGCCGTTCGGCTCGGTAGTGCCGTCTTTCAGTTTCAGTCCCTTTGCGCCCATGGGGAACGCGGTCCGTGCGTAGACCACTTGGGTTTCGAAGTCGCGAATGATTTCCAGCCGCGTCTGCTTCGAGATGTGGGGTGCGTCGGCCGGGATGGGCGCCGCGGCGGGCTGCAACGGAGGAAGCGTCACCGGCGCGGCCGATTTTGCTGGCTCCGGAAGTTGGATCGTGCGTTGTGCGTTGGCGCGCGGGAGGACGGACGTGCTCAGAACAATCAGGAAAAACGCGCTGCGACCACGGTCCATGGGATCCCCAACCCGGCTGCGGCTATTATAGCGCCGTCCATAAACTCTGATGCCAGAGATTTTGCCCGAGGTTGCAGGCTGCTAAAGGGATTCAGACTAGAATCTATCTCACAAATGGCTTTGGGAAGTGAATGGTTTAGGATGTGCACGGCTTCAGCCCCTGAGGGCTCAGGCATTGTGAGGGCGTTAGTTGTGATGAGATGGCTTCTATGCCAGCTTCGCGCTAAGAAAGATTCAGCGCCTTGCGCACCGTTCCCCGCTCTTTCTGGATCTTATCCTGCAGCAGCGTGATGGCGTAGATCAGCTGCTCGGGTCGCGGCGGGCATCCTGGAACGTAAATATCCACCGGGATAACCTGATTCACGCTCTGCACCAGGGCGTAGTTCTGGAACACGCCACCCGAAGTCGCGCAGGCGCCCATCGAGATCACCCACTTCGGTTCCGGCATCTGCTCCCACAGTTGACGAATCACCGGAGCCATTTTGTTCGAAACCCGGCCGGCGATGATCATCAGATCGCTTTGCCGCGGCGAGGGCCGGAACACCTCCGCTCCGAACCTCGCGATGTCGAACCGCGCCGCTCCCATCGACATCATTTCAATAGCGCAGCAGGCCAGCCCGAACGTCATCGGCCAGATGGAACTCTTGCGCATCCAGTTGACGGCGGAATCGACCGTAGCGAGCACTACGCCTTCTGGCGTGGGATTGCCAAAGGTCAGGTCCTTTACGACCTTCTTGCCATCTTCAACATCAACGTAAGGTCCGAAATTGAGTTCGCGTGACATGCAGATATTCTAAACCACAGAGAGTACCGAGGGCACACAACTCCCGTGTGGTGATTGGCCTCGCTTACGGATTCACGACAATCTTGCCGAACATCTGGCTCTTCTCCAGATACTCGTGCGCGGCGCGCAGTTCGCTGAGTGGGAACGTGCGATCCAGCACCGGCTTCAGCCGTCCGGCAAATACGTGGCCCAGGACTTCGTGCAACTCGCCCATCGTCCCCATGTAAGACCCGAGAAGGCGCAACTGCCTCGCAAATAAATGCCGCAGGTCGATGGCAACATTCGGCCCAGTGGTCGCGCCGCAGGTCACGAGCGTTCCGCCAGTTTTCAGCGCCTTCATGCTTTCATCCCAGGTCGCGACGCCGACGTGCTCGACCACTATATCCACACCTTCTTTGTTCGTAATCTTGCGAACTTCGTCGGAAATTTTCTGCTTGTAGTGGTTGATGCCGAAATCTGCGCCGAGCGCACGTCCCTTCTCCAGTTTCGTTTCATCACCCGCGGTGGTAATCACGCGGCAGTGAAACATTTTGGCAATCTGGATCGCCGCGATGCCCACGCCGGAGCTCGCGCCCAGAACCAAAACAGTCTGTCCCACGCGCATTCCAGCCAGTCCAACTAGCATGTGCCACGCCGTGACAAACACCAGAGGCACACTGGCCGCCTGATTAAAGTCGAGCGAATCTGGGATCGGAATCACGTCGGCCGTAGGCGCTGCAATCAATTCGCAGTTGCCACCATCGACCGCATTGCCCAGCACAGTAAATTCGCGGCATTGATTCTGAATGCCGGCCACGCACTTGGCGCAGTGTCCGCAATAGTGCATGGGCGACAGAAGAACCCGCTGCCCCGTCCGGAACCCGCTGACGTATTCTCCGGCCTCAACCACCTCGCCCGCGACGTCGCTGCCCAAAATGTGCGGCAGCTTGACGCCCGGCAGTCCCTTGCGAACCCAGACATCGAGATGATTCAGCGAACAGGCCTTCACCCGCACCAGGACGTGATCTGCACGCAGTTGCGGATCAGGAATGTCTTCATAGGTGAGAACTTCGGGACCACCGAATTGATGAATGCGAACGGCTTTCATGGCTAGGGTTCTCTCGGCTGCTAAAGCTACCATAAGTCATAAAACAAATCCCGATCCAGGAATTTCACCGGTGATCTTTTTTCGTTTGTGATGCATATCACAAGTGGAAACAAGGCTGCCGGGCTACTTTCAAAAGGGCAGGCCGGCGTCTGGAGGGCGTTGCCAGTGGGAACTGGACAGGATCTGCCAAATCGGTGAGTGGCTCATCAGCCACTGCGGTTCAACTCCGCCGCCCTCCGCGGGTTCACTCACCAAAGATCATTGACTCGTCGTTGCGCCGAAGCTAAACTAAATTTGTTGGCAGATCGTCAGTACCTACTGATTCAACGCTAAAAGCCCCGGAGTGATGACCCCGGGGCTTTCGCTTTTGGACGTTTGACTGCTCCCTATTAACCGATTGATAATCAGCACGAGACCCTGACTCGCATGCGGGTCCGGAACGCGTGGATATCTACGAACAAATCGTCGAGCTTCGCCGCCAGGGACGCCATGGTGCTGTCGCCACCATCGTCAACGTGCGCGGATCGATCCCTTCGTTCAAGACTGCGAAGATGTTGGTGCGCGACGACGGCTCGATTGTCGGCACGATCGGTGGCGGATGCGTCGAGGCCGACGTATGGCAGGCGGCGCGCGAAGTGATGGAATCGGAAAAACCGCGCACCCTCACCTTCGACTTGAATCAAGACCCGAAGTATGATACTGGCCTGGTTTGCGGCGGCACTCTGGAAGTTTTTGTCGAGCCGATCTTACCTCCAGCGTTACTTTATGTATTCGGTGCAGGCCACGTATCTGTAAATGTTTGTCAATCTGCCGCGGCTGCCGGGTTTGATGTCATTGTCACTGATGACCGCTCTTCTTATGCGACCAAGGAGCGCTTCACCACGGCCCGCGAAGTTCACGCTCTCGAGTTTGACGAGGCCATGCGCACGCTTGATCCGCCAGAGTCGGCATTCATCGTCATCGTCACCCGCGGACACCGCGACGACATGCACATTCTGCGCTGGGCCGTGCAAACGCGCGCCCGCTACGTCGGCATGATCGGCTCGAAGCGCAAGGTGATCAGCATCTTCAAGACTCTGCAGGAAGAGGGCGTGCCGCCGCACCTGTTTGAACGCGTGCACGCTCCCATCGGCTTGGACATCGGCGCGATTACGCCAGAAGAAATCGCTGTCGCGATCACGGCCGAACTCATTGCCATCCGACGACACGCCACCGGCAAGCTTCCGCACCTGAGCTGGTTTAAGACCAAAGAACAAGACGCGGATTCGCTGCAGGCGGAAGACCGCGAAGCCTAAGCGCACTCCCAATCACTGACTTTCTCTCCGCTTTCTGCTATCTTCCGCTCATGTCGCGTTCGGCGAGCTACGCTGGGGTCATTCTGGCCGCAGGCTCCTCCTCGCGGATGGGCAGTGACAAAGCCTTGCTCCCCTGGCCCCCGCTGCCAGCGGGACAGGTCGCGCCAGATACATTCCTGTCCGCGGCGATTCGGTCGCTGTCGCTGTCCACCGATTTCGTCGTCGTCGTAGCCGGCGCGAACGAAGAAACACTCGCGCCCATCGTCTACGCGATCGGGGCTTCGATCATCCGCAATCCCGACCCGGACCGTGGGCAGTTCAGTTCCCTGCTTATTGGGCTGCATGAAGTACTCAATCGCGGTCGCGACGCGGCCCTGATCACGCTTGTCGACCGGCCTCCGGTCGCAACCGGCACGGTGGAATTGCTGCGGCGAGCATTCGAGGCGGCAGCGCCCGATATCTGGGCAGTCGTGCCCGAATTTAACGGCAAACATGGGCATCCCTATATTGCCGGACGCGAACTGATCGAAGCTTTCCTGCGCGCCGCTCCCACCGCGAACGCCCGCGACCTCGAACATGCCCACCGGCAGCACATTCTCTACGTTCCCGTCGAGGACCCGCACGTCGCCCTGAACGTCAACACTCCTGAAGACTACGCCGCCCTGGCGCACCGCTGATTTCCGACTTCGGTGAATTGCGCAAGTAATCCTGCGTCCGCTATTGTCGAAGCACATGAACGCGCACGCTCTCACTCGTCAGGAGTTCCTCGATTCCGTTCTTCGTATTGAACCTCAGGTGGCGGCCTTCGACTGCGACGGCACACTCTGGTCGGGCGACGCCGGCGAAACGTTTTTTGATTGGGAGATTCGAACCGGCCTCGTGCCCGCCGAAATTGGCCGTGCCATGCGCCGGCGTTACGCCGAGTACAAAGCGGGCAAAGTCAGCGAAGACGAGATATGCGGCGAAATGGTCACGATGCACAAAGGGATGGAAGAATCTGTATTGATGCGGGCCGCCACGGAGTTCATGACGCAACTATTTCCCGGCAAAGTTTTCACCGAACTGAAAGAACTCGTACATAAGCTGCAGGACAAAGGTTGCGACATCTGGGCCGTTTCATCCTCGAATGAATGGGTCATTCGCGCGGGCATGAAATGGTTCGGCATTCCTGAGAATCGCATTCTGGCAACGAAAGTCGAACTGAAAAATGGCATGGTGACGGATCGACTGGTCCGCATTCCCTCCGGCCCGGGCAAGCCGCAGGCTCTGCGCGAAGTGGTTGGCAAACCCATCGACGTGGCTTTCGGCAATTCTCGCTGGGATGCCGATATGCTTGCGCTCTCCGTGCACGGCTTCGCGGTCAATCCGAATCCCGATCTGGAAACCATGTCCCGCGAACGCGGCTGGGGCATTTACTTTCCAGACGGCACCCTTCGCTGAGCGCTTTAAGCCCGCTGCAGATTTACAATCTCGATAGCATGTATTCCCCGCAACTGCTCGATCATTTTCAGAATCCGCGCAACGCTGGTGAAGTGGCGAACGCCGACGCGATTGCTGAGATTGAGAATCCGGTGTGCGGCGACAGGCTGCGGCTTTCTTTGAAAATCGCTGACGGGCGCATCCAGGATATTCATTTCAAGGCCAAGGGCTGCGTGCCGAGCATGGCTTGTGCCTCGGCGCTCACCGAACTCGTTCGAGGGAAAACGATTGAAGAAGCGCGCCGCCTTCGGCGCGAAGATCTGACCTACCTGGTTGGCCCCCTGCCCCAGGCATCCACTCACGCCGTGCAACTGGCGTTGGACGCGCTAACCACTGCACTTCGCCAGATACCGAAAAGCTGAGCCTGCTCAAGGAAGCTTATTCAGATAGCACGCGCCGCTCGTAGTTTGTGCAGGCGGCATCGGCGGGGTCATCCACGGCGGAACATTAAAGTTGAAGAAAGCGGTCATGTTCATTTGGGCCGCGTCACGCTTGGTCAAAGCCGGCAGGTTAAAGCGAGTTTCGATCAGCTTGAGAATCGCGGTGTGATCCGCGACCGTATGGTTCACATAATGCTTCTTGGCGTAGGGCGAGATTACGATCAGCGGTACGCGGTAACCGGTGTAAACGAAATCACAGTTCGCGCCGGTCGTTACCGTGCAGATATCGCCAGATTCGAGATCGCTGGGCTTGAGGCCATCGGGACGCACCGCCGGCCGCGCCGCCACGTGATCGTAGAGACCGCCAGCTTCGTCGTAAGTCAGGATAAACGCCGAGTCTTTCCACGATGTGCTGGTCATCAGGCCGTTGATCAACGACGAGACGTACTGCGCGCCGAGTTGAATGTCGACCGGGGTCTGATCGGTGTCGGAGCCATGCTCGTCGAGAAGGGCATTCGATGCCGGTTCTATCATCGCCACCTGCGGCAAAGTGCCATTCTGCAGATCGGCAAAGTATTGCGAAACCGGCACCAGGCTTTGCGGATAGTTCGCCGGAATCGTCTGTCCCCACTCGAAATTCTGCACATAGCTATAGCTCAGCAGGCACTGCGGCGTCGGGTCATTCGCACACGCAGTGTTTTCGGGGTTTACATAAATCTTCCAGGAAATGCCAGCGTCCTGCAGTTCTTCAAAAATTGGCATCGAGGCAATGAGCGCTTGATCATTGCTGTTGGTGCCGATCGGATAGACATAACCCTGCGAAGTCGCCCCAATCAGGTACTCGCGATTCGAGGATGTCCGCGTCATCACCGGAGCAAACCAGCGGTCGGAGATGGAGAACTCCGAGGCCATGAAGTAGTAATAGTTCAGATCGGTGCCTTCGTAATAGCCCATGGTCCGCAAGCCGTCGACGTCATAGAACGGCGGATTATTGTTGCGTGCGTCATGCGCCGCCGTGTACACGTAACCGTTGAGCGTGGGCGTAGAAGACACAGGATCGGTCAAATTCCAATCCACATGCCCCTCATTCCACGACGGACTTGGATTCTCGATGCACTGCGTGACCAGGTGATAGGAGGCCACTTGCGGGCTATTGCTGTCTTCCGTGCAATCGCTGGGCGGCGGATCGTTCGGATCGCATCCGGGATTCACTGGTGGCGGCCCATACAGCGGAGCCAAGCCCGAGGTTGGATTGAATTGCGGCAAGCCGTCGAAAGACTGATCGGGGAACTTGTTGGCTGCCCAGTAAGCGCGCAGTTGCCCGAAATAGTGATCGAGACTGCGATTCTCCTGCGCCATGAAGATGATGTGATTGAGAACGCTCACCGTCTGCGCAATGTTGAATGTCGCGGTTGTGGCCAGATTGCTGTTCAGGGTCAGTGTGCACAGACCGGTACCTTTGCATGATCCACTCCATCCAATGAAATATGCTCCCTTGGCTGCAACCGGCTTCAGCGTCACTTTTGTTCCTGCAGCAAACGAGGCAGTGCAGGTCGGACTGCAACTGATTCCCGCGGGACTGCTGGTGACCGTTCCAACGCTGGTGCCGGCGAGCGTGACGGTCAACTGATAGGTTGTGGTGGGATCGGAAGTATTTTGGGAGTGAGCAGTTGCAATCACAAGGCTCACGAATAGCCAGCAACTCAAGCAAAATGGCCCACGCTTAAGCACACACGTCTCCTGCGAAGCGGACGAGAGCGTTTAAGATGTGATTTTGAGCTGCCGGGTTTGTTTGAAAAGGCGACGATCTGGCATGGGTTCGACTAAGATTTTTCTATGCCTGGCGACCACTCCGCCCGACGCATTGCCTGCCTGCAGCCGAGCGCCACCGTGATTCTTCATGCCATCGGAGAACTGGATCGTGTCGTCGCCTGCACTCGCTATTGCGCCGATGTTGTGCCTAAGGTCGCAGATGGATCGCGGATGATTCTCGCAGATTCGTGGACGGCAGACGCCGCAGAAATAGTCGCCGCGCATCCCGACCTGGTGATCGCGGCTGTCCCTTATCAAGAGAAAGCCGTCAGCGAGATCATGAAAGCGGGTGTTCGTTTTCTCGGACTCGCGCCCAAGACCCTGGCGGATATCTATACCGACATCGCAACCATCTCAGGCGTAGTCGGAGCATCGCTTAAGGGCGAGCAAATGATTACGGAGATGTGCGCAGAAATCGGATGCGTCCGTGATAAAACAAAGCATTTGCCGCGACCGCGCGTCTTCTGCGAAGAATGGGGAAGGCCGATCCTCGCATCGCAGCCCTGGGTCGCAGAACTGGTCGAGGCCGCAGGCGGCGAGTGTAGAGGAACTCCAGCCGGACAAATCCCCCCGGAAGA
>VFSW01015526.1_pt1 | contig 10458 bp, 9 predicted proteins | sample 5358111 | NCBI WGS metagenome assembly VFSW01 (sample SAMN11554181, study PRJNA540505) | mine drainage metagenome | isolation source: sediment from site ElyBrook_90M | place: USA: Ely Copper Mine, Vershire, VT | collected 2017
TCGCGCCAAATCAGCGGAATCCGAGACGCCGCATCGGACGTTGCGGAATCGCTGCATTGAGGCAAGGGACCCTTGCTCCCGGGCCCGCACGGGAGTACTATGAGGCCCACGCATCCTGGAAAGGAGGGTTCACGATGGAACTCCACGAAACCATTCAGCCGATCCTGGCGCAGAAGACGGGAGCAGTCTGGACGGCCGACCCCCATATGACTGTCTATGACGCACTCGAACTAATGGCGGAAAAAGAGGTGGGCGCGCTGCCCGTGGTGTCCGGCGGCGTGCTGGTTGGCATGCTCAGCGAGCGCGATTACGCCCGCAAGGTCATCTTGCGCGGCCGCTCGTCGCGGGGAACGCCGGTGGCCGACATCATGGCGAGCCCGCCGCTCACGGTTACCCGCGAAGCCACCGTCGATGAGTGCATGCGCATGATGACCGAACATCGCGTGCGGCATCTCGCGGTGCTCGAGGACGGACGCCTGGCGAGCGTCGTCTCGATCGGCGATCTGGTCAATTGGATGATCCAGGCGCAGCGGCAGACGATCCAGCATCTCAGCCACTACATCGCCGGCGCCTACCCGGGCTGAGGCCGCTCAAGAATCGGAGCGGCCTGCGGACACTGGCCCGCAGCCGGTAAAATCGAAAGAGCATGCTTGTATTGTGCCTGCTCGCCATGCTTCCGGTCGCCGTTCCGGGAGATTCGACTTCCGCCCTTGACCAGGCGCGCGACCGTCAGGACCGCGCCGCGCTCGCCCGCTTCGCCTCCGATGCGCGCGACGCGGCGGCGAAGAGCCCCAACGACGCCGCGGCGCAGTATCGTGCCGCGGTCGCCGCATCGTACCTCGCCGAGGTCGCGCAGGAGGTCCACGACAAGGCGGCGGCGTTTAGCGCGGCCGAGTCCGGCATGGGCCCGGCCGAGCGGGCCGTGGCTCTCGATCCGAACTCCGCCGAGTTCAACCGCGTTCTGGGCACGCTCTGCGGCCAGGCGATCTCGGGCAATGGCATGGCGGCCCTCAAGTACGGCCGGTGCGCGTTGACGAATGTCAGTCGCGCGATCGAGCTCGACCCCAAGTCGTCGGAAGCCTATGTGAGCCACGGCGTAGGCTACTTCTATTTGCCGCCGGCGTTCGGCGGCGGCGTCGATACGGCGCTCGCGGATTTTCAAAAGGCCGTTCAGTTGAACCCGCGATCGGCGGAGGCGTACGTGTGGCTCGGCGTGGCGCTGCGCAAGGCGAATCGCGCGCCCGAGGCGCGGAAAGCGTTCGAGAAGGCCGTCGAGCTCGACCCAAACCGCGTTTGGGCCAGACAGCAGCTCGACAAGACGCCCCGTTCATGACGGCCGCTCAATGACAGCCCAGAGCCGGCGCGGTTCCGCGCTCGCGGCGGCAGGCGTGCTCGCGATCGCGCTGCTCACCTTTTATTTTCCCGGCCATACCTATCTACAATCGGACACGCAGATCTATGTGCCGATGCTCGAGCGCATCGAGAACCCCTCCGCGCTCGCGCTCGATCTGAGCGCCACGCGGCCGCATCTCGATTACACGCTCTACGACGAACTGACGCTCGCGATTCGCCGCGTGACCGGCGCGGACTGGCGCGAGGCGCTGATGGCGCAACAGTTCGCCTGCCGCGCGGCGGGCGTGCTGGGGATTTACCTGCTCGCTGGCGCGCTCGGCCTCGAGCGGCGCTGGGCGATGCTCGTCGCGGGCTGGTCGTCGCTGGGCGCCGTCGTCGCCGGACCGGCCGTGTTGAGCATCGAATACGAACCGGTGCCCCGAGGCTTCGCCGTGGCGCTGACGCTTCTCGCGCTCGGCCTCGCCTGCCGCGGCGCGATGTTCGGCGCCGGCGCGCTTCTTTGCGCGGCGATCCTATACCATCCGCCAACGGCCGCGCCGATGCTTGCGGTATTTGTCGTCCTGGCCGTCGTGCGCCGCCAGTGGCGAAGCCTTGCGCCGCTCGCCGCCGCGGCCGGCATCCTGGCCGTCGCTGCCCACATGCAGGCCGGACAGACCGAGCATCAGACCTTGTTCGCCGTCATCGACCCTTCGCTCGCCGCGCTCCAGCGTCTGCGCGCTCCCTACAATTGGGTGTCGATGTGGGGAGGCAAAATCCTGTGGCAGTACCCGCTGCTCGCCTCCATCGCCTTGGCGGCGCTCTGGCGGCTCCGCCCGCGCGCCACGCCGCTGTGGTTCGCCGGAGGCCTGGTAGCGCTCGGGCTTCTGAGCGTCGCGGCTTCGTGGGTGCTGCTCGAGGGCGCTCACTGGACGCTGATCCCGCAGTTCCAGCCCTCGCGCGCGGTGCTGTTCGTCGAGCTGCTCGCGGTCGTGCTTGCCTCCTGCGCGGCCGTGCGCGTCGGCCAGCGGCGCCGTTACGCCGAAGCCCTCGCGTGGCTCACGCTTGTCTTCGCCGTTCCGCAACAGGCGCGCTTGCTGGACTTCTTTTCGCCGGGCCTTGCGGATCCGCTGATCGCCCGCCGCGTCCTTGTCGCTCTGTGTTGCGCGGCCGCCTTCGCGGCGCTGGTTCGCTTTCGCTTGCGCGGATGGGCGTGGCCGCTGGCGGCGGCATGTACCGTGGCGGCGTTCTTCGCGATCCCGCGGCTGGGAGGCGTGGAGAATTACCCGGCGATCGAGACCCCGGAGCTGCGCGCGTTATCCAACTACGCGCTCGAGAACACGCCGCCGGACGCGGTGTTTCTTTTCCCCGGCGCGGGCCACGGGCTCGAGCCCGGGATCTTCCGCGCCGAAGCGATCCGGGCGGTGTACGTCGATTGGAAGTCCGGAGGCCAGGCGAACTACTATCGCGACCTGGCGTTCGAGTGGTGGCGGCGCTGGAAGGCCACCATGGCCGCGGGCGCGCCGCCGCCCTCGGCCGTGCGCTACCGCGCTCTCGGCATCGCCTACGCCGTGCTGAACCCCAGCGCGCAACCGCCGGGCTGGCGGCCCGTTTACGCGAACTCCGCTTACGCGCTCTATCGCATCGCCGATCCGCCGGCGGCGTCAGGCGCGAGCGGCGAGAAACTCCTCGACCTGTGCCCGAAGCGGGATCGACGGCTGGGCGCCCCGGCCCGTGACCGAGATCGCCGCGGCGGCGCAGGCGAACCGCAGAGCTTCGGCCACGCTCCGGCCCTCGGCGCGAGCCACGGCGAAGGCCGCGTTGAACGTGTCCCCGGCGGCGGTCGTGTCCACGGCTTCGACGACGTAACCGGGCTGGAGGAGTTCGACGTCGGCATCTCGGAAGAAAGCGCCCTGATGGCCGATCTTTAGAATCACCGCGCCGGGCCCCATCTCGAGCAGCGCGCGCGCCGCTTCCGGCGCTTCTTCGATCGAGAGCGGCCCCGGCGGCCGGCCCAGCAGCATGCGCGCCTCGCTTTCGTTCGGCGTCAGCACGTCAACCAGCCCGAGCAAAGCCCGGTCGAGCGGCCGCGCCGGCGCCGGGTCGAGCATCGTTTGCGCGCCTTCGCCGCGCGCCAGCGCCAGGCCCGCCGCCACCGTTTCGAGCGGCGTCTCGAGTTGGAATAACGCGAACGAAGCGCCGCGAAACGCCGGCCGCATCTCGCCCATGTCCGCGGGGCTGAACATCGCGTTCGCGCCGGGCGCGACGACAATCGAGTTCCGGCCCGCCGCGTCCACTTGGATGATCGCCACGCCGGTGGCCGCCGCGCTCGAGGCGTGAACGCCGCTCACATCGACGCCCACGGCCGCCAGGCCCGCCTTGAGCTGATCGCCGAACGCGTCGTAGCCGCAGCGGCCGATCATCCGCACGGCGAACCGCGATCCGCCGAGCTTCGCCGCCGCGCAAGCCTGATTGGCGCCCTTGCCGCCCGCGGCCATCTGGAACCCGAAGCCCGTCACCGTCTCGCCGGGCTCGGGCAGACGCTCGACCGGGACGACGAAATCCATGTTGAGGCTGCCGGCGACGGCGAGCGCCGCCTTCATCGGCCGAGGTCGATGCCGAGCTTCTTCATCTCCTCGGCGTAATAGCGGCGGTGCAGCAGGTCCCACTCCTCGGAGCCTTCGGGAATTTCGCGCTTCTGCGTGCGAATCTTGGTCCGCGCCGCGCGGTCCACTTTCTCCTCCGTCACGAGCAGGTCCGTGACGATGCGCACCACTTCGAGGCGAATCTCGTTCGGGTCCCTCTTCAGCCGGAACTCGTGCCCCTTACGCAGCGCCGCGACCACCTTGTGCGAGATGTCGTTGATCTTGTCGCGCGACAGCTTCATGTGATCGCCGGTGTCGCGGCCCGACGCGCGGATCACCTTGCGCTGGCTCATGAGCGTGTTCTTGATACGGCGGAACATGTCCTGGTAGCTGACGCCCTCGCGCCGCATGTAGTCGCTGTACTCGCTCAACATTTCGCGCACCTCTTCGTTGAGCCGGTCCTCGAATTGCAGTTCCTCTTCGATGACCGCCGCGATGGCGCCGGTGGCGGCGTCGAGATGGTGCGTTTCTAAATACTGTGGAGAGAGCCCATTCACGACTTGGCGCGATAGATATCCAATTAACTCTCTGGCGAGAAGCATCCGTGAACGAAAGACTCCCTGGCTCCGGCGGACGCGGTCTATCCGCGCTTCGTGCGGCCGCGATCGGACCGGAAGCCTTGCCCTTCAGTGTAGTGGCCGCTCGCGCCGGGTGTCAACGCGACGAAACTTGTTTCACACCACGTACGGTTTGCGGTACACCGGACGCGTGATCATCCGCGTCGCCTCGGCGTCGCCCGCGAAGCGCGGGCCCGCTTCGATCGTCAGCTTATGTCCCGTACGGTAGCTGATGTTGGCCAGATGGCAGAGCGAAGCGCTGAGATACGCGTTTCCGATCTCGTCGTGCAGGTCGGCGTGGTTCCGCGAGCGGCAGGCGGCGATGAAGTTCTCCATGTGCAGCGCCGTGGGGTCGCTGCCTGGGGTACGTTCCGGCCGCTGGTCCATGATGACCTCGCTGCTTTCGCCCTTGTAAGCCTGCACGCCCGCGTCCGACATCGCCATCCAGCCGTCGGATCCGTAGAAGAGATTGCCAACCGAGATGTTCAGCGGCGGTTTCCCCGCGGTGGGCGCCGGCGCCGGCTCGCCCCGCCTGCGGTGCTCGAGCGGCGAGCCTTCTCCATTCGTGAGCAGGCCGCGCACTTCGAAGACAATCTCCCGGCCGCCGTAGTCGTAGCCGGCCAGCAGCGTGTTCGGCGTCTCCTGGTCGTCGTCATAGGCGTACTTCGCGCCCGTGGCCACCGCCGTCTTGGGCCACTCCGGATCGCCCAGCGCCCAGCGGCAGATGCCGATCTCGTGCACGCCCTGATTGCCGATGTCGCCGTTGCCGGTGTCCCAGAACCAATGCCAGTTGTATTTGAATCGCAGCGCGTTGAAAGGCCGCATCGGCGCGGGCCCCAGAAACAGATCCCAGTTGACGCCCGCGGGCGTCGGGCTGTCGGGCTTGTGGCCGATCGACGGACGGCGCTTGAAACACAGCCCCTTGGCCAAATAGACCTTGCCGATGACTCCATCATGCAGCGCCTGCATGGCCTGTATCTTGAACGGCATGCTGCGGTGCTGCGAGCCGATCTGCACCATGCGTTTCGTTTCGCGCGCCACCTGAATCATCCGCTGGCCTTCGTGGATGTTGTAGCAGGCGGGTTTCTCGCAGTAGACGTCCTTGCCCGCCTGGCAGGCCCAGATGGTGGCCAGCGCGTGCCAGTGATTCGGCGTCGCGATGGATACGGCGTCGACGCCCGGATCGGCGAAGGCGGCGCGCATGTCCTCGACTTCCTTCGCCTTCTCGCCCGTCACTTTCACGAGCGTCGCCTGGGCGCGCTCGCGCGCGGACTGATCGATGTCGCAGAGGCTGGCGACGCGCGCGTCGGGCAGGCGCGCGTAAATATTCAGATGGTTCGTTCCCCGTCCGCCGAGACCGACGATGGCGACGTTGATTCGATCGTTGGCGCCCCAGACGCGCGCCGCCGCGGCCGCCGTGGCGGCGCCAAGAAAAAACCTGCGGGAAGTGAGACTGGACACGGTATTCTCCTAATCGGCCGATAGTCTATCAAATCGGCTGCCACGCGCGTGACCTACCGCCGTACCTACCGCCCTACCTGCCGCTCTACGGCCCGCACTTCGCATAGTACAATTCCGCAACATCCACATGACGCTGCGCGTGGCGCCCGCGCTGGAAGCGATGACCCCGGCCATGTTTGGGAATCGGCGGAGTTGTCGGCATAAGAACATTCGCAGAAGCCATTGTATTGAAACTAAAAGGCTTATATTGACAATCGACACGCGGGCGTGCTAATGTAGTGGTTGCAGACTGTCGATGGATTCGATAGACTGAAGCGCCTGAATGGATTTCGGGCGCTTCGAACCAGTTCGGAGGGAGATGTGGCGGCAACCATGATTCCATCAAATCCCCAAGCAATCGCAGAAGCGGGCGAAGCCATATACAAGGAGCGCTACCGAACTCAGTACGAGGCTGAGCATCCCGGAAAGTTCGTTGCTATTGACGTGAAGACCGGGCACGCCACCCTTGGCGATACCCCGGAACAAGCGCTAGCGGAAGCAAGAAAAAATCATGCTTCGGGCGTTTTTCATCTGATCAAAGTTGGCTCGGCCGGAGCGTTCCGGGTGAGCTACTCATTACATGCCGCTAACGATTGGCTCGACCGGTAAATCCGGAAGTCCTGTAATCAAAATCCAGATCGCGGGCGCATTCCCGACTTCTGCTATCGATTTTGAGGCGACAGTAGACACGGGCTTTACCGGCTTCATCTCAATGCCCATCATGAGCGCGTTACCACTTGGACTGCCTCTCTACGGCACAACGACCGTTCAATTTGCAGATGGGAAAACCTCCACCAGGTTCACAGCCTTCGGCCTCGCCACGCTTGGTGCGGAAACGGAAGGCGGAGTAGTGATCTTAGAGCCGTCCACCACTGAGGTGCTGGTTGGGATGCAGTTTCTGAGCCGCTTTAACAAATCCGTTTTGATGCATCGTGGAATGCTGTTCCTAATCGACGAAGGCGACCTGGACGCGATCATCAGGGCGGGAGCAGAAGCGGCAGCGACAGCCCCGCAACCGCCTACGTCCCCAGATCCTTCGCAAACCTCAACCCCATAATTTCGTTCAACACACGATTCAGACAATACGCGGGCCTCAGCCCACGGTCATCAACAGCGTGAAGATGCCCACCCACACGCCATCCATGAAATGCCAGAAGATCGCCGCGACATCGGCGATCTCGCGGCGGATCTCCAGGCGCTGGCGCCGGCCGAAGGGCAGCCACGCGCGCAGCCCCAGATAAAGCAGCGCCAGAATGCCGCCGGCCAGGTGCAGCCCGTGCGCGGCGGTGAACAGATAGAAGAACGAGCTGTGCGGGTTCTCGGAGAGAAACACGCCCTGGGCGGCGAGCCGCTCCCACGCCAGGACCTGCATGTACAGGAACGCGACGCCGAGCGCGGCGGTCACCAGCAGCCATGCGCCGTACGCGGTCTCGCGATAGGCGTGCATCGAGCGCCGGGCGGCCTCGCAGGTCAGGCTGCTCGCCAGCAGCGTCACGGTGCTCAGCCATAGGATGCGCGGCATCGTCACCGGCTGCCAATACTTGGGCATCTGGCTGCGCGCCACGTAGGCGAGCGCCAGCATCAGGAACAGCGTGCCCACCGCGGTCAGCGTGGCCCACAGACTGATCCGGTAGATTCCCGCCGGCGAGTCCTCCTCGCCGTCATCGCCGTCGCCGCCGCCTCCGCCGTGGCCGCCCGGATCGAAGTCGCCCGGGCCGTTGCCGTTCCCGCGCCCATGTCCGGTTTCCAGCTCCGACGGAAACAGCAGATCCTCCGGCTCCGCAACTACGTCCGAACCACTTGCCGGCATCCAAGCTCCGCTGTCCTATTATTCTCGCAAACACGCGCCCCCCGCGCAGCCCACCCACGCGCATCCGTCTCCCGGCGCGGCAATTTCGCGCGAAACCGCCGCTTACTCGTAGCGCAGCGAAACCAGCGGATCGGCGCGGCTCGCCCTCCGCGCCGGAACATAGCAGGCGGCCAACACGGCGGCCAGCATAACTCCCGGCACACACAAGTAAGTTACCGGATCGCTCGTACTTACTCCGTATACAAGACCGCTCAGCGCCCGGCGCAGCGCGAGCGACCCGGCAATCCCAAGCGTCAGCCCCGCCACGGCAAGCCTCGCCCCATAGCCCAAGACAAGAGTCAGGATCTGATGCCTCTGCGCGCCGAGCGCCATTCGGATTCCAACCTCGCGCCTGCGTTGTTCCATCGCCCACGACGCCACGCCGTAAATGCCCGCCACGGCCAACACAAAGGCCAGGCCCGCGAACGCCGCCAGCAGCCCCATCGTCCAGCGCCGCTTGCGCGCCGACTCGCTCGCGATCTGGTTCATCGAGCGAATCTCCGACACGGCCAGCTCCGGATCGATCGCGTGAAGCGCCCGCTCCACATTGCCGCGAATCGCCATCGGATCGCCCGCCGTCTTCACCACCAGGTACTGTCCAGCCAGGCTCGGATGATAGATATCCAGGCCCGGCTCCGCATCGAGGCCAAAATCCTTGACATCCGCCACCACCCCGGCAATCGTGGACCAGGCCGGGTTGGCGCTCCACGGCCCGGTGACAAACCGGATCCCAACCGCGTTCCTCCCCGGCCAGAATCGCTTCGCCATGGTTTCGTTGATGATGACGACAGGCTGATTCAAGTCACGTTCGGAGAAGGTCCGGCCCGCCAGCATCGCGATCTTCATGGCCTGGAAGTATTCCGGACTCACCGCCCGAATCTGCGCCGCCGGCAGCGCTTCCGGGTTGACCAGCGGGCTGCCCGGAATGTTGAAGCGCGATGTGTTGGCGCGATCGCCGATCAGCGGTAGCGCATTGGTAACCGCAATCGTCCGAACCCCCGGCAACGCCCGCAGCTTCTCCTCGATTCGATGAAACAACGCCTCCGGATTCCAGGACGGAGGAACCAGCACGCGCACGGTAAGTACGCCCTCTGGACGAAAGCCCGGATTCACCTGCATCGTTCGCACAAAGCTCCTGGCCAGAATCCCGGCGCCAATGACCAGCATCAGCGTCAGGGCCAACTCGATTACGACCAGCGCCGAGCGCACCCTCACGCCGCTGGACCGCATCGCCGCTCGCCGTCCGGCGCGAAGCGTAGGCGCCGCCTGCGCCAACCCAAACAGGACTCCCGCCGCCAGGGAAGTCGCCGCGAGAAACACCATCGTCTCCGGCCCCAAACGCGCCCGCTCGGGAAGAACCGCCAGCAGTCCGGCCTTCGCGATAAGCCAGCCGCACACGCCGCCGGGCACAGCCAGCACCAGGCTCTCGGTAACCAGTTGCCTTACGATGCGAATCGAACTCGCCCCCACCGCGGTCCGAATCGCCATCTCCTTCCCTCGTCCCGAGTTCCGCGCAAGCAGCAGGCTCGCGACATTGGCGCAGGCGATCAGCAGCAGCAGCGAGGCCGCGCCCACCAGCAGTTCGAGCGCGGGACGCACATCCCCCGTCAGATCGTCTTGCAGTCCACTGACCCGGATGCCCCAACCCGTGCTCGTCTTTGGATGCTCCCTCGCGAGACGAAGCGAAATCTCCCGCAGCCGCTCACTCGCCCGCGTCTCATCGATGCCCGCGCGCCGCCGCGCCAGAAACCCCAACGCATGCCGCACCGGGTTCGTCAACTCGTCTCCAACGAGTGGCCCTTTCGCGAGCCACAGATCGGCCCACTCGGGAAACTGCGCCTCCGGCGCCATCACTCCCACCACCGTCAACGGTTCGCCGTTAAACCGCACCGTCCGTCCGATGACGTGTACATCTCCGCCAAAGCTCCGCCGCCACAGCCGGTCGCTCACCAGCGCCGAGTGCGGGTCCTCGGCCGGGCCGAAGCCTCGCCCCAGCAGCGGCCGCACGCCCAACAGCGGGAATAAGTTCGTCGAGACAAAATCCGCATGCACTGCGACCGGCGCCGCGCCCGCAACGGCCAAGTCCCCATCCAGAGGAACATACCGGTACCAGGCCGTCTCGTCGAAAAGATCGCCCTGCGCCCGCCATGACTCGAGTTCCGCGGGCGATAACCCAACTTTCGAGAACGCCGGTAAGTATGTATCCCATACGGCCAGAAGCCTCGACGGATCCCGAAACGGAAGAGGTTTCAGGAGCACCTCATGCACCACGCGAAACACCGCCGTGTCCGCGCCAATCCCGATGGCGAGCACGAACACAATCAGGGCGGAAAACACAACCTGGCGCCGGATCATCCGCACTGCGTACCGGCCATCCTGAAGGAAATCCTCCATCCAGGACGTTCCATCGTGTATATACTTCATCTCCCGCTCCACCGGCGATCAGCCTCCTTTCTATTCCACCACGCTTCGCGGTCCCGGCCGCAACCTCGCGCGCGCCGTCGCGGAAACTCGTTCACAACGCCCGCCCAACCGTTCAACTCCCTTCCATCCAACAACTTACTAACTCCCCGCCCGG
>VFSW01015527.1_pt1 | contig 10458 bp, 8 predicted proteins | sample 5358111 | NCBI WGS metagenome assembly VFSW01 (sample SAMN11554181, study PRJNA540505) | mine drainage metagenome | isolation source: sediment from site ElyBrook_90M | place: USA: Ely Copper Mine, Vershire, VT | collected 2017
CGGGGAGCTGGTGCGCATTCTCTCGCGGCATCCCAATGTGAAGCTTTCGCAGGTTTTCGCGGGAAGCTCGGCGGGTGTGCTCGTGAGTGATGTCCACGCCGGGCAGGCTGGACTTACGGCCCCACGCGTGTTTGAAGCATTCGACGACTCGGCGGAACTCAATGCCGACATTTGCTTCCTGGCGCTCCCACATGGTGAGGCGATGGAGCTTGCGCCCACTCTCCTCGATCAAGGGAAAATCGTCATCGACTTGAGTGGCGATCATCGTTTCCAGGACACCGCGCTCTATGAGAAGTATTACAAACGTCCGCAAACGTCCGGCGAGGTTTTGGCCGAAGCTGTTTATGGCTTGCCGGAGTGGAATCAGGAAGCGATTCGGAGTGCGCGATTTATTGCGAATCCAGGCTGCTATGCGACGAGCGCGATTCTTGCGCTGGCTCCCCTGCTTGTCGAAGGTGCGATCGATTCAAACTCCATTATCATCAATTCGATGTCGGGCGTAAGCGGCGCGGGACGAAAAGCTGCTATCGAATTCTCTTTCGCCGAAGTGAATGAGAATGTGAAGGCTTATCGCATCGGTGATCATCAGCATATTCCAGAGATCGAGACGGTTCTCGGCGGGCTTTCCGGTGCAGAAGTAAAAATAACGTTTACGCCACATCTCGTTCCGATCACGCGCGGAATTTACACAACGACATGCGCGGAATTATCCGGGCCATTTACTGAAACGGAGTTGCACAAAGCATTCTCAAAATATTACGCGGACAAGCCGTTCGTCCGGTACAATGCCGAGCGCATTCCGGAAATTCGCGGCGTGGCCAACACCAACTTTATCGATATAAGCGCGCGGCTGTTACCGGAGCGCAATCAGGTCATTATTATTTCGACACTTGACAACCTTGTAAAGGGCGCGGCGGGACAGGCCGTTCAGAATATGAATATTTTATGTGGATTTCCGGAGACGGAGGGACTCTTATGAAGTCGGCGGATATCGGTTATGGGGTTTCAGGCATCAGGGATGCAGGTGTTGCCATTGCGAATGGTCACTCCGCACCCCTCAAACAGAATACGGCATTCCACGAAGTCAGTGGCGGGGTTACCGCGCCGAAAGGATTTCAGGCGGCGGGAATTTATTGCGGCATCCGTAAAGTCAAGAAGGATATCGCGCTCATCACGAGTGAAGTTCCGGCGGAAGTTGCGGCGGTTTTTACGCTGAATAAAACGCTGGCCGCGCCCGTGATAGTTGATAAATTATTGATCGAGCGGTCCACGGGCTGTTCGGCGATTATCGTCAACAGCGGCAATGCGAATGCCTGCACCGGCGAGCAGGGAATGCGCGATGCGTGGGCGATGGTCCGCGAGACCGCGTCGGCGCTCAATATTCCGGAAGAAGAAGTGCTCGTCTCTTCGACCGGCGTGATCGGGCAATACATGCCGATGGAAAATGTCCTGAATGGCATTCGACTCCTTCCAGCCCAACTATCGCCCACCGGAAGTAGCGATGCAGCGGAAGCCATCATGACGACGGATACCTACCCGAAAGAGATCGCGGTAGAATTTGAAATTCCGGGTGAGGGAAAGATTTGCATCGGCGGAATCGCCAAAGGCTCCGGCATGATCCAGCCCAACATGGCGACAATGCTCGCGTTCCTTACGACCGACGCGAAGATTTCGCGGCCGCTGTTGCAGAAGACGTTTGCGCCGCTTATCGATAGATCCTTCAACCGAATTTCTGTCGATGGCGATACGAGCACGAACGATATGGCCTCGCTACTGGCCAATGGCCGCTCCGGCGCGCCGGAGATTCAAGCGGGGACGAAAGCGTTCGTGATTTTTAGCGAGGCGCTCGAATATGTGCTCGTCCGGCTTGCGAAAATGATCGCCCGCGATGGCGAGGGTGCGACGAAGCTTGTAGAAATCGTCGTGAAGGGTGCGCACTCGGAAGCCGAGGCACTGCAAGCGGCGCGCGCGGTGGCGAACAGCAATCTTGTGAAAACGGCCATTCACGGCGGCGATGCAAATTGGGGAAGAATTCTAGCGGCCGTTGGTTATTCGGGCATCGACTTCGATCCCGAAAACGTCTCGCTGTTTTTCGGCGAGCTCCCGATCCTTAAGCCGCACTACGAGATTGTCATCGACGAGGTTAAAGCCAAAGAGGTTTTTTCGGAAGAGAACATCACGATCACGATCGATCTTCATCAAGGCACTGAGAGCGCCAATTTTGGACCTGCGATCTTTCGAAAGATTACGTGCATATCAATGCGAGTTATCGGTCTTAAAAAGAGCTTCGGGTGGTTGAAAACGCCGCTTCCGGCAGTATGGATGGAAGCAATGCTTCCCTCCACACGACCATTAACGATTTTATAGAGGGATACAACTATGACACAGACCAAAGAAGAAATCCTGACCAGCGCGCTGCCCTACATTCAGCGATACGAGGGTACGACCTTCGTCATCAAATACGGCGGCGCGGCCATGACGGACGAGGTGCTTAAAGACTCGTTCGCGAAAGACGTGACGCTGCTGAAAAAGATCGGCATCAACGTCGTCATCGTTCACGGCGGCGGCAATGCCGTGACGGATATTGCGAAGCGGCTCGGAATGGAAAGCCGCTTTGTCGGCGGGCAGCGCTACACGGATGCGGCGACGCTCGAAACCGTCGTGATGACGCTTGCCGGCAGCGTGAATAAGGAAGTTGTTGCGCTCATCAATCGCTCTGGTGGCAGTGCCGTCGGGTTGTGTGGCATCGACAACAATCTTATTACGGCGAAAAAGTATGCGCCGAAAGGCTACGATCTCGGCTTGGTCGGCGAGGTCGAGCAGGTGAATGTCGAATGGCTAAATAAACTTATCGCTTCCGGCGTGATGCCGGTCATCGCTCCGGTCGGCGTTTCGACGGATGGCGCGATTTACAATATCAATGCGGACATCGCCGCGAGCGCGATCGCGCAGGCGCTCGGCGCGGAAAAGCTTTTCTTCCTCACCGATACCGAGGGCGTTCTGCTGGATGGCGAACTCGTCCCGACGCTTACGAACGCGCGCGCGCAGCAACTCATTCGGCAAGAGGTGATTACGGGCGGCATGATTCCAAAAGTCAACGCGGCCTTCGACGCACTTGCGAACGGAGTCAATAAAGTTCACTTGATCAATGGCGCGGCGAAGCATTCGCTGCTGCTTGAAATCTTCACACATGAAGGTGTTGGGACACAGATCATTCGCGAAGAAAAAGTTTTTGGAAATCCTGGACAGGCCGGAAGTGCTGTCCCACGCGGGGGAGAGAGCTTCCACCCTGCCACCGTGAAACACGACCTGCTTGATCTAACCGTAATGACCAAGCAGGACGTGGAAGACCTAATGCACTTGACGGATGTTCTCAAACATACTGACGACAAGCCGCTTGCGGGAAAACACGTCACACTCCTTTTTCAGAAGCCGTCGCTTCGGACGCGCGTCTCCTTCGAAGTTGGGGTTTCGCAATTGGGGGGAACATCCTTATATCTTTCGAACGAGGGCGTGGGCTTGGGCGATCGCGAGTCGGTGGCGGACGTCGCAAAAGTTCTCGCATCCTATTCCGACTGCATCGTTGCACGGCTATTCGATCACAACGTGCTGCTCGGGCTGGCGGAACATGCGAGCGTGCCGGTCATCAATGCGCTTACGGATCGCTCCCACCCCTGCCAGATCTTGGCGGATATGTACACGATTCGGCAGCATGGTAAACTCATGCCCGGTCTGAAAGTTGCGTTCATTGGGGATGGAAATAACGTGGCACATTCATGGCTTGAGATGGCCGCGATTTATCCGATGCATCTTGCGATTGCCGCGCCGGCGGGGTATCATCCCGATCAAAACATTCTCGATTATGCGACCGCGAGCGGCATCAGCACCATTGAGATTTTGGACGATCCGCGCGTTGCCGCCGACAGCGCCGACGTGATTTACACCGATGTGTGGACCAGCATGGGTCAGGAATCGGAGCAGGCCACACGCAAACAGGCGTTCAAAGCGTTTCAAGTTAACAAGGGGCTTTTGCAACTCGCGCATCCGAATGCGCTCGTAATGCACTGCCTTCCGGCACACCGCGGCGAGGAAATTACGAGCGATGCAATGGATTCCATCCATTCTGTTGTTTTCGATCAGGCCGAGAACCGGCTACACGTGCAAAAGGCGATTCTTACCACGCTGCTTGGTGGGAATGTAGCTAACCTCCATACCTCCAGGGTGGAAGACTCACTAACGATGCTATCATACCATGAGCAAGAACAAGAATAGTAGCGCAAATAAAATTACGCGCAAGAATCCGGCTGGCAGCAAGAATCCATCCGGAGGCAAGTCACAGCGGCAATTTACCATTCGTGAACTCGTCACGAAAGAGCTCCTCAGCTCCCAGGACGATCTTCAGCGCGCCCTGAAAAAGGCCGGCTTTGCGGTGAATCAGGCGACGCTCTCGCGCGACTTGGCCGAGATGGGTGTCGGGCGCGTTACGACGCCCGATGGAGTACGCTACACATTTTACGGCGAGGGCGAGGGCAACCGCGTTCGTGCGCTGTTAAGCTATGAAGTCCGCGGCATCTATAACAACGAATCGATGATCATCATCAAAACGCTTGCGGGCCGCGCCCATGGCGTTGCAGAAATGATCGACTCAATGGAATCGCCATTCATTCTCGGCACAATCGCGGGCGACAATACTATCTTTATTTCCCCGCGCGCCGCACGTTACATCAAGCGGCTCGTCGGCGAGCTTCGAGCCTTTATTACATCAGACTAAATTTATTACTTGACAATGGAAATGAATTCAATCAACGGCCTCGCAGGCCTCAAAGGCGCCCGCATTGCACTCGCATTTTCCGGGGGGTTGGACACCTCCGTTATCGCCTCCTGGCTTCGGGAGGAATTCGGCGCGGAAATAGTTACCGTCTCGGGCGATCTCGGACAAGAGAAAGAACTTCGAGGCATCACGGAAAAAGCGAAACAGCTTGGCGCAAAAGCGGCGTATCACATCGATCTGAAAAAGCAGTTCGCGGAGGATTTCGCCTTCCGCGCCTTGAAAGCCGGGGCCTTATACGAAGGCGAATACCCACTCGCAACTGCCCTCGGGCGCCCGCTGCTCGCGAAAACGCTCGTCGAGATTGCACGGAAAGAAGAATGCACCGTCGTCGCGCATGGCTGCACGGGCAAGGGCAACGATCAGGTTCGGTTCGATGCCGGTGTGTGGGCCTTAGCGCCGGACTTGCGTGTGATCGCGCCGGTCCGCCACTGGCCGTTCAAATCCCGCGAAGACGAAATCGCCTATTGCGCCGAGCGCGGCATTCCCGTCTCGGCGACGAAAGCCAACCCGTATTCCATCGACGAAAATCTCTGGGGCACGAGCATCGAGTGCGGCGTGCTCGAAGATCCTACGGTCGCGCCTCCGGAGGATGCGTATCAGCGCACGGTCTCGCCCGAGGCCGCGCCGAATACGCCGGAAGAAATTGCTGTCACGTTTGCGAACGGGATCCCCATCGCGCTTAACGAGGAGAAAATTGGCGCGGTCGATCTCATCATGATGCTCAATCATCTCGCCGGCGCCCACGGCATTGGCCGATTGGACATGATCGAGAACCGGCTCGTCGGAATTAAGTCGCGAGAGATATACGAAGCGCCCGGCGCCACGCTCCTACATTTCGCCCACCGCGAACTCGAACGCATCACGCTCGATAAGTGGACGGCGCATGCTAAAGCGAAGCTTTCGCAGGACTACGCGGAGCTTGTTTATAACGGCCTCTGGTTCTCGCCGCTTCGCCGCGCGCTCGATGCTTTTATTGACGAAACCCAACAGCGGGTGAGCGGCACGATCGTCATCAAGCTGTTCAAGGGCAACCTAACGATCCTTTCGCGCACGTCACCTTATTCGCTCTACGACAAGGCGCTGGCATCCTACACCGCCGAAGATACGTTCGACCATTCGGCGGGCGAAGGATTCTCGAAAATATTCTCTCTGCCGCTCAGGACACTCGCGCGCACGTCTGTTCCGCGCAAAGAGCACGCCGTGTAAACATTACTTCAAAATCAATGGCTAATTCTTCCACGCTTTGGGGCGGGCGATTCGGCGGTGCTATCGCCGACATCGCCCATCGGTTCTCCTCCGGAATTCAATTTGATTCGAAGCTATGGCGCGAGGACATTCGCGGCTCGATCGCACACGCGCGAATGCTCGGAGCGAAGAATATTATATCGGAAGCCGAAGCCGGTGCCATCATCGAGGGGCTGAACGCGATCGCGAAGGAGATCGAGAGTGGCGCATTCCGGTTCGATCCATCGATGGAAGACGTTCACCTCGCTATCGAGCAACGGCTCACCGAGGAAATTGGTGCGGTCGGTGGCAAGCTACATACGGGCCGCAGCCGCAACGATCAGATTGTGACCGACGAACGGCTTTTTTTGAAGGCCGCAATCCCCGAGCTTTCCGAACGCGCATCGGATCTGATCAAGGCATTACTCGAGAAGGCCGAGGAGTATATAGACGCTATTATGCCTGGCTATACGCATCTCCAGCGGGCGCAACCGGTACTCCTTAGCCATCACCTCCTGGCCTACGTGCAAATGTTCTCGCGCGACTGCGAGCGCATGGACGATCTCGTCTCTCGCGTGAACCGCTCGCCGCTCGGTTCGGCAGCACTTGCGGGCACATCTTATCCGATTGACCGTGAAATGACCTCGCGGGAACTTGGTTTCGAGCGCCCGACTCGAAACAGCATTGACGCGGTGAGTAACCGTGATTTCCTTATCGAGTTGGCAAGCACGTGCTCTATTTCCATGATGCACCTTTCGCGCCTCGCCGAAGAACTCATTCTCTGGTCCACGCGTGAATTTGGGTTTGTAACGATGTCGGACAAAGTCACGACCGGGTCGAGCATCATGCCGCAAAAGCGGAACCCCGATATGGCGGAGCTTATTCGCGGCAAAGTCGGGAATGTTTACGGGGCGCTTTTCTCGCTGCTGACGATGATGAAGGGGCTGCCGCTCTCCTACAATCGCGATATGCAGGAAGATAAGCCTGCGATGTTCACTGCGCTCGAAACCACGCTCGATTCCCTCGAAATGATGGCGCTCATCATTCGCGAATCCACGTACCAGCGTGACCGGATGGAAGCGGCCGTGCGGGGCGGCGACCTCATGGCAACCGAGATTGCCGATTACCTGGCTCGAAAGGGCGTTCCATTTCGGGAAGCGCACCATATTGCGGGGAATATTGTCGCAAAAGCGGAAGAGCAAAATCTAAATTTAGATCAGGTGCCCCTCGAAGAATACCGGAGATTCTCGGAGCAGTTCGAGCAGGATATTTTTGTTTCCCTGGATCCGCTCCGTAGTCTTCACGAAAAGAAATCGCTGGGTAGCACGAATCCCGAAATGGTCCGGGAAGCGATTGCGGAGTGGCGAACCTCGATTGGCTAACGTTCGAGGCTCAAGGTCGTGCTACGGATAGCGAACATAATTGCTGCTCAACGTATCATGCACCGCTTGATATGCAACACCAATCAAGGTATCGACGAGCACGACCGAGACCCTCGGAAAGTACCCTCCGGAATCCGATTTTATTCCCAGATCGTACGTCTGGTTCGATGGGGAATTGGTGCGGCGTAACTGCGCCCCGGCCAGCGGCGCGCCATTTTTCGTCACTCGAAAATTGAAGATGGCGCTATTCGGACCGATCGTGTCTGAAACCGCCGCCAAGAGGAGCGGATAGGTGTTGGATGGCCCGGAGGAATTCGAGCATCCCCCATAGAGCATGGCCAACACTGCCCCAGCGATGATAAGCGCCTTTTTCATCCGCTGGTAAACGAAAGTGATTTCAGCTTCGCCTTGATTTCAACCAGTCGGTAGGGCCGGCCAGGAAGGAACTGGACTTCGCGCGTTTCATCCTCGATCTTTACACGGATTCGTTCCAGCCCCGCAAGATCCAGCAGCTTTTGCACCTCTTCGCCAGCCGCGCCAAAGCCGTAGCGGATTCGGACCGAGGTCGTGCCCCCAAGCTCGGTTGAGATTAGGTATTTCTCCGCTTTCATGTCCGCGATCATGCTTTGTTGCGAGGGGGGATGTGGTTAAAAAAATCGAGATGACGATGCGCTTTAACTCTCGAACCTTCCGATTGATTTCACACTTCTGACGTTGTGTATCACGCACTTCCATTCCGTGCGCCATTTCTACCGATACCGCGCTGCCACTTTTTCCTCATTCGTTTTCATCCGCTCGATGAGCCAATCCCACAACCAGGGATACGGCAGGACCTGGGTTTCCTGCTCGGAACTGACGATCTCGAATTTTTCCGTTTTTAACCGCTCGTAGGTCTTCTTGCCGTGTGCAATCGAGGCCTTGTGGCTATAGGAATATCGTACCATCGTTCGCAAGAGTTGCATGAAAAGGGAACTTCTTGGCGTCATGCTGGCCTGGATATGCCTCCGGCGATAATCATCCAGGGCTTCGATCGCCTTATCGGCCTCGTCATACTTGTAGGTCTCGACCAGATGGAGGACATGCGCGAACCGAAGGAGCATGTTCATGCCCTCCTTGTCCTTCCGGTCCTCGATCAACTTCCACTCGAACAAGGCAAAATTGAACTTTTGAGGATGCAGCGTTGGGTCGTAATCGGGTAGCGTTTTAAGTGCAAGAAGCATGTAAAACCGGAAAATCTCCCAGTGCTCCTTGGTAATTTCAGATTGCACAACAAAGCGGGCATGTGTCGTAACCTCGGTGAAAAAATCATTCGCTTCCTTGATTTGAAGCGTGTTCATTAGGAGAAGAAATTTTGCCAGGGCATATCTAAACCAATTATTGGAACCACTATTATAGTAAGACGCGCACTCGGCTGCGGCCGCTCGCGCACCTTCGAAATCCTGAACGTCGAGATAACTTTGAAATTGATAATACCAAAAATCGCCTTTCCGCTCCTTTTGAGACAATCGTGGGATAGAATCAATAAATTGAATACCAGACTTTGAACCTTCGATGACGTCAAAATGGTTACCTGCTGTCTCGCTTGCGAGTGCATGAACCCGGTGATAATTTAGCCGAAAATTATAGCTGCTCGTCTCTTTCAACAGATTTTGAAGCTCGGCTTTATAACCCTCGAATTCCTCGGTATATCTTGATCGCCCTCCGGCTTTTCGTCTAAAAATTACCCCAATCCGTTCAAAGTATTCCGCCGAGCGAAGCTCGTCCATGTATTTCACTTCAAGCTCCTTCAGTAATGCATTATATTTGTCGAATTTCTTTATCTGGCCCATGTCACTGGCATATCGCCTAAGGATGCGAGCCATTTCCAATGCTATCCCTGTTAACTCGAATTGAATTGCTAAATCGAGCGTTGTCTCGGCCATTCGTCTGGCGGCTTGGCTTGCGCCCAGCGCAGTAAGCATATTGACCAAGAACTGCCTGCGGTGTGCAATATAAAACGCCTGAGCCGCGTCCGAGAAACCGGCACGCTTGAGATTAAGGTGAAACAGCGAATTGAGCATTCGCACCTTGAGTCGGTTTTTAAGCGAGCTGTATTTAGGCGCATCGGGCCGCGCGCGCTCATAGAGCGTTCCGGCGGCCGCAGTATCGTTCTGGAACAGCCCTTTGCCGATGCCATCATAAAGCTGGAATTCCCGGCTCTTTTTTCGCGCGCGAAATTCCCGATCGACCGTCTCGATTCGAGGCTCGTGAAATAGGTCGAGAATTCGAATTAGCTCGGGAAAATATTTCATCGTGTCAGTAGGAGTTATCGCCAAAACCAATCGAAAGGTTCGTTTCAACTGAGGAGCATCCCCTTTTGGGCATAGTGGTGTTTTTGGAATCTCTGATGAAGCCGATAAGAACGTTATTGCGAGGATGATTTTTCGACCGAAGGGAGAAAAATCTGACGAAGCAATCCGTTGTAAAATCAGCGGATTGCTTCGTCGAATCAAACTCTCTTTGGTCGTTTGATTCTTCTCGCAATGACGGAAAATTGACTTAAGGAATCTCTGATCAAGTCACTCTTACCGTCATTGCGAGGAAGCTTTGACGACCGAAGGGAGTCAAAGGTGACGAAGCAATCCCCCCATACAGAGCGGAGATTGCTTCGTCGAACGAATCTCCCTTCGGTCGATTCGTTCTCCTCGCAATGACAGAAAAAATCACTTAATCAGAGATTCCTTAATCAGAGTTTCCTTAAAAAGTGTTATCGCATCACGGACCAGCCGTAGTGCATCGTCTTATTAGCGACAATTAATCCACATTTCGATGAGACACTCTTATTATTGAGCAATCCGTCCTTTATTTTATACGATTTCCACGAGTAATTTGGTGATAAGGTGGAGCTTCTCCGCCAGATCATGTTAGTACAAAGTCGAATTTAAAAAATTCGATTACAATTGAATGACTTATTTGGTCTCCGCGATGTTCAGGTTGCTTTCCGCGGAGTACTCCTGTTTATTGGCTGGATTTGCTTCTTCC
>VFSW01015528.1_pt1 | contig 10458 bp, 11 predicted proteins | sample 5358111 | NCBI WGS metagenome assembly VFSW01 (sample SAMN11554181, study PRJNA540505) | mine drainage metagenome | isolation source: sediment from site ElyBrook_90M | place: USA: Ely Copper Mine, Vershire, VT | collected 2017
ATCTGCAACTCGCCGCGGCCACGGGTGCGACCAGTGAATTGCACGCCTTTCCACTGCCGCCTGGCAGCCCGGAAGGCCAACTCCCCGAATCCGACTTCGTGCTGGCGTCCCCGCTGGCCGGCTGGCGCTCCAAGCAATGGCCGCTGGAATATTACGCCGCGCTGGCCTCACGGCTGCGCGGGGAACTGGGCGTGCCGCTGGTTCTGAACGCGCCGCCGGGCGCCGCTTTCCCCCAAGTGCCCGATGGGATGCTGCACTGCTCGACCATGGCGGGCCTGATTCATGCAACGCGCCGCGCTACGGCGGTGGTGGGCGTGGATAGTGGGCCGCTCCACCTGGCCGCCGCGCTCGGCAAGCCGGGAGTCGCCGTCTTCGGACCGACCGATCCCGCGCGCAACGGCCCGTATGGCGGCACGCTGCGGGTGCTGCGCAGTCCGGGCGCCGTGACCACGTACAGGCGAGGCTCCGAGATCGACCAGAGCATGCGCCGCGTAGCTCCCGGCGACGTCTTCGAAGCGCTCAAAACTTCCCTGCGGTGCCTGGTGTGATGCAGTTCCCGAAGCGCTATTCCGATACCGTGGCGCGCCTGCGCGTGCCCAGCGGATTCCTGATCGTGGTGGTGTTTGCCTGGCTCTCGCGCCCGACGCAGGTCTCACTGCTGGCCGGATTGCCGGTGGCCCTTGGCGGCCTGGCTCTGCGCGCCTGGGCGGCTGGCTGCCTGGCCAAAAATCGCGAACTCGCTACCGGAGGGCCGTACGCCTACACGCGCAATCCGCTGTATATCGGTACGTTATTGGTGGCCGCCGGCCTGGTGGTGGCGTCGCGCAACGTGTTCCTCGGCTTTTTGTTCGCTGCGGTATTTCTCTTCGTGTACCTGCCGGTGATTCAACTGGAAGAGCAGCATCTGCGCCAACTTTTCCCCGAATATGCCGCGTACGCCGCGGCCGTCCCGGCGCTGTTTCCGCGCCTCACCGCGTGGCGGCGAAAAAATTCGCAACCTTTCCGGTTCGCGCTTTATCTAAAGAACCAGGAATATCAAGCCGGTGGAGGATTTGCCGCCGGGATGCTGTATCTGCTTTGGATTTCGAAATGACCGGGCGGAGGGGCCCGGTCATTTTTGTTTCCGTCCGACGTTAATATTTCGGCATCGAAGGATCGACCTTGTCGGCCCACGCCAGAATGCCGCCCACTACATTGCGCACATTCTGAAAGCCGTTCTGCTTGAGGACGGCGCAAGCCTTGGCGCTGCGCATGCCGCTACGGCAGTGAATCACGATGTCGGCCTGCGGATCGAATTCACCCACGTGGCGCGGAAACTCGCCCAGCGGAATCAGTTTCGCACCGGGAATGGCGCAGATCTTGTATTCGTGAGGTTCGCGCACGTCGATCAGCACGAACTTGTCGCCGCGATCCATTTTGCTCTTGAGTTCGACTACGTCGATTTCGCCTTCGTTCACTTTCGTCTCCTGAACGGGTGTCTGCGCGCCAGGCTGCGGCACGCCACAGAATTGATGATAATCGATCAGTTTGGTGATCGTACGATGCTCACCGCACACCGGGCACTCGGGGTTTTTGCGCAGTTTCAGCTCGCGGAACTTCATGCCCAGCGCGTCATAGAGCAGCAGGCGGCCCACCAGCGGAGTCCCGATTCCCAGAATCAGCTTCACCGTTTCAGTCGCCTGGATCAGGCCGATGGTACCGGGGAGAATACCCAGCACTCCGCCCTCCGCGCAGCTCGGCACCAGGCCGGGAGGCGGCGGCTCGGGATACAGACAGCGATAACACGGTCCGCCCTCGTAAGCGAACACGGTAGCCTGTCCCTCGAAACGGAAGATGGAGCCGTACACATTAGGCTTCCCCAGCAGCACACAAGCATCGTTCACCAGGTAGCGCGTGGGGAAATTGTCGGTGCCATCTACGACCAGGTCATACTCTTTCAAAATATCGAGCGCGTTCTCACTGGAGAGCGCCACTTCGTGCTTATCGATGCGCAGCGCGGGGTTGATGGCCTGCATCTTGGCAGCGGCCGAGTCGAGCTTCTTCCTGCCGACGTCTTCGGTGTGATGGATCACCTGGCGCTGCAGGTTGGTGAAGTCGACCGCGTCGAAATCCACGATGCCGATTCGCCCTACCCCGGCCGCTGCCAGGTATAGCCCGAGCGGCGCGCCGAGGCCGCCCGCGCCTACCAGCAGCACTTTGGCGGCTTTCAGCTTCTGCTGCCCGTCCACCCCCACCTCGGGGATGATCAGGTGGCGGCTGTAGCGCAAAATCTCGTCTTTTGTCAGGGCGGCGGCCTCTTCGGGCGGCGCGGCCACACTACCGCCGGCGATGGATGGCACCAGCGATAAGGTGTCGCCTTCGGCGGCCGGGGTAGAGTCCTTGCCCAGATAGCGAATGTCTTCGTCGTTCAGGTAAACGTTGACGAAACTGCGCAGCTTACCTTCGTCGGTGAAGATCTGTTTACGCAGATCGGGGTATTGCGAAGTCAGGGCGGCGAGCACTTCGCCCACCGTGCCGCCGGCTACAGTGACGGCGTCCTGCTTGGCGGTGAACTGACGCAACGGCGTCGGAATCAAAACTTTGGCCATGTTAGTAACTCAACTCCTCTTTTGCCGCTTCGGTCTGATCGACGTTCGGCAGCCAGCTATTGGCATGGTGAAATTCGCCCTTCTGAATGGACAGCACCACGAAGGAATACCACGGACACGAATTCTGTAAATCCGTCTTGGAAAAATAGGCATCGCAATCGGGGTGCGAGTGGTAGATGCCGATCAGGTCCATGCGGTGCTCGCGGGCGGCCTTATCGGCGGCCAGCAGATCTTCCGGCCGCAGTTCGAACCGCGCCGCCTGCGCGCCTTCGAAGGCATTCCGCAGACGCATCGAAACGCGTACCATCTTCTGCTCCCCATCGGTAGAGCCCAGCATGGCGCCGCAGCATTCGTTGGGATAGGTTTCTTGAGCGTGCGCCACCATGGCGGCCCAGGGTTCAGGTTCGATCCGGATCATTCCTCGTTCCAAAAGTGCTCGCTCAAATACTTATCGGCGCTGTCGCAGACGAACGTCACGATGGTGGCCGCTTCCCCCCGTTCCGCGCATTGGCGGGCCAGAATCGTAGCGGCATGCACGTTGCAACCGGAAGAAATCCCCACCAGCAACCCCTCTTCGCGCGCCAGACGTTTCACCATTCTATACGCGTCTTCGGTTTCAATCCAGAGGTTGCCGTCGGCCAGGGTCTCGTCATAGATGCCGGGGACGATGGCGGTGGGCATATGCTTGAGCCCCTCCAGCCCGTGAAATCCGCTGGATGGCTGGGCGGAGTAGCACTTCACCTCGGGAAGTTCGCGCTTGAGCCGGCGTGTGACTCCGGTAAACGTGCCGCTTGTGCCCATGGCCGTGACGAAATGGGTCAGGCGGCCACCGGTCTGCTTGATGATCTCCGGGCCGGTGTGCTCGAAGTGCGCTTTCCAGTTGGCCGGATTGTTGTACTGGTCCGGATAAAAGTAAAGATCCGGGTCGGCCATATAGATCTGGCGGCACAGGCGGATGGCGCCATCGGAACCTTCGGCGGGATCGCTCAGCACCATCTCCGCGCCATAAGCTTTCAGAATGCGCTTGCGCTCTTCCGACGCGTTCGCGGGCAGGCAGAGCTTCACCTTATAGCCGAGATTGGCGCCGATCATGGCATAGGCGATGCCGGTGTTGCCGCTGGTGGAATCCAGAATGACGCGGTTATGATTCAACTTGCCGGACCGCAGGCCGTCCATCACCATGTTGCGCGCGGCGCGATCTTTCACCGACCCGCCCGGGTTGAAATATTCGGCCTTTACCAGGATTTCGACATCCGGAAATTCGGCCGGGATCTTTTGCAGACGCAGCAGCGGAGTGTTCCCAATGGTATCGAGCATTGGCTCGGCATCGGTTCGGACCAGTTGGGGCAGCGGGAGAACTTGCGCCATATATATACCTCTTGGATTCATTCCCTCCCGGAAAGATGCGGGCTAACGCATCTTTTTGTAAGGAAAGGGATTACTTCGTCTCTCTGAGCTTTTCCATTGTACCATCACCCTAAACCCAGTCAACGAAGTAGAGTAACACCACGGGAGAAGGGGCGCGATCACTCGGCGTCGAGGCGGCGCAGGAGTTCGATGGTGTCGAAGGGAACCGGGCTGCGGTCCGGAACCTCGAAGCGGGAGAAGTCCCGCCGGGACAGGTCGCCATTGACAAATTGAAACGTGGTCCGGAAGGGCCGCATCATCACCAGTGGCGTTCCACTACCTCGCCATCAAGAAATTCCCGATCGCCATCTGGATAACTGGTCTTGAGATATTCCTCCGGTTCCATTACTTTCCACCCTTCAGGCCGGTGAGCAGCCGCTCGTACTCGGTAGTCACGGCGTCCCACGAATAGCGCACGCGAGCGCGCTCCATGGCGCGTTGGCGGAAGCTTGCGCGCTCCTCTTTGGTCATCGCCAGCACTCCTTCGAGTCTGGCGTTCAGATTCGTCCATTCGAATGGAATACCGGCATCTCCGGCGACTTCCGCATTCTCCGGCGTATCGCGATACAACACCAGCGCGCCGCGGCCCATGGCTTCGATCAGTGCCGGATGCGTGCCTCCCACTTCGGTGGCGTGGATATAAGCAAACGAGTGCGACTGCAGTTGGCGGTAGCCTTCGCCGTAGATGGCGCCGGGCATCACGATGCGCGGATCGCCGGTATCGCGGATGCGGCGAATATATTCTTCCGCGTACGGCGCGTCGCCGATCAGCGCGAGCTTCATGGGGGTCGCCAGCTTCTCGAAAGCCTGACGCACTTCGAGCGGATGGTTCTCCGGTTCCAGGCGGCTTACATAGAGAAAGTACCTCTCGGGCGCGAGGCCGAGTTTCTCCAGGATCTCCGTGCCCGGCACGGGACCCAATTCGGCGCCGTATGGAATAAAGAGACTGCCTTTGCCACACCGCCGCAGATAGTATTCCTGAATGGTCAGAGCATCGGTAACGACAACTGACGGGCAGAAAGTAGCCAGCCATTCGGAGAAGTAATACCACGCCTTCGCGAGCCGGTTCCACTTTTTGCGCTTACGCTCGATACCATCCACGTTGAGCGCCACCGGTATCTGCGCCACGCGCGGCAGCCAGGTGAAGATGGCGTTGGCGCCGTTGCAGTACAGCGCCGCATCCACGCGATGGGCCATCAGGTGAAGAGTGGACAGACAGGTATGCGCCAGGGTATCGAAGTATTTGTGCCGGATGGTGGGCAGATATTGCAGCTTGACGCCGCGGTAATGCGGCGCGGAATGCCGCTCGCGACAGTAGACCACTACCTGGTGGCCGCGCTCCACTAACCGGACGGAGAGTTCTTCAGCGAACGTTTCGAAGCCACCGTAGTTAGCGGGGATTCCCCGCGTTCCCAGGAGGGCGATGCGCACTCTTTCAGGTTCTCGCAGTTTCCGAGCGTGAAAGCATGCGGACCATTTTCTTAGGAGCCTGCTTGCTTACCGGCGCGTATTGGAACCAACTTGCCACGTATTGATTATCCACCCGCTGGCTGGCCTGAATGGCGCGCCGTTTGGCCAGCGTGCGTTTCAGGTTCTTCAGCAGAAACCAGTAAGCCTTCAGCGACGTGTGCTCCCATAACAGGCAGCACATCACCACCATCAGATCGCGCGAGGTAATAGAAAACCAGTTACGCCGGTACAGGTCCGGAGAAATGTTCTTGATGCGCATCAGGAAGCGGTTCTTCACCGAGTGCATGTTGATCTCCGGGGGAAGCGCGCGGCGATTACCGGGCAGCACCTTGCGCACATGATACCCGCGGGCATAAGGCGCGTAGAGACATTTCCAGCCCATCAACTGAGCGCGCCACGCCACGTCGGCATCTTCCCGGTAGACGAAGAAATCGGAATCGAAAAATTCTCCGTCGAGCGAAATATCTTCGATCATGGCGCGGCGGTAGAGCGCAGCCGCCGCCGTTGCGCCGAAGACGTACTCGTATTGCAGATAGTGTCCGTTATCCACTTCCTGGCTGCCGCGGTCCAGGTGGCGCAGCATCGGATTGAAATAAATTCCGGTGGAATCCACGACGGGCTTGTCCGGAATCTCGAAGTGGCTGGTCATGGTCAGCAGTTTGCCGCAGACCGCGCCGATCGTCGGATCTAACTGTCCGGCGTCCGCCATCGCCTGAATGAAGTTCGGCAGCAGCAACACGTCCGGATTCAGGGTCAGCACCCAATCTCCACTGGAGAGTTTGATGGCTTGATTCTGTGCGGCGGCGAATCCCAGGTTGTCGTTGTTGTAGTAAACCTGACAGCGATCTTCAAACTGCTCGAGGATGTCGGTCGTACCATCGGTGGACGCGTTATCTACGACGATAATCTCCTTATTCGGATACTTTTGCGCCAGCACCGATTCCAGACACCGTTTAATGAAACGGCCGCTATTATAGGTAACTATCGTGACAGATACGAAGTCGTTGTGCACCATGAAGTAGAACCTGAGTAACCGACCCTTCTGTACATCTGAATTCCCCGAAAATCCCCTTGGTTGGACCTGCACTACCCCGTCCCGCCGCCCCAGAAACTGCGGCCGGCGACCCGCACCACGCTCGCGTTAGCTGCTATGGGCTCCAGGCTTCGTTGCGTGGACGATTCCAAAATCGCCCGCAGTATCGAACCTGCCGCCACAGCCAAAGCGACCGCCCGGAATGCCAACGGACGGAAGTGCCTGGCTGAATACCTCAGTAGACTACGATACCAGTAAACTCGGCGCTTCTCCATAGACAAGTGCGTGATCGAATGGCTACCCGTGTGTTTCGCAACAGCTTCCGGGACGTACTGAAAGACGTATCCCCGATCCACCGCCCTCCGGCAAAAATCGACATCCTCGAACCACAGCGGATAGAAGCCTTCGTCGAAGCCGCCCAATTCCTCCCACACCGCGCGCCGTACCATCAGGAATGCTCCCGCCGGTTGTTCCACCGCGGAGCGGCGCTTCGGATCCAGATCCAGAGTGCGGTATTTACGGTTCACGGGGTTATCCGGCCAGACTCTGTTCAGCAGGAGAGCTTCCAAAACCAAAGCGCCGGGAGTGGGAAGGCGGCGCACCATAAAGCCGACCTGCGGGCGGCCCTCACGGTCCAGTAGTTGGCCCCCGGCCCCGGCCGTGCGTGGCAAATCGCAGGCCTCGCGCAGGGGCTCCAGACTGCTTTGCACCACAGCATCCGGATTCAGCAGCAAGACATATGTAGAGTTCAATACTAAAAAGCCCTGATTGACCGCCGCGGCGAATCCGCGATTCTCGCTATTGGCGATGAGACGCACGCCGCGCCGGGCTACTTCGGCAATTGTACCGTCGTGCGAGGCATTATCCACCACCACCAACTCAGCGCCGGTAGCCGCCGCGGCATCCAGGCAAGGGCCGATCTCTCCCGCCGAATTATAGGTGACGATGATGATGCCGATGTCCGACATGTGTCACTTTGACCCACCACCAGTTAGAAGAAAGTACAGCCGCCAATACCAGTCCGTGCCGGCCTCGCGCTGTAACTCGCCGATCGTACGTTCCTGGTCGGATAGGATACGTTCCAGTACTTCCGGCTCCCAAAGAGTCCTATCCGCGCGCGCCGTGGAGTACTCGCGGACCCCTTGCAGTTTGCCTCTGCACCACCCGCGCGCCGCGCCATGCCGCCACGCCACCGCACCCCATAATGCCTGCGCCGTGACGATGCGCCACATCCACCCCACCAGCAATTTCTCCGGATAGTGCCGCGCCACCAGCCATACCTGGTTGAGTGAGATCAGCCGCACCGTTTCCGGATTCCCGCGCCCCAACGCTGCGCTGCCCTGATGGCGCGCCACGGCATCCGGCAGATACTCGCCTTCGCAGCCTGCCAGGGCGCAGCGCAGTCCGAAATCGACGTCTTCCAGGTACGATTCGAAGCTCTCTTCCAGCAGGCCGACCTTGCGGAACAGCTCCGCGCGAAACAGTGCCGCCGTCCAGGGCGCGGAGAAGATCCGGCGCGGCGCGTGAAAGCCAGGCCCATCGAGCCAGCCGTTACCCGCGCGCCACGTGGCCCCGCCCCGGCAGGTGAGGTCGAAAGTGCCATCGATCCGGCTCTCGTCGCCGGCCCGCAGGATTCTTCCCGTGGCGAACCAGCCGTGCGCGCCGCTGAGGGGTTGGAAATAATCCGGCGCCAGTTCCACATCGCTGTTCAACACCGCGATCCACTCGCCGCGGCTCTCACGGATGCCGCGATTCACAGCCGCCGCAAAACCCGCATTCCGGCCCATCGGAATCACTCGCGCTCCGGCGCTCCGCGCTACTTCCGGCGCGCCGTCTTCGCTGCCGTTATCCACTACGAGCAGTTCGTCCGCCGGGCAGGTTTGCGCCGCAAGCGTAGCCAACAACCGCTCCAGCAGCACGCGACCGTTCCACACGGGCACCACGGCGCTAATCATCGGAAGAAACGCTTCCGGGCCAGGAACGCCAGATTCTGAAAACCGTCGCGCCACGCGTTGAGTTTGGTCTCGCCCAACCGCGACGAGTATTGAATGGGAATCTCGCCGAAACGAATCGCCGGATTGCGCACCGCTTCGATCTTGATTTCCTCGCTGAATGCCATGCCGTCCGATTCCAGTTTCATCTCCTTCAGGATGGACCGCCGGAACACCCACATGCCCGATTGCGAATCGCGCACCCAGTGAAAGAACAGCAACGACATCCACAGCGACACAATCAGATTGCCGAACTTGTTCTTGAAGCTCATGGCACGCGGGTCGCGGGCCGGAAAGCGCGACATGTTCAGAAAATCGACCTCCAGATGGAGAAACGCTTCCAGCAGGTACGACAAGGCGTCCACCGGGTAGCTCTGATCGCCGTCCAGCGTCACGATTACGTCGCCGGTGGCCGCGGCGAATCCGCGCTTATAGGCGCGCCCGTACCCGCGCACCTCTTCGCGAATTACTTTCGCGCCCAGGGCTGCCGCGACGTCGCTGGTGCGATCGGTGGAGTTGTTATCCACCACAATCACTTCGTCGACGAACTCGGGCGTAGCCCGCAAGACCTTTTCGATTCCCTGCTCTTCGTTCAGGCACGGGATAATTACGGTAATCGACTGTCCTTTATACATGTCCAGACTTTTTTCCGCAGCCGCGCGTCACTACAATATATAAACGCGGTTACCATGAAGCCAATGAAGCGTCTGCTGTGCCTTCTCCTATATTCCGGCGCGCTCGGGTGCGCCGGAGATCTTTCCACTGCCAAGACCGTCTATGTGCTTTCCATGCCGCGCGGCATGGACCAATATCTTGCCAACCGATTGACGAACAGCCATATTTTCCAAGTAGTTACCGACCCCAAAAAGGCCGACGCATTCATCACCGACCGCATTGGGGACGCCTTCCAGGCGCAAATGGATGTCATTTTCGCGCCACCCGACGCCACGGGCGACGACGCCGATGCCGGCGATAAGGCGGATGCGGGAAAGACAGGCGCCGCCAAGTCGGGTACTGACAAGACGGCTACCGACAAAGCGGCTACCGACAAGGCGGGCGCCACGAAGGCGGCCGATAAAGATGCGCAGTCCTCCGCCAACTCCGTCCCAATGTTCGGCCCCACGGTCAATAAGCTCTCCAATCCGGCACTTGTGTCCACTTTCGCCCGCAATAAAGGGACCATCTTCCTGGTAGATGCCCAGTCCCGTGAAGTGCTCTGGAGCGTGTACGATCCACCCAAATCTTTCGATAGCAAGGACCTCGATCGCACGGCAACCGACATTGTAAGCCGCCTCAAGAAGGACCTGAAGAAGTAGCCCGCTTTTCCCGGACCAACTCAGCGTAACCGGCCGCCAGCTTCCTGGTGAGCACGGCCATATCCCAATTCATGGCCACCTCTTCGCGCGCCCGCCGCGCCATGGCGGAAGCTTCCTCGGGATCTTCCAGCAGCGCCAGGACCCGCTCGGCGAATCCCGTCGCGTCGGAGGCCAACGCGCAAAACTCGCCATCCTCTGTCGCCAATCCCTCGGCGCCCACCACCGTGGACACCGCCGGAATTCCCGCCGCGAACGCCTCCAGCAGTTTGACCCTCACGCCCGATCCGCTGAGAATGGGGCAGACGAAAACCGAATATCGCGACAGCGGCTCGCGCACATCCTCCACGTAGCCCAACATATCCAGGTTGTCGGAATAATCGGCGTAAGTGTGTGCCGGTGGCGGCTCGCTACCGGCCACCACCAGCCGGGCCTCCGGTTGCCGCCCGAGGATCAACGGCAGCACCTGGCGCACAAACCAATCCATGGCCACGCGGTTGGGCTCGTGCCGGAAACTGCCTACGAACAGCATGGTCAAAGGTTCGCGCCCCTCGGGACGGAATTCATACCGGGAGGTGTCGATGCCCGCGCGCATTCCGTCACGCACCCGGGAGGCGATCCGCGGCAGATACGACAGCAGATACTCCCTGTTGGCC
>VFSW01015529.1_pt1 | contig 10458 bp, 9 predicted proteins | sample 5358111 | NCBI WGS metagenome assembly VFSW01 (sample SAMN11554181, study PRJNA540505) | mine drainage metagenome | isolation source: sediment from site ElyBrook_90M | place: USA: Ely Copper Mine, Vershire, VT | collected 2017
TATTGGCACGGATCAGCAGGTAGCCAAACATGAGCATGGTCGAGACCAACCCCACCCGCGACAGAGAGAACCACAGCGTTCCCAACCCGCCCACCAGCAGCAAATTTTCAAAGCTGATTCCCAGGGGACGCAGGCGCACCGCCGAAACCCGCCGCACCGAGGCTGCCAGCCACAGCGGCAGGTAGAGCATATTAAGCTGGTGAGCCAGCCAGGACGGCTCGAAGGCAAACCCCGTTACCCGGTCCGGGTAGAAATGGGGCGGGGCAGATGACAGCAAGCTCTGGATGCTCACCATCCACTGTGGGTAGGTGGAAGTGGCTTTCCATTCCACAACCTGCAGCACCGACCACAGGATGATAAGCAGCCCACTCCAGTCAATCCAGCCCAGGACGCGCCGCAGCGCGGTTGAGTCTTTGGGGTAAGCCGCCGTCACCAGGAACATACACACGCCCACCGCCAGCGTCAGGCCGGCAGAGAGCATTTGTTTTGTAAAATTGACGTCCCTGAACAGGGGAAAGAGCACAAAATAAGCCGCCAGCGAAGAAAGCGCGGCTGCCCCTGCGAATACCAGCAGCGGTTTGGTCTGCGGGGGCAGGGTCATCCGCCGGGCCAACCCCGGCAGCAGCCAGACCAGCACCAATACCCGTAGCGCAGCACCGGAAGGCGGCATGACCATGGCCGAGCCGCCCGCCAGGGCGCTCATCAGCGGCAGACTGGTCAGCGGCAGCAGCGCCAGCAGCAAGACCCACGAATATTCAGCTGCGCGGTTCAGCGTCCGTTGCAGCATTACGGATCCTTTTCGCCAGGGTGAGCGGCAGATCGGCCGCAACGCTCCCAACTGCCAGCAGGAAGCCGATCAGGATACCGGCCAGCACCATCAGGTTCTGAGAGTACTGCAGCGGGCCGCCTGGCACGGAGGCTGTTTCGGGAAAATCAAAGATCAGGTACGGCAGGAAACCCTGCCCCAGGCTGCGCTCGCTGTCGTATTGGGCGCCGGTGGTGGCCAGTTCTTTTTGCAGGTCAGCCAGGCCGCTCAGCGAGCATTGAGCCGGCGCGGGATCGGTGACCGCCATGCGCTGCAGGCAGGTGTCGAGGCTTTGCAGGTAATCGTACAGCGCCTCGGCCCGCACTGCGTGGCCAGCGGCATCCTGCAGCTCCCGGTAAGCGCCCTGGGCCCAGGTGTTGGCGATAAAGTTGGCAGCCTCGGGATTGGGGTCGCGCACCCGCACCACCCAGCGGTACGATTTGCGCTCGATAAATACCACGCGGTTGAGCGGGGCCTGCTCGAGGGTGTACCCTTTTTGGCGGGCCTGGCTGGCAGTGTACTGGATGACTGAATCCGAAGCGATGATTCCGCCGGCTGCGCCCATGGCCTGATCCTCCTCGGCCGCGGTCAGGTGGCCAAAGCGGTTCACGTTGAAGGCAAAACTGATAGCGGCCTGCGATTCGTACAGCGGCGGCAGGGTCAAATGCACCAGGAAGGCAGCCAGCCCACCGAAGATCATGATCAGGATCACCAGCTTCCAGTAACGCAGGCAGCGCGCCAGAAAATCGGTTGGAGAAAAGTCTGAGGGCATCGCGCTCATGCACCCTTTCCACTTAACAAGATCCAAATGGTTTTGATCACAATAAAACCATCCATCCACAAGGACCAGTTGCTCAAATAGTATTCATCCAGGCGCAGGCGCTCATCGAATGTGGTGCTGTGGCGCCCCATTACTTGCCACCAACCGGTCAAACCGGGCGGAATGCGGAAGATCAACGATGCGTAGGAACCCATTTCGCTGCATTCCCTTGGCAAATAGGCACGCGGGCCAACCAGGCTGATATCCGCTGTAATGACGTTCCATAACTGGGGCAGTTCATCCAGGCTGAATTTGCGTAAAAATTTGCCGACCCGGGTAATGCGCGGGTCCCGGGCTAATTTATGGTAACGCTGATATTCCCTCCGGGCGGATGAATCGGACTGTAGAAGTTCCTCCAGCAGTTCTTCGGATCCAATCTTCATCGTGCGGAACTTATAACACGGGAATTTCTTGCCTCCGCGTCCCATCCGCTCCTGCGCGTACACGATTGGGCCTGGTGAATCGATCCGGATGAGCATGGCGATGATGGCCATAAACGGCAGCAGGATAATTCCCAATCCCAAACCGACGAGCAGGTCGAGGAAGCGCTTGGTGATGGTTGCTTTGCGGTCGAGCAAATGGTACTGTGTCTTCAAGGTCAGGCGGCCTTCCAAATCCAACGTTCTGACCCACAAGGAACCCAACGGCGAATTGTCCAGAACCACCAGCACACTCGAAAAACGCTCTCCCAACCAGCGTAAAATTTGATCCTGAATGTCACGGCCCACAAAGACCGCATATTCCAAATGCCGGGTTTCAATTAAGGCTTCAACTACGGCTAACGAGCTGGTGACCGGCACCTTCAGCACTTTGGTAATTTCGGGCGGGCAGACTTCATCGTAGACCAGAACCGGGCGCAGGCCCATGCGCCGGCTGTTGGTCAAGCGGCGAATTACGTCGCGGGCGCGTTCTGTTGGCCCAACCACCAGGACCGGTGTGCCCCACCAGGGCAGGAGCGAAAAACGGTTGCGAGCCGCGAACCGCAAGGCCATGTTGAGAATACAGCCAAAGGCCCAACCTACCACGAAGGACCAACGCGACATATCCTGGCCGGCCTGCTGGAAATAGATCACCAGGGCCAGCACGCCGTACCCCAGGGTCAGGGAATAAAAAATCTGTTGGGTCTCTTCCACGGCAGTACGCCCAAACCCGGGGTAAAGACCATTAAGGGCATAAATTACGATAAAAATTACCAGGCCCTGCACCAGAATGGGAGAGTAGGCGTCAGCCGGCATGATGCCGCCGAGCCAGGGAATCGCCAGGCGGCGCAGCTCAACCGCCAGGCGGAAGCCCAACCCGAGGCTGATCAAATCTACCAGCACGAGCAGGAAAACAATCAGGAAGCGGCGGCCTTTGAAAATGGGGATGGTCTTTTGATTTGTGAGTGTCATTCTGATTGCAGAGCCTTTAGAAATTTTTCCAAGACCAGATCTTTAGCCCACATCTCTTCCACGTACGTCCGGCCGCGCCGGCCAAGTTCATCCTGAAGGTCAGGGCGGTTTGCCAGGGTAAGGACCGCCTGGGCCAGGGAATCCGGCTTACCGGGCGGTATCACCACGCCCAGCGGGCTCATTACGCTGGCTAATTCTGTCCCAGTAGAAGCCGTCACAATCACCGGGCGCCCGCTGGCCAACATTCCAGCCAGCTTGGATGGCATCACAAGATCGGCCGCGCCGGCAGCTTGAGGCAAAATGTGAATTGCAGCCAGGTTCAGCAGGTCATTCAAGCGTTCGTGGGGCTGCAGGGGCAAAAAGCGCACGTTCGGTAACCCTTTTGCCAGGTCTACCAGTTTGAGCCTGGCAGCTCCTTCCCCACACATCAGGAATAACAAATTTTTTTCATCCGCCAGCCTGCGAGCTACCTCGACCAATATTTCCAGGCCTTGTTTCTGGCCCATATTCCCGGAATAAAGAATAACCTGGCAGTTGTCTTCGATCGCCAGCTCGCTGCGTAGGGAATTATAACCATGAATTGGAAATATATGCCGGATATCCGCCCAGTTAGGGAACAGGCGGGTGCGTTCCGGCGGAACCCCTTTTTCGATCAGGCGCGCCAGCATTCGGTCCGAAATGGTCGAGACGCAGTCGTAACTGCGGTAGAGACCGCTTTCGGCCTTCTGAGCCAGCTTGAAAATTAACCCCAGGCCGGGTAGCATTTTTAAGCGCAAGGCCGCGTCCAACTCGAAGTCTTGAATGTGGAGCCAGGATTTTGCTCCTGCCAGGCGGGCAACCAGGGCGGCAGCCGGAGCATTCAGAACAGCAGGCGCCAGCACAATCACCCGGTGGGGGCGCCAGCGGACCTGGCCCAGAGCGGCGGGCAGGCTGGATAAGGCAAAAGAAGCCAGGTGTATCACCCGCTGGATTCCGCTTATTTGCCTGCGGCTGTTGGAGGAAGCCGGAACCCACAGGGGGCAGCGGAACACTCTAACCCCCCGCCAGACCTCCTGGCGGTAGGCCGAGCCGCTGTAACCTGGCAGGATATGCCACTGGGGGTAGTAGGGTGGCGAAGTGATCACGCGCACTTCATGGCCCTTCTCCGCCAGAAAAGCAGCCATTTCACCGGAATACTTGCCGATGCCGGTGATTTCAGGGGCAAAATTAAGCCCAATAATCAAAATGCGCATTGGATTTTCGTTCAAACCTGGCTCGCAGCCGGACGCGGCCGGACCGGTTTTGCCGGATTGCCAAAGCAGACCATGCCGGCTGGAAGGCTCGAGAACACGGAACTGCGCGCTCCCACCAGGCAACCCCGGCCAAGGGTGACCCCTGGGCCCACGAAGACGTCTGCGGCAACCCATACCTGGTCGCCAACCGCAACCGGGCCGGCGATCATATCAAACGAAGGGTTCGTGAAATCGTGAGTGGCTGAACAAAGATAGGAGCGCTGCGAGATAACGGCATGGCTGCCGATACTGATCTCGCTCAACGAATAAAGCACCACGTCGTCTCCAATCCATGAATAATCGCCAATCGTCACTTTCCAGGGATACGTCACGGTCACTGAAGGCCGGATGAGGACATTCTTCCCGACCCTGGCGCCAAACAAGCGCAGCAGGAAGCGTCTCCAGCCAAAACAAACCTGGGGAGAAGCATGGAAAAAGACAGCCTGTACCAGCCACCATAATTGAACGAACCAGGCCGGCCGGCCGCGAAAATCAGCCGGCTGGCGGAAAAGGGATAAATCCTGGTAAATAGGCTCCTCATTCATGCGCACCTCCACCTGCCAGAGACCCATATAGAGATGCCCAATCCTTGCCCAGCCGCTGCCAGCTGTATTCCTGCTCGACCAGGGTCCGCATCTCTTCGCCGCGTTGCCAGCGCTCTTCCTGGCTCCAGGCCGCAGATTGAACCAGGCCGGCGCGAATCGCCTCTTCCTGGGGATGGATCCGCAGGCCCCCGCATTGATCCCACTGCGCCACAACCCCGGTTTCAAAGGTGGTGATGACCGGGGTTCGCGCTGCGGCCGCCTCAAGGTTGACGAGGCCGATCACTTCGCTGAAGGAAGGCAGGCAAAAGGCCCAGGCATCCCGGTAAAGCCGCCATTTAGCAGCCCCGCCCACCGCTCCGGTAAAAATAACGCGCTCCTCCAGGCCCAGGTCGACGGTCAGCCGGTGCAGCGAATCGGCATAGGCCTGCTCCCTGGACTGGACAGGGCCGGCAATTTTTAGCACAAAATTATTGGCATTTATCTGTGAAAAAGCCCGAATCAATAAATGAACACCCTTGACCGGGTGGAGGCGGCCCATAAACAAGAAATAAGGCGGCTGGGCGCCGCCCTCCGCAGGCGAGAGTTGGGCAATTGCCCCGTCAACCGCGTGAAGATCGATCCCGTGGGGGATGACCGCCAATTTTTGACCCGGGAAATAGCTCTGTAATGTAGCCGCTTCACGCTCTGTCAGGGCATGCACGACGGCTGCGTGTTTGAATACAGGGTAAGCTATCCCTTTCCAGTAAAGGTATTTCCTCAAGCGCGGCAGGGCAGACTGGCGGCGCCAGATCCATGATTCCAACATGCCGTGCGGGGTAACGATCACCGGTTTATGGACGCTATACGCCCGGCGGGCTGCCGCCCACTGCGGCCACATCCACAGGCCGTGCACCTGCACCACGTCCGCATCGTCCACCGCCTGCTCCAGGGCGGCCGCGGAATGCGGCGAAAACCGCCAGCTTGCGGCGATTCCGCGGGTTGGAAACGAATGCAGCCTGACGCCGGGTTTCACCGGGATAGTTTCCTCGCCGGCACAGGCAATCGAAGTTTGGATTGAATCAGGCATGCAGCGCGTCAGGGCATCCACCGCATAGGCAATACCGGTGTTGGCCGGCGAATGGTCCTCAGTCACGTGCAGAACCCGGATCACTGCAAACTTCCTTTCACGGCGGGCAGCCGCAGCCTGCGCCGGACTGGTCGCGGTAAAAAACGCCAGACTGCAGGTGTAGATGCCAGGATCTTGAAGGCCTGTGCCTTGAACAGCAAGGGACGCAGTGCAGCGGCCTCTTTGAACCAACGGGTGGCGCCCTGGCTGTCGTTCGCCTCCAGGCAGACCTTCCCTTTAACGTAAGCGATGTTGGCAAGGATGGACTGGCGCACCGCGGGGCTCAAAGTTTCATCCTCGGCAAAGGCTTTTTGCACCACCCTGTCATGACCAGCCAGCCAGGCCGATGTATCGGCAGTTACCTTATCGGCCGATTCGTATTCAAACGCCACCAGCGCCTCAGGCACCAGGGAAATGGGATATCCGCGAGCAATCCGTAGCCAGAGGTCCCAATCTTCGCAGGGAGTCATCTCGCGGTCGAAGTTTCCAACACGGTCGATACACTCTCGCTTGAAAACGGTTGTAGAAGCCGCCAGGAAATCACCTTTCAGCAGGGATCGGTAAGCGCTGCCAGTTATCGCCCGGCTCTGATTGCGCCACAGCTTTTCACCTGCCTCATTAAATACGTCAAATTGAGAATAGAACAAACCCACATCTGAATGGGCTTTAATGGCTGCCGCGACCACGCCTAATTTCTGCGGATACCACCAGTCATCCGAATCGAGCAGGGCAATATACTGCCCGCTCGATTCTCGCATCCCGCAGTTACGCGCCTCTGCCACCCCGCTGTTCACCTGAGACAGGTAATGGATGTGGTTCAGATAAGGTGAAAGGGCTTGCGCCGTTTGGTCGCTGGAGCCGTCATCGATCACCCACACGTCAAAATCGGCCAAGGTCTGTGCCAATACCGATTCCACCGCCCGGACCACCTTGCGAGCGCGATTGTAAGTGGGAATAATCACCGAAAAAAGCGGCCTGGGGATGATCATATTGATAATTTTAGCCCCAACGCGGCAAATAACTGCTCGAAGCGGCGCTGATAGGTATGGTCTTGCAGTGCCCGCCGGCGTCCCGCAGCCCGGATTGTTTCAGCTTCTTGCGGATGGCCCAGGTAGTAAACCACTTTATCCGCCATTTCCTCTTCAGTCCGGTATACCAGAACCTCTTTATCCGGCACAAAATAGTCAGCGAGCTCCTCCGAATATCCGGTGCAGTACAGGGCGCCGCTCATCGGCGCTTCAAATTCGCGCAGGTGAACGTGGCGCGTAACCGGGCGGCTGGCATCGTGCCCTTCGTACACTTCCAGGAAACCCAGGCAAACCTGGCTGCGGCTGTAAAGCAGTACCAGTTCTTCGTCTGAAACCGGCGGATGGACGTTCCCGGGATAATTTCGTGCCAGCAGCCGGCGAAAATCATGGTCAGCCAGGTTAGCCGAAGCCTGGTATTGGGCCTCGATCGAGCGCGAGAAGGTCGAACGCAGCAGGTATTTTGCCCTTTTGGCCAGCGACCGCCAGGCCGAGGTAGTGCCAAACTGCCATCCCGGGCCGTAGGAATGGACTTCGACCCCCTTGTTTAGCAGGTAAAAAATATAGCGGGCCCGCAGTGCGTAATTGGCGCCCACGAAGGAGACCGGCACAACCCGATCCACCGGGTAGGGCTTGAAATAGTTGGGGTTGGACGCCATGGGCCACCACATTGGGTTGGCTCCCACCGCCAGGAATTTTTGGCGCGCATCCCGTTCGGCGTGCAGGCTGAAATCGACGTGCGGTGAAATCTCGTCCACCAGGTAGAACTGGTGGATATTGTTGCACGAAAAATTGCACACCGGCGCCCCCGATTTGCGCAGCTGGTCCAGCGCGCCGGGGTCAACCATGCCGTCCATCAGGTAGGTGAACACCAGGTCAAAGGGCTTGCGCGCATGCTCGCGCTGAAACTTATCCAGCATTTTCTGGCTGAAGGCCATTTGCAGCGTGCGGTTGGACTGCTCCATTGCCCGCCTGCCCTCCTCTGCCGGGAAAGAGACAACCTCCGCCCCCAGATCAACCAGCGGCTCATACAGGTTATGATACCAGGTGCGGTTGGCAGGCAGGCGATTGTTGGCTGAGCCGTCAATGACTTGAAAGACGCGCATAATTTCCCGGTTAGATGATTCGGCTGATAATCCTTCTCAATCGATCTTCAACCCTGGTCGTCAGGAAAGCACACTGTTGGGACGGCTTTAATGATACCAGTTCTTTCGGTCCGTTGGCTGCCGACTGGTTGGCCCAATCGTGCAGCCTGGGGAACAAGTTATATTTGTCCAAAACCAATTTTCTCGACCGTATGATTTCGGGAAAATACTGGTCATAGCGATCTTCATCGATGGTTTTTCGGATCACGGAAACTGCTTCCTGGATATCATAATTGATTGTGATAAATGCGCCTGCCGGAAAATAATCAACTAAATTCGGACAGCCGTAATAGATCGGCACCGCCCCACCCAGGTATACGTCGCTCAGTTTTTCGGTCCAGTAATCCGGATAACTGCAGTTTTCAAGCGCAATGTGATATTTATAACCGGCAATGGCATCCCATTTATCCTCAATATCATTGATTCCCCGGCCAAAAACATCTAATTCGGTCCCAAAGTGCTGCTTGAGCTGGTTGACGAAATCGATCCTCTGGCGGTGCCCGCGAGTGAATTTTTTATTCGAAGTAATAACAGAGATCAGCCGTTTTTTTTCAAATGTCTCTATCGAAACCAATTCGTCGTAATTTTTACGAAAGCCCAGGTTTTGATGCTGGCTGCTTCGACGCCCCACATGCCAGGGCAAGCTGGAATAGGCATAAATAACCCGCGACCCCTTGATTTTTCGGTTGCAGGTAATAATCGTTGAAAACTGGCGGAGAAATTCCGGCGAATAGGTCTTCACGCTGGGGGGCTCAGCGGTTATCAGAAGCGTATTTTGCGGTGGGCAGCGGGTAACCTGAGAGGTGGGTAAGTCCTCATAAACCACCCAGTAATCGCATTCTTCAATTTCCTTGTCAATGAAGAATTGGCAGTTTCCCCATATTCCCGATTCGCCCGGAGTCTGTCTTTGGATGGGCCATTCCGGAGAGGAAGTGGTGAGTTTAATCCGATACATAGTTCACACCGGGATTGGACGCCGGATCAAAAGGACCCACAGCAAGTATAGCCCTGAAAAGGCGGCTCCTGCGTAAACTACGCCTGGCAGGCCCATCCAATAGGCCCCCACAATATTGAATGCGGTACCTACAACTCCGATCGTAATTTTCGGCCATAACAATGCCTTCGATTCGCCCCGGTTCAATTGAGTCATCGACGCGATTTGTCCGCAGGCAAACAACCCGCCTGATAATACCATAACAGGCAGCAAACCGGAAACTGCGCGGTAACCGGGAGCAGCGAAGATCTCGAAAACAACGGAATGCAGCAAAGCCGCCGCCACCACTGCCAGAAGCGTTAAAACACAGGCCCCAACGAAAAGGCGCCAGGTGTTGCGTTGGGCGTGGTTGATCCGTTCTTGCTGCGTGCCGTCACCGGCCTGGCGGAATAATACCGGTTCGGCAAATTGGGCAAAGACATTCGAAACCATCAATAATGGATAATAGCCAAGCTGGTACAGGACCGTATAAAACCCCACTTCTTGCGTATTGCTAAAGGTCTGCAGCGCCCAGCGATCGGAGGAAAACTGGAGCCAGGTAAATATTCCCCACGAGGCAAAAGGGATGGAATACCGCAAAATGCGGCCGGTCCAATCCGGGTCAACCCGTATTTCCGAGATGGAAATCGACTTAAATTTTCGCCTGAAAAAATAAGCCTGGGAGCCGAGAATAATCAAGGCCGAAAGTGCATACCCGGCCATTGCAAAGGCCGGACGATTTCCCAGAAGCAATATCAGGCCAACTGCTGCCAGGTAGCGCACCCATTGGCCTACGCCCTGGTGCCAGGCCACCACCGCCCGCTGCCTGGCTGCTGTCTGGATGCTGTCCATTAAAATATTGATTCCGGAAAGGACGGCAAAAATTAAGGTGAAGCCGGCCAGCCCGATGTAGGATGAGGACCCTGTAGTCCAAAGAATGAGTGCACCGGCGACAAACAGAAGGGTTGTAGCAGCATTGATGCGCAATGCCAGCGACAAACTGCTGCCAAAAAAGCCAGGCAGCTCATTTTTTTCGTGTGCTACGTTGAAATAGCGGGTTAAGGATGCCGACAGGGGGCCGATCAGAAGCTGAGAGATTAAGGTGACGAAGGTGATTGCCAGGGCCACTTCGCCGTAAACGGTCGGGGTTAACGCGCCAGTCATCAGGCGCACACCCACAATACTCCCTGTGGCTGCCAGCGCCTGGCCGACTCCTACCAGGAATAATTCTTTACCAAACCGGTTAATGATGGATTTAATCATGGAGATAAAATATTCTTGCAGACATCAAGGATTATAGCTGCGGTTCGTTCCCAGCTGTGATTCTGCTCGAAATCCTGCCGCAGGGCGGCCCCCAGCCGCTGCGCAAATGCGGGGT
>VFSW01015530.1_pt1 | contig 10457 bp, 12 predicted proteins | sample 5358111 | NCBI WGS metagenome assembly VFSW01 (sample SAMN11554181, study PRJNA540505) | mine drainage metagenome | isolation source: sediment from site ElyBrook_90M | place: USA: Ely Copper Mine, Vershire, VT | collected 2017
ATATTATACAGAAATGGCTTTTGCACTACTAATTGCTTCCATAGTAAGTGGAGCAATAGCAAAGCGCAGATCCAAACAAATGAAAAAATAACCATCATGCGTAAAACTATTTAGATTGCCATCTATGGTCATCTCTTTAAAAAATCATATCTTAAATCTTGTTGCCGGAGTTAGTACAAAACTTGTAACTTTCCTTAATCGTGTTTTCATACTGTAAGTAATTCCAGTTTAGTTTTAGAGCGCATCCGCCTTTTACAATGTGAATCATGTTCTTGTTTGTTGACGATGATGTTTTCTATGCATGCTTTAATTTAGATAAAGCTAAATAATATAGTCTAAGCTAAATCTTATATGTGGCTTAAAAGCATTGAATCACAAACAATGACTGGAAACACTACTAAGGAAAGTAGACTCTCAAAGATAAGAAACGCGTATCACAATAACGCGCTTGTACAACTTTTTTCCTACATGGGGCCTGCTGTAATTGTCAGTATAGCTTACATGGATCCCGGAAATTATGGAACTGATATTCAGGGAGGGTCGTCATACAACTATAATCTGTTGTGGGTAGTGTGGCTTGCAAGTGCAATGGCAATGCTTCTCCAGTACTTGTCTGGAAAACTTGGAATAGCTACAGGACGGTCTCTTCCAGATATACTACGTGGGAAATTCAAGAAAAAGGTATACGTCATACCGTACTGGCTTGCAGCGGAAGCAGCTGCAGCGGCAACTGATTTGGCAGAATACCTTGGTACAGTTATTGCGCTGAATCTATTATTTGGAGTTCCGATGATATATGCTTCAATATTTGGTGCATTTGATGTAATCTTGATACTAACTCTGACAACGCGAAGATTTAGAATTATTGAACAGATGTTCATGTTGTTTGTGTCAGTTATTGGAATTGGATACTTGTACGAGGTCTTTCTAGCAAAACCTGATCTGACTTCAATCGCGTATCATTCAGTTATGCCAATACTTGATAATAATGGCGCGCTTATGATAGCGGTTGGTATTATCGGGGCCACAGTTATGCCACATGCGTTATTTGTTCACACGTCACTTTCAGCAAGAAAGGTATATGGTAAACCGCTTGCTGAAAAAAGAAAGGCTCGCAAGTTTCATCTGTATGAATGCGTCATACTTCTTACCATTGCAGGTCTAGTAAATGCAGCAATACTGATAATGGCCGCAGCTGCATTTCACACTCACAATTCTGACGTCACTTCAATCTCTGCTGCCTATAAGATGCTGGTTCCACTGTTTGGCATAGGAGCTGGAGTGATCTTTCTAGTCACGCTATTGTCTTCAGGAATCTCGTCTTCAGTGGTTGGAACCATAGCAGGTCAGGTAATATATGATGGCCTACTAGGGAAAAAGACAAACCAGTGGATTCGGCGTTTCATAACTAGATTTGTAAATGTAATACCAACTACAGTTGCGGTGCTTCTAGGGATTAACCCACTGAACATACTAGTCTACAGTCAAATCATACTTAGTTTACTAATACCACTGCCGATGATTCCATTGATCCTTCTTTCAAGAAACAAGGAGTTGATGGGAGAATTTGTTAACAGGAAGATCACAACAATTCTTTCATTCATTTTTTCTGGCATAATACTTGGCTTTAACTCATATCTTATAATTACCAGTTTGTGATAAACAGTTTCTAGTCCAAATACCGTAAAAAATTATTGCTCAAGTAACTATCTTAAACATGATGTTTCTCTGTCTTAGGTTTGCTATGAGACGTTCAGCGTGCTTTGGATTCTCAGTTTCTAGACTCAGAGTCACACCTGCAGTTCCTGCTGGAATGTTTGAGCTCAATCTGTCATGAACCACCTCTACTATGTTCACACTCAGTGATGATATTACATCAATCACTTCTTTTAGTGCGCCTGGCTTGTCAGTGAGCACAATGAAGATCTTTACCATACGTCTCATCTCGGTTAGACCTTTGGCAACTATCTGTCCAAGCAAGTACATGTCAACATTACCTCCAGAAAGCACTGGCACCACTTTCTTTCCTTTGGTAGGTTTTTTGTCAAGAAGATATGCAAGACTCACCGCTCCTGCTGGTTCTACTACCATTTTAGCTCTCTCCATTAAAAGAAACATGGCCTTGACAATATGTGAATCATTTACTAGAACTATATCGTCAATCATCTCATTGATTATTTTAAATGTGGATTCGCCAGGTCTTGTTACGGATATGCCATCTGCAATTGTTCTCTGCCCTCTTACTGCCTCAAGTTTTCCAGAATCAAAGGATTTTTTCATAGCAGGGAATGCAGATGATTGAACTCCAATGACTTTAACATGAGGTTTTTTTGTTTTGACAGCTTTCAAAATTCCAGCTGCAAGACCGCCACCGCCTATTGGAACATAGATCTCATCAACATCTGGAAGTTCCTTTATTATTTCAAGACCTATTACTCCTTGTGCCGCAATGACTGTTTCGTCATCGAACGCATGTATTATTGTGGCACCTGTTCTTTTCGATATTTCTTGCGCCTTAGACCATGATTCATCATAAATAGTACCATATAGTACGACATTTGCTCCATATGATCTAGTCGCTGACACTTTTGCAGGCGAGGCAGTAACAGGCATTACTATCGTACATGGAATTTTTTCTAACGCTGACGCAAATGCAACACCTTGTGCATGATTTCCAGCCGATGCCGCAATGACTCCTTTTCTTTTTTCTCCCGCGGTTAAAGTAGAAATCTTTGCATATGCACCACGAACCTTAAACGAACCAGTTTTTTGCAAGCATTCTGATTTTAGGTAAACTTTGGAACCGGTCATATGGCTAAAAGTACGAGACAGTTCAAGCGGTGTACTACGGATCACACTTCCTTGGATTTTTTGTGACTTTACAATATCTTCATAAGTTAAATTCAATATTCTCTTCACGCTAGTTATGGTATATTTGGTTTTTTAAATGCAAATAGGCCAAAAAATGTCCTGTATTTTTGATTTATAGGCATAATTTATGCAAAAATCGTACCACTATCTTCTTTTTTTCTAATATTTTCGGCGATCTGGAAAAGACTAAATATCATTTGGATCAGATCTCAGATCTGAGTCAGGGGGTCACTTGGCGTCAACTCCCCAAACATGGTGACGTCTTGCATCAGTTCCATGACACCCTGACTGAAATTATCAAATGCAAAAAGACAAATACAAACAATTTCTACATTTTTAATGCATTTTTAATCTCATCCATCCGCTTCAACAAACTATCTTTTATCATGGGTGGTATTCTTGCTGGATCAAGATTTCCGCCTCTTTAATTATTTTTTAAATACTCTAAATTAAAAATACATAGGCAGCCTTCTTCAGCCGCAATCATCTTCATTTCGTCAATCAACACAGGAACTGTGTGGTATACTTCAATTAACATATTGTCTAGTTTTCTGAAAAGAATACTCCGTCTTTCAATTAGATTGCTGATCTTTTCTTGATTTGGTTGTAAGTGTTTTGTCAGTTCTTGTGTCAAATCATCATGTTCGAACAGCACCTCGAAGAGTTTTTGCTGATCCATACCTTCATAACCTTCCTGCCTTAGCTTTTCTTCTATTATTTTATCGTTTTGCGGTGCTATGTTTTCTTGAAGATTTTTTATTTTGTCACTTATTTCAGATAATTCCTTTTGTGCATCGATTACGCCATGGTCAAGTTTGTAAAAAAGTAGGACGTGATACTGAAGTGACATGTGAACCGACAAGACGTATTTACTCTCTTTTACCTCGAATTTGATAAAACTCCTTCTTAGATCTTGGTCTGTTGTGACTGATGTACCATCACAGATCCAATCAGGTAACTTTTTTAGAATGGAATTATAAAACTGTCGTACCATTTCTGGATCAAAGGATTCTTGGTTTGAGACAGTGCCATCCCCTAGCATTACTTTAACTGGTACTTTTATGACCCTGTCCTTGATATGTTCAAGAAATAAAGCACGTATCTCTTCGCCTTTTCCTGACATCGATTTTAAGAAAGGGTCAGTCAAGTTTGTCGGAATTTGCACATTTTTTCCTCGTTTCTCTTAAATAAAACTGATAGGTAGTTTAAATATCAATGGCGAACAACTTTTATACAAAGATGGCAAGACCCTCGTTTAAAAAAATAATATGTTGGAATTGTGACGTAGAAATCGTACAATATTTTGATATAAAATATAAGGGAAAAAGAGGTCTATGTCCGGTATGCGGGGTCAATTTTCCATTAGAGTGATGACAAATGAGTGAAACCCCCGAATCTACTCATAACGAGAGAAATACTAATGACATAGTTGACATGATGTTAAGCAGAGGCAGGACTGGATGTCTTGATACTGAATCTCTCATAAAAGAGACTCAGAAAAGGGTATGGGGCTCACTCAAAAAGGGATACGAATATGGTTACTCAGTAGATGAATCTGATCAGTTTCTTCGTGATAATGTGTCAAAAAGACAGCATATGATAGTAATGTTTGTGGATCTTGTAGGCTCAACAGAAATGTCTCTTACATTACCTACTGAAAAACTCGGTATAATCATAAGCTCATTCTCTCAAGAGATGAGATATGTAATAAAAAATTATGGAGGATATGTACTCAAATATGTTGGAGACGCTGTAATTGGATATTTTATTGCAGAGGAGACCCCGCTTGTTGTTTCTGATAATGCAGTGAATTGTGCAAAAACCATGATCGATGTAATCGAAAGAGGGATCAACCCAATTCTAAGCGAATATGATTATCCTGAATTACGTGTAAAAGTAGGAATGGACTTTGGTGAAAACGCTATCGTACGATATGGATCCGATAAAATTAGATCGCATGTAGACATATTGGGTCCTGCAGTGAGTATAGCTGCAAAGATTACTGCTTTAGCAAGACCAAACCAGATCTTGATCGGAAAAGATGTTTACGAAAAATTACATCCATCTTTGAAGGGCCTGTTCAAAAAAATGGAATGGCATGGAAATCAATGGACATATCGTGATAGAGGGACTGGAAAAATCTATGATGTTTACGTGTTACGTGTTTAGATAGTAAATTTATCTGGGCATTCAACATGTTCGTAATGATGATCGGTAAACTTTTGATCTATGATATACATTACAATTTTATACAAATCTGTTGGAACTATATTTTTTTTACATTTCATACAGTTCATAGATATCATTTCTGACATTTAATTTACATCGATCTGTACATTCTATAAGGATCTGCGATCAACGTAATTTGATAAAAAATGACTGTTACTTGACATGATGGGTTATCTAATGAATGAATTTGTGCGTAAACATGAAATAAGGCCAGACTTGACCTGTTTTTATGTGGGATTACGTTAATGCTAAAAAGATATTTGATTTATACAATCAACCATTTGATATGATTAATTCTCCTTTTGCTTTTCCGAGTATACCGCCAAGGGTAACTCCATCTCTTGGTGTGTCAAATATAGGTAAAATCAAGGATGCCATAGTGCATGATAAAGATACCATGATGAGACAACTTGATGATCATCATGCAATGTTCCAGCGGTATGCATCGGGCCTGTTTAATCTCTCTCCAAATCAGTTTATGCCAGGACATCCAATGCATGCAAAAATACAGACAGTAGAGACATTACAAGAAGAAAACGAGGCACTAAGAAAGGAGAATTCTGTTCTAAAAACTAACAATAACAAAGAAAAGAAAAATTAGGTTGAACTTTATAAAGCCATAAAACATTACATTTCTTGTGAACAAAACGCCAAACCAGAAATGGAACGAAGAAATTTCCAGGTATAAAAAAAAGTGTCAACAGATAATAGGTTTGTCTTCCGCAATTAGGTATGTCGGGCTTGTAAATGAGTATGGCCGAACATTAACTGGAATAATTAAACCCGGAACTAACATTCTTTTGAAACCAGAATCTGCAAGAAACGAATTCTTTCTAGTCTCTACCATGTTTAACATGCGTAACAAAATAGATGCGGCGATAGGTACTATGAATTATGCCATTTTTAAGCATGATAAGATAACGCTGATAGTTTTCCAAAGCAAGGAAGGTATCTATTATGTATCGATAAGCAGAAATGTAACAGTAGATGAAATTGCAAAAATTATTGCAAAAATTAAAAAAGTTATCTAGACAGGTGCAAAACCATGAAAGCCCCTTGCTTGTCGAGGACCACCTTCAGCTGACGGTTCAAATAACGAGATCATATACTTATCTGGGTCAAGAACTATGCAATTTTTTCCTGCTTTATGAGTAGTAATTTCTCGATATATTGTAACATTGTTTGATTTTAATTCTTGAACTGCTGATTCAATATCTCCTACAATAAGACCTATCACAATACCATTTTCAATTGATGTTCCAGTGTTGATGGGTCTTGAGGACGGGTGCAGTATTACAGTAGCTCCATCTCTTCCCAACTCGGCCCAATCGCCTCTATTATTCTTGATGGGTAGCCCTATTATCTCATTATAATACTTGATGGATCTTTCCAGGTTGGAAACTGCTATTATTATACTTCCAAGATGTTTTATGTTCATGTGATGATTAAAAACTCCAATGTTAAAACCGTTATGCTATAACACTTGAACCATGGTCTCTGTTCTTTCTACCCCGTGTATGTTCTGAATCTCTATGGTAACTTCCTTGATCTCGGCCAGTTCTTTTACGTCAATTAGGGCCACGGCGTCAAATTGACCGCTTACGGCAAAGGAGTCATAAACTGACTTTACCATACGTAGCCTTGCAGCAATCAACTTTTTAGGCGATTTAACTAGAACTACGGCTTTGACCAGCCTAAATCTACCTCCACTTCAATCAGTGTCTCAGTCGATACAATCTCCTTTATTTTCTTGAAATCTATCACAGTATTGTTTATCTCATCTATGGTACCCTGTAAAATCACTATGATATCGGCTCTGCCTGTGACTATCATAATTTCCTTAATGATTTTTCGTATTTTTTGTAATATTTTTGTAACATTATCTACCTTTCCAGGCTTGACGGTAATCAAGCATAAGGCCCTCATGACTCTTTAATTGCACTATTATGGATAAGTGTTTATGATGCATGGATCCGAATAAAAATTAAATCTAATCGTCGCCTGCTTCTTGAGATCGAGCTTCTTCAAGATATGCCTTCCTAGCTTCCAATTCTGCCTCTTTATCTATGTCAGTGTCGTCTTCCACAACGATTATCCCTGAATCTTCCTCGACTATATCTTCCTTAAGCTTAGTTTTCTCTTTAGGTTTTGCTTTTGTACTATCTTTCTTAGTCTCCTTTTTTACAGGCATTTTTGTCTCTTTTTTCTTTTCCTTGGTCATTACGACGATTAACCAACAATGCACATCATGCTTTTAAACTTGTCTCATCTGGTATTAAAAGGGAAAAACAGATTGTGCATCATCCTTGCAATAGTGGTGGTGATGGATTTCTATAGGACTAACATTTTTATTTTTTCAATTAGTCGATAGCTATTCCTAACGCAGATTCCATAGATTGGATAAATGTTGTCTTTTTGGATCGTTTGCAGTCTTACATCTGAATTACACAATATCATCTGTTTTGTTCATCTTATCTGTAAACATTTTGCTCAACAGGTCTTCTAACAAGAACTTGGTATTGTACGTCAGATCTACAGGTTGTTTATCAAGAAGCTGTAATTACATCGTTCGTTTACTCATCTGGTACAAATCGATCATTGGTAGGTCTTCCTGAAAACCTAACCGTGGTTCATGGTAGTGTTTTTTCTGCAATAACTATTCGTATCTGTCTATTAATATATAGAATTTGAAAACAACGAGTATTTTTATTAATGATGGGCTACTCTTTTAATACGAATGAATAAAACGCAGAAAAGTGTAGTGATAATTCTTACTGCCGTCTCAGTTGTAGGGGTATTAGGGATCCCACTTGGAAATCCAAAGTTTATTCCCCAGGCTCTTATACTGGAAGGATGCTTCATCGTTCTTGCAGTTTTGACCGCAAAAAATTACAAACATGTTTACATTCTAAACTTCATAATATCAGGAGTTGTCATAACCGGAAACAGTATTTTTTACAAACATGTAGAGATAATGACCACATTCCATCCGCTTTATAATGCCATAGTCTTGATTATTGGCGGATATGTTTTGCAAATTTTGCTTTTGATTACCAATTATCTAGCATATAGGCAACACAAACATTTGATCACAAGTAGTAGAACAAACTAGTATCAAAAGTATTTTTTAAATTACGTGGTACCACTTAATGTTTTGTCAGATCATCACCAATATAACACGGATTCCTTTTAATTGCCTGCTGACAGGCACGAGATCCATTATTTGGGATACAAAGCAAAGCTGCGCGATTCTTTTAAGAAAGATCCAAAACGTTTGCTTTATGGAACAAAGATTAACATGCGCAAACCATTCAGGAGAGGTTGTTCTTGATCAAATAGGATGGAATAATTTTAGATGCCCAAGATGTGGCAGCAATTATTCTATTGGAAGAAAGGTGATAGTATCGGATCCAAAGCTAGGGCAGAGACGGATAAATCTATCTATATCTCATACTAAATAACCAAAAAAACTTCAGCAAAAATATACTCATTTTTTTAAAGTGTTGTTGTATTGAAACATGTCAAGCATGAAAATTCCGCCTCACTTTTTTAGATTTGTATGCAATATGCACGTATCTCTGCACAAGTATTTTCAATCACAGAAACCGTGTTTTCAACTTGAAAAGGAAGTATTCCTGCGATATCTGCCCACGGTTTCAAAGATGGTCAGTTAGAACGAAAATTAAGATAGTGAGAGATGAAAAAGACAATTCGTGCCATAGTATCCACTCATGACTGACATATACACTGTCTGATCACGGGACAATGATCTGCATGTGCTGAAAAAAGTTCTAGAGAGTGAAAATATCCAAATCTGCCAAGATGCTGAAGATATACAAATAGTAGAATTACACCCAGATGAACAAATCCAGTCATTTCTTGTTGTATATTTCAAGCCATTCTTATGTCCATATCTTGCCCCTATGCAGTTTCTTCACTGCATGTGTGTGCATCATCATATCGCATTCTACTTTGAGCACCACAAGTCCCTCCTTATCTTGAGATTTTTTTTTTTTGATTAGTGAACTTTTGTTTTACCGTGTCAATATAACATGGAAGGATTTTAAAGCAAAAGAGAAATGCCACCGGCGGGACTTGAACGCGCGACAGCTCGGTCTTCAGCCGAGTGCTCTCCCGGGCTGAGCTACGGTGGCACATTCGATCATCCACTTCTAGGGGAATTAAAGTGTGTCTGTCTTATTTTTTCCAAGCAACATCTTTGATCTTTTTTCGTTTGTTTACTGTTCTGGCTATTACAAAGAGAAGATCCGATAGTCTGTTAACATAGGCTTGACAAGTTTTGTTAATTGGTTCTTCTTCTTCGAGTTTTACAATATTTACTTCAACTCTCCGGCAAATGGATCTGGCAAGATGTACACAAGAGGCAACATGATCACCTCCTGGCAATATGAAATAGGCGATAGGGAAAAGCTCAGATTCTAATTTGTCTATTTGATTCTCAAGAGACGTGATCATTTCACCTGTAACTCTACTGGATGAATCACTCAAAATAGGATTTGCAAGATCTGCACCTACTACAAAAAGATCATTTTGTACTTTAGTGAGAATGTCTGCAACATCTAAATCCAATGTGAAAGCCAATACTATTCCAATCGCAGAATTTAGTTCATCTACTGCACCATAAGCCATAATGCGTTGGCTAGATTTTTTTATTCGCTTTCCACCTATTAGTCCTGTAGTTCCATCATCACCTGTCTTTGTGTATATTTTTACCAACATGTATAGGGTCAGTCCAGTCATTTTTATTCTGATCGTACTATGCAAGCCTTTTTTTAAACAAAAACCTAAAACTAGAGTAATTCAATGACATATGAAGAACATGCTGTTTGATTTTTTCTATATTGTATCTGAGCTAAAGAAAGTACCACGAAAAGGATGGAAGGAAAAGGTAGGAATAGAACATCCCGAATCGGTGGCAGATCATTCTTTTAGTACCACAATTATGACCATGGTATTTTCAGATAGCTTGGGCAATCTCAATACTGAAAGAATAATGAAGATGGCACTACTCCATGACCTTGCTGAATCCATAACAGGTGACTTCATGCCAGGAGAAATTCAGAAAGAAAACAAGAAAAAAATAGAAAATCAGGTAATGGAAGAGATTTTATCTGAACTCCCACTGCATCTTTTAGACAAATATCGCCCACTATGGCATGAATATATTGATTGTACATCAAAAGAATCCGTATTATTGCATGAAATAGACAGACTTGAGATGGCAATACAGGCAGTAAAATATCATGGAGAAGGCTTTTCAAAGGAGAAACTTCAAGAATTTATAGAATCAGCTAGACAAGAAATAAAATCAAAAGAACTTGTAGAGATTTTAGATG
>VFSW01015531.1_pt1 | contig 10457 bp, 6 predicted proteins | sample 5358111 | NCBI WGS metagenome assembly VFSW01 (sample SAMN11554181, study PRJNA540505) | mine drainage metagenome | isolation source: sediment from site ElyBrook_90M | place: USA: Ely Copper Mine, Vershire, VT | collected 2017
CTGGAGTACCTTTGCGACTGGGGCTGGATTGAGGGCGTGCGGATTGCTGACCTGGCGGGGCGTGGGGGCAATGTGGACTTCGAGCAGGTGGAGCAGCGGAAGCTGCCTTTGCTGCACGAGGCGGCGGGAAATTTTCTGGATCGCGCGCCGCATGATGAGCGGCTGGCCGGGCAGTGGGCGGAGTTCGAGGAGTTCTGCCGGGCTGAGGCCGGCTGGCTGGTGGATTATGCGTTTTATGCCGTGCTGCGCCGGGAGTTCTCCACCGGCGCGTGGACGGCATGGCCGGAGGCGGTGCGCAAGCGTCGGCCGGAGGCGCTGGCGCAGATTGCGCAGAAGGATGGTCGGGCGCTCCAGCAGGAGCAGGTGCTGCAGTTTGCGTTCGCGAAGCAGTGGAATGCGCTACGGGCGGCCGCGGCGAAACATGCGATTCGGATTCTGGGCGACGTGGCGATCTTTGTGAACATGGACTCGTCGGATGTGTGGGTGCATCCGGAGCTATTTGAACTGGACGAGGAGTTGAAGCCGATTCGCATCGCCGGCGTGCCGCCGGATTATTTTTCGCCGACGGGGCAGCGGTGGGGCAATCCGCTCTATCGGTGGGATGTGCTGGAGGAGCGGGGCTTCGACTGGTGGATCGACCGCATCCGGCGCGCGTGCGCGGTGTATGACGTGGTGCGGCTGGATCACTTCCGTGGCTTCGAGGCTTTCTGGGCGATTCCGGCCAAAGAGGAGACGGCCGTCAGCGGCGAGTGGGTGAAGGCGCCTGGTCTGGAACTGTTCCGGACGCTGGAGGCGGCGCTGGGACCGCTGCCGCTGATTGCCGAGGACCTGGGGGTAATTACGCCGGAGGTGGACGCGCTGCGGATGGAACTGGGCATGCCGGGGATGAAGGTGCTGCAGTTCGGCTTCGACGGCTGGGAGGCGCACGGGCATCTGCCGCACCAGTTCACGGTGGGTACCGTGGCATATACCGGGACGCACGACAACGACACGACGCAGGGGTGGTGGAATACCGCCAACGCGACGACGCGCGCTGCAGTGGAGGCGTTTGTGGGGCCGGTAGGTGGACGGCCGGTGTGGTCGCTGATTCGCGCTACCGAGGCCAGCGTGGCGGAACTGGCTGTGGTTCCGGCGCAGGATTTACTGGAACTGGGGTCGGAGGCGCGGATGAATACGCCGGCGGTGGGGGCAGGGAACTGGGGATGGCGCGCGCCGGAGGGAAGCTGGACAGCAGAGCTGGCGGCGCGGCTGGCGGCGCTGGTGGATGTGACGGACCGGGATACCGATCCGCTTGCACCTGCTACGGAAGCTGGAAGCCCAACTTCGTTCTAAGTGCGACCAACCGCTGAACGCCAATGTACACGAGAGTGCATTGTCGCTGAGAAGCGAGAAGCCTTCAGCGCCGGTATAAAAGCTCGTTGCTTTGAAAGGGCACAGCTTCAGCCGTGCCATGAAACCAATAGAATCTGTGGGGATTTACGGGTTTCGCAAAAACTCGATGGCTCGGGTGAAATGAAAGGAAAGTATCCCACAGGGGCTGCTGAAAAACCCGATATTGGTGGCAGATTCGAGCTTCCCATTCCCTCGGGGGCTAAAGCCTTGTTGATTTTGCGGACTTATACGTACGGGCTGAAGCTCGTAACCTTCAACACTCGGCCTCCAGCGATTCTTTCCGCAGCCTGTTTAGCCCCCGAGGGAAGCTTATTCGGCAAGGTGGGCTCTTGCCACGGGGTGCCAGGTCCTCTGGTTGAGGCAGAAAGGGCAGACGATGGAGGCGGCGCGTACCTGACGACGGCGGGTGCGGAGCGTGCTCACCCGCCCTTTCCGCGATGAAACTGCGGAAAGGAGGGCGCCCGGCAGCCGGCGCGGTGGCATTTGTTTGGGTAGGCGTGGGGCGGAGAGGAATTCAGCGCGGCTTCATCGCGTGGGTTGATTTCCCAATTCATTGGGTTGCATTGCGGCGCGGTTGAAACCGCGCCCGTTCAAGACTGGGCTGGCGTCGGTTGCGGTCCCGGCCAAACAGCCGGCTGTCCGAGAATCTCGTTGACATAGGCCCGGTCTGCATGAGACTTCTGTCTTTCCCGGAGGAAAAACATGAGACTTACCCTTGCCAACGTATCCACACAGGTCACGCAGGCGGATTTTGAGGATGTGGTTGCCGCCATCGCCATGCAGGTGACCGAGCATTTTCAGCCGGAATGGGACAAAGGGGCGACACTGAAGGCCATTGCCCTGTCGTTGAAGGGCAAGAAGGCGCCCATCCAGAAGGACGCCGACGCGATCATCTACGTGGGCGACTCATCGGAGGATCCCACCATCGGCGTCAAGGGTGCGCTGGGTTATCACGACGCCAATAATAAAAAGATTCCCTACGGATTTATCTATCTCGACATCTGCGCGCAGTTCGGGGAAGTCTGGAGCTGCACGCTGTCGCACGAAGTCCTGGAGTTGCTAGGCGACCCCGACGCCTCCATGACCGTCAGCGGGCCCACGCCCAAAGGCGTTACCGGCAAGGTCTACTACGACCTCGAAGTCTGCGATCCGACGCAGGGAGACAACTACTCCATCGGCAAGGTCGTGGTTTCGAACTTTGTGGGCAAAAAGTACTTCGGGCTCTCCGGCGGCCGCGGGCACACCAACTATCTCAAGCTTCCGCTTCCGGCATTCGGCGTGCGCCCAGGCGGCTACTTCCAATACGAGAAGGGCGGCAAGACGCACGTTGTCTATGGCAAGAAAGTCACTGCGGCGCAGAAGGCGGCGAAGGCAAAGATCAAGACCATCCGCCGGGTTGGCCGGCGCACCAGCCGTCTTGGCGCGGGCGGGAAGAAGTAGGTCTGGCGTGCACTGGGGTGCGAGGCGCATGGCGGCAACGGGCATCCCTGGATGGGATGCCCGTTGTGTCTGGAGGCGGGTTGCGCGGGGGGAAGACGATCAGTGAGCGAGGATGGTTTCGTTGCCGAGGATGCGGTAGAGGGTGGAGCGGCTGATCTGGAGTTGGCGGGCAGTGCGGAGCTTGTTTCCGCGGTTGAGGTCCAGGACATATTGGACGTGATGGTGGATGATGGCGTCGAGGGACAGGTTGTCGGGCTGGCTGGCCGGCCGGGTCTCCAGTGGCGGCGGCATCTCCTGCCCGTTCGGCAGGGAAAGGTCGTCGGGGCGGATGACGCCGCTGACGGCGTCCAGCAGCGCGGTTTGGAGCACGTAGGCCAGTTCGCGTAGGGTTCCGGGCCAGGAGTGCTGGAGCAGGCGGGCCAGCGCGCCGGGGCCGAGGATGACGGGCCGCTGCTGGTAGCGGGTGCAGATGCGGTCCAGCAGCGACTGGGCGAGCGGGGCGATGTCTTCGCGGCGCATGCGCAGCGGCGGAATGGCGAACCGCACGGCGCTGAGGCGGAAGGCGAGGTCGGGAAGAAGCAGCCCCTGGCCAGCCATCTGGCGCAGTGAAGTCTGGGACGAGGCGAGGACGACGGCGCGTCCGGGGGGGCGGTCCTGCATAGCCTTGAGAACGCCCAGGAGCAGGCCCTGCCCCGGAGGGGCGAGCAGGTCCACGCGGTCAAGATAGGTGAAGCCGGCGAGCGTGGAGGGGTCGGCGTCGGTGACCAGCCACTCGCGCGCATCGCGGCGCTGAAACGTGGAGGCGGCCAGCGGAGAGCGGCTGAACAGGTAGCGTGCCAGGGTCTGCTTGCCGGTGCCGTGCTCGCCTTCAATGGCGGCCACCTGCACGTGAGGCACGGCCATCTCCGCCTGCATGAGGAGCTTGCGCCACACCGCACTCACGCCGACAATCTGCACCGGCGCCGGCGCATCGACTTCGACAAGGGTCAGGCCGGGAGCGGAGAACTGCGGCTGGAACTGAGTGGCGCTCTGCATGGTTCTCAACGTGCCTCGCCTTCCTGGCCCTGACCAGTACTCACAGGCCAACAGAGGTCTTATCGGCTTTTCGCTGAAAAACATGACCCCGCCCCAATGCGGAATTCCGCGCCGGGTGGGAGCAGAGCATTGGGAAGGCAGAAACCAGACGCAGGTCTTTCGACTCCGGATCTCGCGAAAAGACTGAAGGTTGATCAAACAGATAGAGAAAAGCCCATGCCGCGGCGGGGCTACCGGAAGCGCTTGGAGGGCTCGTCGGAGTAGATCTGGCCGTCGCGGATGTGGACGACGCGATGAGCGTACTCGGCGATGTCCGGCTCGTGGGTGACCAGAACGATGGTGTTGCCGGCGGCGTGCAGGGAGTCGAACAGCGCCATGATCTCAACGCCGGTCTTCGAGTCCAGGTTGCCTGTCGGCTCGTCGGCCAGGATGATGGAGGGCCGGTTGACCAGTGCGCGAGCAATGGCGACGCGCTGGCGCTGGCCGCCGGAGAGCTCGTTGGGCTTGTGGTTCATGCGGTCTCCCAGGCCCACGTTGGTCAGCGATTCCTTGGCGCGGGCGATGCGCGCCGCGGCCGGCGTCCCGTTATAGATCAGCGGCAGCTCCACATTGTGCAGGGAGGTGGCCCTCGCCAGCAGGTTGAAGGTCTGGAAGACGAAGCCGATCTCCTTGTTGCGGATGCGCGCAAGCTGGTCGTCGTCCAGATCGCTTACAAGCTGGCCGTTGAGCCAGTATTTGCCCTTGGACGGCGTGTCGAGGCAGCCGATGAGGTTCATCAGCGTGGATTTGCCCGAGCCCGACGGGCCCATGATGGCCACATATTCATTGTGCTTGATGTGCATGGAGATGCCGCGCAGCGCCTGCACCTGCTGTTCCATGCCCATGTCGTAGGTGCGCCACAGATCTTCGACGACAATGACGTCGCCTTCCTGGTTGGCCGCCGATTGCGCCACCGTCTCGCTGCCGATGCTTTCCAGAGCCATCCGAATCTTATCCTTTGCCGGGGGTCGATGACTTCCTGCTCCGGCGCTCCCAGGGGGTGAATCTCAAAGATTGACGAAGCCCGCCTTCGAACGGTTCGCCTGCTGCCGCGCAAACACCACTAAGAAGACGAGCCCGAGGCCGGCACAAGCGGCTTTTCCGTGTCCCGCTTCACCAGTGCGCCGCTCTTCAGTGCGCGCATCGTCTTGAAGGGGCCGGTCACGATCTCCTGGCCTTCGATTAAGCCGGTGAGGACCTCGATGTCGGTTGCGCCAGTGATCCCCGTGGTCACGGGGACAAACTTCGCGCGCAGCTTGCCGTTCTTGTCCTTGTCCACCACGTAGACGCCCTGCACGGGGTTACTCTTGGCCGCGGGCGCGGTCGATGCGGCCTGCACCCCGTCCTGGCCCTTTGGCTTGTCGTCGTTGGGGTCGTGCATGGTCAAGGCCTGGATGGGCAGCGAGAGCACGTTGGTCTTGTGCGCGGTAGTGATCTTGGCGGTGGTAGAGAGGCCCGGGCGCAGGTCGCTGGAGGGGTTGTCGAGCGTGACAACGACCTTGAAGTCTTTGGCCTCTTCAGTACCGGTAGTGGACTGGGAAGTGGCGACGCCGGTGGAGCGCAGCAGCGCCTGATCGCCCACCAGGGTGACGCGTCCCTTGAAGACCTTACCGGGTAGCGCATCGACGGTGACTTCGGCGGGCTGGTCCATCTTGATGTTTACGATGTCGGTTTCGTCCACCTTGACCTCGGCGGTGACGACGCTCATGTCGGCGATGGTCATGATGGTCGAGCCTTCGGTGTTCTGAATGCCCTCGACGACTGTTTCGCCCTCGCGAAGGGGTTCGTTGGTCACAACGCCGTCAAAAGGGGCGATGGCGCTGGTGAGGTCAAGCATGTTCTGCTGGCCGCGAAGGGTCGCTACCGCGGTCTGCAGATGGCCGCGCTGGGACTCGGTCTGCGCCTTGGCTTGATTGAGCTGGGCAACAGCCTGGGCCACGGAGGCAACATCGAGGTCGTAAGCCGCCTTTTTGGCGTCGAAGTCCTGTTTGGCCATGATGCCGGCTTTATAGAGAGCCTGGGCGCGATCCCAGTCCAGCTGCTTTTGCTCGAGGTCGGCCTTGGCGTGATCGACGTTGGCCTCGGCGGTCTTTTCCGCGGCAACGTAGGAAGCGACGTCAGTCCTGGCGGCAGCTATGGCTGCTACCTGGCCGGTGACGCTTGCTTCCTGCTGGACGTGCTCGATGGTGGCGACGGTCTCGCCCTTTTTCACCCTCTCTCCCTCTTTGACGTAGAGGTGGGTGATGCGGCCCATGGCGGTGGCGCCCAGGTTGACGTAATACTTGGCCTTGATCTGGCCGGTGCCGCTGACAACCGTGGACAGGTCCTGCTTCACGATTTTGGCGGTCAGGACCTTGGTGTAACCGGCCTGCTGCCTCCAGATGAACACGGCCACGAGAACGGATGCCAAAACCACGGCGAGAATAATCAAGAGGATCTTTTTCATGTGCGACTTGTGCTCCAGGTCTCTCCAGTTTCAGTCTACGCAATTTCCGCGGCTATGGTTCCATGCCCCTGTTCAATCGCTTGAGTGTGGTGAAAGGGCCTATCCGTCGCCATGGACGGCGAGGCGGTTCGGGTCCCTCCCGGCAAAGCTTTTGCCGCCGGGCCGCTGAGAAAAAGCGGGAGCTCAAAGATCGGCAGCGCCGCAGGTGGCTGCCTCCGGAAAAGATTGCGCTTGCTTCTTGGACGGGTGAGCTGGCCCCGAGGTCTCAAAACCCGCGCTGCGGGAGCATAATTTTTGCGGCTCCGGTGCTTGGCGCAAGGTGACCTCCGGCGCGATTCTCCGTCCAACCGCCAGACGACTGCAAAGAATGTTGCCCAGCCCCATCGGGACCCGTAGAATAAGAGAACGCAGGAGTTTGGAAGAAAATGATGTTTAAGAGTCGTAAGTTTCTGTTTGTGACGCTGAGTTGCAGCCTGGTTTTGACTCAGGCCGTGGGGCTTCGGGCCCAGGACGCGGCAACTCCCCCGTCCGCGGGACAGCAGGCCAAGCCGGCAGCCGCCCAGGATCAGGAACCGGACCCGCTCAAACGCGAACGCACCGACAAGGAGAAGTTCGCGGCCCAGAAAGCCGTGCGCCAGGAGTTGAAGGGCGCCTACAAGACGTGGCTGAACCAGGATGTGGTCTGGATCATCTCCGACGAAGAAACGAGGGCTTTCAAGCAGCTCAGCAACGATGAGGAGCGCGAAGCTTTCATCGAGCAGTTCTGGCTGCGCCGTAACCCCAATCCAGACTCTCCGGAGAACGAGTACCGCGAAGAGCACTACCGCCGCATCGCCTACGCCAACGAGCATTTTGCCGCCGGCAAGCCGGGCTGGAAGACGGATCGCGGACACATCTACATTTCGTTCGGCAAGCCGGACTCGATCGACGCGCACCCTTCCGGCGGCAGCTACGATCGGCCCATGGAAGAGGGCGGCGGTTCGACCTCAACCTTTCCCTTCGAGGTCTGGCACTACCGCTATCTCGAGGGTGTGGGCGACAACATCGACCTGGAATTTGTGGATACCTGCCAGTGCGGCGACTATCACTTCACCATCGACCGCAGCGAAAAGGATGCGCTGCTGCACGTCCCCGGAGCAGGGGCGACGCAGTGGGAAGAGATGGGTCAGGCCAAGAAGGCAGACCGTTTCAAGGGCGGCCTGGAGAGCCTGGGCCTTGGACCAGGGCAGAGCGCGCAGACCTCCAAGGAGTTTGACCGCATCGAACTGGCGGCCAAGATCATGGCTCCCCCGCCCATCAAGTTCTCCGACCTGGACAACTTCATCTCCGAGCACAAGATCATGAGCGGGCCGGTATTTCCCTTCGACGTCCGCACCGACTACGTCAAGGTCACAGACAGCACGGTACTGGTGCCCGTCACCCTGCAGTTGAAGAACCGCGACATCACTTTCGTGACCAAGAACGGTGTCTCGAAGGGGGTCGTCAACATCCTCATCAAGGTCTCCACCCTCACCCACAAGACGGTGCAAAGCCAGGAAGACACCGTGCAGGTGGAAGAACCGGCCGAGTTGCTGGAGAAGGCGCAGGAACGCAAGTCCGTCTACTGGAAGGCCCTGCCCCTGCTCCCCGGACTCTATCGTCTGGACATTGCCATCAAGGACGTCAACAACCCTGACCACGTTGGCATCTACGGCGCCAGTTTGGATGTTCCCACCTTCCACGATGAAAAGCTTGCCACCTCCTCGCTGATCCTGGGCGACGAGATGAACCTGGTCTCCTCGCGGGACATTGGCGAAGGCAACTGCGTGATTGGAAACACCCACATCTGCCCGCGCGTGACCGCCAACCGGGCCACGCCGGTAAACTTCAAGCGCAACCAGCAACTGAACTTCTGGATGCAGGTCTATAATCTGGGCATTGACGACGCCACCAAGAGCAACCAGGCCACGGTGACCTACCAGATTGAGGACACCGCGACCAACACGGTGGTCTTTGAAAAGCAGCTTGATTCCAAGGATCTGGGTGCGCACAGCGATCAGTTGACGGTGGAGAAAACTCTGCCCATGGCGGGCCTGCAACCAGGAAAATACAAGGTGACGATCAAAATAAACGACACAATCTCGAAACAAGAGATTGCGCAATCGGCGCCTTTTGTCGTGGAATAGGAACTATCCCGTGCGGGAAGGTGGCCAGGCGTCAGATCTGGAACCCCGCACGGGCTCATTTTGGAGCATTCGAGCCAGGGGCGCCGCCAACACACCGAATGTGAACATGAGCCGGTCTCATCTCGTCTTGTTCGCGGCACTGATCGCTCTGGGGAGCGCACCGCTCCACGGAGTTGCGCCCGGCACGGTCTCAGGTGTGGTGCGCGATTCCTCCGGTGTTCCGCAGATTGGCGCCGAAGTCGAGCTGCTCCGCCCCGATCTGACGGTCATTGCCAGCGTCTACACCAACACGACAGGCCATTACGCCATCCCTTCCGTTGTCCCCGGCCATTACGCGGTCAAGGCGCTAGGCACCTCCTTTCTGCCCTCGTTGCGGGAAAACGTCCGCGTACGTTCGAGCGCGGTGGTCAACTTGACGCTGAATACCCTCTACGAAGTGATGCAGTGGCTGCCCTCCGCACCACGCACCGCCAAGGCAGAACAGGACGACTGGAAGTGGACGTTACGTTCCGCAGCCAACCGTCCGCTGCTGCGCTGGCTGGAGGACGGGCCGCTGGTGGTGGTCTCCGATGGCTCCGCCGGGGCGCATAAGCTGAAGGCGCGGCTGGTGGCTACGGGCCAGCAGGGATCCTTTGGCGAGAGCGGCGAGCGGGTCTCGGTGGCTCTGGAAGAGACGCCTGCCAACAGCCGCGAGCTGCTGGCGCAAGTGGATTTCGACCCATCCTCCAGTGCGGGCATGGAATCGATGCTCGGGTTCCGGCAGGACTTGGGCTTTGTCGGCGCGGTCGAGTCGGTCGCCGCGGTCGCCATTCATCCTGAGATCGGCGCCGGCGCCAGCGATGGCCTGGACGAGGCGGCGTTCCGCTCATCGGAGACAATCGAACTTGGCGACGAGTGGGAGGCTGAGGTCGGCTCCGCCCAGGTCTTTGCCCGCTTCTCCCGTAACTCGGTCAACACGGTTGCCGCGGCGCTGCCCTTTGCGAGCGTGGCCCGGCGCGACGGCAACTCCACCGTCTCCTACCGCATGGCCACCGCCGTTCCCGCATCGCCGGAGCTTGGTGGCACCGCGGCGCAGGCCTGGCTGCCCGCCCTCTCCATGCGCAACGGGCAACTGGCCATGGAGCACGGCCTGCATCAGGAGATCGGCTGGGAACGCCGCACCGACGACTCGGATGTTTCTGTCGTTCTCTTCAACGACCGCATCGATAACCCCATCATGGAGGGCGGCTACCGGCCTGAGGCCGACAGCCTGACTGCTTCCGCCCCTGCCCAACTGCTGATTGACCCATCGAGCGGCCTGGTTCGGGCTGCCGGACCGGGATTCTCCTCCACCGGCGTCCAGGCGGCGATTGAGCACCGCCTTCCCGCCGGGAACCGCGTCCGCGTCAGCTACGCTAACGGCAATGCACTGGTCCTTGCCGCGCCTTTGCAGGCAGCGGGCCTGGTGCAGGTGCTGGGTTCGGCCCGCCCCCGCCGCGCCCAGAGCTATTCCATCTCGCTCTCCGGAACACTCGATGGCAGCAGTACCCGGTGGCGCGCCACCTACCGCTGGCAGCCCGAGACCACCATCACCTCCATCGCCTCCTTCTCGCAGAATGCAGCCGAGCCCTACCTGAACTTCCAGATGCGCCAGCCCATTCATCTTCACGGCGACGGCGCCAACGGCTTTGAAGCCGTACTCGACCTCCGCAACCTCCTTGCCCAGGGCTACCAGCCCTACTTGCTGAGCGACGGCTCGGTGCTTGTCTTTGCACAGGGGCAGCGCGGCATCAGCGGCGGCCTGGCCTTTAACTTTTGATACGCCGCTTCCCCCCGCCGGGCTCGCGGATTGCCCACTCTTCCGGCAAAACGGCAAACAGCATTTCTGCTTTTCCGGTCTTTTGAAAGTCTTTTCCAATCCAGGAATGAGCCTGAAGGGTGAGTTTGAGGCGGGCAGGGCG
>VFSW01015532.1_pt1 | contig 10457 bp, 6 predicted proteins | sample 5358111 | NCBI WGS metagenome assembly VFSW01 (sample SAMN11554181, study PRJNA540505) | mine drainage metagenome | isolation source: sediment from site ElyBrook_90M | place: USA: Ely Copper Mine, Vershire, VT | collected 2017
GTTCAACATCTTGGCCACCGGCGTAGGGCCGCTCACTTATCAGTGGCAATTGAACGGGACCAACCTGCCGAATAACATTATTACCACCGTGGCCGGCGGAAATTTGTTCAACAACCAGGCGGGAATCAATACCATTTTGAACTCGCCCTCCGGCGCGGCGGTGGATGCGGTGGGCAACCTGTTCATCGCTGACGCAAATAACCATGTGGTTCGTAAACTCGGCACCAATGGTCTGGCAACGATCGTCGCGGGGAATGGGAACGGGAGTTTTTCGGGCGATGGCGGCTCAGCCACCAATGCCGGACTTTGGGCACCGCTTGCCGTGGCTTTGGATACCAACGGCAATCTGTTCATTGCCGATGCGAACAATAATCGGATTCGGAAGGTGAATACCAACGGCATCATCACCACGGTCGCCGGCAACGGGCAAGAATTCATAGCCAGCATCGGTCCGAATGGCGATGGCAATCAAGCAACCAATGCCGTGCTGGCTTGTCCCACCGGCGTTGCGGTTGATGCAGCCGGCAATTTGTTCATTGTTGACTACTGGCATCTGTGCATTCGCAAAGTAGCGGTCAATGGCATCATTTCAACCGTGGCCGGCACCGGCACGGCCGGTTATACTGGCGACGGCTATACCACTTACGCGACGAGTGCGGAATTGAATTATCCAACCGGCGTGGCGGTGGATTCATCTGGCAACTTGTTCATTGCGGATACGGGCAACCATCGGATTCGCAAAGTGGATACTCACCGACATATCTTCACGATTGCGGGGACCGGCACCGCCGGTTACTCCGGGGACGGTGGCAACGCCACCAGCGCAAAAATAAATTCACCCTATGGTGTGTTCGCGGATATCCAGGGAAACATTTATTTCGCCGATACTGAAAATCACTGTATTCGGAAGATCACCAATAATATTATTACCACCGTTGCTGGAAACGGCACCAATGGTTTTTCCGGAGACGGCGGCAATGGCACCCAGGCCAAGCTAAGTCACCCTTGGAACGCAGCAGCAGATGCAGCCGGAAATCTGTTCGTCGCAGATACAGGCAACAATCGAATCCGGCGGCTGGATACCACGGGCACCATCACGACGGTGGCCGGCAGTAATCTGAACGATGGCGGCCCCGCTGCCAACGGCACGCTGAATGCGCCGCTTGGATTGGCGCACGATACGGCGGGTAATTTATACATCGCTGATACCAGCAATCATCGGATTCAGAAAATGGATGCCAACGGCATAATCACCACCTGCGCTGGAAATGGCATCGGCGGATTTGGCGGTGACGGCGGTCCTGCAACCAATGCTAATCTGTGGAAACCCTGTGGCTTGGCCGGGGATGCTTACGGCAACCTTTTCATTACTGACCGGGGAAACTTTCGAATTCGCAAAATAGATACGAATGGAATGATTTCAACTGTGGCTGGGAATGGCTCGGCTTTCTTTAGCGGGGACGGCGGCAAGGCGACGAATGCCGGGATGGAGCCTGATGACGTAGCAGTTGATGCTGCCGGCAATTTGTTCATTGCCGATGTTCTCCATTCCCGAATCCGGAAAGTGAATACGAATGGCATTATTACCACCTACGCGGGCAATGGCTACTTTGGGTTTTCCGGCGATGGCGGTCCGGCCACAAGCGCCAGCCTTAATGTTCCGTATTCTGTTTGCGTTGATGGCGCTGGTAATCTGCTCATAGCCGATGCACGGGTCGTCCGGCGGGTTGCTACGAACGGCATTATTACGTCCTTTGCCGGCATGGGATCCTCTGCGGCTGGCTACACCGGAGACGGCGGCATGGCCACCAATGCCACTCTAAGTTCGACCGTTGGCGGTGTTTGGGTCGATGCCGCTGGCAATGTTTTTATTTCAGATAGCGCCAACTCATGTATCCGCAAAGTGAACACCAACGGAATCATCACCACGGTGGCTACCAATGGCATTAGCGGCGACAGCAGCCCTGGCATCAATGTCAGCTCGACCTTGCGCGAAGGTATAACAGGTGATTCGGCTGGAAATATTTATTTCCTTTGCACGCGCAACAACTGCGTCCGCCAACTGATGTATGTGGATTCAGCCGACCAGCCATCTTTCACGGTCGTGAACGTCACGCCCGCCAGCTTGAGCAACAATTATTCTGTCATCATCACCAGCGCCAGCGGCTGTGTGACGAGCAGCGTGGTGAATTTGGTTTTGCAATTGCCATCCGTCGTTCCTTCGTTCACGGCCACCAATGGCATAGTCAGTTTCAATTGGAGCGCCGTATCCAATCTGACGTATCAGTTGCAATGCGCCTCGAATCTGATTACGCCGGTGTGGCAGAATCTTGGCAGCCCCATCACCGCCACCAACGGCACCGTTTCCACTGCGGACGTTCTTGGCACAGATGCGCAACGGTTTTATCGCGTGTTGTGGGTGCCATAAAACCGGAATGGCAAGCAGCGCACCAAATATGTTAGTGCGGATGCAGATGATGCAAAATGTGCGGTCGCTCCAGCCCGTGCGCGAGCATCAGCTTTTCGTCGGATAATAATTCCACCGTGCGCCCGTCGGCGATGATCTGGCCGTGATCCAAAATAATCGTCCGCGCGCACAGTTCCACCGCCAGTTCCAAATCATGCGTGGCGATGAGTTTGGTCGCCGGAATTTCCCGCAGCAAAGCCTTGAACTCGCGCCGTCCGCGCGGGTCGAGATCGCTCGTCGGCTCGTCCAAAACCAGCACTGCCGGCTCGCACGCCAGCACGCCCGCGAGGCAGGCCCGGCGCTTTTCGCCGTGGCTCAGATGATGCGTTTGGCGCTGCTCAAAGCCGGCGAGACCAACCTGCGCCAAAGACAACTTCACGCGCGCGGCGATTTCCGTTTTGCCCAGGCCAAGCTGCTGCGGGCCGAACGCCACGTCCTCCGCCACCGTCGGACAAAACAACTGGTCGTCCGGATCTTGAAACACCAGCCCGACCTGCCGCCGGATTTTTTCCAAATTGTCCGGGGCGAGCGTTGCGCCGGAAATTTTCACCGCGCCGCCGCCGTTGATTGTTTCCGGCAGCAGCCCGTTCAGGTGCAGCAGCAAGGTGGATTTGCCGGAACCGTTCGGCCCGAGCAACGCGAGACACTCGCCCGGTTGGACGCAAAAGCTGATGCCGCGCAGCGCCTCCGTGCCGTCGCGGTAACGGTATTTTAGATTCGTGATTTCAATCGCGTTCATTTTATTTCCAGCCGCGCGCGCACATCGCGTTGTAAATCCGCTCGGCGCGTTCTGACGCGCGCACAAACAACTGCCCGACCACCGACGACAGCGCCTGCCATTGAAACCGCCGTCCGCGCGTGAACGTGCGGCTCGCGCGGGCGCGGCGCATCCGTTCTGCTTCGTCCGCCAGCACGAACAGGTAGCGGTGCATCAGCGTCAGCGTGGTGACAAACAACCATGGCACGCGCAGCCGTTGCAGCACGCGCACCAGTTCCGTGAACGGGGTTGTGTTCGCCAGCAAAACCGTCGTGAGCAGGCACAGATTGGCTTTGAACATCACCGCCGCAAAAATCATCCCGCCGCCGGGCTGGAACAACATCAGACCCGCCACGCCGAGCACCAGCGGCTCCAGCAGCAGCATTCGTTTCAGCAACGCCGTCAGCGGAGTCTGGCCGGCCACGAGCAGCGCCGCCAGAATGACCGCGAGCGCCAGCAAGCCCGGCAGTTGCGTGCGCGGCAGCAAAACAACCGTCAGCACCAGCGCCAGCGCTCCCGTCAGTTTCCATCCTGCCGACACGAGGTGCAGCGCGCTGTGTCCGCGGCCATGATCCATGAAATGATGGGCGCTCATCGGCGGGAATGGTTTATTTCGGCTTGACGGAAACTTTTCAAGTATTACGGTTTTATTTGACAGTAACACTTAACACACGCCCGGCGGCGAAACAAGATTTATGCACATACCCGACGGTTTCCTCGACGCCAAGACGCTCGCCCTCACCGGCGCGCTCTCGGCGGGCGGGCTGGCCGTGGCTGCGCGCCAGGTCAACCGCACGCTGCCGCGCAACAAGATTCCGCTGATGGGCCTGGGCGCGGCGTTCGTGTTCGCGGCGCAGATGCTGAATTTTCCCGTGGCCGGCGGCACGTCGGGCCATCTGCTCGGCGGCGTGCTGGCGGCCGTGCTGCTGGGGCCGGGCGCGGCGGCCATTGTGATCGCGTGCGTGCTGACCGTGCAGGCGCTGCTCTTCAGCGACGGCGGCGTGCTGGCGCTGGGCGCGAACATTTTCAACATGTCCTTCATCGGCGCGGTGGCGGGCTGCGCGATTTACCGGGCCGTGCGAAAATTTCTGCCCGGTTTGCGGGGACGCATCACGGCGGTTTTTTTCGCCGCCTGGCTTTCCACCGTGCTGGCGGCGGTGACGTGTGCCGGAGAATTGTCCTTGTCCGGCACGCTTCCGCCGGAAGTGGTTTTTCCCGCGATGATCAGTGTTCACGCGCTCATCGGCATTGGCGAAGGTTTGATCACATCGCTGGTGATTCTGGCGATTGCGCGGACGCGGCCGGATTTGCTCGATGCCGAACATGCCCCGAGGACGGGCGGCACCGGCTGGGAATTTCTGGCGTTCGGCCTGGTCATCGCGCTGGGGCTGGCGATTTTCGTCTCGCCTTACGCCTGTGCCTGGCCGGACGGACTAGACAAGGTCGCGCAGAAATTTGGCTTTGAAGGCCGCGCCGCCACGCTTATCAAGACGTGGATTCCCGACTACAAAATGCCCGGCATCAGTTCGGCGGGCATCGCCACGGCCATCGCCGGCGCACTCGGCACGCTGGTCATGTTCGGGCTGGCCTGCGTGATCGGGCGTGTGCTGGTTCGGAAACGAAATCATTTAACCAAGGATGAACCCGGATAAACACGGATTCAGAAATATACATTCCTTTCACCTGCAAGTTGAACTTCCTTTTGGTTGCAACAGGGTATTATACTTGTCCATCTATGATCATCCGGGATTGAACTGCGTTTCATGGGTTCGAGGTTCAAATCTTCAACTTGGCGTCTTGGCGGTTAAAATCAGTTTGCGTTGCCGCCGGCATTGCCAATAATCACGGGCATGAAAAAAGAAACCGTCAGCCGTTTCAGCATGTCCCTGCCGCCGTCGCTTTTGCGGCAACTGGATGGGATGTCGCGCGAGAAGGGCTACGACAACCGGTCGCTGGCCATCGCCGACATGATCCGCAACCAACTCGTCGAACACCGGCAGAAATTTGGCACCGAAGACATCGCCGGCACCATCACGCTGGTCTATGACCACCACAAGCCGCATCTTCAGACCACGCTCACGGACATCCAGCACGACCATCACGACGTGATTCTGTCAACCGTCCATGTGCATCTGGATCATCACAATTGCCTGGAAGTGCTGCTCGTGCGCGGCCAGGCGGCGTTGATCCGCAAGATCGCCGATGCGCTAATCACCGCCAAGGGCGTGAAACACGGCAAACTTACCGTGACCACCACGGGAAAAGATCTGCCGTCGTAATGCCGAAGATTGTCGTCGAGATGACAATGCTCACTTTTGCGGTAAGTGTATCACACTTCCAGCCGGTCTCCCGGTCGCGCGACGATGGCGTAGAGGGCTGGCATCAGAAAGATGCTGATTAAAAGTCGGGTGAGCAGGCCGGCGACAATCACCAAAGCAAATGGCCGTTGGGTATCCGTGCCCACGCCGGTGGCCAGCGCGGCCGGCAACAGGCCCAACGCCGCCACGAGCGCGGTCATCATGATGGGACGCAGCCGCAGAATTGCGCTTTCGCGGATGGCATCGTTGAGGTTGGTGCCGGTGAGACGAAGTTCATTGACGTAAGAAATATAGACGACGGCCGTCAGCACCGACACGCCAAACAAAGCGAGAAAGCCGACGCCAGAGGAAACCGAAAACGGCGTGCCGGTGAGCCAGAGCGCCACGAAACCGCCCACCGGCGCGGACAACACCACGCCGAGCACCGTGATGAAAGGAAATTTGATATTGCCGTAGAGCAGGAACAGCAACAGGAAAATTAAACCCACGGTCAAAGGCAAAATAACATTCAACTGCCGGCTCGAAGCGGTGTATTCAGTATATTCCCCGCCCCAACCAAGCCGATAACCTTGCGGCAACGTGATCTTTTGGTTGACTTGTTTAATCGCGTCGCCCACCGCGTCCGCAAGATCACGTCCGTCCACGGAAAATTGCACGCCGATGTAGCGGGAATTGTCTTCGCGGTAAATGAACGACGCGCCATTCGCCACCGCGATGTCCGCGAATTCCTTGAGCGGAATTTGCTGGCCGCCGGGCGTGGGCACGAGGATGTTGCCGATCTCCTCGGGGTTGTCCCGGTATTGATGTTCGAGGCGCACGATCAGATCAAATTGTTTTTCGCCCTGCACCACCTGCGTCGCCACATCGCCGCCGATGGCGGTGGTGATCAGGCCGTTGATGTCGGCGACGTTCACGCCGTAACGCGCGATCATGGCGCGGTTGATTTTGATGGACAGGCTGGGCTGGCCCAACTCCTGCACCAGCGTCACTTCACGGATGCCGCGCACGCGTTCCAAAACCTGTTTGATGGCCTTGCCTTTTTGTTGAAGAGTGACTAAATCGGAGCCGAAAACTTTGACGGCCAGGGCGCTTTTCAACCCTGTCTCCGCCTCGTCCACCGCATCCTCGGCCGGCTGGGTGTAATTGAAATTGATTCCGGGAAAAGCCTGGAGCTTCTGGTTGATGGCTTCAATCAGCGCGGCCTTGGTGTGATATGCACCATTCCATTCCGAGTAAGGTTTCAGACCGACGTAAAACTCGACGTTGAAAAAACCGGTCGGGTCCGTGCCGTCGTCAGGCCGGCCCAGTTCCGACGCGACCGTGGTGACTTCGGGAAAGGATTTCAAAATATCCCGGATCTGCGGAGCGATCTTTGCGGACTCGTCGAACGAAATCGTATATGGCATCGTGGCGCGCACCCACAGCGCGCCTTCATCCAGATGCGGCATGAACTCGGCCCCGATGCGCGGAACGAGCAGCAGCGAACCGGCCAGCAAGAGGGCTGAGACGAACGTCGTTGCCCAAGGATGAGCGAGACTGAAATCCAAGCCTTTGATGTAAACCGCTTTGATGGTTTCCAAGGCGGGGTTGCGGCGTTCCCGCACGCCCTGCCGCATAAACAACGAACACAGCACCGGCAGCAAGGTCAGCGTGACAACCAAGGAACCGATCAGGGCGAAAATCATCGTGTCCGCCATCGGCTTGAACAGCGTTCCGGACGGCCCCGACAAGACGTAGATCGGCAGGAAGCTGACCACGATCACCGCGACCGCATAGAACAGCGGACGATCCACCTCCGCCGCGGCGTCCTTGATGATCTCCATGACATTGAGCGGTGTGCCTTTACGCAAAGCGATCTGGCGGAAGATGTTTTCGACCATGAAAATCGCGCCATCCACGAGAATGCCAAAATCAATCGCGCCGATGGAGAGCAGGTTGGCCGAGGCGTTTTGGAGATCCAGACAAACAAACGCAAACAGCAGCGACAACGGGATGGTGATGGCGACGATCAAGCCCGCGCGAAAATCATAGAGGAAAAAAATTAGGATCACGACGACCAGCAACATGCCGCGCAAGAGATTTTGCTCCACGACTTTGGTCGTCAGCTTGATCAAATCAGTGCGGTCGTAAAACGGAACGACCTTAACATCCTTCGGCAAGATTTGGTCGTTAAGTTCCTTCGTCTTCGCCTCGACGCGTTTCAGGACGTCTTGAGTTTTTTCGCCCGTGCGCAGCAAGATGACGCCTTCCACGGCGTCGTCCTGTTTCTCGTAACCGAATTCACCGAGGCGCGGCGCGATGCCGATGACCACGCGGCCGACATCTTTCAGCAACACCGGCGTTCCGTCATGCACTGCGAGCACCACGTTGCCGATGTCCTCCAAGGTTTCCATGCGGCCCAGACCACGCACATAATAGAACTGGCCACCTTGCGAATAAAACCCGCCGCCGGCGTTGCCGTTGTTGGCGGCCAGCGCGGCTTCCACTTGCAAGACCGACAAGCCGACGCCGGCGATCTTGGTCGGATCGAGCAACACCTGATATTGCATGGTGCCGCCGCCGAAGCCCGAATCATCCGCCACGCCGGCAAGTGATTTGTAAGCCGGCTCGATAATCCAGTCCTCGAATGTCTTCAGCTCCATCGGCGACCGGTCGGAGCTTTGCAAGACGTAACGGTAGATCAGGCCCGACGGCGAGGACAGCGGCGACACCGAAGGCGTCACACCGGCCGGCAGCGTGAGGCTGGACAGCCGGTTGAAAACCTCCTGCCGGGCGAAATTGTTGTCGGTGCCGTGGTGATAGGTAAGGATGACATCGGACAAACCATAGAGCGAAATGGAGCGCTGCGTGGTCATCTTCGGAATGCCGTTCATCCCGACTTCGACGGGCACGGTGATGAGCCGCTCCACCTCCTCGGCGGCATGGCCAGGCCATTGGGTGATTATCTCAACGAGCGGCGGCGAAAGATCCGGATACGCATCCACGGGCAATCGCTCCAGCGACCTTGATCCGGCGCCAATCAGAATGAGGGTCAGCAGGACGACCAGAAAGCGTTGCCGCAACGACGAAGCGACGATACGGTTCATCATCGAAGCCGTTCGCTGCACGGCGCCGGTTGGAAGCACTGGCACGCTCATTGGTTTTGCATGAATTGAACAAAGAGGCCGCCATCCACCACGATCTGGTCGCCGCTTTGCAGACCGTCGGGAATGTCATATTGGTCGCCGGTGCGATATCCCAGCGACACGTGCCGCCGGGCGAAACTGCCGTCCGGCTGCGCGACATAAACAAACGGTAGATTCTCGTCATCGCGCAAAATCGCGGAGACCGGCACCAGCAAGCCGCTGCTTTCCTGGCGCGCCTGAATCCGCACGCGGACATACATTTGCTTTTTCAGAAAGTCGCCCGGATTTTCGACGACCACGCGCACCAGCACCGAGCGCGTGTCGGGATTCACCAGCGCGGAAATGTTGTCCACCGTCCCGGAAAATTGATTTGTCGCGAGGCCGCTCACCACTTCGGCGGTATCACCGACGCTGACCGAGGCGAGATCCGTGCCGAAAATTTGCGTCATGACCCAGACGCGCGACAGATCGGCCACGGTGAAACACGCCGTGGTGCCGGCCGTCAGCAGTTCTCCGGGCGTGATGAGTTTTTCCACGACCGTGCCCGCAATCGGCGAGCGGATCACGCCGCCGGGACGCGCCACCGGCTTGCCCGCCTGAAGGTCTTTGATGACTTGCGGATCCAGATTCAGCGAGACGAGCGTTTGCAGCGCGGCGTCACAGTCCGCCTCGGCGTTGGCGGCGTCGGTTTGCGCCTGCTCTTCCTCGCGCCGGGCCACGCCGTTGTGCTGAATTAAATCTTTGTCCATGTCGGCCACGCGGCGGAGCGTTTGGGCGGTGGCGAGCGCCTTGCGATACGCGCTGATGGCCGTGGCGAAGTCGGGTGAATCCACTTCCGCCAACGGGTCGCCCGCTTTCACTTTGTCGCCGGGATTAACGAGCAGTTTCGACACCGGCCCGCCGAACGGCGCGAGCACGCTGGTGGCCTGGTCGTTGTCGAAATCCACCGTGCCGGTGGTCTCCGTCGTCTTGTGAAACTTTGCCGGCGCGACGGTGTAAAACCGGATCTTTCGTTTTTGTTCCGCCGTCAGCGTTACGTTGCTGGCCGTCACGAATGAAGCGGGTTCGTGGCTGTCATTTTTGGCTGAACAGCCGGTGAGCGAGGCAAGCATTGCCAGTGCCATGACGGTAACAATAAGTGGTTGGGAAAATTTGAGATTTTGCAGCGGCGCTCTGCGGGCGCCGAAAAAACATAAGATTGGCGGCAAAGCACAGCGGTCGCAGACCGCCGCTACAATGGAAAATGGATTCCGCAGAAGTCTTAAATTATTTTTCATGTTGATCCTTGGTTAAATCCGTACGATGCCACCAGCCGCCGCCCAGCGCCTGAAACAACGCCGCCGTATCCGCATACCGATTGGCCTGGGCCTGCACGAGGTTGATCAGAGTTTGTTGATAGGCTTGTTCCGCGCTCAACAGCGCCAGATAGCTGATGTAGCCGTCCTTCCACTGTTGTTGGGTCAAATTCAAAGTAATTTGCGCGTCATCGGCAGCAGTGGCGGCGGCCCTCAAACTCTCCGCGTCCTGTTCCAGCGCCGCCAGGGTGTCAGCCACATTTTGGAACGCGGTCAGCACCGTGCTGCGATATTGTTCCGCTGCCTGAACAAATGCGGCCTTTGCGGCGCGCTCCTGGTGCAACAATGTTCCGCCTTGGAAAAGGGGCGCCGCCGCCGCCGCTCCCAAACCCCAGAAGTCCGTGCCGGACGAAAAAACTTTATCCAGCGACAATGCCGTGCTGCCGGCATCGGCGGTCAGCGTGATGTTCGGCAGCCGGTTGGCGATGGCACCGC
>VFSW01015533.1_pt1 | contig 10457 bp, 13 predicted proteins | sample 5358111 | NCBI WGS metagenome assembly VFSW01 (sample SAMN11554181, study PRJNA540505) | mine drainage metagenome | isolation source: sediment from site ElyBrook_90M | place: USA: Ely Copper Mine, Vershire, VT | collected 2017
TGCCTGGCCGGTCGAAATTTCCTGATAAACCGTCGGACAGCTTTCGGCCGCGCTGTTCGGAATGATAAAATTGTTATCAACGAATATACAAATCTGCTTGTTGACGTCCGCCTTCGTCATTTCATCGAAAATCTTTGCGCCATCCGTATTAAACGTAAAGTTAATGACATAACCACCCGCGCCGGACGGATTCGCCCCAACGGTTGCACCCGTAAGATACTGGCCGGTCAGGTTGGTCGGAACGTATTGCGGCGTCGTACTCGAACCACTCGTCTGCACCTCGACGAAATCAAGGGTCGGCGTCTGGCCGATCTGCTGGGCCGCTTGTGCCGTATCTTTTATGCCAGGCAAATCAACGTAGAGCTCCGCCGTATTGCCCGACTGCGCGGTATACACCTGCGGCTCGCCGACGCCAAACAAGTTGACGCGCTTTTCGATAACATCACGAAGGCCGTTGACGACCGATGCTTGGTTCGTGGCCGAAACCTGCGAAAGGTCGATTGAGTAAACAAGGTGCGCCCCGCCCTCAAGATCGAGACCCAACTGCCACGGTCGCGCCGTCGCGCCCCAACCCCGCGGATACACAAAAATCGCGGCGACGATTGCCAGAACGATGATGACCGTAAGCCACAGACCCGGATGCTTTCTCATAGGAAATTATTGTAACGGGTTGTCGAGGAAAAATCAAATCGCTGAATTGCTCGGCTCTAGAGACCGTACTGGGACAAATTAGCCGTGCTCGTCTGCGCCTGAATAAATTGATTGATCCAAACGCCGGCAAGCCAAAAGGTAACAACACTCGAAATAACGAGCAAAGCGATCGCAATCCAACCCATCTGCTGCGCCTTCGGATCGGATGACCGGACATATCGAATTCCCTGCCAGTAACTGACCGCAAGGTAACAGATGATCGGCAAGACAATGCTGAAACCGTATAACAAAATCTGTGACGTCACGCTCGTCGAAAGCCCCGGCTCATTCAGCTTCTTGCCGCAGTTCGGACAAAAATGATGCGCCGGCAAAACTGGCTGATAACACTGTGGACACAACATCGGAACGGAAACCTTCGACGTAGCCGCTGGAGTTGGAACGGGTACTTGAGCTTGATCGTTATCCATTCTCTTATTCTACCATTTCAAGAGAATATCTCATGTGCCCCCTCATGGTCTCGAAGTTTCGTGGTTCAAGCCCCACAAAGGTTCTTTAGAGATTTTCAGTATACCAGATTTAGCCCGCTCGGTCGGGGCATAAAAAAGAGAACTGAACATTCCGAACACTTTCTGCGCATTTCAGGAGCGTATTCCAAATGATTTTGCACTTCAAAAAACAGCAAGCAGAACAAGGCCAAAACGGCATATCAAATTGAACAGGCAAACTGATAGGTCGTTCTGTTTGCTATTTCTCCGATTTCGTCGCGTAATATAAGGTAACGATGATCCAGTACGTTACAGACAACATTCAGCTCTTCGGGCGGCCGGATGGGAAAATAAAAAAGATCCTCGATGCGGAGGGAAAACTTTTTTGTCCCGAAAGCATCGATTATGATTTTGGTCATGAGCACGATGGGCAGCCGCTCCTCTCTTTCGGTAACGATGGTAAGTGTAGCGCGATCCCGCAAGCCGGAACCCTGATTTTTGTCCGATTTCCGGACGGCAGACGGGAGTGCTTCGAGTCGAGAAAGCCGTTAGTCCAAAAAGAGATCGCGGAAGCCGTGTGCATCTGCGGCATCTGCCGCAACGTCAAAAGCCACGATCCGAAGATCCCTTCTGGCAAACGCAGCCTCGTTAATATTTCGTGGATCGGAATATCCAACAGTCTCCATAATCAAGACTTTCCGGATACATTAGCAAAGAGAATTGATATCTGGTTTGACTACGGAAATCGCGGTATTGAACCGACGGAAGCCAATCTCAAGAAATTCATGCTCCGGGGCGTAAACCAGCCCATCGGCGATATACACAGTTGACGATTGACACGCGGATTCCCCTTGCTATTATGAAAGTACAATCCAGTGGAAAACTCGTGCCTACTATAGGGACATACGTGCCCTAGGTGTAAGCGAGGGGAGCATAACCCCGCGAGAGGTAAGGTTACGACCAAGCAGGTCGGGCTTTACCTCTCGCGGGGTTTTTCTTTATCCCCGACCTGGATTGAAAGGCTCAAAAAAAACTAACCACATAAATATGAAACCAAAATCTAAAAAATTAATCTGGCATACCGAGCTGCGGCGGGTTGACGATCTCCTGCCGTATGACCGCAACCCGCGCGTCATCTCCGACAAGCAGATGGATGACATGAAGCGTAGCTTGAAAAAATTTAATCTCGCCGAGCTACCTGCTGTAAACGCCGATGGAAAGATCGCCGCCGGACACCAGAGGATCAAGGCACTCCAACTGCTCGGGCGCGGCCAGGAAATGATCGAAGTCCGCGTACCCAATCGGCAACTCACCGAAGCCGAGTTTAAAGCCTATTTACTTACGAGCAATCGCTCGGGCGGCGACTGGAATTGGGACGCATTGGCATCTGACTTCAACATCGACAGCTTGCTGACCGCAGGATTTAACGCCGACGACCTGACGCATATCTTCGACGACTCGCTCGCCGTTGAAGACGATCATTTCGACGAGGATGTCGAGCTCGCGAAGATCAAGAAGACCGATATCAAGCCCGGCGACTATTTCGCCCTCGGCCGTCATCGCCTTTTATGTGCTGACGCTCTTGATCCCGCGACCGCAAAGAAACTAATGAGCGGCGCCCAAGCAGACATGGTGAATGATGACATGCCTTATAACATCGGACTCTCGTACGATCGTGGTGTCGGGAATAAATCCCGCTACGGTGGAAAGACGAATGACAGAAAAACCGATGCCAACTATGAGGCGTTCGTGAAGACCGTCATGCAAAACGCGCTTGCAGTCACGAAGCCCGATGCGCATGTTTTCTTCTGGTGCGACTAGCGGTACGTGTGGCTCTTCCAGAAACTGTACCGCGAACTCGGCTTGGACTCGAAGCGCTTGTGCATCTGGATCAAGGATAACGCTTCGCCCACGCCGAATATCGCGTTCAACAAGGTCACGGAATTTTCAGTTTATGGGACGAAGGGTAAACCATATCTTTCCGACAAGGTAAAAAATCTGAACGAGATCATGAACAAGGAAGCGACGAGCGGCAACCGATTGAGCGATGACATCCTCGATCTCCTAAACATTTGGCTCGTGAAACGGCTGCCTGGCAATGAGTATAACCATCCGACGCAGAAGAATCCGACGCTTCACGAGAAAGCATTGCGCCGCTGCACCCGCCCCGGCGACATCATGCTTGATTTGACAGCGGGTTCGGGGAGCCTCCTTTCGGCAGCACACCAACTCAAGCGGACGGCGTATGTCGCCGAGATCGAACCGCTATTCTGTCAGTTAATTATAAATCGTTTTAAGCAAATCTCCCATGACAAAATCATCAAGCTCGATTAAATACGGCTCGATTTTCAAACTCGGTAACCACTATCTCGCTTTCGGCGATTGCCGCGACAAGGCATTGGTGGATCGGCTCGTCGGCAAGCTCAAAATCAAGGCTGTGATTTGCGACCCCCCATACGCGGTCGCTATTACGGAATCCAAGCGTGGATTCCAAACATTATCGAAGGACAAAGCCATCGCAAATGACCATATCCAAAGCGATGAAGAGTATGCGAAGTTTACGCATGGCTGGCTTGAGGCCATCATCCCACACCTTGCCCGTAAAAACGTTTTCTACATCTTCAACTCCGACAAGATGGTTTTTGCCCTGCGCGAGGCGATGCTCCAGTGTGGACTCAAATTCGGGCAGCTTCTCATTTGGGTGAAGACCCACGCGGTCATTGGCCGGATGGACTACGCGCCGCAGCACGAGTTGATCGCCTACGGTTGGTTTGGCACCCACGAATTCCTCAAGTCAAAAGATAAATCGGTTATCGTGCATCCGAAGCCAAACAGGAGTCCTAACCATCCAACAACAAAACCGATTGGCCTGATTCGCAGATTGATTTTGAACAGCACGCGGATCGGCGACGTCGTGTTCGATGGGTTCCTTGGATCGGGTACCTGCCTATACGCCTGCGAACAAACGCACCGGATCTGTCTCGGCATGGAAATCGACCGCGAGTACGTCGAAACCGCGATCCGGGAATTCGAAAAAATGACGGGCGTGAAGCCCCAACAAATTCATGGCTAAAACTAATTTATATCGGCAAGCGGTCGACAAGCGGCAGAAGAAGGACAAGCAGCGCCTGCTCACTATGCTGCGGGAGATGCCGATTCCGGCGGTCGCCTGCGAAAAGTCAGGCATCGGCCGGACGACCTACTACTCGTGGCTCAAAAAAGACAAAGTTTTTCTGCACGAGAGCGAAGCGGCAATCAGTGAGGGCGATCTCGTCCTGAACGACATGGCGAAATCGCAGCTCGTATCGCTTATAAAAGACAAATACTGGCCGACGATCAAGTACCACTTGGATAACCGCCATCCCGACTACGCGGAGCAAGAATATAAAAAAGTCGAACGCGAGTCGCTCACGCCGGAGCAGGAAGCGGTGGTGCGCAAAGCCCTCCGGCTCACGGCATATCCCAAGAAAAAAGGAAAATAACAAAAAGAAAAAATCATGAAAGCCATACCCACAAAAGAATTCCAATCACTCGTAAAAACGATATGCGCGGAGCGGAACGTCAGGATCGCCGTGACCCGTGAGAGCCACGAGTGGTTCTTCACGACCTACCTCGGCCATTACGTGCAGAAGCCGTCGGCTCCCTTCCACGAAGAACTCTTTAACCTCACGAACGACGAGCGCTGGAAGTTGCTCTGTGTCGTCGCCTTCAGGGGATCTGGAAAATCGACCCTCTTCACCATGTCCTATGCCCTCTGGTCGATCCTCGGCAAGCAGCAGAAAAAATTCGTATTGATTTTTTGCCAGACGCGGGGTCAGGCGAAGCAGCACATGATGAACCTGCGGCGGGAGCTTGAGAGCAACGCACTCTTGAAATCCGATCTCGGGCCGTTCCGGGAAGAGGAGGAAGGCGACAAGGAATGGAGCTCGTCGTCGCTCGTCTTCTCGCGTACGGGTGTCCGCGTCACGGTCGCATCGACCGAGCAGGCCATCCGCGGCCTCCGCAACCAGGAATACCGCCCTGACCTTGTGATCTGCGATGACGTGGAGGACATCGCATCGACGAAAACGCAGGAAGGCAGGGACAAGACCTACCAGTGGTTCACTGGCGAAGTGCTGCCGATCGGCGACACCTCGACCCGCATTGTCGTCGTCGGCAACCTGCTCCACGAGGACTCGCTTCTCATGCGTCTCGAGAATGGAATCGCAAGGAAAGAGCGGGAAGGCATATTCCGCGAGTATCCGTTGATCGATGCGAATGGCAATGTGCTTTGGCCGGGTAAATATCCGACGGCAGCAAGCATCGAGGAGTAGAGGCGAGCGATCGGGAACGAGTCGGCGTGGCAGCGCGAGTATCTGCTCCGGATCGTGACGGATGAAGACCAGGTCGTGGATCCCGCATGGATCCGCCATTACGACTATCTGCCGGATGATGGCCGGACTTCGGACTTCCGGTTCGCGGCGACGGGCGTTGACCTTGCGATAAGCGAAAAGGAAACCGCCGACTGCACGGCGATGGTCTCGGCAAAGATTTTCGGCAGGGGCAACGACCTCCGCATCTATATCTTGCCCAATCCTGTAAACGAGCGGCTTGATTTCCCGAAAACTGTCGAACGCGCAAAGGGGGTGTCTCGCGCCCTCGGCAACGGCATCTACACCAAACTCTACATCGAGGACACCGCATATCAAAAAGCGCTGATTGATGAATTGAAATCGAAGAACATCCCAGCGGAAGAATTCAAGACGATGGGGCAGGACAAGCGCATGCGCCTCACGCTCACAACGAATCTCCTCCAGTCGGGGAAAATACTTTTCCCGCGGCAGGGAGCCGAACTTCTCGTGCGGCAGCTCACGGGATTCGGGAAGGAAAAACATGATGACCTTGTCGATGCGTTCTCGATCCTTATCCTGAAAGCGATCAGCACCGATGTCGCGCAGTTCTTTCCTGAGTTCAACCGGGCGATCCACATCATTAACCCTCGCGACATCCCTTATAAGTGGTACCACTACCGCTCCATCATGCCGAACGGCCGCAACGGCACGACGTGCTGTCTCTGGTTTGCGCTCGGGAGCGACGGCAATCTGTATGTCTACCGGGAATATTGCCAATCGGGGTTGGATGCCGACCAACACGCGAGGAATATCGCGAAGCTGTCGGAAAACGCCGACGGGGTTCCCGAGGATTACCGGTGGACTGCCATGGATCATACCGCATTCGGGCCGCCGGGCTTCGCCAAGAGAATTGTCAACATCTATGAGCAAAACGGGGTTCACGGCTGCATATCCGCAAGCGAGGAGCGGCTCACGGGGTTGGATCTCGCCCATCAGCGTTTGCGCGGAGAACCCGGTAAGCTGCCGACCTTAAAAATTTTCAGCGGCTATCACGATTTGGTTCGCGCCCTGCAGTTGGTTGTTCCTGATCCGCACAACAAGCAGGATATCGACCCAACGGGGGAAACGGCTCCCGTCGATGCCCTTCGGAATTTCTTGCAGGTCTTGTGGGAAGAGCATGCGCCGAAACCGGAAAACGCCGTCCAACGGAAGCTCAGGGAATTCAACGAGCGACGCGGGTATCGCAACTCACCCGTCATGGATCCGGATGACCTGTAAAAAGAAATTAATCTTTTACACCATGAAAAAGATCTATGAACCTTGCCTTCTGTGCTACTACTATCTCATGAAGTACGGCTCGGGCGAGATGAACGAAATCGACCTGCTCGCGGCAGTTGAGCCCCATTTCGATATGAGCGTCGAAGACTTGCTGTTCTATCGGGAAAACCGGCACGAGTTGAACCCAAGCGAATTGCGGATGTGGGTATAGCGGCAATAGCAATGCAGCCGTTATTGTTCCCGCTCCGGATATTCGCCGATGTACGGCATCACGCTTATTCCTGGCTTTCTCGGTGTCCGTAACCTATCCAAAATAGATGAATTAAAGATAAATGTCCGGACGTACTCTTCGTAGGTGGTAAAATTTATACCGAGCAATTCGTTTCGCGGAATGCCTTGCGTTCTCTTGAGAGCGAATCGTCCATTTTCAATGGTATACAGGCCTCCAAAGAGCGCATCCATGGAAGGCTGCTTAATAGCAACGGATACATATGGAGCACAGCCGAGATTATTCAGCTCGCGAAGAAGAAACCTTGACGGCCCTTCGAGTAAAAATTGAATTTTCCGGCCGACATTATTCCTTAAAAAGTCGATGCCCTCCGCGATCAATTTCGCAAATTCGTGTTCGCGCGTAAACTGGCAGTTGATAGTGACCGTGGTTATGAGTTGATTTTTCTGCAACCACTCAACCCATCGTCGGAGATGGTGAGTATGCAAAAAATATATATGCGGGATGACCTCGATGCCCGCTTCTTGGAAAATCCTGACCGTTTCCAGGCTCTTTTTCATGTTTACGGCCTGGCCGAGGGCGCAGTTTTGCGGGAATACCGAAAAATTGAAACCGGTCATCGCCGTAATCCCCATGCGAGACAATACCTCTGGCAAATTGAGCGGATAAAGATCTTGCCATAATTGCTCGATGAGCACGTCCCGTCCGCTTGAGAAGAGAACCCTTTTTTTATTTTGGAAAATTGGCTTATCGAGCGTATGTTCCCGAATTCGGATCGGCGAAACATGAATGCGTCCGTATCGCTGTTGCGGCGTTGATGAAAAAATATCTTTCAGCGAGATTCCGACAACGTCGTGCTGAAGCGCGACGGCCGGAAAGTCGAATAGTGCGCGGTCGATGATCGGAACGATTTTAGGGATCACAAGGTTTATCGGCTTGGCGATGACGGTATTCAGATCCAAACCATTAACTTCATCAATGAAACCCTGGACATCTGGTGTCTTGCAAGAAAGAGCGCTCTCCTCCTCTTTGCAGGGCAATTGAACATAGTGACTCTCTTCTTTTGCAATGTGTGGCAAAAACTTACCCTGCGCGACATCGCAAGCTGAAGAAAACAATGAAGGCGTATTAGAGGTTTCGGATAAACTCGACATGAACGCGATCGCCCTGCTTTTCTTTCACGATTCCGTCATAGCGAAATCCCGACGACATGCATTCGCCGATCTGTTTCGCAAGAACGGGATTAAGCCGGCCGACCTGCTCAGCTCCTGCGTATACGAAAACCGATTCGCCCTCCTTCTGCAGTGAAACATGCGCCCCGACAACGAGGTTCTTGTTCGCTGCCATCGAAAGAGGAAAAGACGGTGGACATACGGCGTCGGTAGGCCGTCCGGCACCGCCAGACGCTCCTCCGCTGCCGACCTTGGGTTTCTGTCGGGCGATGATGACCTTATCGTTTTTCCGAGGTTTACTTCCTGATCCCATAGTAATTAGTGGCTTTGCTGCGTTTTCCACAGCTAGTATTGATTTGTTCGACCGTTTTGTAGTAAGATATACGGGAGGTGAGGTTCTAGCCCTTTTAACCCGTATAGTTTGTATTATAAGCTATCCTTTCGTTTACTACAAGAGGGAAATCAAAATATTACAAATGGAAGAAATCCGCAGGGTTCTCGGCAAAAAAATAAGGGACGCACGCGAGGAAAAAGGGGTCACCCAGAAGGAAGTGGGAGAGCTTTTGGGCTATTCCGCCATGGGAATCTCGCATTTCGAAAACGGTATCCGCGAACTAAGGTTGTCTGACCTCCAAAAATTGGCGGATTTTTTTGCTAAACCACTCTCGTTTTTCTTCCCGACCAACGAGGCCTCTGCATCCGCGCTTTACCGAGCCGATCGGAGTAGTGATCCCGAAGTATAAAAATCTTTGGAACGTTTTGAAAAATTTTTAGAAACACGCGATGCCCAACGATCACCTGAAGTACATTGATGACCTCGTAGCTAACGCGCTCGCAGGAATAAATTTTAAAACATTGCCGGTTCCTGTCGATGCAATAGCCGAAAAAATCGGACTGGAGATTGTCGAGTTTGATTTCCCAGATTCATTCTCTGGTGTGCTTAAAAAAGAAAAAAGAGTTATTGGTGTGAATAAAAATCACGCACTGGTTCGCCGCCGGTTCACGATCGCACATGAGATCGGCCATTTTCTCCTCGGGCATGAAGACGACATGATCGACGAAATTCAAGACCGGCCGATGCCACTCGAACGAGAAGCAAATTCTTTTGCATCGCATCTGTTGATGCCGAAAGAAATCACTATTAAAAAAGTGGCGGAATTCGGTCTTGACCTCAAATTATTATCAAAAGAATTTTTAGTAAGCGAGCAGGCATTGACGATCCGTTTGCTGGGGATGAATCTTATACGATAATTTTCATCACCAACCGCCGTAGCGTCACCGAGAAGAGTAGGCGTCCATAAGGGACGAGCCGATAACTCCGTTCCCATAAAATTGGACGTGCGAATCCTCTGTCGCGGAAATATTTATTTTTTCTCCATGACCCCTATCTCTTCTTCGGTAAGACCATACAAACGATAAATCTCCTCATCTATATTTTTATCAATCTTTTGGATTTCAGATCGTATGCGCTCCCACTCGTTTGAGTTTTCTTCAACTGCGTGAAGCCGCTGCCGAAGATGAATCAGTTGATCGGATAAAATTTTCAGTACTTTCATCTGTTCTGCCTCGAAATCCGGGATGGGGATTCTGCTCGTCACAGCGTTATCGAAATGCATGGTTCGAATAGCTTTTCCAAAGATGAACCGATATGCGTACCAATTGATCAGCGTGGAATTAAGAATGAGCCATACGAGGAACGACGGAACTTTCGGCGCGATGACCAATTGATTGACGGTATCCAAAATCGCGTAATGAGTCTCATCCGCAGGAGGGAGTGCTGCGATGATCTTTATATGATCGACGGGATTCTCGATGTGGGCGACGATATTTTGGACTAAGACCGAATTCGACTTGATAAACGCCTTTTCGTCTTCGATGGCATTTTTGTTTATCCTGCCCTTCGCCGTGCGGATTCCTTCACGACCGATCTGCGCGCCGCCCAATACCTCCAAATCCCCTACATCCCCTATTTCTTTTTGCAACATTGCGCCTCGCTGGTTCGTTGCGATGGAGTTGAGCATCACGCATTTTTCTTTCAGCTTTCGAGCAATCGCAATCTCCTGATCCGAAACACCGTTCAGAAAAAATCCGAATTCCTTTGCGATTTTCTTGTCGATCCCACCGATAGTTTTTATCTCTTCGTTTTCGGCAACGCCAGACAGATATCTCGTACGCACGGCATCTTTCTCAGCTATGAAGATAATTTGCTCGAGCTTCACCTCGTTCCATACCTTGCCGCAGTCAACGATGACGCTCACGTTATCCCAAACCAGATTCCTGATTTTTTCATAGTTAGAGGCGAAACAAAACG
>VFSW01015534.1_pt1 | contig 10456 bp, 7 predicted proteins | sample 5358111 | NCBI WGS metagenome assembly VFSW01 (sample SAMN11554181, study PRJNA540505) | mine drainage metagenome | isolation source: sediment from site ElyBrook_90M | place: USA: Ely Copper Mine, Vershire, VT | collected 2017
CGACAGTGAAAAATCCGGTGCGAACTTTTTGCGAGGCTACTTCCTCGCGGAGCCCGCATTTCAGCCCAAGGGCCATATCGAAATACGCCACGTCTAGATCCAGCGACGGGACGGCAATTCCGAGATGGTCAATTTTTGTTATCATAAATCATGTTCTCCGGCGAACCGTCGAAATCCGCCAGCAGCGCCCGCGCGGCGGCGACGACGGTTGTTTCCCCGCGCAGCAGCGCGCTGCGGATGTCGGGATAATGGGCTTGCACGCGCGGATTCGTTTCGAAGCGGCGCTGCAGTTCCTCGCGCACGAAATCGGCCAGCCACTCGATGGATTGCTGCTGGCGGCGTTTGGCGATGACGCCTTTGGCGGCCATTTCGCTGAAAAATTTATCGATCCGCTGCCAGATTTCGGGGATGCCTTCGCCGGAGCGCGCTGAGCAAAGACTCGCCTCCGTTTTCCAGCCGGGGGTGGCGGGCTGCATGCAGCCGAGCGCGGCTTGCTGCTCGAGGCGGGATTGCTCGGCCCGCAGACGGTTCTCGCCATCCGCCTTGTTGACAACAATGTCGTCGGCCATTTCAATGATGCCGCGCTTGATGCCCTGCAATTCATCGCCGCCCCCCGGCAGCAACAACAACAAAAAGAAATCCACCATCGAGCGCAGCGCCGTTTCGCTTTGGCCGACGCCGACGCTTTCGATCAGCACGAGGTCAAATCCCGCCGCTTCGCACAACAGCATCGTTTCGCGCGTGCGCCGGGCAACACCTCCAACGGTATCGCCAGCCGGCGAAGGGCGGATGAATGCCTTGGGTTCGCGGCTCAGATTTTCCATGCGCGTCTTGTCGCCGAGAATGCTGCCGCCGGAACGCTTGCTGGTGGGGTCAATCGTCAGCACGGCCAGCGAATGTCCCTGGCCTGTCAAATAACATCCGAACGCCTCAATGAAGGTGCTTTTCCCCACACCAGGCACGCCGGTAATGCCTAACCGGCGTGCCTTTCCAGTGTGCGGGAGCAAAGTCTGCAAAACTTCCTGAGCCATGTCTTCGTGGCGGGGCGATTGGCTTTCAATCAGCGTAATGGCGCGCGAGAGCACGCTCCGTTCCCCGGCTAGCACGCCGGTGACGTAGTCGTTTGCGCTCCACGTTCTGGATGACGCGGGTTGCATGATGTCATGCGGTCAAGCGGGCGGCCAATTGTGTCAACAATTCCTTCGCGGCGTCGGGAATGCAGGTGCCGGGGCCGAACACCGCCGCCGCGCCGTTCTCCTTCAGAAAATCGTAATCCTGCGGGGGAATGACTCCGCCGACCACCACCATGATGTCGGACCGTCCGACTTTTTTGAGTTCCTCGACCAATTGGACGAGCAGCGTTTTGTGCCCGCCGGCCAGCGAACTGATGCCGACGATATGAACGTCGTTTTCCGCAGCCATGCGGGCGGCTTCATCCGGTTGTTGGAAGAGCGGGCCGATGTCCACGTCAAAGCCGAGATCAGCGTAGGCGGTGGCGATGATTTTGGCGCCGCGGTCGTGCCCGTCCTGGCCCATCTTGGCGATGAGAATGCGCGGGCGCCGACCTTGTTTGCGGGCAAAATCGTCGGTCAGCCTGCGAACCTGCTCGATTTGCGGGTCTTGTCCAAATTCCGATTGATACACCCCGGACACAGTACGAATCACAGCTTTATGCCTCCTATAAACTTTCTCAAGCGCGAATGAAATCTCGCCCAGCGTGGCCCGGACGCGCGCGGCGTCAACCGCCAGCGCCAGCAAATTGCCCGTGTTGGATTCGGCGGCTTGCGTCAACGCTTCCAGCGCGGTTTGGACTTTTGCGCTGTCGCGTTCGGCGCGGATTTTTTGCAGGCGTTGAATTTGTGATTGACGCACCGCGGTGTTGTCCACTTCGCGGACGTCGAGCTTCTCGGCTTTTTCCAAACGGAAAATGTTCACGCCGACAATCGCTTCCTTGCCCGAATCAATGCGAGCCTGGCGGCGGGCGGCGGCTTCTTCGATGCGCAATTTCGGCAAGCCGGTTTCGATGGCCTTGGCCATGCCGCCCAAGCCCTCCACTTCCTGGATGTGCGCCCACGCCCGTTTCATCAGGGCTTGGGTGAGAGCTTCGACGTAATACGACCCGCCCCACGGATCAATCACTTTGCAAATGCCGGTTTCCTCTTGCAGGAAAAGTTGCGTGTTGCGGGCGATTCGCGCGGAGAAATCCGTTGGCAGCGCGATGGCCTCGTCCAGCGAATTGGTGTGGAGCGATTGTGTTTGGCCGAAGGCCGCAGCCATCGCTTCGAGGCAGGTGCGGGAAATATTGTTATACGGATCCTGCTCCGTCAGCGACCAGCCGGATGTTTGCGAATGCGTGCGCAGCGCGAGCGATTTCGGATTCTTCGGATGGAACGGCGCGATGAGCTTCGCCCACAAGGCGCGGGCGGCGCGCATCTTCGCGATCTCCATGAAGAAGTCTTTTCCCTGCGCCCAGAAAAACGAGAGGCGCGGCGCGAAGGCGTCAATATCAATTCCCGCCTTGATGCCGGTGCGGACATATTCCAAACCGTCCGCCAGCGTGTAGGCCATTTCCAAATCGGCCGTCGCTCCCGCTTCCTGCATGTGATAGCCGGAAATGGAAATCGAATTGAACTTTGGCATGTTCTTCGAGGCGAATTTGAAAATATCCGCGATGATGCGCATCGAAGGGGCGGGCGGATAAATGTAAGTGTTCCGCACCATGTATTCTTTCAAAATGTCGTTTTGAATGGTGCCGGAAAGCTGCTCAAGCTTCACCCCCTGCTCCTCGGCGGCGACGATGTAAAATGCCATCACCGGCAGCACCGCGCCATTCATCGTCATCGAAACGGAAATGCGGTCCAGCGGGATGGATTGGAAGAGGATCTTCACGTCCTCGACCGAATTGATGGCCACGCCCGCCTTGCCGACATCGGCAATGGCGCGCGGATGATCGGAATCGTAGCCGCGATGGGTGGGCAAATCGAACGCCACCGACAACCCTTGCTGGCCGGCCGCGATGTTGCGGCGATAGAACGCGTTGCTTTCCTCCGCGGTCGAGAATCCCGCGTATTGGCGAACGGTCCACGGCTTTGTCACATACATGGAGCCATAAGGCCCGCGCAAAAACGGCGCGAAGCCCGGCATGGTTTGCAAATGCTCGCATTCGGCCAGATCGTCCGCGACATAGAGCGGGCGGATGTTCACGCCTTCGAGAGTTTTGTGAATGGCCTCGTCGAGCGATTCGCGGGCTTCCGCCTCGAAGTGGTTTCGCCAATCCTCGAAACGGGTGTGCTTCGGCTTGGCCTCGAAATCGATCTTGGTGAAATCAGGATAGTTCTTCATAGCGTAATTCCTAGTTTCGAATGAATGGTGCGGAGCAATGCCGCCGCGTCCGCGCGAACGTGAATGAATTCGTCAACACCCGCTTTCTTGAAGGTCTCGATTTGATCCTTCGGAAATCCTGCCAGGACGATGATGGCATTGGGTTTGACGCTCCGGATGCTCTTGACGAGCGGCGGCACGAGCGCTGGATAATTTTCGTCCGTCGAACAAATCACCGCGACGGTCGCCGTCGATTTTGCGAAAGCGTCCACAGCGGCTTCGTTCGATTTGAAACCTTCCGGCGAAACCACCTCGTAACCGCCCGCCGCGAAGAAGCCGCGTGAAAAGTCCGCGCGAGCTTTGTGGTCGCGAAGCGGTCCCATGTTCAGCAGGAAAACTTGCGGCGCGGCGCTTCCAGCGGCGACGTGTTTATTGACAGCGGCGCGCAAACGTTCGAAGGCGACGGCGGCTCTTGTGATTTCGACTGGCGTCACCGGAGCGCACGGATGATCGTGAATGCGGATGGCGCGCACAATTTCGCCCAGCGTGGCGCCGGCAATCACCGCTTCGACACATTCGGCAAACAATCCTTCGCCGCGGATGTTCACGATGTTCGACAAACGCTTGAGCACCACTTCGCTTTCGGGATCATCCATCGACGTGCGGTAATCCGCGATTTGCTGCGAGCGGCGCTTGTAAAGCGAATTCGCGTCCACCGCCGGGACTTCGAGCGGTTTCTCCCTGGTGTTGGCGTATTGATTGACTCCGACGATGGAATCGCGGCGGCGCGAGACGTTGAGAATTTTTTCCAGCGCCACTTCGTGAACGGATTGCTGGGCGAAGCCAGTCCGCAGCGCCGCCGCCATGCCGCCGAGGTTCTCGACGCTTTGGAAAAGCGGCCACGCGCGATTGGCCAGTTCGGCCGTCAACGATTCGACGTACCACGAACCGCCCGCAGGATCGATGACCTGGGTGAGATTGCATTCCTTTTGCAGAATCAATTGCGTGTTGCGCGCGATGCGGCGGCTGAAATCGTCGGGCGGGCGGACGACTTCGTCGAACGCGCCCACTTGCATGCTGTCGCATCCGCCCAGCACGCCCGCCAGCGCCTCCACCGTGGAGCGCAGGATATTGTTGTAGGGATCGCACGCGGTTTTGTTCCACTGCGAAGTGCGAACGTGCAGTGACAATTTCTGCGACTCCTCGCTGCCGCCGAGAGCGGCGACGGCGCGCGACCAGAGCATGCGCAAGGCGCGCAGCTTGGCGATTTCCATGAAAAGATTTTCGCCGACCGTCACCGCGAAACGGATGCGCGGCGCAACCGTGTCCACTTCCAATCCGCGCTTGTGCATCTCGCGCAGATATTCAACGCCCGTTGCGAGCGTGAAGGCCAGTTCCTGCACCGCGCTGCCGCCCGCTTCATGCCAGGCCCGGCTGTGGACGCACATGGTTTGGACGCGCGGCGCATGATCGGACGCCCAGCGGGTAAACGCGGCCATTTCGCGATAAGCCCCTTCGAGCGATTGCGGCAATTTTCCCTCGCCCGCCAGCACGCCGAGCGGATCCATCTCGACGCAGCCGAGAAGCAAACTCGGAGTCTGGCGGCGCTTGCGCATCAGCGCGATGAGCAGCGTCGCGAACGGCATTCCAGAAGGGCCAGATCGCACGAACAAAAATGTCGAGCGCAAGTCAACCCCTTCGAGGGCGTGCTCAAGATCGCGCAGGGTCGCAATGGAAAGTCCGCCCGTGCCGACTTGATCCGGGTTCGCCCAATCGGGATCGGCGCCGTTGCGGGTGGCTTTGTCGAGAACCATGTTCAGCGCGTTCAATCCGCCGGCGAGACAATTGCGCGCCTCCTGATTGAATTCAGACGGGCTCGAGCAGGTGATTTCCTGCGAGACCGCCCACGGCTGCTGGGTGTAACCGGTCGCGCTGGCGCCGCGGACGAACGGAGCGAATCCTGGGACTGAATTCAGGTGGGGAAGATTCGCAACGTCCTCGGGCCGATAAATCGGCTTGAGGGTGATGCCTTCGTAAGTCGGCGAAAACATTTTCTTGTAGAACGGAGCGCCTTTGAGCTCGGCTTCGACAAGCCGCTGCCAGTCGCCGTAACCCACTGGCGGAAACTCCGCCAGCAGCTTCTCTGTTTCAGGTTTGGATTCGGTGGCATTCATAAAAAAGAAACGCTTAGTTTTCCAAAGTTTCGACCAGCACGTCGTGACGCTGGCCGTTCAAGGTAACATAAAGATGTTTGCCGCGCCCGCCGCCGTTTTGAGTGGCGGTGAAGCTCGGGGCGGCCGCGGTTGCGGGAGCCGGAGCGGCGGCTGGCGCGGGAGCGGGAGCAGGTGTGGCAGGCGCAGCCGGTTTCGGCTTGCAAAGCGCTTCGACTTGTTGCGGGAACATGGCGAAAAGCACCACCATCTCGTTGCTGGTCGGCAGACCTTTGTCGGACGATTGCTTGCGATATTTTTCCAGGCCGGGTTCGAGATAAGCCGCCGGGCGTTCCGTGATCGGTTTCTTGCCGGACGTTTTTTCGACTTGCGCCAGAACGTCAGGATTGATCGGGCCGGGCGTGCGTCCGTATTTGCCGAGCGCGATGTCCTGGGCCGGCTGGCAGATCATTTTCCAGCGCCCGAATTTCACATTCATCATCGCCTGCGTGCCGACGATTTGCGACGTGGGCGTGACCAGCGGAATCCAGCCCAGCGCTTCGCGGACGACCGGAATTTCGCGCACGACTTCGTCGAAACGATCGGACATGCCCTGTTCCGTCAATTGCGTGCGGAAGTTCGAGAGCATGCCGCCGGGAACCTGGTAAATAAGAATATCGCTGTCAACCCGCTCATTGGCCGGGCTGGTGAATTTCGATAGTTCTTTGTAAACGCCTTCAAAGTAAGTTCGCAATTGGGCGAGTTTTTGCGTGTCGAATTTCGGGCAGCGCGGATGGCCTTCGAGCAAGGCGAGCATGCGCTGCGTGTCCGGCTGCGAAGTGCCGTTGGCGAATGGCGCGATGGAAACTTCCACGCACTCGACGCCCGCATCAATCGCCGCGAGATAACTGGCCGCGCCCAATCCCGCCGTGTCGTGCGTGTGGAGCGTGATCGGAATGCCGATCTTGCCCTTGAGTTCCTTGACGAGATCGAAGGTGATGCGCGGTTGGAGAATGCCGGACATGTCCTTGATGCCGAGCGAGTCGCAGCCCATCTTTTCCAATTCGACGCCCATCTTCACGAAATTCTCGACGGTGTGAACCGGGCTGATGGTGTAGCAAAGCTCGCCGCGGGCGTGCTTCTTGCAGTTCTTGACAGCGCGAATCGCGGTGCGGAGATTTCGGATATCGTTCAAGGCGTCGAAAATGCGGATGATGTCCATGCCATCGTCGCACATGCACTTTACGAACGCCTCCACGACGTCGTCAGGAAAGCTGGCGTATTGGACGATGTTCTGGCCGCGCAGGAGCATCAGTTGCGGCGTTTTTGGGGCCGCTTTCTTGAGCGCGCGCAGGCGGTCGAACGGGTTTTCGTTGAGGAAGCGCAGGCAGGAATCAATGGTCGCGCCGCCCCATGTTTCAAGCCCGGCAAAGCCCATCTCATCGAGGATGGGGGCGGCGGGCAGCATTTGGGCCGTGGTCATGCGGGTGGCGGCCATGGATTGGTGTCCATCCCGCAGGACCGTGTTATTGAATAAAACCGGTTTCATATTCTTCATTTGAAAATGACGCCAAAACGCCTACCCCTCTCTCCTTTTCTTGCTCATCCTTGGGCAGAAATTGCGATGAGAGGCCCTCGTTGAAGGCAAGAAAGGGTTATGGTCGAACCATTTCGGCGAGGACGACGCTGGATTATAGCCGATAATCCAAATGAAAGCGAAGATTAACGGATTTTATCGCCTCCTCTCGCGGAAGAGAGAAAGGGCCCAGAGGAACGCAAACCGCGATGGCGGACCAAATTTTCGGCTTGGCCTTTTTTATAATACTACCATTTACACTACCTTTTTTGCGCGAAAACAAGCGGCTCATTTCAAACAAACGACGGTTGAACCGCGTATGGAAATCCACTGCTGGCGGGGCGCACACCCCATCGGATTCACCGCAACGCCAGGTTATTCTTGGGCCATGAAGAATGATCTTTTGCTAAGCATCATCTTGCGCTCCTTCAACAAGGCCGGGCGCTTGGCGGCGCTCTTCGCGCCATCAAGGAGCAAGATTGCAAGAATTCCGAGCCCATTGTCATTGATTCCGGTGCGATCAGCCGTTCCATGAACTCGATCCGGCAGGCTCCGCGGCGCCACATCCTGCAAATCGCCCGGGCTGTTTAAATGGTTCCGCACGGTCTATGACAAGTCCCCCTGCTTCATTTCAACCAAGGTTGAGCCGGGATTGAGTTTTAATGAGTATGATTAACTGCAGATCGCTCCGAATGTTTGGAATGCTGGCGGCCCTCGCGCTTCTAGCAGCCTGCCCCGCATCCGGCGTGGATTTTACCGCCATAGTCGCGTTCGGCGACAGCTATACCGATACAGGAAGGGGGGCCCCTTCCTCCCCGCCCGACTATTACGATGGCCGCTTTTCCAACGGTCGTGGCGGGGTGGGATATTTATAGCAAACGCTTGGGTTTGACTACGACGCGGACAACAACTATGCCGTCAGCGGAACTGAATCGGACGAGTTGGGCGAGGCCATTGCCAAGTATCCGGGAACGAAGGATTCCAACGGAGTCTTGTTTGCAATCTGGTCCGGCAACAATGATTTTCAGGGTCATTTGGACGAAGGAACGAATGATAGCTATTGGAGCGCCAGCGTTATCCATACCGTTTCCAGTCTTACCAATTCCTGTGGTCTGCTGTACCAAAAAGGCGCCCGCAATATTGTCTTGTTTAATCAAATTGACATTACTCAGCTCCCGATCTTCACCGAGAACTACTCAACGGACTTCGGTGAGTATATTTTGGGAGAAATCACTAGTATGAACTCCCAGCTTGAGAGCGCTTTGGGGCCGCTTCTTAGCGCCAATCCCGGCCTGCAAATCTATATGGTGGACGCTTATGACGATTTTGACTACTTGCTTGCCAATTACACTTCCTATGGGTTCGTTAACGATACTATCGGGGCCATCAATGACCCCAATCTTTCGAACATCAGTTTCACCGGTCCGGGGGCCGAGTATGTCTTTTGGGATGACCAGCATCCCACCACCAAAACTCATGATCTGATCGCCGGTTGGGTCGCCAATGCGCTGGGGATAAGCAGCGCGCCCTCTGATTTGACGGTGCAGATCCAAGGAAAGGGAACCGTCAGTCCCAACTACAATGGGAAGCTGTTGCAAATAGGGAGGAGTTACAGCATGACCGCCACGCCGACGGCGGGTTTTGCATTTGCAGGCTGGACCGACGGATCCGGCACAGCCTTGACGACCTCCCGAAAGTTGAATTTTACAATGGACTCCGATCTTACGCTCGTCGCGACATTTGCGGACGCGGCCCCGCCCACGGTGGCTGTGACCTCGGCGCCTTCGGAAGTGACCCAGCCGACCCTGCTCGTCAAGGGAACCGCGCGCGACAATGTTGGAGTGGCGGGGGTCTTTTGCCAGCTCAACGGCGGAGGCTGGCAACCCGTCTCCAGCGCCAGCGGCTTCACCCATTGGAGCACGACTCTCCTGCTGGCCGGGGGCGTCAACACACTGCAATTTTACAGCATCGATCTGTCCGGCAACATATCCAAAACCCGCAGCGTGAGTGTCTTCTACACCGTTACCAGCACGTTGACTTTGGCCACAAATGGAACGGGTAAAATCACGCGCAGTTTTGCCGGCGATCTCCTGGTCGTGGGCAAGTCCTACACTGTCACGGACGTGCACGCCGCCAACAATTTGTTTTCCAACTGGAGCGCGATTTGACCGGACGTAGAAGTCACATTGACTAACAATCCGCTGAAATTTGTGATGCAGTCTAACATGCTCGTGACGGCTAATTTCGTGATCAACAGCTTTCCGGAGGCCACCGGCGAATACAACGGTCTCTTTTACGTCGCGGCCACCGGCGTGACCGAAGAAACAGCCGGGCAAATCCGCAACTTTAAGGTCAGCCCGCTGGGCGTTTACAGCGGCCAGCTCTTGATCGGCGGAGCGAGCTACTCTCTGAGCGGGCGCTTCAATGTGGCGGGTCTGGCCAGCGAGACCGTTCCGCGATCCCGCTCGGCAGGAGGACCATTGGTTTTGGAGTTGGCGCTGAACTGGAGTGCTCTGCCGTGCCAGTTGACCGGCTCGGTTTCCGGCGCCAACGGCGGTTTCTGGTCAGCGGATTTGGTAGCGGAGCTGGCAGGTAACGAATTGCCCTCGGCCGCCTATACAATGCTCCTTCCGCCCCAGGCCGCTGAATCGGGGGTGTCGCCGCCCGGTTATGGCTACGCCGCCATCGCGAACCACAATGGCATGGTCACTTTAAGCGGCGCTTTGGCCGATGGGACCAGCTTCAATCAGACCGTGGCCGTCTCCACTACAGGCGATGTGCCGGTCTATGCCAGCCTTTACAACCACGCCGGATTATTGCTGGGATGGATCAATCTGACCAATGGCTTGCCTGCCGGAGATCTGGTCTGGATCACAGAGGCTGCCAAGACCCCGGCGGCTTATTCGGAAGGATTTACCAACAGCATTCAGGCGTTATGCTCCCCTTGGACCAATCCGCCGCCTCGCCTGGCAGCCATTCCGACGACCAACGAACAACTAATCATTTCCGGCCCGGATGGCCTGGCGCCCCAGCTTTCCTTCAACGTGCAGGTCAACACCAAAAACCAATTGGCCAAATTAGCTGATGGCTCGCCATCCAACTCATTGACCGGTTCAATCAATCCCAAGACCGGGGTATGGACGATCACGTTTGGCAACGGCACAGGACGCGCGACGACGCAAGGCAGGGGAGCCTTCCTGCAAAACACGACCGATGCCGGAGGATTTTTCGTGGGCGCCACCAGCGCCGGATCGATCACTCTGGCCCCCGAGTCGCCGTAAAAAAATGAAAGGGTCCTAGAAAAATGACAGAGCTGCTTTCTCATCCGGTCCCTTCTGTCGATAAAAGGCGTTGTTTCATTTTTTTCAGCTTTCTGCCCGGCGTCCGTCTCATGCGGCTCACCGCCGGG
>VFSW01015535.1_pt1 | contig 10455 bp, 11 predicted proteins | sample 5358111 | NCBI WGS metagenome assembly VFSW01 (sample SAMN11554181, study PRJNA540505) | mine drainage metagenome | isolation source: sediment from site ElyBrook_90M | place: USA: Ely Copper Mine, Vershire, VT | collected 2017
CTCCAATTGGGAATGTAACAGTGCATGCAAAGTTGCCTGAGATTGCATCTGCCATTATCTTTGGGCCTATGCCGTTGATATCAGAATTAGCACCGATTGTGATTGGTGCGCCGTTTACAGTTCCTATGAGATTACTGTTTGCTCCAATGGTTGTAGGACCAGATGGTATCCAGATTACACTTGAAGCCTGTGCGCCGTTAGCTAGTATTACATCAGTATTTTCTGCTTGGTTGAATGCACCATTAATCTTGAATATGTGAGCTCCGTTGCCTGTAAGTGTGATTGGGCCTGAGCCAATGTCTGCTGAGCCGTTAATGCAGTATACTCCAGGTGGATAGACCTTGGCTGGATATTGTACGTTAGATCCTAGATCAATTGCTCCAATTGGGAATGTAACAGTGCATGCAAAGTTGCCTGAGATTGCATCTGCCATCGTAGACGATGGAACTGAAATGGTATCAGCAGCTGTAGAGACTGTTCCTCCAAATGCCAGGACTCTGCCTGTCATGCTTACACCATGGCTTATTGTAACACCTGATGCATCAAGTATGGTTCCTGCGAAATTGCTGCTTGCTCCAAGTGTTGTGGCACCAGTTGGTACCCAGGATACACTGGAAGCTTGTGCGCCACTTAGGTTGACAGTAGAACCTGCCACTGTTGTAAGTGCGCCGTTAATCTTGAAGATGTAAATGCCGTTGCCTGTAAGTGTGATTCCGCCTGCACCGATTGATGCTGCACCGGTTGTACAGTAAACGCCAGGTGCGTATACCCCGCCTTGTACTAGGGATAGATCAACTGTAGTGCCAAGATTGGTTGTGCATGCTTGGGAGTTTGCAAAAGATGTAGCAGCGTTCTGGGTAATTCCTGCTTGTGAATATACGGAATCAGCTACGTGAATAATACCATCAACTGTAGCTGCTTCTGCTGGTCCTGTAGTGTATCCAACGTCTCCTGATATCGAAGTTCCAGGTGATGTGTTTGAGTATGAACTAGCAAGGATGGCAAAATTACTAGTGCTATCTCCAAAGGCGTGGTTTTGCATCATGCTTGAAGCTGCAAATATCAGTATAGACATTACAAGACAGTTTTTAATGTTAATTTGGGACATTGCTAGTTTATTGCTTGTATAGGTATTAAGCCGCGCTTACAGTTGTGTTAGTATTACATACAAATTTGTCAGGATCATGGACTGATCTGTCATCTAATTTGAAAGTGTTGATGCAAACGCCCTACCTTTTGCAGTCAGGCCAACATTAATCTTGGATTTATCAATTGTGGATTCAAGTCCTTTTTTCTCTAGCCAGACAACAGGCTTTGCAAGCCTAGCGTAATTGAGATTTGCATCTTGATAGACTTATCTTTGCTCCAGGATCGTTATCTGTCATGGTTTTGAGTATGCATGATAAAGTATTCATGCTTGGTTCAAAGCTAGGCTCTAGTTTTTTCTTCTTTACAATGTCAATGGGTTTAGTATATTTTACCATCTTTTCTAGATAATTGCACAGTAATTCAACATAAATTTTTTACAAAACGCGTAACTGTCTAGAGTTTTGAAGTAAAATGCCAATTTGACACATTTCTTTGTACGCATATTAAGAACTGATAAATTTTTTGGGTCAAAAAGTTTAGTGAATCGTGCTTGAACTTCAAAAAGGTAGACAGTTACCAAAACGCAAATTCATTTTAACAAAAAATGCTTTCGAGAGCATCTGTTTTAAGGTAACATGATATATCTCTAGCATCTGTAAAATATACGATAAAACTAATCATAAAATGCATCATCTCTGAAAAAACTTCATCCTGAAGCAACCAATCTTATTATTGTGACCGTTATTGCTTAGAAAATATCTTTCATGTCTATTTTTCTAATGGATGTCTTCAGACGTTTCGTGCCCCGTTGGGACAGGTTTCTGACTACCTTGCTTCCCAAATTGTCAAAAATCTTTGAGAGATCCCATCCCGTCTCGCCATAATTATATGTCTTGTATGGAGTTATGATCCTAACACCTACCTCATAATGTGGCCTGTTACTTTCAATATTGTGTATTGTTTTAATTGATGCCTTTGCTGACTCCACATCCGGATACGCTTTTCGAAGAGTTCGGATTATTTTGTCAAACTTTGTCTTGACAATTTCTGCACTGGAATAATCTTCAGGAAGACCTACGATATACAGCGGAACATCGCTTGGTATTTTTGATTCAAGGATATCTACGATGTCCTTGTAAGTGATTATTCCGTGGATATGATCCCATAAGGTAAGCAAGCAACACGATGCATCATTTTTCAACATCGAGTCTATTACTAGATTCAAAGGTGCATGGGTGTCAAGATTTGGGATGCGCGAGCTGCCCATATTTCCAATTTCCGACTCGTATTTTTTCATTGATTTTATCCCCCGTAGCCCCATTCCTATCTTCTCGCCAGGTTTTATCACCTGCAAAAGATGCATCGAAGTTAAGACATGTGAAACCTTATCCCCTTTGATTACTGGGAGATGGTCTATTTTTTTAGTAATCATGATTTTTCTTGCAGTTGCAAGAGAATCATCGCTTTTTACTGTAATCAGTTCCGGTACAAGTATGCTGCTGGCTGGAATCCACTTTAAATTCCGTTTTTGTAAAAGTCTGATTATATCCTGGACATTAACCACCCCGATTATCTGGTCGTTTTCTACTATTGGAACAGAACGCATCCTATAATGGGATAAAAGGGAGGCTGCCTTTTCTACCGTATCGCTTCTAGTCAACGGTTGAATCTTTCGCAATAGCGGTTTTACCTTCATGTTTTCAACGTCTTTTGCAGACAACAGATCCCTTGCACCTATTGTCAGCACGTCTTTTCCGTCCATGCAAAACACGTCATGTGAATTTGCATTTACCAAAATACCAACTACCTTTGATATTGTATAAGTGGACTCGATGGTGGTTGCTTTCTTTAGGATTTTATCTACCCTGAAATCTCGTACGTCTTTTAAATGTGCATAAACAATTTGTGGCGAACTCATTTTTGATTATCTCTTTTGGATTATTCTTCTCAATTATATGTTAGGGTTATAAAAGACAACTAGCCATGTAGAAAACATCGATTTTTGACGTAATTGTTGATCCGATTTAGCAGGCAGATCTTTAGCTGACAGATGATAATGCGGCATCATGAAGCCATCTCGATACGTGAGAATGGCTCGTACGATGTTGCAGATAATAAAAAGAGCAAGAGTACCGCCATACCTGCACAGGCGCTCAAACCACGTGTATACGATATGGCAGCACCTTGTATTGCTCGCACTGCGACAGTACGAAGCCAAGAGTTACCGTAGATTCATTGATTTTTTACATGAATGTATCGGTGTACAACAATTCCTTGAATTGTCCAAAATTCCACACTACACCACACTACAGAAGGCAGCTGCAAGATTGCACAATGGAATTCTGCAGAAGATACTGGAATCGTTTGTGCTGCACTGCAGGATACGCAAGATGCATGTGGCAGTAGATGCAACTGGATTTGGATACGGGCAGGCCTCGTGGTACTACACGAAAAAGTACAAACTACGAAGGAAGTTCCTCAAGCTTGCAATATGTGCGGATACAGACTGGCAGATTGTATGCAGCGCCAAGATACGGCACAAGAGATGCAATGATACGGTTGATTTCATTCCCCTCCTTGAAAAGGCCTCAAGGACAGTGTCGATTGGCACGTCCGTTGCAGACAGGGGATTTGATTCTGAATCAAACCACGTGGATGCTGAAAAGCTTGGTGTTGCCAGATGTGTCATCAGGCCAAGGTACGAAAACCTTCAGCTGTGCAAGACAAAAGGGTACCATCGAAAGAGGATGAAGCGCAGGTTCCCCTGGAAAACATATCACCAGAGAAGCAAGGTCGAGACTGTCTTCTCTGTCATAAAGAGGATGTTTGGCGACAATGTCATGTCAAGAAACCTTGTAACGCAGAACAGGGAGATGACATACAGGATAATGGCATACAACCTGTACAGGATCAACAGAGATTATGTGTTAATTCTTGATGTTTTCTACATGGCTAAGACAACTATGATTTTTATCTTTGATAATCAACTACCAGGCAGAGTTTGCAGTAGAACCACTTGTGACGTTGTCTTGAGCGGGAAACAGATTGTGCCAATTTATAAGTAAAAAAATTCGTAACTGTCTAGAGTTTTGAAGTTCCCAAACCATCAGATCTGGTAACTGTCTACCTTTTTGAAGTCACATTATCAAGATATTCCAGGGAATAATCATAAAAATTCTGTCCCCTTGACCTGCATGCCTCCCTGACACTCATCAGTATCTTGTGGGCGCATGCCCCACTTTCTGAGCTGCGGCCGTTTGTTATTTTTCGTATGATAACATTTGGTCGAATTGCCCTGAGGCCAGAAAAAACTTTGTCAAGTCACTTGATCTTCACTTGTCAGTTTTACGAGAAAAGGCTACTGAGATAGGGTTTGAAAAGACTTGTGTCAATAGAGGGAAAATAGCTGGTCAGGATTCTCTGTAACAGATTTGGCTTTGAGGCAATAAGACAGAAAGGAAGCCATGTTACCATTACCAATGATACAACATATGTCCGGTTCCGCTGAAAAGAGATTCGTGTTGGATTGCTTGGAGTCATCCTAAGAGATTGCGGCATCACAAGGGAATGGTTTCTCGAAGTTTAGAATGCTTTGATTCATTATTTTATTACCAGAACTTTTATTTCAAATATCCAAGCTCTTCTAGTTTTTTGGTTATGATTTGTAGACATTGCTCTGGCGTGGACTTTTCAGTATCCAAAGTTATCTCCGGGTTTATCGGCTCTTCATATGGAGATTGTAATCCTGTCATGTTTTTGATTTCTCCTGCTTGCGCCTTTTTGTAAAGCCCCTTTGGGTCTCTTTTGATGCATGTGTCAAGTGATGCCTTTGTGTAAACTTCAACAAAGTTTGGGATCTCGCTTCTTGCTGTCTCTCTTGTCTCTCTGTATGGCGAGATTAGTGGTATTATGGTAGTAATTCCATTTTTTACCAGTAGTTTTGTAATTTCTATTACCCTTCGGTTGTGCTCCTTTCTGTCCTCTGGTGAAAAGCCAAGGTCCTTTGATAGTGTCTTTCTTATCTCGTCACCATCTAGGATGATTACCCGGATGTTTTTTTCTTTGAGGTGGTTCTGGAGTAATCCTGCAATTGTTGTCTTGCCGGAAGCTGGCAGTCCTGTAATCCAGATTGCTGAAGGTTGCATGACATGATTTGTAATATACAGTAATTATGATTTTTGTTTGAAGGTTTCTGTCACTCATTGGGTGCTCCCAAATTCAGAGTAAGTTTTCAGATCCTAATGCACATTGATTTGAACCATTTTCAGAAATTAACAGGAGTTCAGCTCAGAGTGTATGTCTATCCAATGTTTCTGGTCACATTACAAGTAGAAAATAGATTTTTTGTGTGTAAAGTTGCGGCATAATCCTTACAGTCTAATTTGTGATCTTTCACCAAGTAAGAACTGGTGTTTTTTTGGATGCGTGTGGTCTTCGATTTCAGATTCATGTGCTATGATGCTGTCTACCAGATGTATTCTAGCGTCTATCTTTGCCCCTTCCATTATGATGGAGTTTTCAATATCGCATTTTTTAAGTGATACGTTATTTCCAACGCTGGCATAAGGCCCAAGCCTAACTGCTGGTCCTATTGTACAATTGTCACCAATTATTACAGGTCCTGTAACAAACGAGTCTCTGCTAATTGTCGTGTTCTTTCCAATCACGATGTTTCCGCGAACCTCAGAGCTGTTTGATATTACAAACTGGTTTGGTGTCCCTATTGAATCTAGTACCAGCTGGTTTGCATGCAAAATGTCTTCTGGGGTGCCGGTATCCTTCCACCACCCTGTTACTGTATCATACTCTATGATACCTCCACTATTCATCAAAAGATCTAGAGCATCTGTTATCTCTAGCTCGCCACGCCATGACGGTTTTAGCTTGTCAATGATACCGAAGATCTTTGGAGTAAGAAAATAAATTCCAATTACTGCCAAGTTTGATGTTGGGTTTTTTGGTTTTTCCATTATCTTTTTGATTTTTTTTCCGTCAAGCTCTGCTATGCCAAACCTGGTAGGGTCGTCCACCTCGCAGAGAAGAATCATTGCCTCTGCATTGGATGCTTGGAATTTTTTTGTATAGTCTACCAGTCCCTTTCGTAAAATGTTGTCACCAAGATATACGACAAACCTGTCATTTTTGATAAAATCCTTGCACAGTCTGATTGCATGAGATATGCCTGCTGGCTTGTCCTGGTAAATATAGGTAATTTTTACGCCAAATTTCGAGCCGTCACCGTAGAATTCTTTTACCTTTTCTGGGTAGACATCGCCTATGATTATTCCAATATCTGTAATTCCTGCCTCTCTGAAGTCTTCCAGTGCATATTGCGACATTGGCTTGTTTCCAATTGGCAGTAGCTGTTTTGGTCCTGTGTGTGTCAAAGGTCTGAGCCTTGTCCCATGCCCTCCGTGAAGTATTATTCCTTTCATGTTACAGAACCGTATTACCTGATATGGTATATTTCAATTTGGTTTTTGCTTTATCTGTTCTATGAATAAATCAAGGCCTTTTTCTACAGTCATTGGTTTTTCCATGAGAAGCGATGTAGCTTTTGATACATCAAGTGACGAGTCTCGTGGCCTCTTGGCAGTCCAGTTCATGTCTGCCATATTGGTTGGTCTCAATAGTTTTTTGTCAAGGCTTAACTTTTCTGCAACCATCTCTGCCATGTCATACCGTGAAACTCTTGTTGCACCTGACACGTGAAGTATTCCCTGAATATTTCTAGAAGATATCTCAATTAGCATACGTGACAGATTTGGCACATAAGTTGGAGACGTGTACTGATCGGTTATGATATCAAGAGGGGTTCCTGCCTTGAGATTTTCTGCAATAAATATTGGAAAACTCTTCTTTTTTGGATGGATTCCGTACGGCGTGCTTGTCCTTGCTATACACCATTTTGTTGCAATCTCTTTTACTGCATTCTCTCCTTCTAGCTTTGATTTGCCATAGTGATCAACGGGCTCTGTATTGTCGGTCTCTTTTTTCATCCCCTCTTCTCCGTCAAATACGTAATCTGTTGATACGTATACCAAAAATGCTCCTAGCTTTGTTGCCTGCTCAGCTATAACTGCAGTGGATTTTGAGTTGATCTTTGTGGCAAGATCTTTTTGTGTCTCGCACAGGTCTACATTTGTCATTGCAGCCAGGTGAATTATCACGTCAGGTTTTGTCGATTCTGCTACTCTGATGATACCATCTGTACTTGCCAAGTCAAGATGTGTCGCAATGCCGTCCTCTGGATTTGATGCATGGTAACACGAGTATACATCCGTATAAGACTGCAAAAGATCCATTATGACCTGCCTTCCGACAAGACCTGCAGAACCTGTGACTAGAAATTTCATGTATTATTTACACCAAAGAACTTTTTAAAATTAGATTCGTTACTTGTAAGCGTTGCCTCTGATAGATACATCATAAATGTAAACTGTGCCTGATTCTATTACAAACATGATCCTGTAATTTCCAACCCTTATTCGGTAATGATTATCATATCCTTTTAGTTTCTTTATGTCAAGTCTTGCAGAGAACCCTTTTTCTAGTTCCCTTAAAGATTCCAAAATTCTCCTCATTATTTCTTTATCTAACTTTTTTATCTGTCTTTTTGCCGTTTTTTCTAGGAATATTTTAAATGTCAAAACTATAAAGATGTGAATTCTAACTTGCCGTATTTTTTCTTCTTTTCAAATTCTGCAATCGCCTTTTTTTCATATTCATCTGGTTTTACCTCACCGATAAGCCTTGATTCCACAATTTTTTCAAGCTTGTCTATTTTTCCTCCAAGAGTCTTCAATTCTTTAACGATGTCTTTTACATCTGGTTGCGATGTCTTCAATGGATAAGATTTGGCCCTTTTTGTATATAAGTCTAGATTATTTTTACCAGTTTACAGTCCAGGGTTGCGGGTGTAAAGTTTTTTCATCTGCCAAAGGCTCCACCAATTTTTATTGTTCTGGTACCACGATACCGTTTCCTGCAAGGCTTGATCAAACTGGTATTTTGGATTCCATCCAGTTGCTTTCATTATCTTTGACGCGTCAATTGAATATCTTTTGTCATGTCCTGGCCTGTCACCTACGTTTTCTATTAGGTCTAGTGGCTTTTTCATGAGGTTGAGAATCTTTTCAACGATTGTCCTGTTTGTTATTTCGTTCCATGCAGTGATATTGTACACCTCACCTGACTTGCCCTTTTCAATTAATACATCAATTGCCTCTACATGGTCCAGAACATAGATCCAGCTTCTGATCTGGTTTCCCCCTCCATAGAGCGGGACCTTGAGGTTCTTTGACGCTCGAATTATTGTCTTTGGGATTAGCTTTTCTGGGAACTGGTACGGTCCGAAATTGTTGGTACATCTTGTTGTGATGCATTTTATGCCGTATGTTCTGTGGTATGATTCCACTAGCAGGTCTGCAGATGCTTTTGTAGCTGAATACGGGTTGCTTGGTTTTAGGATATCGTGCTCTGTAAATGATTCCTTGTTTTCTGCATCGCCGTAGATTTCGTCAGTTGAAACATGGATGAATAGCTTGTCGCGTCGTCTTGCGGCTTCTAAAATAGAATAAGTTCCCAAGACATTTGTTTCTATGAATGGCTTTGGGTTTGATATGGAACGGTCAACGTGGGTCTCGACTGCAAAGTTAATTATGATATCTGATTCTTTTGCAAGACTTGAGACGGTTTCTTGGTTTCTGATATCATCTTTTATGAAATGATAATTTGGATTGTTTTCTACTTTGAGATTTTGTATGTTAGAGCCAATCGTTAGGCTGTCAAGGTTTGTTACGGTATCATTTGGTTTTGCGTTTAGATGATTTCTGATAAACGCGCTTCCAATAAAACCTGCTCCTCCACATACCAGTAACCTGCCTGACAGAAATTAGTAAACAATTTCTGATTCCAAAAGACACTTTTTATGCCTAATTTACCTTCATATTCCTAGCGATGGTGTTTACAGATTTTAGTCAGGCAGGATAGTTTCACGTTTTGAGGATACTGGACTTAATATTTATGACATTGGTAACTCTTGGGTGGAAGGTGTTAACTTAGGTGGGTTTTCTAGCAACCTATAATTTCAACATTCTGTATGAAATGATCGACACTTTGTGCAATATGTCAAATTTTCTCGATCATTCTGCTTTGATCGATCCTCATACCTATGTTAAGGATCATATGTACACTTATTACATAAATCACAAAGGTGAGAAACAATGATTCATACTAAATCAGTCTACAAACCAAAAGAAGAATCAGATGGCACACGCATTTTGATTACAAGATATTATCCAAGAGGTGTACGTAAAGGGCATTTTGATGAATGGGTAAGAGAGTTAGCACCAAGTCCAGAACTTTTGAAAGGTTACAAAGAAGGCGTGGTCAACGATGAACAATTCACTATGATGTTTTTATCTCAAATTTTTAGTAGTGTAGAAAGTTTAGAAGCACTTCAGACTATTAGCGAAATGGCAAAGAATAGAGAAGTGACATTGCTTTGTTATGAAAAAGATGGGCAGTTTTGCCATCGCCATTTAGTAAACTCATTAGTTATTAACGAGATTAAAAATTCTCCGATGATTTTATCTAAGGCTTCTTGTATCTGATTACGCTGATTATCATAAATCTAGTCAAGTGATAAGCTTGATTGCCAATTAGAAAATATTTTTCATAGTCAGGGTCATACAATCTCAAATTATCCCATAAACCGTCTAATTCGTCTGGTTTTTGTCTCATCCATTCATAGGCTTCCCATGCTAAGAGTTGTTGTTCATGATAACCTTTCTTTGTAGTACATTTAGGACAAGTATACCTGATCATTGGTATTTTAGGAAAGTTCTCTGATGTGACAAACTTTACAGAAGAATCTAATGTCATCTGTGTAGTTGCTTCAAATTTTTTTCTATCGACGTAATAGCCTTCGATATTTGTTGGAATGATTATTCCTAGACTGCCTCTTTGATCATTCAGTTCATTGACACATCCATAACTATGGGATTTCAATATGGTCTGCATCAATTGTATTCTTTCTGGTTTTTTCTCGATTCTTCCTAAATCTAAGATTTTTGTATTTAGTGTATCCCATTCAGAATTTGAACCTTGAATTTTCCAACTTTCGTATCTTATATCTTGGGTATTTCTTGTAACAGGAACATTCACTCTTGACCACATACGAGCCCTTGTGGTTGTTGGAACTGGATACAATCTCACCATCCCTTCACTAGGCGACCATCCCGCAGTACAGATACTTTTCCTACCTCCTCTGATCTCAACTGGTGCCGCTTGACCAAGAATAATCATGTTTAGGAGTTACGCAGTTGAGCCCAAATGACAGAATGGGCGAGATAGATAGCTCCG
>VFSW01015536.1_pt1 | contig 10455 bp, 7 predicted proteins | sample 5358111 | NCBI WGS metagenome assembly VFSW01 (sample SAMN11554181, study PRJNA540505) | mine drainage metagenome | isolation source: sediment from site ElyBrook_90M | place: USA: Ely Copper Mine, Vershire, VT | collected 2017
AACCGGCTCCGCTCACGTTCCAGTGGGCGCTGCGGGTTTTCAGAGTCAACACGGCTTCATTGGCCAGGGTATTGTTGAGGATCTCCACCACTGAATGGCGCACGTCGCTATCCAGCCCGATGTTTGGCTGGATGAGGACCTGCAGCTTCGAGTTGTGGCCGTCGTGACCGTCGTTATGATTGTGTCTCATGCAGCTTCCTTTCGTTAGATGGTTTTTTTCTCCAATACCATACTAATCGAAAGGAGCTATCTACGTCCCTAATACAGTCTGAAAAACATCTATATTAGTAGATAGAATTTCTACTTTACCTCAACTACCCGGTCCCGTCCCTCACGCTTGGCGCGATAAAGCGCATTATCGGCCGCCCTCAACACGTCTGCACTTGTAGAACCATAATCATCACTCGCCAAACCTGTGGAAAAACCAGGTCTTCACTACCTGTGTTAGCATTACGTAGCACACCAGCATGATGGCCAGCAGCAGCCAATACATCGGCGGGAGGGCGACAAACCCCAGTGCGCCGGCCAGCGGTGAAACGGTCAGCCAGGCGCCCGCCGCAACGATGATCAGGGATGTGGCGATCAGCGGCCAACTGGCCCGGCTCTGGATGAACGGGATTTTATTGGTACGGATAACGTGAATGATCAGGGTCTGGGTAAAGAGCGATTCGACGAACCAGCCGGTATGGAACAGGGCCGGGTTGTTCCAGGAGTTGAAAACGTACAACATGATGAAGAAAGTCAGGTAATCGAAGATCGAGCTGATTGGGCCGATAAAAAGGATAAAGCGTTGGATTTCGCCTATGGTCCATTTGCGCGGTTTGGCCAGCCAGTCATCGTCGACTTCGTCGGTGGGGATGGTGGTCTGCGAAAAGTCATACAGCAAGTTATTCGCCAGCACCTGGATGGGCAGCATGGGCAGGAAGGGTAGAAATGCGCTGGCCCCCACCACGCTGAACATGTTGCCGAAGTTGGAGCTGGCTGCCATCTTGATGTACTTAATGATGTTGCCAAATACCCGGCGGCCTTCCTTCACGCCCTGCTCCAGGATCAGCAGGCTGTTCTCTAACAGGATGATGTCGGAAGACTCCTTGGCGATGTCGACCGCGCTGTCAACGGAGACGCCTACATCGGCAGCTTTCAAAGCCGGGGCGTCGTTGATCCCATCCCCCATAAAACCGACCACGTGGCCTTTACGCTGAAGGGCGCGGATGATGTGCTCTTTGTGGGCCGGAGCCAGTTTGGCAAAGACACTGGCCGAGTTCACCGCTTCGTCCAGTTGCGCTTCGCTCATCGCCTCAATTTGTGGACCGAGCAAAATCTTCTCAACCGGCATGCCCACTTCTTTACAGATATAGGCAGTGATGATTTCATTATCGCCAGTTAGAATCTTGACGTCCACTTTTAGATTGTGCAGCTGTTTCAGCGCCTGCGTCGCAGTATCCTTGGGCGGGTCGAGAAAGGATAGGAAACCCAGCAAGATCAGGTCCGACTCATCTTTGATCGCATAAGTGGGTTCATCTGTGGCACCCGGCATTTCCTTATAGGCCAGGGCGATCACCCGAAAGCCTTGACCGTTCAAATCGCTGGCGATTTTCAGCCCTTTGTCATGGTTTTCAGGCTTCATAGCGAGGACCTTGCCATCGACTTCTACCCGGCTGCACAGGCTCATAACCTCTTCTACTGCGCCCTTACAGATCAGGGTATTCAACCCGGCTTTATCTTCCACAATCACTGACATGCGCTTGCGGATAAAGTCGAAAGGAATTTCGTCAATCTTGACGTACTTTTCCTTGGCTTTCGAGCCGGGGTTCAGCTCCTCGTGGTCCAGGATCGCCGCATCGAGCAGATTCTTCAACCCGGTATGGTGGTAGCTGTTCAGGTAGCCGTACTGCAGCACCTTGTCGCTGGGATCACCGTGAATGTCGAGATGCTTTTCGAGGATGATCTTGCCCTGGGTAATGGTGCCGGTCTTGTCGGTGCACAGTACGTCCATTGCGCCAAAGTTCTGGATGGAATTGAGGCGTTTGACGATGACCTTCTTCTTCGACATGGCCAGGGCGCCTTTGGATAGATTGACTGTCACGATCATGGGCAGCATTTCGGGGGTGAGTCCGACCGCCACGGCCATAGCAAACAAAAATGCTTCCAGCCAGTTGTGCTTGCTGAAACCATTAATCAGGAAGACCGCCGGAACCATGATGGCGATGAAGCGGAGCATCAACCAGGTGAACTTGTTGATGCCCTTATCGAAGCTGGTCAGCACCCGCTGCCCGACGATACTGGCAGCCAGCGACCCAAGGTACGTCTGGTCGCCAGTATAGATGACCACCGCCGTGGCAGAACCGCTCTCCACGTTGGAACCCAGGAAGCAAATGTTGGGCAGATCCAAAGGGTTTTGGACGTCTTTTGGCGCTGGATTGGCCTTTTTCTCTACGGGCAGCGATTCGCCGGTGAGGGCAGCCTGATTCAGGAACAAATCTTTAGCGGAAAGCACGCGCACGTCAGCGGGTGTCATATCCCCGGCGGCCAGCCGGATGATATCGCCTGGCACCAGCAGCTTCAGCGCCACCTCTTCTTCCTTACCATCTCGCACCACCGTCGCCGTGGTATTGACCATGGCCTTGAGCTTTTCGGCGGCGTCATCGGCGCGCAGCTCCTGAACGAAACGCAGTACCACGCCCAGCAGCACCATCACGAAAATGACCACCATCGCCCGCAGGTCGCCGGTCAGAAACGATACCACGCCCAGGACCACGAGCAAGATCACTAACGGATTCTTGACGTTGCTCAACAGGCGCATCAGGGCGGACTGGCGTTTCTCCCGGGCAATTTCGTTTAAACCATACTGCCTCGAGCGAGAGGCGGCTTCGGCGGAGCTCAAACCGTTTATTTGCGATTTAAGCTCCTTTAAAACAGTGTCGGTGTCTGCGCGTGCCTTTTCTAATAGTTGGTCGGAAAAATGCGTTCCCTTCTCGCCAGGAAGGTCTCCCAGATGCTGAGATGGGTTCAGGGTCGTCTTCAGTACTCCCATCCATACCTCCGCCTTTCTTGATTTTCTTACCACTTTTTTGCTGGAAGATTCGGCTTTTCCAGCATCGAATGACTTGACCGGCTGGGGTTCCGCTGCCTGCATGGTTGAAGATACGCTGCCGCTGGCAGGGTTACCGGCGATTCGTAAGATGGTTTTTTTTGTTTCATTATCATCTTAATCGAAAGGAGCTATCTATGTCCCTAATAAAACCTATATAATCTCTGGATTTATGCTACCACACCCTCCACGCGGACTTCACTCCCGGTCGCCTGGTAAGGCAGGATAATTCCCTCGATTGGATTTCCATTTACAGTCCAGCCCAGGGATTCCCCAGGGTGAGCCCGGCGGACGGTGATAGCATACAGCCTGCCGCGGTACGGACGGCGAATGTGGAAGCTGTCCCAGGCATTGGGCAGTTCGGCTGGGAGATGGATGCCGTCCAGTTGGGCAGATATCCCCAGCACACCCTCTATGAAGGCACGCAGATACCAGGCCGCTGAGCCGGTGTACCAGGTCCAACCTGCCCGGCCGGGGAATTGCGAGGCTGGGCCCTCCACGTTGCCGGGCATCACATAGGGTTCCGCCCCGTACTTTTCAGCATCCTGGCCACGCACCGCCGGGCAGAAGCTGCGCAAGAGCTGGTAAGCTGCTTCTGCGCCGTGCAGTTTACGCTCCGCCAGCACAGCCCAGCACCCGGCGTGGATGTACACACCGCCGTTTTCGCGCATCCCCGGCGCGTAACGCGTCAGGTAGCCGATGTGAGGATCGGGGGTGGTATAAGCCGGAGAAAACAGCAGTGGACCGAAAGATTGGTAGAGTCTGGCCCGGGCGGCCTGCATGGCCTGTTCGGCGCGTTCCGGGGTAGCCAGGCCGGAAAGGGTGGCCCAGGTCTGAGCATTGAGAAAGATCTGTCCGGCTGGGCTGCTGGCCGAACCGATCATCTGGCCATCGTCGGTGGTGGCGCGCCAGTACCAGCCGCCATCCCAGCCGTATTGGTTGGCGGCCTGGCGTAATTCTTCCGCCTCATCCTCAAAGCGTTTTCTTGTATCCGCATCAAGCGGGGTAAGCTGCGCCCATTCGTGCAGCAGGAAATAAAGAAAAGAGGCCATCCACATACTTTCCCCGCGCCCGCCGGCCCCTACGGCATTCAGGCCGTCGTTCCAGTCGCCTTCGAGAATCAGCGGCAGGCCGCGCGGGCTGCGCCGCTCGAGCGCTTTAGAAAATGAGCGCAGGCAGTGGTCCAACAGGCTGGCCGAGCCACTATCGTAGAAGGGGACTATTTCTTTGAGACTGGCCTCGTCGCCAGTCTCGCGCAGATAATAAAGGACGACAAATGGCAGCCAGAGCAGGTCATCGGAATACTGGGATTTCAACCCGGTTTCGGCCAGGGGATGCCACCAGTGCAGTACCACGCCTTCTTGATACTGGTGGGCCGCGTGCAGCTTGATCTGCGCCAGCGTTCTTTCAGGGCGACCCAGCAGAAGCCATACCAGGCTGTCTTGCAGCTGGTCGCGGAAACCGTATGCGCCGCCCATCTGGTAATAAGCCGAGCGGCCCCACAACCTGGCGGAGATGGCCTGGTAGGACAGCCAGCCGTTGACCATGTGGTTGAGCTCGGGGTCCGGGGTTTCGATGATCAAGTCCTGGCATACGGACTGCCAGAAGCGGTGGACTGGCTCTAACGCCTGGTGGACGGTGTCGAGATCTTGATAGCGCTGCGCCAGGTCGAGGGCCTGCGCTTCGTTGTCGGCGCAGCCCAGGGTCAAAGCCACTTCGATTTCCGCCTGTTCAGGCAAATCCAGTTGTAGGCTGGCGATCTCGTCTTCTGAGCGCCCGCTCGTGCCGTGCAGTTGCCCATCGATCAACGCCTGGGGAGCGTCGATGTCGCGGTTGCGACCGAGGAACGCCCGTTTGTAGCCTTCAAAACCGGCCGGGTGGATGGAAGCGCTGTGGAAGGCAACGTACGGCCATGAGGTATTCCAGTGCGGCCCGCGGGTCTCCGGCAGCTCCCACAGCATTTTGCTCGCCAGCATAACGCCGTGTTCGGAGTTGTACCACACGCGCAGGAACGTCTTGTGGAACTCGCGGTGCCAGTCCGGCGCCGCGCCCAGCAGCCATTCCAGGTAGGTAAATAGCTGTAAGCGGCGCGGCTTATCGCCCAGGTTCTGGATCTTGACCAGCCACACTTCCAGGGGATCGTTGAAGGGCACAAAGTAGGTCACCTCCTGGCGCAGGTTGTGCCTGCGTGATTCAATCACGGTGTAACCCATACCGTGCCGGACGCGGTAATCTTGCAGGCCGCTCCCCGCTGGCTGGTAAGTCGGCGACCAGAATTCGCCGGTATCCTGATCACGCAGGTAAATATACTTACCCCACCGGTCGCGGATGAGGTCCTGCTCCCAGCGGTTGATGCGGTTCAGGCTGGCGTGGGTGCGCCAGCTGTAACCGCTGCCGACCTGCGAGATCACCAGGCCGTAATCGCCGTTGGAGATCACATTAACCCACGGCATGGGCGTATTGGGGTTGGTAATAATGTATTCTAAACCATCGTCGCTGTACGACCCGAAGGCAGTTTCCATGTGGAAATACTCCCGTTTTCAAACCCTTTAGATGTCTGAGGCTTTATTCCAACAACTTATTTAGTCTTGCTTTTCAATATGGCCAGGCGCTGTTGAGCAAGGGCGATTAGGTCTTTGCGATCTGGGAACTGGGCCGCATAAGATTGGTAAACGTCAATGGCGTCTTTGGTATCGCCGGTCTGCTCGTACAGACCACCCAGGCGCAGGTAAATTTCGGCAAAATACGGCGTGCCCGGGCGGCCAGTATTATCCTTAATGTACTGCTCGGCCTGCTGGACGGTCAGCTTTTGATTGATGATCTCCTGTGAGCGCTGCACCGCCATTTGGAGGTAAGGCGGCTGCGGCCAGGAATAGTAGCTGGACCATATTTTCTCAACGTTGAGGTATCCACCGTAGTTGATGTATTTATTGGTCAGGTTATCGAATTTTTGATAACCCACCAGGGCCTTAAGATAGTCACCGGCTTTGTAACTGGCTTCGGAATCTTGAAAGAAGCGCGTCGCAAGCTGGTCGGCGTTGTACCAGGCCAGGGCATACGTGACCAGAAATAGGACTGCCAGGATGAGCAGGCCCAGCAGGAATTTCTTTTCGAACCCTGTCTTCGCAGCCGGGGCGGGCGTCTCGGCTGCCGGGATGGGAGTTAAGATTGGGGTTTGAATAGAAGTGGTCATTTAAAACTCACATTGGCAAAGGCCTTGATGAACTGGTCTTGCAGCAGGAAGTAGACGAGGACCAGGGGCAGGGTGATCATAACCATTGAGGCCCAGAGCTCCTGGAGGTGTTCGCCAGGGATCGAGCTTTGGAATTGGTAAAGGCCAAGCTGGACTGTCCAGGTCTCTGGTTTGTTAAGATAGAGCAGCGGGCCGAGAAAGTCGTTCCAACTGCCGATAAAGCTGAGGATCGCCACAGTTGCCAGGACGGGGCGGGAGAGCGGCAGGATGATGGCAGTAAAGATGTGGATATCGTTGGCGCCATCCAGTCGCGCTGCTTCGATCTGCTCGTTAGGGATGCCAATCACGAACTGGCGGATGAGAAAGATGTTATAGACGGAGATGGCCGAGGGAATGATCAAGGCATAAAAATGGCCGACCCAGCCCAGGCGGTACATCATCACGTAAGTGGGAATCAAGAACAACACACCGGGGATCATCATTGTCGCCAGCATAAAGGCGAAGATCTGCTTGCGGCCGGGAAATGGGATCTTGGCGATGGCGTAACCGGCCATGGCGCTGAGGAACGTGTTCAGAAAAGTGATCGAGACGGCCAGGATGAGTGAGTTTTTAAAAAGCAGCAGTATATTCAGAGTCTGGAATACGCCCTGGAAACCAGTGAGGGTCAACTTTGTGGGCAGCTTGGTGGGGGAGTTCAAGATTTCAGGTCCGAACTTGACGGAATTCATCACCATGTAGGCGAACGGGTAAAGAACAACGAGCGCGCCAAGGATTAACAGGAAGTAGACTATGGCAGTCGCCCAGGTGAATTTCTTAGATGGGAGCATGGCGATTTCTCCTATTCCCCTTCATTGGTGGATAAGAAACGGAACTGAAAAATGGTGAGTAAGGCGATCAGCCCGGCAAGCAGTAATCCCAGTGCAGAGGCGTAACCGATATTGGAACGGTCAAAAGCCTGCGCGTAAAGGTACAGCACCGGGGTCAGGGCCTGGTGCTGTGGCCCACCATAGACGTCATATCCCAGAGTGAAAACTTCGGTGAACATTTGCAACCCGTTGATCACATTGACCACCAGCAAGAAGAAAATTTGCGGGCGCAGGGCCGGGAGGGCGATCGACCAGAACTGCTGCCAGCCGCTGGCCCCATCGATGGCAGCGGCTTCGTAATACTGCGTGTCGATGGCGAACAACCCGGCCAGATAGATCACCGTGCTGATACCAAACCATTTCCAGGAATTGATCACGGCGATGATGGGCATTGGCAAAAACAGGTTGAACTTCCAGAATACCGGAGCACTTAACAGACCCATACGCACCAGGTTGGCCTGCACCGGCCCGGTCGGGCTGGTCAGGTAACCGCCGATAGCCATCAGCACCACTACGGAGGTAATGACTGGCATGAAGTAGACGGTGCGGAAAATGCGGCCTAAGTTGGTGACTTTGTACAGTAGTATGGCGGTGGCCAGGCCAATGATGTTAGTGAGCGCAATGAAGATGACCTGGTTGTAGAGGATATTACCCACGCTTTGCCAAAACAGCGGGTCCAAAATCCCCTGGATCCAGTTGCCTACGCCTACGAACACATAATCTTCAGGCTTGACGAACGAGTAGGTGAAAAAGGTCAGGTAAAACGAGAGCAGCAGGGGGTACAGACCAAAAGCGGCATAGACCAGAATCCAGGGGGATATAAAGACATATCCCCAAAAGCCACGGCGCATGCGCACGCGCAAATTGGGGCCTCTATGGGCCGCCAGACCTGTCTCCTGCACTAAAGTAGGATTTGCCATCGTGGGTTCTCCCTTACATTTAGCTAAGAGCGATAAAAGTCTTGTGTGTCTCATCGAACCGGCAAGCCCGTGCCGGTTCGATGAAGGAACATAAACTCTTTCTTTGTGGGGAAGGCTGCCCCAACTTCCGTTTGGGGCAGCCTTCCTTATAATTGTTATTTGGTGGCACTCAAGGCGGCCCGCGCTTTCGACGCGGCCTGTGTCACTGCTTCCTGTGGGGTCATCGATCCCTGAACCGCAGCCGCCTGGTACACACCAAGGATGGCATTGGCGACCTTATCAGCGGCTTCGTACTGCTCAGGCATGACCGCGTTCTTCAGGATATCAACGAAGGGCTTGCGGGCCGGGTCCTGGAAGTACGCGTCGGATTTCAAGCTGCCGAGGATCGGCAAGTAGCCCAGTTCCTTGAGGAACTGCAGGTTGTTTGGATCCTGCATCAAGTACTTAACGAAGTTCCAGGCATTTTGCTGGCGCTCGGGGGTGGTTTTCATGATCATGTAAGCCCGGCCGCCGTAGGTGGTATAAGCTGTATCGCCGGCTGTCGGTACAGGAACCGGCGCGACGCCCACATCCTGCCCGATGACCATGGGGGTCCCGGCAGCTTCTTTAAGGTTAGGTTCCCAGGAATAGCCGTACTGCGGCCACATACCAATTGTGCGGCTGAAGAAGCTCTTTTCCATGGTAGGCGGGGCGAATTTCTGCGCCTTCTGGTTGAAGTCAAAGAAGGCGGCCATCTGGCACTCTGGCTGGTCGAAGGTGATGTCGGTACCGAGTTTGTTGAGTAACTGGCATTTATTCTGGTTGGCGTTCAGATACATGGGCTGGAGCATATTCCAGTACCAGCCGCCCCAGGAAAGGGCATCGTTCCAGAAAACTGTTCCGTATACCTTGGTGCCATCCGGGCGAGCCGGGAGAGCTTGAATCTTGGCGGCGTCATCCAGGAACTCAGCGAAGGTCGCCGGGGGTTTTGTAGGATCGAGGCCAGCCTCTTTAAAGAGATCTTTGTTGTAGATAAGAACGGTGACGTCCGCGCCGATCGGCATATAGTAATTATGCCCATACAGGTTTTGCACTGTGGCGGGGTCAACCCTGGCAAACAGGTCTTTCGCCCCATCCATGTCCTCCAGAGGAGCGGCTACCCCGGCAGCGGCATAGTGGCCGATCTGCGTGCCAAAAGAAACGGTGATGATATCGGGCTGGTTGCCGGCGGCGATCAGAGCATCAAACGCGCCGCCTTCCGGCTCTTCTTCGACGGTGACTATCTTGCCCGGGTTAGCCTGCATATAACTGCCAGCCAACTTGAGCATGGTGTCGATCATCGCGCCGAGCACTACAGCGATGCGGGTGCCGCCTGCTACGTTAGTCGGGAGGGTGGCGGTGGCCGTGGGAAGTGCGGTAGGCCCTCCGCTTTGGGTGGCGGCTGGTGCGACTGTTGCAGTGGCTGCTCCACCGGCGGTTGCTCCGGTGGGTGATGCGACGGCCGCTGCCCCGCTGGTAGGTGCAACCGAGGTCGAGCCTGTGGCGCAAGCGGAAAGGAAAGCCAAAGCAATCACGATAGTAAGGGTAATATAAACCGTTTTCAAGGGCTTAAATCTAGCGCTATTCATCCTTCTCTCCTTTGTTCCTTGTATATAACGGCCCGGGAGGAACAAAACCGGCACTGATGATCAGGTTATCATGTGGCCATGCGAATGGATTTTTGCTTTACGAGCTATCCAAGAGGGTGCTGGATCGGCCTGAGTACACTACCCAGCATAAAACCAACAACCAGGGCGATCGACATCCCTACCCAGGGGTATCTGGCAGCCTTTTTACCGAACCCGCCCGGAACACTGTCGACAACTTTTTGTGCTTTAGCGTTGTATTGGCTCAATCCGTGCCCAACATCCTTCTTCACCGACGCTGCAGCACCAACCACCGTTTCTCTGGCATCGCTGGTCATTTTTTCAACTTTATCGCTCAATTGCGATACGTTATCATCCACCCAGGAGGTCAGATCATCTTTGGCTTTACCGGTGACCTGGTTGACGTTGTTTTCTAACCGGCTCAGCCGGGCGGCGCTATCGTCCGCCAGGGTTTTTAAGTCTTTTCTTACTTTGGCCGTATCCTGGCGAATTTTCTTTTCTAATTGCAGGTCATTCATTTTTAATTCCTTTTCTGGCTTTCACTTTGAACTGGTTATTTAGGATTTCCACAACCGGATGGCGGACATTGCTATCCAATCCGATGGACGGTTGGATGAGGATCTGCAGTTTCGTGTTGTAGCCGCTGTACGATTGGGTTCCATGCAGTATCCTTTCATTAGAAGGTGGATTTTTGCTACCATACCATCCTAATTGAAAACGGCTGTCTACGTCCCTAATACGATCTCAAAAACATCTAAAA
>VFSW01015537.1_pt1 | contig 10455 bp, 7 predicted proteins | sample 5358111 | NCBI WGS metagenome assembly VFSW01 (sample SAMN11554181, study PRJNA540505) | mine drainage metagenome | isolation source: sediment from site ElyBrook_90M | place: USA: Ely Copper Mine, Vershire, VT | collected 2017
CGGTAGCTCAGTTGGTAGAGCAAGGCCCTTTTAAGGCTTTGGTCCTGGGTTCGAGCCCCAGCCGTCCCACCATACTGCCGAGGAATTCGAACCCATGAAGACCCATCGTTCAGCCGGCTTTGCCCTGGGTTTCGCGATCCTCCTTCTGGGCCATCCGGTGCTGTCGGCCGATTCCACGCCCACCCACCAGGCCTACAGCGACGACGAGGTGGTGAAGGCGGCCTCGGACTTCTTCAGCACCGGCGCCAAGGATCTGTCGGACGTGCTGGCGAAGGTGCTGAAGGAGAAGGGCAAGCCCGTTGCGATCATCCGCGGCGAGGAGGCGGGCGGGGCGATCGGCGTCGGCCTGCGCTACGGCCACGGCGAGCTGGTGTTCAAGGGATCGCCGTCCACCGTGGTGTACTGGCAGGGCCCGTCGCTCGGCTTCGATCTGGGCGCCGACGCGGTCAAGACCTTCATCCTGGTCTATGACCTGCCGAATGCGCAGGCGCTGTTCCAGCGCTTCCCGGGCGTCGAGGGGAGCCTCTATTTCGTCGGCGGCTTCGGTGTCAACTACGTGCAACGCGACGGCATCGCGCTCGCGCCGGTGCGCTTCGGCGTGGGCTGGCGCCAGGGCGTCGCCATCAGCTACATGAATTTCTCGCCCGACAAGCGCCTCAACCCGTTTTGATGCTTGGCCGGCGCGGCGACCCTTGGCGGGCGCGGCGACGCTCGGCGGGCTCGGCCTAGTAAAGCACCTCGACCGGTGCGCTGAAGATGTAGCCGACGCCGCGCTCCGTGACGATGTAGCGCGGCTGGGAGGGATCGGGCTCGATCTTGCGGCGCAGGCGCAGCACCTGAATGTCGATGGCGCGATCGTAGACTTCATTGTCGTAGACCCGGCTCGCCTCCAGCAGCTGATCGCGGGTCAGGATCCGCTCCGGTGCGGCGAGCAGCGCCGCGAGCAGGTTGAGCTCGCCCTTGGTGAGGTTGACCGGCCTGCCGTCCTGACGCTTCAGGCGGCGCGTGCGCAGGTTGAGCTCGAACTCGCCGAATCGGTAGGCGCGGGCATCGCGCCGCGGGCTGCCCTCGGAAGCGGCGCTCCTCGTGCGCCGGAGCACGGTGCGAATCCGTGCCAGGAGCTCCCGCGGGCTGAAGGGCTTCATGACGTAGTCGTCGGCGCCGAGCTCGAGCCCCATGACCCGGTCGGCCTCGTCGCGCACGCCGGTGAGCATGATCACCGGCATCGCGAGCCGCTCGCGCAGCGAGCGCGCAATGGCCATGCCGTCCTCGTCCTTGAGGCGCAAATCCAGAATCACGAGATCGATCGCCTGCTCGCTCATGCGCTGCGACATTTCCCGCCCGCTCGAGGCGGTGCTCACGCGCAGCCCGTTCTCGGTGAGGTACTCCTCCAGCAAGCTGCGAATCTGGGGGTCGTCGTCCACGACCAGAATGTGCTGGCGAATGGCCTCCGGCATGCCGTGCACCTCAGGCACCTTCAGCCGTCCGACCCGAGAGCGCGGGCCAGCGACTCGGCGATGTCTCGGGCGTGCAGCGGCTTGCGCAGCACCTCCTGGACGCCGGCCTCGGTCGCGCGCTCGACCAACGGCGCAACGGCGCGCCCGCTCATCAGGAGAACCGGAATCGACGGACGCACGGCGCGGATTTGCCGCGCCAGCTCCGTTCCCGCCAGAACGGGCATCATTTCATCGGTCAAAACAGCATCGAAGCGATGGGGCGCGGCCGCAAACGCCTGCAGCGCGTCGGGGCTCGATACGAATCCTACCGGCTCGTAGCCGAGTCGTGCGACCACCTCCTCGGCCAGCTCCACCAGCGGCTGCTCGTCATCGACGATCATGACCGTTTGCCCGTTGCCGCGCGGCAGCGTCCTGGCGGCCTCCGCGTCCGCCACGGGCGCCTCGCCGGCCACCGGCAGCCAGATATCGAAGCGGGACCCCCGGCCGGGGGTCGAGGCCACCTCGATGGCCCCGCCGAGATCGACGACGATGCCGTGGACCAGCGAGAGCCCCAACCCGGTTCCCTCGCCGACGCCCTTGGTCGTGAAGAAGGGATCGAAGATCCGATCGAGCGCGGCCGGCGGGATGCCGGCGCCGGTGTCCGTGATCGTGAGCCGTACGTAGTCGGCCGGCGCTAGCGAGCCGCGCGCGAGCGGCCGTGCCGCGCGCACCGATGTGCGCTCCATGACGACGCCGAGCACTCCGCCGCGCGCCATGGCCTGCACGGCGTTGGTACAGAGGTTCATGGTCACCTGATGCAGGTAGGTCGGATCGCCGATCACCCCGGCATCGCCGGCCTCCAGCCGCGTCTCGAGCCGGATGCCGGCGGGGAGCGACGCCGTGAGGAGCTCGAGCGTCTCGTTGACCACGGACTGAACGTTGACCAGCACCTGATCGCCGAGACCGCTGCGGCTGAAGCCGAGAATCCGCTCGACCAGGAGCTTCGCGCGCTCGGCGGCATGCATGATGTTGTCGAGATAGCGCCGAAGATCGCTGCCCTCGGCGGAGTGCTGCAGGGCGAGCTCCCCGTACCCGAGGATCGCGCCCAGCGCATTGTTGAAGTCGTGGGCGATGCCGCCCGCCAGCGTGCCGATCGCCTCCATTTTCTGCGATTGCCGCAGCTGCGACTCCAGCTGCTCCTTCTCCATCTGCGCCTGCTTCTGCTCGGTGACGTCGATCGCCGAGCCGACGAATCGCGACGGCTTGCCCGCCGCGTCGAACGAACAGCGGCCGCGCGCAGACAGCCAATGCCACTGGCCGTTCGCGTGGCGGACCCGGAACTCGCACTCGAAGCGCGGCAGGCGGCCCGCAAAGTGACCCTCCAGCGTCTCCTCGAACCGCGGCCGGTCCTCCGGATGCATCTCGAACAGCCGCATCCACTGCGTTCCGGAGCTCACCGGCGTGTCCGCGCTGCGTCCGTCGAGCACCTTCATCCGGGGCGAGAGAAACAGGCGGTCGGTCGCCACGTCCCAGTCCCAGTGCCCCTCGTTCGCCCCGTCCATGGCCAGGGCATAGCGCTCCTCGCTTTCGCGCAGCGCCCGTTGGCCGCCGGCCACGCGCTTGATCTGGCGGACGAGGAGCGCCAGCAGTGAGGCGCCGAGCAGCGCCACGATGAGCGTCCGCACGGCGACGCGGATCGTCGCATCCTTCCAGGGCTGCAGCGCCACGTCCACGTCGCGCGTCACGACCAGCCGCAGCGGCGCATTGCGTACGGGCGCCGCGGCGATGAAGTCCACGCGGCCGTCGATGGGGTTCACCACCCGGGTGTCCGAGCCCGGCGGCGCGGCGGCCGCGAGCAGGGGGAAGCGCCGGCCGACGACGTTCGGCGCCGGGGGATTGCGGACCAGCAGCGTCCCGTCCGTGCGCACCAGCGCGACGTGGCTTCCGGGGCCGGCGTCGACGGCTCGATAGAATCGGTCCAGATCCTCGAGGTCGACGTTGGCGACCACGATGCCGGCGAAATGCCCCGCGTCGTCGTCGAGTCGGCGCGACAGTATCACGGCACTGCGCCCTTCCGAGCGCGTGGTGAGCGGCTCGCTCATGAAGAGTCCGCCTTTGGGATTGTCGCGCTGGGCGATGAAGTAGGAGCGGTCCCCTGCGTTGTGATTCTGCAGCGAGAACGACCGCGATCGGTACAGCTGATTGCCCTGGGCGTCCATGATGACGACCTGGCGCACCTGCTGCACGGGCGCGGCGCGGGCGGCGAGGGCGGCGTTGATGCTCTCGCGCGGCATGTCCGAGGTCTCGCTGCGGTACCAGCGAGCGGTGTCGAGCAGCAGCAGATCGACGGCCTCCAAGCTCCACACGGTCTGCTCGGCGAGCGCGTTCGCCACGTTGCCGATCTCGCGCTCCGTGGCCCTGACCGCGTAGCGGTAGGAGCGCCAGGCGTCGTAGGCGGAGGATCCCGCGAACACCAGGATCACCAGCGCGCCCAAGGCCACGATGCCGAACTGCAGGCGCCGGAATCGATTCGTGGCGGCATCCGGGGGCGCAAAGGCGCTGGCTGGGAGCATTCGACGGGTCGCGCCTGGGTGGGGCTAAAGGCCTATTATACCGCGCACCGATTCGAGCAGTTCCCTGCGCACCAGGGGCTTCGCGACGACCTGCCGGACCTGCAGCAATTGCGCCGTCGGGCCGCTCGGCGCCAGACCGGGGCGAAACTGCCCGGAGATGGCGATCATGGGCGTTCCGGCGTGCGCCGAGCGGATGTCCCGGGTGCAGCGCGCGCCCGCGTGCTTGGGCATGTAGACGCTCACGATCACGAGGTCGCAGCACGCATCGCCCCCGGGCTCGCACCGGTTGCCGATCCGCACGTTGTAACCCGCCTCGCCCAGCCACTCCTTGAGCAGGGCGCAGGTCAGGGAATCCTCCTCGTAGATGACGATGTCGCGCACGGCCGCCCTCCAATGCGGACATGATGCGGCCCGCCGGTCGCGCCTCGATGTCAGCGGACGCCGCGTCCGCATTTCAATTGAAACAATCCCGAAACGGTCGCGAGGGCTGCCTCGACTAGTCTGGCCCGGCCATGCTCGCCATCGTCCGAATCGCGCTCAACCGCCCGTACACCTTCGTCGTGGCGGCGCTGCTCATTTTCCTGCTGGGCACGCTCGCGGCGCTGCGCATGCCGGTCGACATCTTCCCGAGCATCAACATCCCCATCGTCGGCGTCGCCTTCCAATACCAGGGGCTGCCGCCGGATCAGATGGCCGGGCGGGTCATCACCCCGTTCGAGCGGGCGCTCACGACCACGGTGAACGACATCGAGCACATCGAGGCGAACTCGTACACCACGTTCGGCATCGTGAAGATCTTCTTTCATCCGTCGGTCAACATCGCCACGGCCAATGCGCAGGTCACGGCGATCGCCCAGACGTTGCTCAAGCAGATGCCCCCCGGGGAGACGCCGCCGCTCATCTTGAACTACAGCGCCTCGACGGTGCCCATCATCCAGCTCGCGCTGTCCGGCAAGGGGCTCACCGAGCAGAGTCTCGCGGACATCGGCCTGAATTTCGTGCGCACCCGCCTGGTGACCGTGCAGGGCGCTGGCATCCCCTATCCGTTCGGCGGCAAGACGCCGCAGGTGATGTACGACCTCGATACGGGCGCTCTGCAGTCGCTCGGCCTGACCGGGCGGGACGTGGCTGGTGCGCTGGCCGCCCAGAATCTGGTGACCCCGGCGGGCACCGAGAAGATCGGCGAATACGAATACACGATCAACCTGAACAACGCACCCTCGAAGGTCTCCGATCTCGCCGACCTGCCGATCAAGAGCGTGCGCGGGGCCATGGTGTACATGCACGACGTCGCCCACGTGCGCAACGGCAGCGCGGTGCAGACCAACGTGGTGCACGTCGATGGCAATCGGTCGGTGCTCCTCAGCGTCTTCAAGAACGGCACGACGTCGACGCTCGACATCGTGAGCGGCATCAAGAGGATGTTGGGGGTCATCAAACCCTCGCTCCCGGACGAACTGGAGGTGAAGGCGATCGGCGATCAGTCCCTGTTCGTGCGCGCGTCGATCCAGGGCGTCATCCGCGAGGGTGTGATCGCCGCGGTGCTCACGAGTCTCATGATCCTGCTGTTCCTCGGCAGCGCACGCTCGACCTTGATCGTGATCACGTCGATTCCGCTGTCGGTGCTGGGCGCGATCGGCACGCTTTGGGCCATCGGCGAGACGCTCAACATCATGACCCTGGGCGGACTCGCACTCGCGGTGGGCATCCTCGTTGACGAGGCCACCGTGACGATCGAGAGCATCAACTACCATCTCGAGCAGGGCAAGGGCGTGGAGCAGGCGGTTCTCGACGGCGCATCCCAGATCGTGGTTCCCGCATTCGTCTCGCTGCTGTGCATCTGCATCGTGTTCGTTCCGATGTTCTTCCTGAACGGCGTGGCGCGGTTCCTGTTCGTGCCGCTGGCCGAGAGCGTGATGTTCGCGATGGTCTTCTCGTTCCTGCTGTCGCGAACCCTGGTGCCGACGATGGCGAAGTACCTGCTCAAGGCGCATCCCGGGCACGGCCAGGAGCACGGCGGGGTGGCGCCGTCGCGCAACCCCCTGGTCCGCTTTCAGCGAGGCTTCGAGATGCGCTTCATGCGGCTGCGCGACGGCTATCACGGCCTGCTCGCCCTGGCGATCCGGAATCGGCGCGTATTCGTCATCGGCTTCCTGGGGTTCGTGGCGGCCTCCTTCCTGCTCGCGCCCTTTCTCGGCCGCAATTTCTTCCCGCAGGTGGACGGCGGGCAGATCCTGCTGCACGTCCGCGCACCCGTGGGCATGCGCATCGAGGAGACCGCCGCCCGGTTCGGGGACGTGGAGAAGGCGATCCGGCGCATCATTCCGCCCGCGGAGATCGGCGCCGTGGTCGACAACATCGGTACCTACCTGTCGTCGATCAACACGATCTACAACAACACCGGCACGATCAACGAGTCGGACGGCGACATCCAGATCTCGCTGAACGAGGGGCACGCGCCCACCGCCGGATACGTGAGCCGTCTGCGCGCCGAGCTGCCGCGGCGCTTCCCGGGACTCACGTTCTCGTTCCTGCCGGCCGACATCGTGAGCCAGATCCTGAACTTCGGCGCCCCGGCGCCGATCGATCTGCAGGTTCGCGGCAACGATCTGAACGCCGACTTCGCCTATGCCAACCGGCTGCTCTCGCAGATCCGTCACGTGACCGGCGTGGCCGACGCACGCATTCAGCAATCCGCCCGGCTGCCCACGCTGGAGGTGGACATCGACCGCACGCGCGCGCAGTACACCGGCGTCACCGCGGCCGACGTGACCAACAGCCTGGTGGTCAACCTCGCGGGCTCGAGCCAGGTCGCGCCGACTTTCTGGCTGAACGAGAAGAACGGGGTCACCTATCCCATCGCCCTGCAGACCCCGCAGTACAAGCTCGACAGCCTGCCGGCGCTGCAGAGTCTGCCCATCAACGCGGCCGGCGGGCCGACCACCGTGCTCGGGGGCATCGCCGACGTGCACCGCTCGCATGCCAATGCCGTGGTCTCGCAATACGACATCTCCTCCATGGTGGAGATCTTCGCCAGCGTCGAGGGCCGCGATCTCGGAGCCGTGTCCGCGGACATCCGCGGCATCATGGCCCGCAACGACCAGGGCAAGCCGAAGGGCGCGATCATCGCCCTGGTCGGCCAGACGGCGACCATGTACAGCGCCTACTCGGGGCTCCTGTTCGGCCTGCTCGGTGCGGTCGTGCTCATTTATTTTCTGATCGTGATCAACTTCCAATCCTGGACCGATCCGTTCGTGATCATCACGGCGCTGCCGGCGGCGCTCGCCGGAATCGTCTGGACGTTGTTCGCCACCCGCACCACGCTGTCGGTTCCGGCCTTGACGGGCGCGATCATGTGCATGGGCGTGGCGACCGCCAACAGCGTCCTGGTGATCAGCTTCGCACGCGAGAAGCTCATCGAGCTCGGCGATTCGACCCAGGCGGCGCTCGAGGCCGGCTTCGTGCGCTTGCGGCCGGTTCTCATGACGGCTCTCGCGATGGTGATCGGCATGCTGCCGATGTCGCTCGGTTGGGGCGAGGGCGGCGAGCAGAACGCGCCTCTCGGCCGCGCCGTGATCGGGGGCCTGATCTTCGCGACCGTCTCGACCCTGTTCTTCGTGCCCGTCGTATTCAGCATCATTCACCGCAGCTACCGTCCCGTGCCGGGACGGGAGGCGAGCCTGGGAGAAGGCCATGTCCCTGCCTGAGCAACGCGCCGCCCATCCTGATCTGCGCAGGCTGCGCCTCGCAGGGGCGGGCTTTCTGGTTCTCATCGTCGCGATCGTGGTCCACGGCCTGGCGTCACGGGCGGCGCAGAATTCGCGCCTGCACGATCTGACCGAGGCGCAGGCCGTGCCGAACGTCGCGGTGGTCCTTCCGAGCAGCGCCGAGAACCTCGCGGGAGTGGACCTGCCCGGGCGCCTGGAGGCGTACATCCGCGCCCCGATCTACGCGCGCGTGCCCGGGTACCTCAAGAGCTGGAAGTACGACATCGGCAGCAGGGTCAAGGCCGGTGAGGTGCTCGGCGAGATCGACACGCCCGATCTCGACCAGCAGCTCATGCAGGCGCGGGCCGCGCTCAACGTGGCACGGTCGAATGCGAAGCTCTCGGAAATCACCGCGAAGCGGTGGCAGTCGCTCGCCGACACCGATGCCGTCGCCAAGCAGGACATCGACCAGCGTACCTTCTCCTGGGACGCCAACATCGCGCAGGTCAAGGCCGCGCAGGCGAACGTCGATCGGCTGGTCGCCGAGCAGGGATTCAAGCGCTTGCTTGCCCCGTTCGACGGGATCGTGACGGCGCGCGAGACCGATATCGGCCAGCTGATCAACGTGGGCGCCGCCGGGGGCGCCGAGCTCTTCGTGGTCTCGGAGACGCGCCAGCTGCGCATCTATGTCAACGTGCCCCAGAACTACGTGCCGAGCATACCGACGGGCACCAAGGCGACCATCCGAGTCCCGGAGCATCCGGGCAGGACGTACGTCGGAACGGTCGAGTCGTCGGCCCAGGCCGTCAATCCGACCTCGGGCACGACGCTGATGCAGATCATCGTCGACAACCGCGCCGGCGAGATGATGCCGGGGGACTATGCGAGCATCCACCTGCAAGCCGCCCCGGCGCCGAACGTGCTGAGCGTGCCCTCGAGCGCGGTGATCTTCGACGCCAAGGGTCTGTCGATCGCCACGGTGGGCGGCGATGATCGGGTGGTCGTGAAACCGGTATCGATCCGGCGCGACCTGGGTTCGGTCATCGAGATCGCCTCGGGTCTCGGGCCGCGCGACCGGGTGATCCAAAACCCGCCGGACGGGATCGCGAGCGGCGAGCTCGTGCACGTGATCGGCAGCCCGGCTGCCTCACCCGGGCGCGCCCGTGGCTAGGGGCGTGCGCGCAGCCGCGGCACTGCTGCTGCTGCTCGGCGGCTGCTCGCTCGCTCCGCCCCTGAAGGTGCCGGACGTTCCGGGGGGGGCCGCCTACAAGGAACTCGGGACGTGGACGCAGGCGCAGCCGGCCGATCGGCTGCCGCGCGACAGCTGGTGGGCGCTATACGAGACCCCGGAGATCGACGATCTCGCGCAGCGACTGATCGCCGGCAACCCCACCCTGGCCGCCGCGCTCGCCGATTACGCACGGGCGAGGGCGCTCAGCGATCAGGCGCGCGCCGGGCTGTTCCCCACGCTCGGCTTGAACGCCGCCGTGTCGCGCGTCCGCGACTCCGCCCACGCGCCCCTGATCGGCCCCAACACCCCCCGCTACTACGACGAGAACATCGTCGGCGGCGCCGTGGGCTACGAACTGGACCTGTGGGGACAGATCCGGAACCAGGTTGCCGCGGGCCGGGCGAGCGCCCAGGCATCGGCGGCGGATCTCGAGAACGCGCGCCTCTCGCTGCTCGCCCAGCTCGTCGACGACTACGTGCAGCTGAGGAGCCTCGACCGCGAGGGCGCCATTCTCGACGACACCGTCGATGCCTACGACCGTGCGCTCGCCCTGACCGAGCAGCGCCACGGTGCGGGCATCGCCGCCGGCCTCGACGTGGCACAGGCGCAAACGCAGCTCGAGGCGGCGCGCTCGAAGGCGGACCAGATCCTCGCGCAGCGCGCGCTCATGGAGCACGCGATTGCCGCACTGCTCGGTGTCCCGGCTTCGACCTTTTCCATCCCGCCGGCGATCGTAACGATCAAGCTGCCGCGCATTCCCGCCGGTGTTCCGGCCACGCTGCTCGAGCGCCGGCCGGACATCGCTGGCGCGCAGCGGCGCATGATCGCGGCCAATGCGAACATCGGCGTCGCCCGTGCGGCGTACTTCCCCTCGGTGACGCTGGGCGGACAAGGCGGCTTCCAGAGCACCGCGTTCTCGAACTGGCTCACCGTACCGAGCAGCTACTGGGCGGTCGGGCCGAATGCACTGCTCAGCGTGCTGGACGGAGGCCTGCGTCGGGCGCAGGTGGCCCAGGCACGCGCCGAGTTCGACGCCTCGGCGGCAAACTACCGGGGTGTCGTGGTGGCCGCGTTCCAGCAGGTCGAGGACGGCCTCGCGAGCCTCAATCACTACCACGACGCCGATCGCGAGGAGCAGGCGGCCGTCGCGGCGGCGCGCCGCACGCTCGATCTGTCCCTGGCGCTCTACAAGCAGGGCGCGGCCGATTACCTCACGGTGGTGACCTCGCAGACCGCCCTCCTGCAGGCGCAGCTGCAGGCACTCGCTCTCGACACGCTGCAGCTGGGCGCCAGCGTCGATCTCGTGCGGGCGCTCGGCGGTGGGTGGCAGGACGATGGGCGTGCGGACGGGGCCGCCCTGGGGGCCGACGCCGTCAAGACCTTCGTCTCGGACAAACCGATGTAAGGGCGCCGGCCGCGTCCGATAGACGCCCCCGGCGGCGGCGGGTCCCGTCATGACCCCGCCCGGCGGCGCACGCCCGGGGACTGGAGGGCGCCGGGCAGAGTGA
>VFSW01015538.1_pt1 | contig 10453 bp, 11 predicted proteins | sample 5358111 | NCBI WGS metagenome assembly VFSW01 (sample SAMN11554181, study PRJNA540505) | mine drainage metagenome | isolation source: sediment from site ElyBrook_90M | place: USA: Ely Copper Mine, Vershire, VT | collected 2017
CCGGCGACAGATTTTGGGTTCGAGACACCACTTTGGACATGTAAACGAGTAAAATCCTAAATTCCCAGCAATTTTACCCACTACACACTAACCACCGGTAGGGACTTTGGTAGGGCAACATCCAATTTCTCGCTGGCTTCTCTCTGTTCTTTGGTAACCTCACTAATCATTATTTGATCTGTGTATATCTTGCATCTCAAGTTCCGCATGGACAAAAGTACCCCTTCAACGGTGTATCTGCTTCCCAGCTTATTTTTCATCTGTACGAAGGCAATTAAGGTTAAGAATTGCAGGAGCTGCAAATTTACTTGCGAAAAACAGGCGAAACGGGTATCTGCCCAGTATGCAAAACCCACTGTAGAAAGGTCGAACGTGAGTTTGAACGGACAATGGTTCACCTTCATGCAGTACAAAGACGTTGAACCCACGAGCAACAGAGCTGAGAGGGCGCTGAGGCCAATGGTCATAAAGAGGAGAATAAGTCAGCAGAATCGTGGTCGGGATAACATGGACAGCTACGCGATGCAGATGTCGTTGTACATGTCATCGAAGTTGCAAGGGCAAGATTACATCAAAAACCTGTCAAACATACTCAAATCCGGGGTTTCCTCGACACCGTACAAATCTTGAAGTGTTACGAAGCTGGAATTGTACTTATAAATGGCTACTATCTCCTAAAGAATAGATTTATAAAGTATGCCATTGCATAACGTATTATAAAACAGGGAGATATTTATACGTGATATGATATGATTAAGGAGTTTTACGACGTTGTTCTTGTCGATTTTAGTGGCATTCTCCCATTTAAGTTGGAAAAAGAAGATATTTTGACTCGCAAAGAGAGAGTTGCAACTGAGAACCTCGAAAAATTTCTATTGGATCTAGAACGTGAATTAAAAAATGAATTTGTTTATATCGGCGCAGATTTACTAGAAACAAAACTTTTTCACAGGCTTATCACAGATGGTGGCATATTGGAGTTGCTGATAGGTACACCAATTACTTTAATGGGGCATTTTCGAGAAAAGGAAGGGGCTGAGAAGTTCAAGGGATCTCTTGAGAAGACGCTTAAAAGGACTCTTCCAGACATATTACAACCGCTGTTGACAGAATCTATTGAACTCAAGAAGGTAGAACGTGAGATAGTTCCTTTTGAGAACGTAGGATTTAAAAAATTAGGGGGTTAAATGGACGAAGGTTTGATGACCAAATGGGGAAAATTGCAGGACGTGAAGACTACGGAGGAAGGAACATTAGTTACGGGAAGTGGAATGTCTAAGAATGCAGATGCATATACCGCTGCAAAAGAAGCCGCGCAGAAAGCCCTGCTCGGATTGAAAGGAAAAAAACCTACGATAAGCTATGTTTTTTTCTCTGGTGACTATGACCCATATGAGTTGACAAAGGGACTTACGGAGGTGCTGAATGGAACCGAGTTCATTGGCGGCATGGGGGACAGAGTCATATTTGATGACAAAGTCATGGAAAAGGGAGTAGTTGTAGCGAGCATACAGTCAGATTTCTTACATGTAGGGGTAGCATCCTCGGATAATGTCTCGGAGGACTCGCTTAATGCAGCAAAGAATGTTACAAAAGAAGCGCTTTCAAAGCTACCGATCGATAGTTATATAGATCCGTACATGCAGGCACTCCGGCTCAAAGGAGGCGACATTAGAGGAATAGTTAAAATACCTCCTTATTACGTACATGTTTTTGTAAACGGCTTTAAATTGCCTAGAATGGGAGAAGAGAACAAGATAATCTTGGGAATCTCAGACGTCATAGGAAGGCAGATTCCGATCTGGGGGGGCAGTTTTGAAACAGCATTGGAAAAAGTTTTGGGAAAATACGAGATATATTCATTGCATTCTGGCAAGGTTCTTAAAGACGGGCTTATAATAGCATTTGCTTCGACTAGCATGTTGTACGGCTATTCAATGGCACATGGAGCCAAAAAAACCGGATCATTAGAAGTCATAGAGAAGACCTCTGCAGGAGGATACATAGTTGATAAAATCTCTGGGAAGACTCCGGTTGAGTGGTATGCCGAAAAGCTGAAGATGGATAAGAAAAAATTCATCGATAGCGTGATGACTTTAGGCCTTACACAAAGATGGCCAATCGGCATGATAGATAACCTCGGGAACATCATAGTTAGAGGAGGTGGCGTTCCAACAGGTACCAACAATGAAAGTTTAGCATATGTAGCTCCGTTGGTGGAAGGAGCCCCTATATTCCTAATGGACGGCGACCCCAAAAATCTATTTACTGCAACAAATCTGATAGTAGATGACGTCCGGCAATATACTGAAGAGAAAGGCGACCCGCGCCTGGTACTGTTGACGGCCTGCCTTACAAGAAGGGCAGTGATGCAGAATCAGTTTCCAGAAGACCTACAAAATCTAAAGAAGGGGTTTGGTGGTTCTGCGGTAGTAGGTTTCACTACATCGGGGGAGATAGGCGCTAGAGAGGGAGATATGGCAAATTGCCATCACCTTACCAACAATGTGTTTGTGATTTATGACAAACTGCTGATAAAAAAGAAGTAAGTACTCCCAATCAGAGTGTAGGCGATGGTACCACAACCAAGAATTGATGAAAAATTCAAGGAATTTCAGGAAGAAGTAGCTAAGGGTAGTTATGTCTCTCCTTTACAGATTCCCGTAGGGATCTGGGAGAACCCCGCGTGGGAGATCTTGGAAAAAAAGGCTTTGGAGGAGTTGCTTTTGCCTTTTTTACAGTTTAGTTTAACGCGTGCAACCAAAACAATGGCAGTTTACAAAGGGGCGTATAAGACCACTCCGCGGATTAGTTCGTTTGGCGATTTTCAATCAATCCCCCTCTTGGTAAAGGACTCAGCAGGTAGCAAAGTAGGGTTTAGAGAAAGGATAAACGCAAATCCGTATATACTTCTGCCGAATGACATTAGACCAAACTACCAAGTCTACAAGTCAGGTGGTACGAAAGGAGTAGCAACCCCAACTTTTATAACTCCCTTAGACAGAGAGATAGAAAGCGCAGCATTTGCAAGAGGTTTTAGATATGCCGGATTCAAGGAAGGAGACAGAGTTCTGAGTACTTACAATCCTACCCACAAAGGTGGCGAAGAGGCAAAGGAGGCGGTAATTAGAATAGGTGCCGTTTTTATGCCACGACGCTTGACAGATTCTGCTGAGGATACAATAAAAGAGATTGAACGTTATAAAATAAACGCGTTGATAACCTCTCAAGGACCCATAACCAAAGGAGACGGGCAGGTTAAAGGAGGCGGAACGAGTCTATTAGCTCTCATCGAGGCAGGCAATGATGTTATAGAAGAGCGAATTGAAAGGATCGTCCTTGGAGGCTACGAAGTTATAGATGAAGTAGTAAACTGGTCGCAATCATTCAAGAAGCCAGTAGCCAGTCTTTTGGGCTCTTCTGAAGCCATACCGCAAGCGGGCAGCACACTATTGCCAGGGAGTACAAAGGATTGTCATTACAACAATCTGCATGTACTTAATGGTCCACATTATGTTGAGGTAGTAAAGGAAGAGGAGGGGGTTATAGTTCCAGTTAAGAGAGGCGAGAGGGGATTGTTGGTGTATACAACAATCACGAGGGAAGGTACCATATATATAAGGTATGCCCCAGGAGACGAAGCAACATTGGTAAGAGAGGAGTCCAGATGTGGATGTGGTTTAAAAAGCAAGATAATATCAAATATTAAAAGGGTAGATAACCCAAGTGATATAGTTTCTACGGGTTGTTGTATAGGTTAAAGGTTGTTTGATGGGACTAAAAAATAAATCTAGGGCTGTATTCATACTGTTAAGGCCATACTCCCTCCCGGGTCTTTTCTTGTTATACTATGTAGCCAAGGTAATGGCAACAGGTAGTTTGGGGCTGGGAGTTAGAGATGCGTTTGCTTTTGTTCCAATATTTCTTGCATGGACATTTATGACAATGCTGCTTGAGGCAGAACATAAGCATTCAAACAGAGAAAAAATACCATACTCTTATCCGTTCGTTGCCCTAATAGCAACCATCGTACTTGTAGTAGCACTTGCCGGATTTGCTCCGCTGATTCCACTGATATTCTTCATGCTCTTTACATACATGTATACCAAAAAAAACTCCATCCCTATATTTGGAAACATATCTTTTGTTACGCGCGGATTCATGGAGATAAGCCTGTTCTTCTTGTCTTTATCATTATTTTACCATGCGTATCCACAGGCAATTACCGTCCTGTTTGGGTTTGCGATACTTTTAATCACTTCTGCCAGAAATCTTATCGGAGATATCAGGGATACTAAATTCGATGAGGTAACCTTTTCTGTCAGGTTTGGAAATAGAATAGCGTATATTGTTTCCATGATTCTTTATGGCATTGGCGGATATGTGCTATTCGGCATAACGCAAGCTGCACTGGGGGTTGTTTTTCCAATAATTCTAATGATTGCACTGCTTTTCATAGCAGATAACGGGAATATGTTACACCGTCTAGCAGTGATGCTGTCCTCAATCATAATAGCAGCGTACATACTTTTTATAACAGGCAACAGCTACCTGCTTCTTCTGTTAAACGTCATGTTTTTGGGTGTGTTATGCAACCTTGTCTTTTATAATCTCGTACCACGAAGATCCAATCCGCAGGATATCCAAACAGCTTTTGGCATTGCACCTTGGTTAACAAAAACAACAAGCAATAAAAGGCTTGCGTGAAAACGTCGTGATGAGATTATGATAAAGACAGTCGACAATTTTGTAGGTGGACAGTTTATTAATTTAAGCAACAAACATTTCATTGTTAAGAGCCAATTTTACAATGATTTCGAGAGTTCGGTGGCAGATGCAGGCGATCTAGACGTCTCTATAGCTCTGTCAAAGGCCAAGCAGTCTTGGGGGGAGTGTCAAAAGTTAAGTTTTGACGATAGAGCGAACATCCTGAAGAAGGCAGCCAAAAAACTCAAGTTCTCTGAAGATGAGATGGAGAACATGGTTAAAATGGTTGGGATGCCAAGGAAATACCTCGAAGAGCAAGTAACACAAATACCAGAACTCATGGTGGGTTTTAGGGGGATTATAACAAAAAGGTATGGTTTTAAGCAGGGGAGGATTGGTCTTGATTTTCTGGAAACCAAGGCATTTCACAAGATTGAATTTAGGATATCAAGGAGTGGATTTGTTTATGCAATTACACCAGGAAATGACCCTAGAATTACGGCAGTCGTATCAACATTGCTTGTATTGTTGGGCATACCAGGTATAATTAAGCCAAGCAAGACAGACACAATCATACCGATAAAAGTTGCTAGAGCAATCGTAGATGCAGGCTATCCCAAAAATGGCCTTTCGGTACTTTTCTTTGACTCTGGAAACCCAGACGCCAAGAAACACAACTTTAGGATATGTGATGAGGCTTCTGTGATATGGCCGTTTGGGGACGAAGAGACTGTGGACAATTTACTCCGACACGAGAAGCACAGGATGTTGGATATAGATAGATTTTTGAGGGATAAGGGAATATCAGATATCAAAAAAGAGTTTCCGAAATTTCTGATAGAGCTGCAAGAGTCAGGAAAGTCGTTGAACGATTACATTCTGGAGCAAACCACAGACCACTTCGCATCAAAACTTGTTTTAAGACATGCATCGGGTAGGTGTGCAGGCGTAGTAGATGATAATTTTGATATAGCTCTTGCAGCAAAAATGATTATTGACTCGTCAATGCGGTATCCGATTGGATGTAATTCAATGAAGTCTGTGTTTGTGGTAGAATCTGTCTTTGACAGACTTGTTGGGGCCTTGAAAAAAGAATTCGTTAATTTGGACAAGCATACTGATGATCCGCTAAGCCCCATGACAGAAGTCGGATATGTAGACAGTAAGACAGCAGCGTTTCTAGTAGGAAGAATAGACGAATTAAAAAGGCTTCAACTTATAACTATCCTGCACGGCGGAAAGAGGATTAACGCTATACAATTTACTCCACTTATGGTCTCTACAAATGACGTGAATTCAGAGTTGTTGTTGAATGAGATACCCGCGTACATCCTGTGCCTTAAAAAAGTAAAATCGTTCGAGGACGCCGTATCACAGATAAACGAAATCTCCAAAGTGCACCCAAAACTTGCGGTAAGTTATTTTACTAATAATGTTGAGAATATGAAGTTGCAGGTAAATGCGCACCATGTTAAGGTGAATTATTTGACCACGGACATAGAGGGTATTATCCATGAAGGGAATGATTATATAATGCAACTTACCAGACCATACGTTGTGCACGTCCATAAAACACATTTAAAGGGTCATCCATATAAATAAGTACGAATAGGGATATGATGCATAAAAAAGCAGAAGAACTGATGTTTGCAGATTTGCTTCGTTTTGGTGAGGATGGTAGAATAAATCTTTTCAACAATTCAGCGTTCCTTTTTCCCAGCGAGTTCATATTGAAGCTAGAAGAACATCTGCAACCGAAAGAGATTTACGAATTAGCAAAGAAAATGCCGCTCCCCATAATAAAAATCCTTTCGGATAGGAAAATGAAAGAACTCGAGAGATTAGACTTTCTGCTGGAACTGGCGGAAGTTTTTGGCATGGGGAGTATCAGCGTACCCGGATTCGACCAGGCTAAAGACACGCATGATGTGACAATAAGCAATGCGGATACAGATAAGGTATCTTGCCACCATACAAGAGGATATCTCGCGACGGTTTTTTCTGACTCTTTAAAAAAGAATTTTGAATGTGAAGAAACACAATGTGGTTCTGAGATCGGAAAAGAATGCAGATTCATTCTAATCATTAAGGACTGATACCGGTTATCTTTGCACCTTCGAATATGTCTTCCTGTTTTATGCGCAGACCATTTTCTAAAACATCAAGCAAAGACCAACCTAGCTTTTGATGTGTATTACGCAACTTTTCAATTTTTATACCACGTACCGTCTTTCTTGCTATTTCATGAACTCCCATTATGATGACACCATCTGAAGCAAATTCACTTACGCCATCGGAAGTCAGTGCGCTACTGTCCTGCGGCGCCGCAGTAATTATTATATTGGTAGTCTTAAGCCTTGCTAGCTTGTCTACCAGCAGGTAGGTTACCCTTTTCTCCGACTTGCCCTGATAGTATGTCTTGTTGCCCATCACGTCGGCCACTTCGGCATTTGACACGCTGAACGACACCGGCACCTTGAACTGGTCTATGTTTATTGCAAAGTTTATCAGGCTGTCGAATACCAGGCGCTTGGCCTTGACGTTCTGGACTTCCTCGTCGATCATCTCAAATAGGTCCATGTCCACCTTGTTCAGCGAAATCTCAAGTATGCTTATCTTGCCTGCTTTCTCCAGCGCCTCAAGATCCCATCCGAAGAGTTTCGCCTGTTCTATCAGCTCTGCCTTCTTTGCATCCAAGGTTATGTAAACCCCGTTTTCCCCGTTCATTGCGCCGTTGTAAAGGTACTGCAGACCGAAGATCGTCTTGCCGGTACCGGGCGTACCCGTAACAAGCACATTGAAACCCTCAGGTATGCCTCCCTCTATCAGTTCGTCGAATCCAGGTATGCCTGTTTTTACCCGCTCCATGTAATCGCCATGATTTATATCTAGCACAGAAAGTTTATTAAGCTTTTGAGCGTGGCAGTGTCCATAGAATAATATCCGAGATCTTAACTTCTCAATTTGACATAGATATCGCCAAGGAAAACCTGTACACAACGCTTAAATAGGATATCCTGCGCAATTTATTGCAAGGCTGAATCGGATGAGTAGCGAAACACGCACTGTAATATTATCGCAGTCGCTAAATCGGGTTAGCTTCGGCTTTGGTTCCGGATACGAATTCTATAAGCATTACTGGCTTAGGGCAGCGTAAGGCATCTGTCGGATTATCTTAGGTGTCTTGTATGCTGCAAACAAACAATGTTAGTGTAGAGTGCGTGCTCTTCGTAGCCGGATCAATGCCCGGTATTTGCAAACGGTCAGCCATAGCCGGTGCGGCACCGGCCAAAGTACCTTACGCTGAAAAACGTGATGACAATGGAGACAACTAGATTGGTATCGGTGAGAGACACGAAGGCGAATAGCTTTGGCATAGGAAAGAATATGGCCAGCGTATGCCAGAATGGAGAAGGAAAGAAGGCAAAGGCCAAAATTGATGACCTAAAGAGATGCGGCAGTTTCCCCGCATGGAATGTTGGAGATAAGGCCATAAGATTATCGAACGGCTCCACTTATGCAGAGGTGGAGACAGATGGCGTGATATATCACCTGAGGGTCACGTCGCCGGTTGGCGGAAGGGAGAATGCCGGCAGCGATGAGATTAGCATAGTGAGCGGTCCGTGCCTATTCGGCGGAAGAAGCGTCATAGCGACACAAGCCGATGGGAGGAAGGTGTATGTGACTGACCCGGAGCAGGCCATATCCGGCCCTGTTGAAAGGCTCAGGGCGCTTGGCAGGTTCTCGACCTATGAGGTAGAGTACATATACAGAATGGGCTCCTTTATCGCCAGATACTCATCGGAGAGCCTGAACGTAAAAAAGATACACCTGAACATACCAAGATTCGAGTACTACCTGTATGTCATGCCAGCTTACAATGCGGGGCAACTGGCAGGTGAGGACGTGCTCGACTGGTTCGACAGGGTAGACAAACGATCCGCTGCCGTGAAGGCTGAGATTGCCAGAGTGGTAAGGTCAGAGGCTCCGCAGTGCAACGCAGAGTTTGAGGATCTCATGCCGCTCAGGCGCCTGGGGGATGAGATACGGAACTCGGTATGCGAAGGGAAAAAGATGGACGGCGGAAGCATGCTGAATGTCCTGAGACAGGACAGAAGCACGGGGACGTTCTGGCAGAAGCTGCTACCTTTTCAGTCTGAGCCGAAGGATATAGCTTATGCCAGCTACGTAATAGCAGAGCTCATAGCTGCATCGGTGGACATCAGCGGAGAGAAAAAGCTCGTAGCCATAATGGAGAATCCCGAAGAGGAGCGGATATTCAGAAGGCTGAAGGACGAGCTTTGTAAGTTCAGCAGCATGCGGCTCAGCCGTACCTGTGGTATTTATCCGCAGCGGAACTTCATAAACGCCCGTAATATGGCGGAAGCCAGTAAGGACTACGAACTGTACTTCACTTTCGGGAGGACAGACAAGGCCACGGAGGACTCGATACGGAGGTATTATAATATCCAGGATCTGGAGCTGGCGAGGCAAGTGCTTTAAAGCATGCGGTGGAGATAGATAAGGTGCATGGATGATAATAACCAGAGAGGTATTCGACAGCATCATCCTGGGCTCCTCAATCTACTCCACCGGCGGCGGCCTGGAGCTTACTTCCCAGGCCAGGATGTTTTCCAGAAAGTCCAGGAGCATGGAAAGCGTGAGGGTAGTGTCTGCCGAAGAGCTTGATCCGAAGACTTATGTATGCGCCGCGTACGGCGTAGGCTCGGCAGGTAACTCCGACATAAATCTAGGCAGGCAGCTCAAAAGCAATAGGGAACTTCTCGAAGAATATTCAGGAAAAAGGCTAGGCGCAGTATTTGCTGGAGAAACAAACATAGACGTGCTTGTGTTTGACGCTGCGCGCGAATTAGGTCTTCCTGTCCTTGATGCCGACTGCACCGGAGGCAGGGCCGTGCCGGAGATACAATTCGACAACTTTCTCGCCAAGAAAAAAAGCATTCTTCCGCTGGCAGCATCGGCAGGGGACACGTCCATGCTTATAACCAGAGTCGGCAGGATAGAGGACATAGATGCGTTGGTTAGGAGTATGGCCACTAAGTCAGGCGAAGGAAGCGCCGCGGTGATAGACCACATGATAGGCCTTGATGATGCTAAAAACATCCTTACCATGGGCATATTCTCGCGCTCTATGGAGATGGGCGAGTTCATAAGGCAAAATAGGGATAGGGACGGGATAAAACAGATGCTTGCTAAGAAGGCAAATGGCAGGATAATCATTGATGGCACAGTGGAGAGCGTGAGCATTAAGGACCACAAAGATGAAGGGTTTCTCAGAGGGTACTACAGCGTGAAAGATAGTAAGGGCAACGAGGCAAAGATTTACGTCAAGAATGAGAATATAATGTGCTGGATAAACGGCAACGCCGTTGTCCTTCCCCCGGACTCCATACTCACCGTAGATTCCTCGAAACTGATCGGGGTCCACAATAGCAGGATAAAAAACGGCCAGGAAGTATTCATAATAGCGAAAAAGGCGGAGGGAGTGTGGGCTACCAAGGCAGGAAGGCAGCTCTTCAGTTACAAGAAGTTCGGACTCAGAATCCGATAACGGCTCGCGCACGCCGGCGGTATCGGGAGATAACCACAAAAACGCCCTTTCCAGTCATCTTTATCTGAGTGGGCGTAAAACCCACACCATTTATGGGTGGGATATAAGCCCACCGCAATACATATAAACGTTAATGGCGTAATAAATATGGTCATCGTGAAGAGTTCATATAAA
>VFSW01015539.1_pt1 | contig 10453 bp, 9 predicted proteins | sample 5358111 | NCBI WGS metagenome assembly VFSW01 (sample SAMN11554181, study PRJNA540505) | mine drainage metagenome | isolation source: sediment from site ElyBrook_90M | place: USA: Ely Copper Mine, Vershire, VT | collected 2017
GTCCACCAGATAGTCCAGAACGTCCAGTTCGTCCATGTCCATAAAAGTCCTCCCTTAATCTTGCTTTTTTTAAAATCGTCTTTAGGCTATGATAGGCCCCTAAATTTCATAAAGGCAAACCTATGAAGACCCCTATTCCTCCCGGTGTTTTTGACATCTTACCCCAAACCGATGACACCTGGCGCAGCGCCCATCTTTGGCAGTATGTTGAAGAAGTAATCCGCGATATCGCCCGTCTCTATGGCTATCAAGAAATTCGCACTCCAATTTTTGAGCGTGTAGAATTATTTCAACGGAGCGTGGGAGAAACTTCCGATATCGTTTCCAAAGAAATATATGTCTTTGAAGATAAAGGCAAAAGAATGATGTCGCTCCGTCCAGAAGGAACTGCCCCTGTCATGCGAGCCTTTATTGAAAATCAGCTGGTCAATCAAGGTCCTGTTCATAAGCTATTTTATATTGGACCCATGTTCCGCTATGACCGTCCACAAGCAGGCCGCTATAGACAGCACCATCAGTTTGGCGCCGAAGTCATTGGCGTTTCTTCACCAGAACAAGATGCCGAAATGATTGACATGGTTTACACCCTTTATTCCCGCTTAGGAATTCAAAACCTGACGGTTTATATCAATTCCATTGGAAATCAGGAAACCCGCAAAAACTTCCGCGATGCTCTACAAAATTATCTACGCCCTCATTTCGACCAACTATCCAAAGATAGCCAACACCGCTTTGAAGCCAATCCATTACGCATTTTGGATTCAAAAGATCCGAATGATCAAGCCATTGTCGCTAAAGCTCCCTCGATTTTAGATTGCTTAGATCAAGCCTCTAAAGAGAATTTTGAACGGATACAAGCTTGTCTAAATGCTCTCAAAATTCCTTATACTATCGATCATCGACTCGTGCGTGGATTGGATTATTATAACAACACCGTCTTCGAAATTGTCGCTGGTGACCTTGGGGCACAGAATAGTATCGGGGGTGGTGGCCGTTATGATGGGCTTTTGAAGATGTTAGAGGGACCCGACCTCCCTTCGGTTGGCTTTGCCACCGGAATTGAACGGATCATCCAAACCATGCTAAAGCAACAAGTGAAAGTCCCCCCTGCCTACCGTCCACAACTTTTCATCATCACCTTAGGAGATGCCGCAAAAGAATTTGGATTTAAGTTCCTCCACAAATTACGTCAGGAGGGTATAGACGCCCAGATGGATTTCACGGGACGTAAACTGGGTAAAGTCATGCAATATGCCGATCAAATCCGCGCCAAATTTGTCATTGTAATTGGGGACGACGAATTGAAATCTCAAGAAGTTGAATTGAAAGTGATGGAAACTGGAGAAACATCTGTCATCTCTCTCTCCAGCCTTTCTCATCTTTTGAATATTGACGCTAAAACCAAGACCTTTATGGAATTATGGCCGCAGATGTCAACACCATTTCAAGATGCAAAAGAGGCCGAATTCTTCTTCAAGAAGCTCTGTCAAACACTCGATAAAACCACAACGGTGACATCCAAATTACACGATTCATTGGAAGCCATGAATCAGTTTTTAAAAGATCAAGGGTAATCAAATCATGTTAGATTTTCGTCGCACACACAACTGTGGAACATTAAGAAAAGAACACATAGGCACTCAAGTCAAATTAGCAGGCTGGGTAAACCGTCGCCGCGACCACGGAGGATTAATATTTATTGATCTTAGGGATCGCTTTGGCCTCACACAGCTCGTTTTCGATCCTGTGAAAAATCCGGAGGCTCATCAAGTTGCCGAAAAGCTTCGGTCCGAATGGGTGATTGTAGCAGAAGGAACTGTCCATCCGCGCGCTGAAGGGATGACGAATCCTAAACTGCCCACAGGAGAAATTGAAGTCATCGTCACGCAAATGGAGGTTCTTTCCAAAGCCAAAACTCCACCCTTTTCCATTGCCGATGATAACATCGACGTGAATGAAGAGCTCCGCCTACAATACCGCTATCTCGATATGCGGCGCGGCAACATCGCGAAGAAATTGATTGTCAGACATCAAGCCATGATGGCCGTGCGGAGTTATATGGACTCCTGCGGATTTTTGGAAATTTCAACGCCAATCCTCGCCAAATCCACTCCAGAAGGCGCAAGAGACTATTTGGTCCCTTCTAGAGTCTATCCAGGAACATTCTATGCCCTTCCCCAATCCCCTCAAATCTTCAAACAACTCCTCATGGTAGGCGGAATGGATCGGTATTTCCAGATTGCCCAATGTTTTAGAGATGAAGATTTGCGCGCCGATCGGCAACCCGAATTTTCCCAAATTGATATTGAAATGAGCTTTGGAACAACCGCCCAACTATTTCCGATCATTGAAGGTCTTATTCAACATGTCTTCAAGAAGTGTGCTTCAGTTGATGTTAAAGCTCCCTTCCGGCGCATGACTTATCAAGAATGTATGGAACGATATGGGTGTGATAAACCCGATCTACGATTTGGAATGGAACTTGTCAATGTGGGAGATATTGCCCAGAAATCCACCTTTTCAGTGTTCCTCGAGCAGCTTCAAAATGAAGGAATTATCAAAGGCATATGCGTGAAAGGGGGCGCTGACATCTCACGCAAACAGATTGATGAATGCACAGCTTTTGTGGGACATTTTGGAGTCAAAGGTCTGGCTTGGATGAAGATGCAAGAGGATGGCACTTTAAGCTCGAGTATCGTCAAATTCTTTTCCGAAGATCTTCAAAAGGAATTGATCTCTCGTATGGGTGCCAAGCCCGGGGATCTCATTTTTATGATTGCCGATGCGAAAGAAAAGACCAATCAAGCGCTAGACCACTTGAGAAGGCGCATCGCCCGCGATCGCAATCTGGTCGATCCCCACCGCTATGAGTTTCTATGGGTCACCGATTTCCCCCTTCTCAACTGGAATGCCGAAGAAAAACGGCTAGAAAGCGAACACCATCCCTTCACCTCTCCACTTTTTGAAGATATTCACTTAATGGAAACCGATCCGCTAAAGGTACGCTCTTCCAGTTATGATTTAGTTCTCAATGGCTATGAAATCGCTTCAGGATCACAACGGATTCATAATCCGGAGCTCCAGCAAAAGATCTTCGAAATCCTTAAATTAACCCCTGAAGAACTGAAGGAACGCTTTGGCTTCTTTATTGAAGCTCTAAGCTATGGAACTCCCCCACATTTAGGAGCAGCTCTGGGATTCGACCGATTGATCATGATTCTCACGCAAACAGAAAACATCCGAGATGTCATTGCGTTTCCTAAAACGCAAAAAGCAAGTGATTTGATGATGGATTGCCCCTCCACTGTTTCAACTTTACAATTGAAAGAACTGGCGATCAGGCACCACCACGATGAAGCTTGAGAATAGAGAGTGATGAACGATGAATAATGAGTGATGAATAATTAGTGAGTATGATGAATTCAGTGTATTATTCACTCATTATTCATCATTCATCGATGAAAAAAAATGGACTTAAATTCCGTAGTGAATCAAAATGAATAACAAAAACATTTTTTGAGGAAGATTTATGTTAAAAAAATCATGCTTTATGTTTCTTTCCGGCGCTGCGTTACTATTAAACGCTGCTCCTTGCTTGGGTCATGATGACCACTCAACAAGCTCTGACAAGGCTTCTCAAGAACCTACAGCTAACTTAGCGAAAGTTTCTGAAGCTTTTGGAAATTTTATCGGTCGCACGCTGAGCAATCCAAATGCCGGCATTCAATTCGATATCGAAAATGTGATTAAAGGGATAAAAGAAGGGGCCGCAGGCCGTCCTTCTCCACTCACCGAGCAAGAATATGAAAAAGCGATTGCTGATCTCCAAGAAAGTGCCTTCAAAAAACTTTCTGAAGCTAATCTCAAAGCTGCTAATCAATTTCTAGAAAACAATGCAAAAGAAAAGAATGTCGTGGTGATTGAACCAGGCAAGCTTGAATATATAATCCTAAAAGAAGGGTCGGGACCTGCTTTAAATGAGCACTCATCTCCTCTCATTCACTACACCGGCAAATTCATCGACGGCACAGTGTTTGGATCCTCTGAAGAAACCGGCCCTATCTCCATCAGCCTCGACCGGACTATCCCAGGCTTTAGCAAAGGATTAGTCGGCATGAAGCAAGGGGAAAAAAGACGCCTCTTCATCCACCCAGATCTGGCCTATGGAACACGTGGCGACCTTCCACCCAATGCATTGCTAATCTTTGACGTTGAAGTGGTCGATGTGACTTCACCAGATGAAAAGCAACCTAAAATCTCGTTAGCACAAGAACTGGATAAATCCATGAAAGATTCAGACATGGAAGATACTGACGAAGATGATGCTGATGAAGAAATGGAAGAAAAAGACCAAAAGGGTGGCGAGAAAAAGCCTGCAGCTGAAACTAAAACTGCTGGCCCATCCAAAGCTCTGTAATCTCACCAGTTAAAAACAACCCAAACAATCGTTTGGGTTGTTTTACCACAAATGAAGATCATTTTATACCAACCTCAAATCCCCCAAAATACCGGCAATATCGTCCGTACTTGCGCCGTCTCCGGAAGCGAGTTGATTCTTGTCCGTCCCCTCGGATTTAGTACAGCAGACCGTTGGTTGAAACGAGCTGGACTCGACTATTGGGAAGGGGTGAAGGTTACATTTTGTGACAATTTGATTGAACTTTTAGAAGGGACCGATCAGCCATTCTATTTTTTTTCAAGTAAAGCAACCAAGCTCTATACTGAAGTGAATTATACAGCCGGGGATTATTTGATTTTTGGATCTGAAACGGCCGGATTGCCCTCGTCCTTTGTGGAGAGGTGGCCCGACCGTTTTGTGACGATCCCGATGCTTCCGAATGAACGGTGCTTAAATCTTGCTACATCTGCTGGCATTGCCCTTTACGAGGCCTGGAGACAGCAAGGATTTAAACTAGAAAAGGCTCCACAAGCTTCTTGAGAGTCGCAAGATCTTTAAGACCTACAATCCGCTTCACCTCTTGTCCAGCCTTAAATAGAATGATCGTGGGGATAGAAGTCACTTGATATTGTTGTGTGGTCTTTTGAGAAGCCTCAATATCCAGCTTGGCTACTTTTACTTTCCCCTGCATATCGGTTGCAAACTCTGTAATCACAGGTGTCATCATGCGGCAAGGTCCGCACCAATCGGCATAAAAATCTATGAGAGTTACCCCATCGGCAATTAAGCCGGCAAAAGATTCATCGTCTACATGTTTGAGTTGGTCTGCCATATTAAAATACTCCTTACGGTTATAGAATAAGATTAAAGGATTAGGCATAAAAATTAAAGAGGAAAGCGACAGCCTGATTTGCAGATTAGGGTCTGACCCTATCATGCAAGTAAGGCTGGCGTCTATTTTGCTTGAAATTCGACTGTTTTTATGATATAGTTTTTGCCATGAAAAACTATAAAGCCCTAGCTTTTTACCTATTTGCCCCTCTTGCAAATCCCAAAGAAGAAGTCTTGCGCCATAAGGCCTTTTGCGAAAAAAGGGACATCCTCGGACGTACCTATATCTCAGAGCAAGGGATCAATGGACAAATGAGTGGCGAGGAACACGATGCCGAAGCTTACATGAAATGGATGCATGAACATCCTGTTTTCAAAGATGTCGTTTTCAAAGTGCAAGACTGCAATGAACAGATTTTCCCCAAACTTACGATTAAATATCGAAAACAGTTGGTGGCTTTAGACGCTCAGCCTGATCTCTCTTTAAGAGGTGAGCACCTCTCTCCAAAAAGATGGAAAGAGATGCTAGATCAGGATAAAAACCATATCTTGCTTGATGTCCGGAACGAATATGAATGGAAAGTCGGCCGTTTTGAAGGGGCTGAAGTCCCTCCATGCGATACCTTCCGGGAATTTCAAGACTATGCCGATGAACTTAAAAAACGGGTCGATCCCCAGAAAACCCCCGTCATGATGTATTGCACAGGCGGTATTCGGTGCGAAATCTATTCGGCTTTTCTCAAGGAAAAAGGGTTTGAAACCGTTTATCAGTTAGAGGGAGGGGTCATCAATTATGGACAAAAGGCCGGGTGTGATCATTGGCTAGGTAAACTATTTGTCTTTGACGACCGTCTGACAATCCCCATCAGTGAGGAAGAAGCTCCCTCTATCGGAAAATGTCACCTTTGTGGAAATCCCTCTGAAGCTTATTACAACTGTGCCAATATGGACTGCAATGAACTTTTCTTGTGTTGCCCACAGTGTTTGGAGAAGTTCGCAGGTTGCTGCCAAGAAGCTTGCAAAAGCGCCCCTCGCGTTCGCCCTCATCACGAACAAAATGCTCACAAGCCCTTCCGCAAATGGTACAATTACTTTAAGGGATAAGGGACATAAACGACGAAAATTCATTTCCTTGCCCATGCCTGATTAACGTTGTTTTAAGACGTTTTTTGATTTTGGGCAAGGGCATGGGCAAGGAAATGAATTTTCGTCCCTTATGTCCCTTGTCCCTTTCTCAATTTAATCAAATCCAGGATTTTGCGTTGAGTATCATCCAAAACCACCGTTAAGCCCGGTTTAATGCCCCGTTCAGACAATTCAAAGGCTTTCATCGTATTGCAAATGCGGCCATCCAGCCGAACCCCAAGGCCTTGTATCCCTACCATGTTTCCCCAGTCGCCAAACATTTCGAGGGTCATCTCACAGGCCGTTATGATAAATAGCACTTTTTTTGTCGGATTTTGATGCACGATCTCAAAAATTTTCTCTCCGATATAATGAACCGTTGGGATGAACAGAGGGGTCGCATTGCTCTCTGGCAAAGCATTGACAGCCTTGCCGATGAAACATTGGCGGCACACAGGATTCTCTGGATCGTGGATACAGTTCTCGGTAAATCTTCCCGAAGGACATTCAAAAGGTTTGTGACAATAGGAAAACCCTAAAACAAAGATATCGTCTTTCTTTTCGAGCAATCGTTCAAACTCTTCGATACTGGAAAGGTTGTAGAGGAAAAAATCGCCCTCTCGCTTATAGGATTTTTTCTTGAAAAAGGATTTAATGAATCCCCACCCATATTTAATCGGATGGGTAAGAAAGCCCTGACGCACTTTTCCTGTATGATCCTCGAAGATCATCCATTTCATTGCCTTCCATTTCAGATTTTTCGCCGTTTCGGGCGTGATCCCCAGCATATTAGGAAGAACAGAAAGGGTTTTGATTGGCTTTTCTTGAGCAGCTTTTTGGGCGCCTTCATCCCAGGCTTTTTCGGCTGCCTCCCAATTCGGATGTGCATTCCATAGTTTTAATTTCATTGAGCACCTATAATATCACTACATTATACATCAATGCCATAAAGAGATGAAATGGAAGTTATATACAACATTGATAGAGCCCTCCCAGAGAAATACGGCGCTTTAGTGGTCCGTTTAGAAGAAGCCGAAAAAGGAGGAGGCACCTACGCCCTTGAAAAGGAAAAACGTCCTCTCCAAAAGAGCACATTAAGAGCCTTAGCGACTCCAATCGATCGAGATGTTCTAGATTTATTAATCAAAGAGGAAATGGCTTATCTAAAATCCAAGGGACCTGTCCCAAAAGAGGAATCCCTCCCCTTCAACCAAATTCGAATCGCCTATCCCCATTCCATCCAAGCGCTCAAACTAATGGCGGGAACAGGCAAACTCCATTTTCAAGGTCGATCATTAGCGGCCGATTTTTTTAGCCAAAATCCTCTCTACTGCAAGCTAGAGACGGCACCCAATGGCAAAATTGTAATCACAGGTCACCTTAAAATGGGGGAAAAGGAGATCGATATCCGCCATTGCGATTTTGTGTGTCCAGGTCCACCCCATTGGTTCATTCAGGGGATCTTCCTCAAAATGATCTCGACCGAAATCTCATGGAAGCACCTGAAACAGATGCTAGAACCTGAAGGATGGATCATTGAGCCTCATGCTAAGAAAGATGTTTTGGAAGATCTCATTGAAGAGGGAAATCCCCTTTCCCCAAAAATTCTCGAAGGTGAGAGCATAAATCAGGTTTCGTCTACCGCATTAGAACCGATGCCGGTGTTAATGTTAAAAGACCGTTTAGGCTCTTTTGCAGATTTGTGGATGGATTATGGAAATGGGATGAGGGTGCCCTTTCACCATCCCCAGGATCCCATTAAAAACGGCAAACGGCAACCTTCATTAGAAAAAAGTTGGGAAAAAGATCTGATCGAAAGTGGATTTACTTATAAGCTTCTGGCAACTTCGCGCTATTATTGTTCTGTTGATAAAATAGCGAAAAGTCTCTCCTTCCTTTTAGAGGTAGGATGGACCATCTTAGATGCCCAACAACGACGTCTAGTGGTTTTTAATGATGCTGACATCCAGATGAAATCCGATGGAGGAGTCATTAAGGCCAGCGGAAAAGTCTATTTTGATTCAGACAAAAAAGAATTAAAAGAGGTCGTGTCAGCTTATCAGAAACGGGATCGATTTATTCCATTGGATTCAGGAAAAATAGGACTTCTCCCCGATCGATGGCCTGAAGAAGGGCTGCAGATGCTATGTGAGGAAGGAGAAATTGTAACAGGCGAGTTAACGATCAAGAAACACCGCTTTGTCTCCCTTGGAGAAGCCTGGCAGCACCCCACCATTACTCTTGATCTCTCCCTAGAGAAAATGGAAACAAGGCTCAAAAGCCTTTCTCAAGACCTCCACGATCTTCCCGGAGAAAAATTTAAGGGGCAACTCCGCCCCTACCAGCAGCATGGACTCGATTGGTTGCGTTTTCTGTACGACTTCGGTTTTCATGGGATCCTTGCTGATGATATGGGGCTTGGTAAAACGGTTCAAGTTTTGGCTTTTCTATCCCAACTAGAAACGACATCCCCCACTTTGATTGTGTTGCCCGCCTCTCTCCTTTTCAATTGGAAACGGGAGATCGAACGCTTTCTTCCGGGTGTATCTGTCTGCCTGCACCATGGGGCCACTCGTTGCAAAGATGTGGCTGAATTAAAGACTTTTTCGATCATTCTAACCTCTTATGCCCTCTTGAGATTGGATATCGCTTTGTTCGATTCAATTGAATTTGAATGTGCTATTCTAGATGAAGCACAGATGATAAAAAATCCGCAAACACAAATCGCCCAAGCCGCTTTTCAACTGAAAGCACGTTTTCGCCTATCCATCACAGGCACGCCTATCGAAAATCACATCCTAGAATTATGGTCCCACTTCCGCTTCTTAATGCCCGATCTCTTGAACATTCCCGATGAAAATGACAAAAAAATCCCTCTTTTTGATGCTCAAATGGTCCAACATTTGAAGAAAAAGGTCCGTCCCTTTCTACTTAGAAGAACTAAAGAAGAAGTAGCCCCAGAACTTCCCGAAAAGATTGAGCAAGTGTTATGGGCGACCATGGCACCGGAGCAACGGCAACTGTACGACCAATTTCTTTCCGGATTCAAACGGAATATTCTCAAAAAAGTGGCTATAGATGGATTGCAAAAGCATCGGCTGGAAATCCTCGAGGCTCTCTTACGCTTACGTCAAATCTGCTGTCACCCTGTTCTAGCAGGTTCTTTGTTCGAAGAAGCCTCCTTAACTAACGCCGGAAGCGCTAAAATGGAAGCGTTGTTTGAAGATATGGAAACTATTGCCGAAGAGGGAAAAAAAGCCCTGATATACAGTCAGTTTACCTCCATGTTGAATCTGATGGCGAAAGGAGCTCGAGAAAGAGGCTGGGGCTTTGTACAACTGGATGGTTCTACACCTAATCGAGAGAAGGTTGTAAAGCAGTTTCAAGATGATCCCCAGACTTCATTCTTTCTGATTAGCTTAAAGGCTGGTGGGGTAGGTCTCAATTTAACCGCAGCTGACTACGTGTTACTCTATGAACCCTGGTGGAACGTAGCGGTTGAAAATCAAGCGATAGATCGAGCTCACCGTATCGGTAGAAAAGATACAGTGATCGCCAAACGTTATGTGGTAGCTGATACCATTGAGGAACAGATCATGAAACTCAAAGAGAATAAAGAAGCTCTGGTTCATGATCTGTTTGAAGAGGGGTCAATTTCTGGATTAAATGAAGCGGCACTGCAAGACTTGCTTGAGATGCTTTAAGCAGCTTCATCTTCTTCAACTTCTTCTAAACGTTCATGTTTAATGATGTCTTGGGCTGTGGCTTTAATGGTGGCAAGACCATTGGTAAATCCCACCATCCGCATCAGATTATCGATATAGGTGAGCTCTGACAATAATTGATCTTGTACAGACTCTAAATGGGCTTTACGTTTTTCAAGATCTGGCTTATTCATATAGCACCTCCAGCTAAGGTTTAGTAGTATATAAGCAAGGGCTGTGCCAATAAACTTGCAACTGAGGGTCAGGCCCTCAATTGCAACTTTCGCAATCTGAAACTTGCAACTGAGGAGCTGACACTCCAGTTGCAAGTTTTCTCGTCTTCAAAAAAAACCGAGCTTAGATTTTCATCTAAGCTCGGTAATTATTATTATTT
>VFSW01015540.1_pt1 | contig 10452 bp, 10 predicted proteins | sample 5358111 | NCBI WGS metagenome assembly VFSW01 (sample SAMN11554181, study PRJNA540505) | mine drainage metagenome | isolation source: sediment from site ElyBrook_90M | place: USA: Ely Copper Mine, Vershire, VT | collected 2017
CGCGCGCCAAACGCCTGCGCGCATGCCGGCCGGCGCGTTAGTGGGACTTTTAGTGTGGGCCCGCCCCCCGTTGGTGGGTTCTGTTCGACCCCCTCCCCGCAAGCGCGGGGCGAGGGAGAAGTTCACACCGCGGGCTTGGGCAATCCGTGAATCGCGCAGGCGGCGCGCAGCGTGTTGACCAGGAGACAGGCCACCGTCATCTGGCCGACGCCGCCGGGCACCGGCGTGATCGCGCCCGCGACTTGCGAGACCTCGGCAAAGGCGACATCGCCGACCAGACGGGTTTTGCCGTCGGCATCCGGCAGCCGGTTGATGCCGACATCGATCACGGTGGCGCCCGGCTTGATCCAGTCGCCGCGCACCATTTCCGGCCGGCCGACGGCGGCATAGACCAGATCGGCGCGGGCGCATAATTTCGCCAGCTCGCGCGAGCGCGAATGCGCTGATGTCACGGTGGCATTTTCGTTGAGCAGCAGTTGCAGGAGGGGACGGCCGACCAGATTGGAACGGCCGATCACGATCGCATTCATGCCCTCCAGCGAGGCATGCACGCTCTTGGTCAGGATGATGCAGCCGAGTGGCGTGCACGGCGACAACGCGGCAAATCCGCCGGCGAGGCGCCCGGCATTGTTCGGATGCAGCCCGTCGACATCCTTGGCGGGATCGACGGCGTTGATGACGGCTTCAGTGTCAATTGATTTGGGCAGCGGCAGTTGCACCAGAATGCCGTGCACGAGTGGATCGCGATTGAGCCGCGCGATCAGCGCCAGCAGATCGGCCTGCGCAACGTCGGCCGGCAACACGTGCTCGAACGAGGCCATGCCGGCTTCCTGCGACTGCTTGTGCTTGCTACGGACGTAGACCTGGCTGGCGGGATCGCTGCCGACCAATACCACCGCGAGGCCGGGCGTCAGCCCGTTCGCACGCTGCACCCGCGCGACCTCGGCGGCAACACGGGCGCGAAGCTCGGCGGCGATGCGTTTTCCATCGATGATCCGGGCCGTCATCTCAGACCTTTTCCTTTGATCAACCTTGTTTCGCCGCGGTCAGGCTTCGCAACGTCTCGCCAAGCTTTGCCGGATCGCCATCGACGGCAACTTGCTTGAGGCGCGATGTCGCGCCGGACAGAAGGCGCACTTTGGCCCTGGGGACGCCGAGCGCCTTGGCCAACAGCTCCGTTACCGCGCGATTGGCTTGCCCGCCGTCGGCGATGGCGCGGACGCGCACCTTGACCACGGCACGGCCATCGGCAAGCGTCTCAATGCCGTCGATGTCGTCGCGGCCGCCGCGCGGCGTCACCCGCAGCGCGACACTGATACCCTGGGTGGAATGACGCCAGGGATCAGATCGAGGATCAGCCATGAAGGACCAGCCATCCCTGCACGCGATCAGAATACGCTGGGGTAGATGTAGTAGGTGATCACCCGCTGGATGAACATGATAATCAGGATCAGGATGATCGGCGAGATATCGAGCCCGCCCAGATTCGGCATGAAGGAGCGGATCGGCGCCAGCAGCGGTTCGGTGATCCGGTACAGGAATTCCGCCACCGCCGACACAAACTGGTTGCGCGTGTTCACGACATTGAAGGCGATCAGCCAGGACAGGATGGCGGACGCAATCAGCAGCCAGACATAGAGATCCAGAACGATGAGAACGATGTCGAGAACGGCACGCATGGCAGGGCTTGCTCGCAGGTAGGTCGCAGGATTCGACTTCCTGCTAGATATCGGTTCCACCCCTCGCAAACAAGGGAAGTTCCTGCCAAAAGCCCCGGAAAACCGCGATTTCGCGTTCTTGACTTGACCTTGGCGCGGATTGTAAATGGCGCCGATGTTGCCGTCTCCTCATCGTGAGGCGGCTCGCGAAGGGGCCATAGCTCAGCTGGGAGAGCGCGTCGTTCGCAATGACGAGGTCGGCGGTTCGATCCCGCCTGGCTCCACCACGCTTCGCCTTCGGCTACGCGTGGCGCAGCCACGTAGACGAAGGCGAAGCGTGCCCGGCATAGCCCAAAGCGCGACGACGGGCTACGGACGCTGATGACGTTATCTCCCCTCAAACCCTGGCGGTCTGGCAGCCCGCGATCCCCTTGCCCGCGCCAGATAGTCCTGTGTTTCCGGCCGCTCGTTCAGCCATTCGGTCCAGCGCCTGAACACTTTTGTCATGCGGTCGGGCTCGACGCCGAGCTGCACCATCGCCATGCCGCCATTGACGGATTCGCGGTACTCCGCGATCAGCCCATCGCGCAGGATGAACCGGCTGATGCCGTCGATCACGACGCGGCGGCCCTCGAATTGCGGAATTTTCGAGGTAAAGCTCGACAGCGACCACGCATAGCCTTTTTCGCCGTCGCATACGGGATCGAACATCTCCCATCGATAGTCGGCGGCATCGCGATGAAACAGATCCTGCATCATATGCGCGATGTCGGCACGGCCCTGATGGGCGCCGTAGATATAGTCATAATAAACAGCATCCTCGGTAAAATGCCGGGCGAAGCGCGCGCCATCGCCGGATTCCGCTGACACCGTGAGGTCGTTCAATAGCTGCGCGAACTCTTCGCCGGTCATGCCGCCATCCCCATGCGCTAGCGCAAACCTGTCAGGCCGACGCTATCATGTTTGCAAGTTGAAAAGATCTTCGGAACATCGTGCGGGACGCGAGCTATTCCGCGGCCTCCGACATGACCGAGGCCGGCACGCGGCTCAGCCAGCCATCGAGAAACCGTTTCAGCCACGCCCGCTCGGCCACGTCATAGAGCGCGCGGTCTTCGAAATGCCGGTGGCGCGGGCGCGCGCCCGGCAATTCGAGGCGCGCATGGCCCCGCGTTGTCCAGCGATGCATCATCGCGTAGGTCACATCCGGGTGAAACTGGAAACCAAAGGAATTTCCGGATCGGAACGCCTGCACCGGGAAGTCGCCGCCTTCCGCCAGCAATTCTGTCCCTAAGGGCAGTTCAAATCCTTCGCGGTGCCAATGGTAGACACGATCGGGCCAATGCGGACAAATCCTGAGCCCGGCGCGCGTGGGACGGATCGGGTAGTACCCGATCTCCGCGCGGCCCTGCGGATGCGGCGCAACGCGAGCGCCGAGCTGCATGGCGAGCATCTGCGCACCCAGGCAGATTCCCAGGAATGGCCGCTGCTCCAGCAGCGGGACCGCGATCCAGTCGATCTCCCGGCGAATGAAACCATCGGGATCGTTGGCGCTCATCGGACCACCGAAGATCACGGCGCCGGCATGGCCCTCCAGCGTCTCCGGCAGTGCATCGCCAAAGCGTGGACGCCTGATGTCCAGCCTGTGTCCGAGCGCCCGCAGCGCGTTGCCGACTCGGCCCGGGGTCGAGGTCTCCTGATGCAGGACGATCAGCACCGGCAGAAGCGATTCGGGCGCCGCCAAAGGCCGATCAATGGGTCCGTCAACGGCGGCTGGCTGGGCTCCCGCCACGAGGCTCCGCACGGTTCCGGCATTGATGCTAATGGGCGGAAGCGTCATCGACCTTTCTTTTCGCGAACATCAAACCGCAACTATACTAAGTGAGTGTTAATTTCGGGTGAGTTCATACTCATCGAGAAGCAAACCGCGGGCCAGGATGGGCCTTTCGGATCCGCATGTCAGCGCTTTCGCAGCTGAAAGCGGGCAACGGCCGCCAGGATAAACCCGCGTGGAAACAACCGCAGCAGAAGCGGCACAAACTTGATGCCGAGGCCCGGCATCACTGCACGCTTATTGGCCATCAAACCGCGATATCCAGCCCGGGCGACGTCGGCAGCGGAGACATTGAGCACAGAGGAATCAAATCCGGGTTCGACCCCCGCCCGTGCCTGAAATTCCGACGGTACCGGCCCCGGGCAAAGCACGGTCACGCGCACGCCGCGGGGCCCCAGCTCCCCGCGCAAGGCTTCGGTGAGTGACACCACATAGGCCTTGGAGGCGTAATACACGGCCATGCCCGGTCCCGGCAGGAAGCCCGCGATGGACCCTACGTTAAGAACGCCGCCGCGGTGCCGGATCAGATGGTCGGAAAACCGCAACGACAGATCAGTCAATGCGCGGATATTGACCGCAATGATGCCTAGCTGTTCTGCGCGGTCCAGTTCGATGGCGCTGCCGAACAGGCCAAACCCGGCATTGTTGACGACAAATTCGACCTCCACACCTGCGGCAGCCAGGGCGTCAGCGATCTTGTCACCGGCGTCGGGCTGCGCGAGATCGCAGGCAATCACGATCGGGGTGCCGCGGCCGGCGGCGGCGATTTCCTCCGCCAGGGCCGCCAGGCGATCGGCGCGTCGTGCCACCAGCGCCAGGCGATGGCCTTTGGATGCGAAAACACGAGCCAGTTCTGTACCTATCCCAGCCGAGGCACCGGTAATCAGCGTCACCCGCTCAGTCACAATTCAATGCTCGTAAATTGCACGATATGCAGCCACTTCTGTCGACGAGAGCATAGGCCTTAGGCGGGATGCAAGCCGCCTGCAAGCATTTCGGCGGCTTCAGGCCGACGATGGGGCAGAATTATACAGCAGCCTTTGGGTCAAAGCTTCGTCGCAACATCGGACGGTCAAGTACATTAAAATTTTTTCATGCGCGGCGCGTTCAGAGGCTACGAGGCGCCCGCACAGCCATACCCCGCTCGCGATCCTAATGGCCTGCAACCGGCGCGGACCGCCCGGCGGCAACCCGGTGCTTGAGGTCGATCCGGTCTCGGGAAGAACCCCCGAGCAGGTCGGCGGCACGCCAGACCACGTTATCCTCGAACTCGCTGACCTGGCCGTCGGCGTAGACCAGCTCCCACATCATTTCGACGATGCGCAATCGGCCTGCCTCATCGACCGAACGCATGATGACGCTGGTGAAATGATAGAGATCAACCGCCTCGCCCTCGACCAGCGTCGCCGACGCGATCAACTCGTCCGCCGTTCCCGGATCAAGCCCGAATCGGCTTTCGATCAGGCTGTGAAGCTTGCGCTTTTCGGCCTCGGAGGGTTCGCCGTCGAGCGAAATGACGTGAACCAGGAGCGCCGTTGCAGCCAGACGATAGCCGGTATCGTCAAATGTCCTGTGTGCGTGCGCGGTGGGGGAAATCACATCGGCGATGAATTGGCGAAGTCCGTCGAGCATCATTTCCTGCTGAAATCGGGTGGTCGCTTGGCCGCCGCATCGGCGGTCGTCACCAATATATGGACCGGAAGTTCGGCCGGCGCAATTGGCGCCGATGGCGCATCCGCATTACGATTAGGCAATCTGGCGGTGTCGATTTGACATTCGCTACGGCGGGGCCCCTACCGGTCCGGATCATGCGCTAGGGTATCTCGTACACCACGATCTTGTCGGCGATGCCCCGCAGCGCAGCCTGTTTCTGGATCGGCGTAATCGCCTCCTTGTCGAGGATGGCGGCCACCGCGGGCGCATCGATCACCGGCCCGGTGATGTGGATGGCCTGCGAGGTCGCCAGCCCCTGCACCCGGGAAGCGATGTTGACGGTCTGGCCGAAATAATCCTGCCGCTCGTTGAGCATGACGGCGAGACACGGGCCCTCGTGAATGCCGATCTTGACCACCAGATCGCCGGTGCCGCGCTGCCGATTCAGTTCGTCCATCGCCGCACGCATCCGCAGGCCCGCGACGATCGCGTGTTCGGGCTTGATGAAGGTCGCCATCACGGCATCGCCGATGGTCTTCACGACAGCGCCCTTCTCGGAGGAGATGATTTCCAGCAGTGCCCGGAAATGCGCGCGGACCAGGTCGAATGCGGCGAGGTCGCCAACCCGCTCGTACAGCGCGGTCGAGCCCTTGAGGTCGGTGAACAGGAACGTCAGCGAGGTGATCTTGAGGCGCTGGTCGATATCGAGATTGTCGGCCTTGAACACGTCGCGGAAGGTCTGGTTGGACAGCATCCGCTTGGCGGTGAGGAACGGCCGGCGCTTGCCGAGCAAGTCATGGAGCGCGTCGGCCGCGACAAAGACGGTGGGCAGCGTCCGCACGCCCGACTGATTGTCGAGCGAAAGCCGGAGCGGGCCCGGACGCAATGTGGTCGACCCGGTCGGCGGATGCGCCTTGTTGTAGATCAGCGCGAGCTGCTGCCGTTCCCTGGTCGGTTCGCCCTGAACGTCGATGAAATGCGCCGAATGCGTCACCGGCTCGAAGGCGATGATGAATTGCGGCGGGAGCTGCAGCGACAATACCGCCCTTTCGCCGGCGGGCAGCTCCAGCGCATCGAGCGTCACCTCCTCGGTCAGCGAGGCGAAGGAAGTTTCGTCGAGATCGATGCCCGAACTCCAGAACACCTGCTTGTAATATTCCCATAGCGGCAGTGTGTTGGGATCATGCGCCGCGATGCGCCTGACCTTGGGACTGACTGTAAAGGCGACCTCGACCTGTTCGTCGACCGAAGGCTCGTAGCCGCAGGCGCATAATCCGCAATGGTAGTCGTCGCGGCGCAGCGATTTCAGCGTGTCGTGCGCATCGAGCACCCCGCTGCAGCCGGGACACAGCACGTTCCAGGTGAGATCGAATAGGCCGAGCCGCGCGGCATGAAGGAAGCCCGAAATCACATGCTCTTCGTCGAGACCGGCGCGTTTGGAGAAATCCAGGACGTTGATGCGATTGAGCTCGTGGTCTTCGCCATTGTCGATCAGCTGTGCGATCGCGGCCGCGACGGCCGGATCGGCGGTCCGCTTCAGAACAGAAAACTGGGCCTGAATGTCGCTCATGAGTTCAGCCCTAAATGGGATTGCGGATGCGCCCGAGTCATCCCCCATCAACGCTTCGTGATGGAAAACATCGGCGAGCGGTCGGGCTGCGTCGTCACGATGCCGACCGGCATCACCGGCTCCTCGTCCCGAAGGGCGATGCGGAACGCGCCGACGATCCTGGCGAGCGCCAATGTGGCCTCCACCAGCGCAAAATGCGCGCCGATGCAAATCCGCGGGCCGACACCGAACGGCAGATAGGCAAAGCGGTCGGGCGGCGACGCCGGCGGCATGAACCGCGTGGGTATGAATGCGTTCGGCGCGCGCCAGAGTTTTTCATGCCGGTGCAACAGCCACGGCGCCATCAGGACCACATCGTTCTTCCGGATCGGCTGGCCCGCGACCACATCCGCCGCGGCGGCCGCGCGCGCGATCAGAAACGCCGACGGATAGAGCCGCAAGGTCTCATCGACCACCGCGCGGGTAAACTTGAGCCGATCGAGATCGAGCGCGCCCTCCGCGGTCGCGTCCCCGGCCTCCGCGGCCAGCCGTTCCTGGGTCGCGGGATCAAGCGCGAGCAGGTACAGCGACCAGAACAGCGCCGTGGCGGTGGTCTCATGGCCGGCGAGAATCATGGTCGCGACCTGATCGCCGAGTTGTTCGTCGGTAAAGGCCTCGCCGGTCTCGGGATCGCGTGCGGCGTCCATCAGGTCGAACAGGTCGCGCGCCGGCGCACCTTCTTTCTTGCCGGCGGCGCGGCGCTCCGCCATCAGCTGGCCTACGAAACGGGTCCATCGTTTGCGGAAACGCGCGCGCGAAAAATCCTGCGGGCTTGGCCAGCCGAGCGGCAGAACCATGTCGAGCAAGTGCGGCCGCGCCAGCCGCCCGCTATATTCCATCATGAAGTCGCGCAACGTGGCGCCGTGACGGTCCATCCCGAACGAGAACATGGTGCGCCCGGCGATCTCGAGCGTCATCCGCTGCATCGTCTCGCGCAGATCGACCGGCGCGGCGCTTGCCGCTTGCAGCTTGGCGATCGTTTCATCCGTCACCGCGATCATGTGCGGTATGAGCGGGAGGACCGCGCGCGGCGTAAACGCCGGCGCCAGCGTTCGCCGCTGGTGCTTCCAGGCGCGGCCCTCGGCGATCAAGAGGCCTTCGCCTAGCATCGGACGCAGCACCCGGATGCCGGCGGGCGTCCGCGTGTAGTTCTCGTAATTGTCGACCAGCACATGCCGGATCGCATCCGGCGTGTTGAGGATAAAGCTGGAGCGCCAGAAGAAGCGACCCTGGATAATGTCCTCTTCGTAGGCGCGCTGGCCCCAGGTTCCGATCGCGTTCTCGCGCATCGCCGCCAGCCGCGCCAGTGCGGTCATGGTTTCGGGCGCGCGTGGCGGATAAGGGGGGACCAGCGGCTGACGCGCGGCCGGGATGTCCCAGGCTTCGGCAATGCTCACGAACGTCCTCGCAAAATCCAGCACGGGGTCGGAATGATCTAATCATACCAGTTCTTCAATCCAGGCGCCATGAAGGCGGTGGAACCCGCCGACGGCTTGAACCGGGCCGGATTGACGCAATTGTGACGCAGGGGCGACTTTCGGCATATTGCGACGACAAGGCCTCTTCCCCGCAGCCAACCTCTGGACAGCCAAGGACTTTCGCAGGCATCACTGCACGTCGCCAGGGAATCAGGCCGGCCGTCGCCGGCACCAACGGAACAGCCATGACCGTACAGTCAAGACGCTCGATGTTCGCCACCGAGGGCATCGCAGCACCGCTGCGTTATCCAACGTTCCGGCGGATCTGGCTGGCGAGCCTGTTGTCCAATCTCGGTCTGTTGATCCAGGCGGTCGGCGCGGCCTGGGCCATGACCCAGATGACGTCATCCGCCGACAAGGTCGCGCTGGTGCAGACCGCGCTGATGCTGCCCGTGATGCTGATCTCGATGCCGGCCGGCGCCATCGCCGACATGTATGACCGCCGCATCGTGGCGCTGGTTTCGCTGTCGATCGCACTTGCAGGCGCAACCGCCCTCACCGTGCTGGCCCGGCTCGGCCTGGTTACGCCGGAGATCCTGCTGGCGCTTTGTTTTGTCGTCGGCAGCGGCATGGCGCTGTTTGGCCCCGCCTGGCAATCCTCGGTCACCGAGCAGGTGCCGGCGGAGACGCTGCCCGCCGCGGTCGCGCTGAACGGCATCAGCTACAATATCGCGCGAAGCTTCGGCCCCGCGATCGGCGGCATCGTCGTCGCCGCCGCCGGCGCGGTCGCAGCCTTCGCCGCCAACGCGGTGCTCTATCTTCCGCTGCTGATCGTGCTGTTTCTCTGGCGCCGCACCAGCGAGCCGTCGCGGCTGCCGCGCGAACGTCTCAACCGCGCCATCGTCTCGGGCGTGCGTTACATCGCCAATTCGCCCTCCATCAAGATCGTGCTGACGCGCACGTTCGTGACCGGCCTGATCGGCGGCTCGGTATCGGCGCTGATGCCGCTGGTCGCGCGCGATCTCCTGCACGGCGGCGCGCAAACCTACGGCATCATGCTCGGGGCCTTCGGCATGGGCGCGGTGCTCGGCGCGCTCAACATCACCGAAGTGCGCAAACGCATGAGCGGCGAGGCCGCGATCCGCGCCTGCGCCTTGTCGATGGGCGGCGCCATCGCGGCAGTGGCGCTGAGCCGGGAGCCGGTGCTCACCGCGGCGGCGCTGGTGATCGCGGGCGCGGTGTGGATGCTTGCGGTTGCCTTGTTCAACATCGGCGTACAGCTCTCGGCGCCGCGCTGGGTGGCGGGCCGCTCGCTGGCGGCCTTTCAGGCGTCGATTGCCGGCGGCATCGCCATCGGAAGCTGGGGCTGGGGACGCCTGACCGACGCTGCCGGCGTGGAGGCCGCGCTACTCGTCTCCGCCGCCCTGATGCTGGCCTCGCCGCTGCTCGGCCTGTGGCTGCATATGCCGCGGATCGGCGCGCGCAACGAGGATGCGGAAGTGCTGGCCGATCCCGAAGTACAGCTGTCGCTGACCGGGCGCAGCGGACCGCTGGTCGTCGAGATCGAATATCGCGTCGCGCAGGACAACGCCCGCGCCTTCCACAATGTGATGCAGGAGGTGCAGCTCAGCCGCCAGCGCAACGGCGCGTATGGCTGGTCGATCGCGCGCGACATCGCCGACCCCGAACTGTGGACCGAACGCTATCACTGCCCGACCTGGCTCGATTATCTGCGCCAGCGCAACCGCTCGACGCAATCCGAACGCGCGCTGCATCAGCGCGCCATGGATTTTCATCTCGGGCCCGATCCGGTGCGTGTCCGCCGCATGCTGGAGCGGCCGTTCGGATCGGTGCGCTGGAAGGAAGACACCCCCGACCGCGCGACAAGCGAGGTATTGCCGGTCACCTCGTCCGCCGCGGGCGGCAGCACCTGATTTTATCAATCTTTCCGGGTCGGGGGTGAAGCGAGACGCGCGAACCCTCGGCGACAAGCGCTGCGCGCTTGCGCGGGGAATGACCGACACGGGCTACTGGCCGTTGTCGGTCAACACTTTGTCGCAGGCCCTGCTGAGCCGGGCGCGGTGTTGCTTGAGGCAGCCCAGAACAGCCGTGTCGCCATCATTCATCACGGCCCGGCAGAAGCGCGAAACGTCGCGCGCGCAGGCATCATGGCCCTGCTGCGCCGATGCCTCCGAGGCCATCAGAACCAACGGAAAAACCAAGAGAATTCTAAACATCCGATTGCGCCCTGCTTCACCCGGCAGCGCGATCAGATTCTGCCGC
>VFSW01015541.1_pt1 | contig 10452 bp, 6 predicted proteins | sample 5358111 | NCBI WGS metagenome assembly VFSW01 (sample SAMN11554181, study PRJNA540505) | mine drainage metagenome | isolation source: sediment from site ElyBrook_90M | place: USA: Ely Copper Mine, Vershire, VT | collected 2017
ACGAGCTGTTTGTCATCCAGAACCAAGGTCGTCACTATTTACGGATAAGCTCTAATTCCCTACAACCTGCCCGGCAACTCAAGCGTGCAGCTCTCGCAGCTCGGCAATCTGGCGTACAAACCCTGCACGCAGCAATGCGGCAGCGGATCGCAGTCCGGCTTTGATCCCTCGGATTACAGCCAGCCGCTCACCTATGCCTACAACCTGACCATCGATCAGAAAATCAAGTGGAATTCACAACTTGAAATTGCCTACGTGGGCAGCAGCACCAGCCAGCTTTCCGACGACAGCGAAGGCATCGAAGGCAGCAACTACTCGGCACTGGCCGATCAGAACAAGACCCCCGTCGGGGCCTTCTTCAGTCCAGATCCGGTGACCGGCGTGCTTTCCACCAACCCTGAGAATCTGGGAAAGAACCCGAACGGAACCACCTACACTGCGACCGGGAACAAGAGTGCCGACTACCACCCCTACGGCTTCGCATACGGCACATCCAGCGCGTACATGATCCAAGGGACCGGGTACACCAACTACAACGGCCTCCAGGCTTCCTGGATCAAGTCGTCCGGACACCTGACGTTCGATCTGAACGGTACCTGGTCAAAGGCGCTGGGAACCAGCTTGCAGGAGAATCCATTCAGTGTCAGCGGGAACTACGGCCCGACATCGATTGACCGTCCGCTGGTCTTCAACGCTTCCTACACCTACCAGAGTGGAATGCTCCATACTGGAAATAACTGGGTGAATCAACTCGGAGGAGGCTGGACCATTTCCGGCATCTCCACCTGGCAGGCGGGCGGTTACATTCCTTCCTTCCTGGGCAACGGCGTGCCAAACTTCAACATGGGACTGACGTATACCGGCTTGCCGGCTACGCTGGCTGACCCCACACTTGCCAAAGATGAGGGCATCAACAGCAACATCGGAGCTGCAACCTACTTCGGCACCGACGCCAGCATTCCGATTCTTCCGGTGCTGAGCTGCAACCCCACCAGCGGCCTCGGCCACTACCAGGTTCTCAACGGAAGCTGCTTCTCGGCGCCTGCGGTTGGAACGCAGGGCGGCCAGAAGTTTCCGTATATGAAAGCCGGCGCTTACTTCGACAACGACCTGGCAATCTACAGGACGTTCCACGTCTACCAAAGGCAGGAAGTTCAGTTCCGGGCTAGCGCCTTTGACTGGTTGAACCATCCCTTGCCTGAATTCAGTTCGGCAACCGGGTCTGGTCTGACGTTGAAATACAACGTGGACTATGCCACCAAAAACATCACGCCGAACTTCCCCACCAGTGGCGCGGGCGCTTTCGGTGTGATGGACACCAAGTCGCAGGCGCCCTATCAACGCATCATCGAGCTGAACGTGAAGTACATCTTCTAACAGTTGAACAGAAGAGGCGAAAGGCGGACTTCGGTCCGCCTTTCGCATTTTTCCGCAAGATTTGAGCCTTCCCCGCAATCTTCCGTGCTTCCGCGCGCCGCCACCAGAAGCCTGCATCGCGGTTGCCAACGATGAATTGCTAAAGCTAAAGTAGAAAGAAGAAAATGACTGCGAGCCTGCCTGCCATGCGCATCTACTGGAAGCCGTTTCCCTCCGCCGTTCTGTTTGCGTTTTGCGCCGCCGCACTCCCGCAGTCGGGGGTCCATGGAGCGGCGCAAGGCAACTCGATACCGCGGGACCATTACACAGCCGCTTTGCATTTCCAGAAAGAAGGCGATCTCGATAAAGCTGCCGCCCAGTATCGCGCATTCCTTGCCGATGTCTTGGGCGAACTTGCCGTGGGTCAGGCGCGCATTGGAAATTATTCCAGCGCAGCTTCCTACTTTGACGACGCCCTCGAGCTGGAGCCGAATTCGCCGGATCTGCGCCTGGCTTACGCCACCGCGGCACTGGAGCTGGGAGATCCGGCACACGCGCAAACGCTCACCAGGGCCTATCTTCGAGATTACCCCGGCGATTCCAAAGGGCAGGCGCAGGCGCATCGGATACTCGGGCGCGCACTTCTCAAAATGAACAGGGATGAGGATGCAAGGAAGGAATTCGAGGCGGCCGTGGCGCTTGATCCCACCTTTGCAAATGGATACGACCTGGCCGTAGCCTGCCTGGATCTGGACGATGGAAAATGCGCTGAACAGGTCTTTGGCGAACTGGAGGCCTCGTTCGGTGACCGTCCGGCGATTCATATGCAGTTTGGCCGCGCCTACGGGAACTCAGATTTCCAGCAGCAGGCAGTCACTGAATTTCGCAAGGTGATTGCCGAGGATCCGCACTATCCACAGGCGCACTATTCTTTGGCCGCGGCTATGCTGGCTGTTCAGGACGACACCGCGGGAACCCTTGCGGCCGAGACAGAACTAAAGAAAGAGCTGGCGGTCTCGCCGAACGATTCATTCACTTATGCTGCACTGGGCAAGCTTGCGATCAGTCAACATCGATATGCGGAGGCTGAGAAATATCTGCGCCGGGCCACGGCACTCGACCCAACCTGCCCCGACGCTTTCCTGTACCTGGGGCAAATGTACTTCGATACCAACCGCCCTGTCGCGGCCGAAGCCGCCCTTCGTCAGAGCATCAGGCTGACTACGGATTTATCACGAAATCGCTTTCAGATTCAGAGATCCCACTTTCTTCTGGGCAGGCTCCTCATGCAGCAGCACAAAGAGAAGGAAGCGCATGCGGAGATGCAGATTGCGCATGCATTGCTGAACAAAACGCTTTCGCGGGACAAAAGCAAGCTTGCCGGTCTGCTCGACTCACCGGCGCCGGCTGGAACCGCGAATGCTTCCGAAGAGCCTGCGCCACTGAGCGCAGACGCTGGCGAAACCGCAAGCCCTGAAGCGGTTCGCAGACTCACAGCCTTCAAGAATGAAGTGGCAAAGGCGGTGGCGGACAGTTACAACAACCTGGGCGTCATCGCGGCAACCAGCAACGATTATGCGCACGCGCTCGCCGGCTTTCAGCATGCCGAAGAGTGGAATCCGTCGCTTCAGGGATTGGACTATAACTTGGGGCGGGCGGCGGTTTCGGCGTCCAGGTTCAGCGATGCGATCCTGCCTCTTTCGCATTATCTTCTTTCGCACCGGGACGATTCGAGCATCCGCGTGGCACTGGGCATCAGCCAGTTCATGACCCATGATTACAGCGGATGCATTCGCACTCTTCAGCCCGTGGAAGGCGATTCGGCTTCCATTCCGCAGGTGAAGTTTGTTTATGCCGACGCGCAGGTAAAGACCGGACAAGTCTCCTCCGGGATAGTGCGCCTGCAGGCGCTGGAAGCGCAGCATCCGGAGATTGCCGACGTGCACCGGGCTCTTGGAGAAGCCCTCGAACTGCAGGGCGACAAACAGAAAGCGATTGGGGAACTTCAGGCCGCGATCAATCTCAATGCAAACGATGCAGAAGCCTATTCTGATCTTGGCATAATTGAACTCGAAAGAGGAAACGCAAGCGCTGCAATTTTGGAACTGGAAGCGGCTGTGCGCCTCCAGCCAAACGATCCGGAGTTTCACCTGGGCCTTGCCCATGCATATAAGGCTGCTTTGCGAAGTGCGGATGCCGAGAAAGAAACCGGAATTTACAATGACCTGCACGCGGCTCAAGTGCAGCGGGCGCCAACAACGAAATAATCAAATTGTGTGAAGTTAGCTTCCAGTTAGCATTCATTTCACTCTTTGAACTGTGTGCGCTCGCAATTTCGGCCGGATAATCGCAAACGGGACAATTCCATGGCCTTCCTGGACCGCATAGAATTGATCCGCGGCGAGGCTGCCGATCTTATCGATGGCTCCGGACGGCCAGTGAATTTCGACACTGTCGATCTTTGTAGCCAAGCCGAGCCCGAAATGCGCACGCAGATCGCTCTGGGACAGATAGCTCCCTCCGCTATGAATCTCATCAGTCTGCGTCATGCCGCCGGCGATAATCTTGATGCGTGCGTTCAGCGCAAGGCGATTGCTCTTGGTTCCAGCCAGTTCAAAGCTTACCCAGTGGCGGCCAGGGATTCCGTGGTTGCGCAGAATCATGGGGTGCCCGTCGATGTTTTCGATTACAACATCCATGTTGCCGTCGTTGAACAAGTCTCCAACGGCCAACCCGCGCGCGACAGTCTTTTCCTGGATAGCCGGGCCTGCTTGCGTGCTCGCGTCGCAAAAGCTCCCGTCTTGTTGATTCAAGCTGAGAATTTTGGGCTGACGATAGCCAGGATCGCCCGGCATACTGTCCGTCTGGGGATAGACATGGCCGGTCGCGGTTATAAGATCCAGCCAGCCATCGTTATCCAGATCGGCAAACTCTGTGCCCCATTTAACCCACGGCAAGGCAGCCAGCGCCAACCCCGAAGGGAAGGACTGCTCAGAGAAATTCCAGTCGCCGTCATTGCGATACAGATCATCGTTCTCATTTTCGAAATCAGTGACATAAAGTGAAGGCCGCCCGGTGTGATTGTAATCGCCGACAGCTATGCCCATGGATGCCTGCTCTGCACCGTTGTCGCTGAGCGCGGTTCCTGACTCGAAGCCAATCTCGTCGAACTTGCCGTTGCCCAGATTTTTGTAAAGGAAGTTAGGCGTCGAGTCATTGGCGAGATAGATATCCGGACGGCCTGTATTGTTGAAGTCAGCCCAGATCACGCCGAGGCCATAGTACTCGTCCGGATCGCTCACGCCAGACTGCTTGGAAACATCGGTGAAGGTTCCATTTCCGTTGTTATGGAAGAGTGAGTCGCCGGCTCCCTTAAGCCCGCGCGGGCCGCACTGCACGTCGACGCCGCGGTACATGCAATAGGGCGTGCTGCCGAATTGCGGCAAATCATTCAGATGGAAATCAACATAATTTGCCACCATCAGATCGACGTAGCCGTCTCCGTCATAGTCGCCAAACGAGGCGCCGGCGGACCAGCGGCCGTCGGCAACACCCGCTTTGGCGGTAACATCGGTGAACGTTCCGTCGCCGTTGTTGTGATAGAGAATGTTTCCGCCAAGGCAGGTAATGTAAAGGTCGGGCCAGCCATCGTTGTCGTAGTCGCCGACCGCACCGCCCATCTCCAGGCAAGGTTTAGTCAAACCAGCCTGCTTGGTCACATCGGTGAAGGTGCCGTCATGATTGTTATGGTAGAGAGCGCCCAGCGCCGTCTTTCCCTCCAGCGCCATATTGATCGTCGGCGCATTGGTGAAATAGATGTCGGGCCAGCCGTCTCGATCATAATCAAAAATGATTACCCCGCCGCTCATGGACTCAAAGATGTATCGCTTGTCGGGAGACGATGCATGCGAAAATGTTACACCCGCTTTTGCGGTAATGTCCTCCAATTGAGGAACCGGGCGATTCACGCACTTGGGCGACTTGGCATTGGGCGGCGCCGGTGGCGGCGTGGCGTGACCCATTCCCTGACCGTGAATGCGGCCGGCCAAAAGGAACCACGCCACAAACAGCGATAAGACAGTTCTCAATGGAAATCGTATCATCAAAAGTCACTTATACCGGACATCAGATCAATTCATGACTGCGGATCATGATGTGCTAGCGGCAAATTGCATCCAGGTTGATGTTTGGAACCGGGGCTGGTGGGAGCGGCAGCCTCCGCATCTGCATTGCTTCTTCCAATGAATCAGGTGCGGGCGATAGGGAAAGATCCAAATCGTTTTTGTAGAACGGGTTCTTTTCCGCATCTTGCAGCGTGACAAAGGTAAATCCTCTTTCACGATAGAGATTCAACAGGCGCGGCAGCATTCGGGCGTCAAAGGCTCCCACATGTATCAGGAGAACGTAGGGTATGTCATGTCCATACAGCGCCTTTGCCGTAGCGCGGCTGTAATCAATCGCGGAGTCGGCGGCATCCAGATAACTTGTCTCCATTTGCGCAATGGCGGCGGAGTCGTTTTTGGCAACGCAGCGTGCGTACGGTTCGTTGTACAGGTAATCTCCAAAGCTCATGGTCACTGGGGCGATCTTGTAGCCGTGGCTTGCCAGAAATTTGCGCTCAGCCACACGGTTCTTCGCATCTGCTCCCTCGGCAAGGTACGGAAACCTGATCCATCTCCAATCTCCATTGCCCATGTACTTCTTGAGCAAGGGTTCGTTTTTCAGCAAATCCGACTGCCAATCCGCGAGCGGAATCTGATTCAGGTTTTGATGCGACCAGGTATGATTGCCCAGCGGCAATCCGGCATTCCGCCACATCTGCAGCATCGGCGTGGAGAGCGGCTCGCGTTCTGTTTGAATGCCGTTGATAAATCCGTAGGCCGGCGGCAGGCGCGCCTCGGCCATGGCGGTGATGATCTTCCGGGCAATGTCCACACGCGTCTCCCCGGCCGGTAACGGGCCGTGGGCCGGAAGGTCATCCCACGTGAAGGCAATCTGCTGCGCCTGTGCCGGCGCGGGTGTTGTGGCGAGTAGAACGGCGCACAGAACCAGATGTATGCGAAGATTCAAGATCGTCTTCAAATTTATCCCCTGAAGTTGATTTACGTGCTTGAGCCGACGGTGTGGTCAGTTATGAATCGCTGAATGATCTCTTCGCGCCGCCTACATTATTTCCGCTTCAATTGCATCGAGAAAGACACACACGGAAAAACTGTCCGTCACGCACCGTCATTTCTGCATCTCGCTCACCATTCCGGCCGGTCAAAAAGCAAAACAGATGAAGCCAAATACAAACTCAAGGCACAAACAAGGACAGCGGAACGGCACGGCCCAACGCTCCGTACCCGGCGGGCGAAGGGTGCAGATGGTCGCCGCAGTCGTATGCAGGCAGCAATCGATCAGGCTGCGATGGGGCGCGCAGGACGCGGTCGAAATCGATGACCGCGTCGAAGTGCCCGGGGGCGCGAATCCATTGGTTCACCGTCTGCCGGTCGGCTTCACTGAGCGGGTCGGGGTGGTAGTAGTTTGAGCCAACGTACGGAGTTATCGTCGCTCCAAACACACGCAGCCCGTGAGCATGCGCGCGCGCGATGATCTGCTGATAGGCCGCAAGGATCCGCTGCACCAGGACAGCATGTTCCGCCGGAGATACTGCGCCGTTCAGAGCCAGTCCTCCCAGATCGTTCACGCCCTCGAACACGATCACCCAGCGCACGCCCGCCGGGGCCAGCACGTCACGATCAAAGCGCGCCAGGGCATTCGGCCCCAGCCCATCGGTCAACAGGTGATTCCCGCCGATGCCCTGATTGGATACACCAAAGTTGTGTGTGGCTGGCGAGGCCTGCAAGCGTTCCGCCAGCACATCCGTCCAGCGGTCGTTGCCGTTGGTGGTGGAGGCGTGCCCGTCGGTGATGGAGTCCCCGAGGGCCACGACGGTTGCCGCATCCGCCGCGGCCTGCACGTCGATCTCTGAAACCTGGTACCAGTGATCGACCTTCTTCGCTTCCGTCAGATTCGCCGCGCTCACAGCGTTCCCGTGCAGGTAATAGGTTGTCGCTCTCGAACCGGGATGGCCCGTCTCGGCGGCCGGCGGCGTCTCCAGATAAAAGGTCACAGCCAGATCCGACAGCGGAGGCATGGCAAGCGTCACCGGGTCTGAAACAAACTCCGCTCCAGGAGGAATGGTCACATCGGTGCTGCCGGCGAAGGTCAGAGGGCGGTCGGAGTTCACATCGATTGCCGAGGACGCAGGCGTTAGCGCCCGGGCGATGTGCACGGACGTGAAATGCAGCGCCTCGGCGCCAAACGCATTCGACAGATGCACACGCAGCGCCTTGCCGCCCACGGAGAGATGGAAGATCTGGCGCACGGTGGCGTCCCGCAGATCGTCGGCGGAAAGTGCATTCTGCGGCTCGGGGATCTGTTGCGATGCGCCCCAACTGGCCACCCACACCGGTTGCGGGGCAGCGGGCTGCGGCGCGGCCTGCGGCCAGAGGAAGTTTGCGACGACAACAAAACCGGCAATTATGAGGAAGTTCTGTGTACGTTTCATAGCAGAGCGATTACCATTGTGAACTGAAGAGATTCTCATTTTCTGAGCGAAGAAAGAATATCACTTCGGAGCATTGCCATGCCTATATTGTTCAGATCGCGCATTTTATTTGTTTGCCTGCTCGCAGTTTGCGCTCTGGCCACTGCGCAGAGTCCCGCGACGCCTTCTCCGGTTGCATTCACGGCCGATCAGGATCACCAGAACATGATGGACCAGTTGGGCATCAAGGCTCTGCGCCCAGGGCCCAGCGGAAATGACAATGCGCCTAATCACGCCAACTACGATGAGGCGCTGGCCAATCCATTTCCCAACCTTCCCGACCCGCTCACAATGAACGACGGCCAGCCGGTGACGACGGCGAAGATGTGGTGGGAGCGGCGCAGGCCCGAGCTGGTGGAGATGTTTTCCAAGTACGTCTATGGGCGCGTCCCCGGCAATGTGCCCAAAGTCAACTGGACCGTCACCGCGGTGGATCGCGAGATGATCGGCTTCACGCCGGTCATTGCCAAGGACATCATTGGCCAGGTGGATAATTCGTCTTATCCGGCCATCAGCGTGCGCATTCACATGACGCTGGTGACGCCCGCCAATGCCAAGGGTCCGGCGCCGGTGCTGATGATGTTCGGCCGCGCCGGATTCCCCGCGCCGAACGAGCCCACCGCCGATGAGTTTGACCGCATCAATGCCGCATGGAAGGCAGTGCTGGCGCAGCAGGACCCTGCGCTCAAAGATGTCTTCGCCGAACACCCGGCCTGGCAGCCTGCGCAGGCGACTCCATTCCGGTTTCCGCAATTGAATCAGGATGGCGATCTGCCGAACACCTGGCAATTGGTGGCCGCGGGCTGGGGCTTTGTGCTGCTCGATCCGGCCAGCGTACAGGCCGACGACGGCGCCGGCATCACCCGCGGCATCATCGGCCTGGTCAACAAGGGCCAGCCGCGCAAGCCGGAGGACTGGGGCGCGCTGCGCGCCTGGGCATGGGGAGCGGGGCGCGGACTGGATTACCTGGAAACCGACCCGGCCGTCGACGCAAAGCACGTCGGCATCGAAGGCGTCTCGCGCTACGGCAAGGCCGCGCTGGTCACGATGGCCTTCGACCAGCGCTTTGCAATGGCCCTGGTCGGCTCCTCCGGCAAAGGCGGGGCTACGCTCTTGCGCCGCAACTTCGGCGAGGCGGTGGAGAGCCTCACCGGCGGCGAGTACTACTGGATGGCGGGCAACTTCATGAAGTATGGCGCCTCGAAGGCGGTCTTCGGCAGCATGAATGCCGGCGATATTCCGGTCGATTCCAATGAGCTCATTGCTCTGTGCGCGCCGCGCCTGACCTTCATCAGCTACGGCATTCCGAAGCAGGGCGATGCGAAATGGCTCGATCACCAGGGCAGCTTCATGGCCACCGTGGATGCCAGCCGCGTTTACACCTTGCTGGGCGCCAAGGGACTCGATGTCAGTGGCGATTACCGGACGGCGAAGATGCCGCCGGTGAACGACGGGCTTCTCGACGGACAGCTTGCCTGGCGGCAACACGACGGCGGACACACCGATGCGCCGAATATGAAGTGGTTCCTGCAGTGGGCCGATCAGTTCATCGGCCACGCTCCCGAAGCGCAGTGAGGGCACGAGCACACACATTCACGCACCGCGATTGCGCTGCAAACGCCAGCGGTTTCCGCACCGCGCAATCAATTCAGATCAGTGAGTTCCGTTGCGTCCTGCGGAGATTTAACCGTTGCGGCGCGTTCTGAACCCGCCAATCAGTTGCTCGGCGTGAATTGCTCGGCGCAACGGCGGAGGTCGCGGCATAACTCGTCAATGCGTCCGCGGTCCGAATCCCACGCGAACATGAAACGCGCTGCGCCGCCGATAAATGTGTAGAACTTCCAGCCGCGATCACGCAAGGCTTCGAGAACCGGGGCTGGAGTGTGGACAAAGACCGCATTGGCCTGAACGCGGGAGGCAACGCGCAGGTGGGGAATGGAGTGGATCTGTTCGGCGAAGTAGCGGGCGCAGGCGTTGGCGTGGCTGGCATTGCGCAGCCATGCGCCGCTTTCGATCAGCCCCACCCAGGGAGCGGCCAGGAAGCGCATCTTGGAGGCGAGCTGGCCTGCCTGCTTGCAGCGGTAATCGAAGTCCTGGGCGAGCGTCCGGTCGAAGAACAGAATGGCCTCGCCCACGGCCATGCCGTTTTTGGTGCCGCCGAAGCAGAGCACGTCCACGCCATTCTTCCAGCTCAGCTCGGCCGGGGAGCAGGCGAGGCTGGCGCAGGCATTGGCGAAGCGCGCTCCATCCATGTGCAGCTTGAGGCTGTGATCGGCGCAGGCAGCGGCCAGGCAGCGCAGCTCCTCGGGCGTATAGACGAGGCCGGTTTCGGTGGATTGGGTAACCGTGGCGATGCGCGGCTTGGGGTAATGGATGTCTTGCCGTTTGGTGGCCAGCTCACGAACGCCGGCCGGTGAGAGTTTTCCGTCTTCGCTGCGGGCGGCCAGGAGTTTGGAGCCGTTGGAGAAGAACTCCGGCGCTCCGCATTCGTCCGTTTCCACGTG
>VFSW01015542.1_pt1 | contig 10452 bp, 13 predicted proteins | sample 5358111 | NCBI WGS metagenome assembly VFSW01 (sample SAMN11554181, study PRJNA540505) | mine drainage metagenome | isolation source: sediment from site ElyBrook_90M | place: USA: Ely Copper Mine, Vershire, VT | collected 2017
TTCTTCGAGAGTTGCCTCCTGTTGAGGTCTTACATTCTCTCCCTGAGCGTGACTTCCCCTCTGTCCGAGGGTAGCTCTGTTGAGTATGGTTATTGCTGAATTTACATCCCTGTCTTTCTTCATGCCACATCTGTTGCAGATGTATGTTCTTTCCGAAAGCGGCATTTCCTGAATGTTGCCACAATTACTGCATGTCTTTGTGGTGTTTCTTGGGTCTACCTTCCTTACCTCAATACCGGCACTTTCAGCCTTGTTGCGGAACAGACTCTCGTTTCAGAACCTCTTTTCGTATTTTCATCTTCGCCAATCAACATACATAAAAGCATTATGGTTGCTTAGACGTGTGCCAGTAGGTATTGCTTACATTTTATTGCATTCCCTTCAGAGGAACAGGTGCGCTGCCGCTGCAGTGACAAGACTTATCATGGACTGGGGATATATGCCGAACAGTACGGTTATAAACAGGCACAGAACCACCGCCAGGGCTGCATAGGGAGGCATGCCAACCTTCTTCTTGTGCCCATCGCCCGAGTACATTGCTATCATTGGCTTGGCGTAATAATAGATTGAGATGACGCTATTCAGTATTCCAAGAACTGCGAGCACCGCAAGCCCTGAGCTTACGGCACTGAGGAATATGAGAAGTTTTCCTACAAAACCAGTAGTGAACGGCACGCCTATGAGCGCAAGCATGAACACTGTTAGGGCAAAGGCTGCAAAGCGGTTTTCACGGGAGAGGCCGGCAAGGTCGTCCACTGTGCTTTTATTGCGCATCTCTAGCCATGCGACTATTGCGAATATGCCTATGAATATGAAGCTGTGCGCAAATATCTGGAATAACGTTGCCGATATGCCACTTGAGGTGTAGGTGGCTATGCCTATGAGCATATATCCTGCCTGCGAGATTGAAGAGTAGGCAAACAGACGCTTTAGGTTCTTCTGCATGAGCGCGGCTATGTTTCCGTAGAACATCGTAAATATAGCAAGCAGTGCAACTACGAGGAATGCAGATTTGTAAGCTATGAAGACAAGTATCAGGATCTGTATTAGTGCTATGAATCCTGCCGTTTTGTTTATGCCGCCCATTGTGCCTGTCAGGTAAGCCGGAGCTCCCTCATAAACGTCTGGAATGAGCACATTAAACGGAAATGCCGCAGTTTCAAAGCCCATGGCCACTATGAAAAGCACGGCAGTGAACAGCATGAGGTTAGTGTATCCGCTGGCTCCGAGATCCAGGTTTCCTGTCGCACCGAACGTCAAAGCCATCGCAAACGAAAACAGTGCTATAGACACGGAAGCCATTATGAAGAGCTTGGCTGCTGCTTCAAGGCTGCGCTTTGAAAGGAGCAATGAGAACACCATAGGCATGCCCACCAGTTCAAGGCCCAAAAAGATGGTAACAAGAGAGGAGGATCCGGCAACCACGTACATGCCGACAAGCGAGATGGAGCCAAGCATGGCAAGCTCTCCATAGTCCTGTGCGAAAGTGTAGTAAAGCATGTTTGCCAGAAGCATTGCAGCGGTAAACAATATCATGAAGAAAACTGAGAACTGCGACGTCGAGAGAAAGCCGAAGTATGTGCCGTAGTATCCTCCGGCGTATATGTACCAGAGGACAAACACCATGAACAACAGAACCAGATTGTTAAGCGCAAACTGCACCTTCTTCTTATATAATGAAAGCAGAGCGAGGTTTCCAATAACGAGGGCCGCAAGAGTTGCTAAAAACATGTATTTTGCAAGCATTTGACTACCTCATGAAATAAACAAGCAGCAATGCCGCAACAGTGGCCGCGGAGAAGGTAAGGACGTACAGGTTTATGTCACCGTAGGAGAGCTTTTTTATGAATCTCGAAGACTCGTAAAACATCATAGCGAGATTCCTGAAAACTGCGTTGAGCTTCTGATCGAAAGCCATGGCGCCGTCGCCCATATCACATACAAAGCCCGCCAGGTGATTATATATATAATTGAAAAATACCTTGTTGTACAGAATTGCGTTTGCAGCGGAAGACTTTATTGCTGCGTTTTTTTTGTACGCAACGTAGCTCAGCGTTATCCCGACAACTGCCATTGCCAGTTCTATGATTTCGTCAAACGGAAGTATCTGCAGCTGCGAGGTTACAGAGTATGACACAACCGAAGTAAGCCTTGTGAAATACGGCACAGCAAAAGAGGCGAGAAGAGCCGCAATGCCAAGAATCAGTGCGCTCAGCACCATGCTCCTTGGAAGAGTCTCATACATGACAGCGGTGTATGTCGAGTCCTCTTTTCTTGAAGTGAAGAGGAGCCACCTAAACATGTAGAAGCTGGTGAGCATGCCGAAAATGCTGAGTATTATGTAGTATAGGAGGTTTGTGGAAAATGCGCCGGCTATGGCGCTGCCGGCGAAAAAGCCGTCAAAAGGAACAAAACCAACCAATGAAAGCACTCCGAATACAGTGGCTATATACAAGAGATTATTCCTTTTTAATCCGGAGACGTCCTTTATGCTCTCCTTGTCGGTAACCTTCATGACGGCACCTGAGCTGAAGAACAGAAGGGCCTTGTAGAAGCTCTGGGCGAAGAACAGAAAGATTCCGGCTATTACTGCGCCGCTGCATACTGCAAAAACCATCAGCGCAAGCTCCTGTATTGTGGAATATGCTATTATTTTTTTGATGTGTGTTTCCTTAAGCGCGTTCATTGTGACTATGGCAATTGTGATGAGGCTAAGCAGTGCGAGTACCGCGGCAACGCCAGTATATGCAAACAGTGGAAGCAGGATTATTACAAGAAATACACCGGCCTTTACCATTGTTGTGGAGTGTAGGAACGCGGAGACGGGGGCGGGACCCTCCATGGCATCGGTAAGCCATTCCTGGAACGGAAGCTGGGCTGATTTTGTAAGCACTGCAACGGCAAGAAGAGCAGCGGCGAGCACGGCTGCGGTAGGATTTGAGGGGATTACGGCAAGGACAGCAGCAAACTCCAGCGTCTTAAACCCAACAGCAAGGACAGCAATCGCGGCTAGTATTGCTATGTCGCCTATCATCACCATAGTTATCGCCTTCCTCGCCGCCATGCTTGCCTTCTTCCTCTCATTCCAGAAACCTATGAGCAGGTAACTGGTAACACTGAGGAACTCCCAGGCTATGAACAGGGTTATGAAGTTGCCACTCATTGCAAATAAAACCATTGCAGTTTCAAAGACTAGCATTTCCGAGTAAAACCTGCGCTGCTGACTTTGCGTGTCCATGAATCCGAACGAATACAGAAAGACAAGGGGCGCTATTGCAAATATCATTACAAGAAGTAGGAGGTTTATAGTGGCAATGCTGGTAGTTATGTTGAAAATGAATCCTGCCGAGGAGAACCAATGCAGTGTGTAAACTCCGGACTGCACCAACGGAAGCATGGCAAAGCTTGCAAGCGTGCCAGCAAGGGCAGGATATTTTGCATATTCTGGAGGCAGTACAAGCGTGCAGGCTAATCCCACAAGCAAAGGCAGTATTAGGAGTATTGCTAGCATCTCACCACTTCATTTTTGAGAGCTCCGACACGTCGAAGCTATACCCTTTAGTCTTAATAAAGATATAAAAAGCCACGAGCGTTATGATTTCTATCGAGGCCACCGCCCATACAGATAGCAGCGCGAATATCCCAAGGGGTGCACCGACAGCATACGAATACGAAAGAAAACCCACTATCAGTATAGTGCTTGCCAGGAATATTAACTCTATTGCGAGAAGTATGACTATGAGGTTTCTTTCTGTGGCTATTGCAGCCAGAGCTATTCCAAGGAGCACTATGCACATCGCCACTATGTATTGAAGCATTATCAAACAACCAGCCTTACAAACTTTCTTATTACAAGCACGCTCGCCATTGCGGCCCCGAAAAGCGCCAGAGCTATTACGAAAAGCAGTTGGTAATAGTTATTAAAAGCTGTGGCTGCGTAAACCTGAATATCCGCGGCGTTCTGCGCCGCTGCGAACGGACTTACAAATACTATCGAAAGCCCGGCGGTGAAGATTATTGCAAGAACCATTAGGCGGGGAAGCTTTTTGACTTCGCGGTTCTCCGATGACACGGCGATTATCAGGTATGTAGAAAGGCCGCCTACGAAAACCAAAAGCTGCAGAAGCGCTATGAGGTCCTGGCCGATTATATAAAATATAACAGCGCTGCCAACGAATGAGAGCGTAAGTGCGGTGACTGAACGCAGGAGGCTCCTCTGGAAAAACATGGCAATTGCTGCGCCTACGGTAAAAACTGCAAGAACAATAAACGCGTAATAGCTTATCATACACGCACTACTCCAGCTCCTCCGGCCTCTTTATGAACTCCCTCTTGTCGTACGACTCAAGCACCTCGTAGTTTTTAGTCAGAGTAAGGCACTTCGGAGGGCACACCTCTGCACACAGGGCACAGAACAGGCACCGCTCAATGCCTATTTCAGGCATCTTCTTTATGCCGCGGTCAGTTGGCGTGTCCACCATTGTTATGGTCTTGTTTGGACACACTATGGCGCAGGCAGAGCAGCTTATGCAGGTCTCCATGTCAAGCTTGAACATGCTTCTGTAGCTGTCTGGCAGTGACTCCTTTTCTTCAGGATACTCAGTAGTGAACCGCTCCCTTCCGAGGGCCTTTATAGTTTCGATCATCGGTTTTAGCATCTCACCACGCTGACCTTATTATGATGAATGTAACTAAAAGGTTTAATAATGATAACGGAAGCAGGTAGAGCCAGCCAATCTTGAGTATCTTGTCAACGCGCATGCGGACCATAGTTGCCCTTATTAGTATTATGAACAAGGACACTATGAACGCCTTTAGAAGCAGCCATGCGAGAGGCGGCAGCAGCGGCCCGTACCACCCAGACAGAAACAGGATGCTTATCAACAGCGAACCCATGAACATGCGGGTATAGTCCAGCAGCAATGCCAAGGCGTAGTATGGTCCGCTTGCATCAGTAAGCCAGCCGGCTATAAGCTCGGAATCAGCCTCACGCAGATCAAAAGGCGGACGCTCCATCTCTGCAAGCATGGCTATAAAAAATACTATGAATCCGAGGGGCATAAGCAGCGCAAAGGGCAGGCTGTGCTGTGCAGATATTATATTCCCTAAATTGAAACTTCCAGCCGCAAGTGCAACCGTGCCTACGACAATTATGAGAGGTATGCCGAAGCTGATGAGCATTAACACCGACCTTTGCGCGCCTATCTGCGCGAACTTGTTGCCGCTTGCAAAACCCGTTATGAAAAGCAGTATAGGAGCGAAGCCTAGAACAACAAAGACGAGAAGCAGTCCTATGCTTATGTTTGTAGCAAGCAGTCCGGGAGTAAGGGGCAACAGGAGTATTATGAAAATGACAGTGGAGACGAGAAGTATGAATGACAAAGGCATTAACACCTTGTCTGCGTTATCTGGATAGCGCACTTCCTTTGCCATAAGTTTGACAAGGTCGGCAAGATTTTGCAGTATGCCGTACTTTCCGACGTATGTCGGTCCGTGCCTGTACTGCACCTTTGCTATCAGCTTCCGTTCTATCCAGCCGAATAGGTATGCGTATACGGACATTAGTATGGATACAAGAATTGCGTAGAGAAGTATAAAGGCAACTGAGGTAAGCAGGCTACTCGAGCTTATCCCTGCCGAGATCCATACTTCGATATTACCTATCAACATCAGCTATCACCAAATCCAGAGAGCCAAGTATTGAAAACAGATCCGCAAGCCTTGACCCCTTTGCAATATGATTTAGCGCATGAAGGTTTATGAACGTAGGAGCACGGATGGAGAGCCGGTATGGCTTCTGGTCCCCTGCTACCAGGTACATCATCTCCTCGCCGCGCGGGACCTCCCTGGATACTGTAACAATCTTGTTTTTAGTCGGCGGGGCCCTGAGCTTTACCATCTGGCCGGTGGCATCTCCTTCAGGCATTTTTCTGAAGGCATCGCGGATAAGGCGTATGCTTTCAGTCATCTCCAGCATTTTTACTTTGTACCTTGCAAAGTTGTCCCCTTGATTCAGAGACATGGAGTGGAAGTTTAGCTCTTTGTAGAAGTAGTAGGGATTGTTTTTTCTAACGTCGTATGACACCCCAGATGCTCTTAGCACATGCCCCGTGACTCCTAGGTTTATGGCATCTTCACTGCCGAGCACGCCTACGCCCTTGGTTCTCTGCAGGAAAATAGGGTTTTTCTCTATGAAACTTTCATACTCCTTGAGCCTCTTCTCGAAATAGTCGAGTGTCTCTATGACGTTCTGCTCGAAGTCCTTCGGAAAGTCGCTTGAAAGCCCTCCAAGGCGCATGTTAACGTAGAACATCCTCTGCCCGGTTGCCTCTTCTAGAAGTCGCAGAAACTTTTCCCTGTCGCGGAAGCACCACATGAAACCGGTGAACATCTGCCCCAGATCATTGGTGAGTGCGCCGACGAAGAAAAGATGGCTTGCTATCCTCTGAAGCTCAAGAAGTATCATCCTTGCGTACTGCGCCCTTTCCTTTACCTCTATATCAAGCGCTTTCTCTACAGTTGCAACGTAAAGTTCGTCTACGCCCATTGGCGCGACGTAGTCTATCTTTTCCATGTACGGAGGACTTTGCATGTACATCCTCGTCTCCACAAGCTTCTCGACGCCCCTGTGTAGGAACCCTATATGCGGTTCTACATTTGCTATGGAATCTCCGTCGAGATCCACTACTAGGCGCAGCACTCCGTGTGTGCTTGGATGCACGGGGCCTATATTCACTCTTGTCAGCATAAAGTTCACAGCTTTTCGTAATCTTTGCCCCACTCAAAACTTTTGCGCAGGGGGTAAGCCTTACCATCCCACTTCTCAAGAATGAGGCGCTTTGCATTCCTTCCCTTTATCTTTACGCCGAACATCTCCTGCAGCTCACGCTCGTACCAGTCTGCAGCGGCAAAAAGTTTTGTGATAGTCTCGACCCAGAGATCGGAAGGATCAAGCGTAACTTCTACAGTAATGTCAGACCTGCCGGCCATATTCCTCACAAAGTAAATCACGTCTACATGATCGGCATAATCAACCGCAGTTATCTTGACAAGGTAGGTGTAGCCATCTCGTTTCATCGCCTCGAGATTTTTTAAAAGATCCCTTCTTTCAACCTTCAACTTCACCACCTATCTTTTTCTGCAGTTTTATCAACGCCGAGAAAAGATTCTCAGGCCTTGGAGGGCACCCCACTACGTATACGTCAACAGGCAGAACCTGGTCGATGCCTTTTATTATATTGTAGCTTTCCCACCACGGGCCGCCGCAGGTGGCGCACTCGCCGAATGCTATTACGTATTTTGGACTTGCCATCTGCTCGTACATGCGCTTTATCTCCGGAACCATTGATTTTGTTACCCAGCCTGCAACCAGCATTACGTCGCACTGCCTTGGCGTCGCCCTGAAAAGAAGGAAGCCCTTGCGCTCGGCATCGGTGCTTGCCGAGCCGAATGCCATCAGCTCTATTGCGCAGCATGCCAGCCCGAACTGCAGCGGCCAGAGCGAATTGACCCTTGCCCAGTCTACAACTCCCTTTGACGTAAGCTGCATAAGGTCAGAAAGCTTGGCGAAGGCGACGTTTGGCTTTGCTCCGTTGCCTTTGTGTGAATTTAGTACTAGGGCGTCCATCTCCTTTCGTGCATTGTTTTCATCATCGCTCATTTGACACGCCTCAGTGCAAAGAACACCACAAAGTACTCAAGAAACAGAGATATAGACATGAATGCAAGAACATAGTTGTTTGCAGCGGCAGACAGAAAACCTTCTACATATACCCAGAGCACGAAGATTACAGCAACAACCTCGAATGCCAGGAAGCCAGTAAAGTAGTGAAAGTACTCCGACATTATGCTCGTACCAATACCAGAGCTATGTTCTGCGCTCTCAAAGTTGAGGCCTGACACCTGATTCTGTTTTTTCCTTATGCGGAGAAAAGCGGAGCTTACAAGCAGCAGTATGGGCTCGGCAAGCGCCACGATTATCAGTATAAGCAATGCTATGTAAATGGCAGCCATAGAATTATAACGAGGAATAGCTTAATATTTGTTTCCCGCGCAGGCGGGTAAGGTTTGGCAACTACAAATTAGTTGTCTACCTGAAGTGCCGTTAGGGACGGATTTTTATCGACTGCCCTTATCAGATTTTGTATGTCAAACTCATTTGGAGGAACATAGGCGATCATCTTAATCTCCGAGACTGCCGGCAATGCGGAGACTGCATCGTTCACTAGGTCTATCTCGCCGACCTTTATGCACAGTATTTTTGCCCCGTTGTCTGCCACAGCCGACCTTACGCAGCCCTTAAACGCGTCAATGCCCTCATCTTTGATTATGTCGCTTGATGGGACAAAACCCACCTTAAGGCTGCTTCTTTTCTTATAAAGCAGACTTTTTACCGATGAGAAGGATGCCATATCCCTTTCCATCAGTACGTAAATTTTTGATTCGAGAGACAGTGACTCGAGCTCGGCAAACACTTCGTTTACCGAATTTCCATCCTGGAAATCTATAGCCAGCTTTGGACAAACGCCAAGCCAACTGTAATTGTAGTATATGTGCAGGTAATCTGAAAGGCTCAGGACTTCCTGACTGCCGTATGAAGCAATGGCTCTGAACTCTTCAAGGGTAAGATTTTTAACCTCCATTGCACTTTTTATGCTTTCTAGAGTGGTATGTTCAGCACCAACTATCTGGACTATCCTTTCTTGAGGTATTATTGCATGCAGCTGCTCAAATGAGGAGATTTTTCCCCAGGCGGAGAGCCTGTCAGTAAACCTTCCCTGCTGCACGGAAGGAGAGGTAAGAGTTGACCGTATATCATTCTCTATCGCCGCTGCGCCAAAAGTCATGGCGTTGGATATGGTGTCAGTTACTTCTGAGGCATTTGGAACTTTTGACGGATGCAGGATCAGGTCAGTTGGCCTGCTCATCTGAGAGAGCGCCTTTTTCAGGTCGGCATTTTTCTGGTAATTAATACTTCTTGACATTATACCACAATACACTTTGATTTTTATTTGCCGGTTGTCTCGTAAGCTTCCTGGGCAGCTGCATATGCAGGTGAATGCTGCTCTTTTTGCGGCCTGGCTTTCCAATCATTCCACTTGCCTTTTAGATAGCCGTAACCCTTCTTGCCTGCTTCTGCAAGATCCTCAATCAAAGGCTTAGCGTGCCTCGCAGCCCTTTCAAGAAGATTATTCTTTTTAGGCTCATCCCAGATGCCAAGGCTATCCTCTAAAACACCCATTATGCTCCCGACAGCATACGCGCCTACCGTCATTACGCCGAGGTATATTGAAGCCCCAAGCATCGTTGCCGCTGTCAGTCCCGTTGCAGCCGCCATCAGCGGCGCGGTAACAGGCAGGGACAGCGCCACTGTAGCTGCAAGGGCTCCTCCGGCGAGTATCGCCAGGCTCTTTACAACATGCCCCGTCAGTTTCTCGAATAAGTTAAACTTTTTCTCAGCCTCTGCTGTTTTTGGCGCTTCTCTTTCGGTATTATCAACTGAAGTTGTCATTTTTCTCAAAAGTGAGTTTATGACCCTTTCATATCCGCCTTGTTTAACCATCTCGCCGTGAAAGCCACGCAGCACGTCTGCGCACGCCCTTTTGAACTCGGCAGAGCCGGATTCGGCAGAAACAACTTTTGGTCCCATTTTAGTTGCCATATCTCTCACGCTAATATTGTAAATTTTATGATATATATGCGTTGTGTAGAGGTATGACGTCTGTACTCATATGGCATTGGGACTGACTTTTGCCACGGACTTTATCTCAACTATCTTTTTTTTGCTTTTCGTGCCCATGAGCACCCTTACCCCAGATCTCGGGACGGAAAAGTACTCAGAAAGCAGGTCTACAAGGCGCAGGTTTGCCTTACCCCCAGTTGGACGCGCATCTACTTTTGCTTTGTATGTTGTATCGTCTATTTTGGTTATGTTTGGGAGTTTTGCATTGGTAACTACCAGCACGGTTATGATCATTTTCATACCAGCTATACGTTTCCGCCCGAGATTATGGCAACCGCCTTTTCATCTTCTCCTATTCTGAGCTTTTTGTATGCAGCCATAGAAGCCACGCCAGCCAGTTCTGCCACAAGTCCATACTCCTTATAGAAGGACTTCTGTTCTTTTGCCATCTCTGCGTCAGTTACCGTAACAACAGACCCTCCAAGTTCGCGCAGGTACTGCAAAGCGCCTTCGCCAAACGTTGGCAGGCCGACTGCAATTGCATCAGCCTTGGTTTTGGGCTTTTGATAAGCCACCGAGGTACCTAGCCTGAATGCCTTTTCGAGTGGATTGCATGATTCGGACTCGACGCCTACGACACGAGGCAGATGTATCTTGAAATTGTTCTCCTTAAGACTTTTGAAAACCTTAAGTATGCCCCTTATAAGGGTAGCGTTGCCCACAGGCACCAGCACATATCTAGCATCGGGCACCTGCGCAAGTATCTCGTA
>VFSW01015543.1_pt1 | contig 10452 bp, 12 predicted proteins | sample 5358111 | NCBI WGS metagenome assembly VFSW01 (sample SAMN11554181, study PRJNA540505) | mine drainage metagenome | isolation source: sediment from site ElyBrook_90M | place: USA: Ely Copper Mine, Vershire, VT | collected 2017
GTGTTAATAAATATTTGACATACTTAATTATATATGATAAAATACCGAAGAGTGATTGGAGTGTTTCCAGTCTTACAGATTAGCAATTTCTTCTCATTGAAAGGAGATTCCATGTTCGTTGACTTTTGTATGTTTCCCGATTTGCAGATGAAGCCGCCGGTTTTTGACCCAGATTTTCCTCGACCGGCAATCGTCGGCTTCACTGCTTGTCCACCCATTCCCGGCCGATTTTCCACCGTCGAAACAATTACTAACGAAGTTAGTAAAACTGTCTCCATTCTGGAGAGCCAGCCTAATGTTGTCGTTATTCGAAATATCGATGACTTGGAAAGTTTAGGCGACCGCATTGGCGTCGTCCTCGGGTTGCAATTGCCACCCTTTGACACAACCCTCGACGATGTTCGAGAATTGAAACAAAAAGGAATCCTCTTCTGCACTTTAGCCTACAAGGACGAAGAGAATCCTTACGGCGGCGGCTATATGACCGACCGGCCGCTCACCGAAGAAGGTCGGAAATTTCTCCGCCAATTAGCGGCGACGGGAATTGTGGCCGACCTTTCGCACGCCAGCCATCGCACGGCGCAAGATGTTATAGACTTCACTCAAAATCAGCCCGGCCTGCGCGTTATGGCGAGCCACGGCGGCGCCTACAGCATCTATGACAACCCGAGAAATCTGCCGGATGACATTCTGGCCGATATTGCCGAGCGTGGTGGCATCATCGGTCTCTACAACCTTACATTTGGGTTGGAGAGACCTGATAGCTCGCTCGGTCCGTGGGTACGCCATCTAGACCGAATGATTGAGGTCTGTGGCATATCTCACGTTGCTCTCGGCACTGACGGTATTTACCGCCATATTTCCGAGGATATAGCCCAAGAACAATTCGAGAGGATGCAACGGTTTGCTCCCAGCGATCCACGCTGGCCAGTATACCTTCCGACTGAACCGCCCAGCTTGAACACGCCGCACAAAGCGGAAGTGATCGAGAAAAAGCTCCGCTACCTCCTTGGGGAGGACGCAGAAGCAGTTTTTGCCAAAAACGGCCTGCGCTTCCTGCGCGAAGTACTGAAGTAAATTCTAGCCGCACGTTCAACGTAATGAACGTGCGGTTTTTCATTATCTACTTATACCAAGTCCATCCTCTGCCAAGGAGTACCAAGGAGCGGCAAGAGCCAATGATCGAAACCTAAAAAGCCGGCGGTGCGCCACGCGAGCACTAGGCCAATACCAAGCGTAAAGAGAATGGGATTAGTACTAACCGTGCCAGCCAGTAAATAATTGAGATTCATAAAGAGGCCAAAAAACGCGGCGATGCCGGTGAAAAGGCCGAGAATGAGCGCGACGCCGACGGAGAATTCGCCGATTGCGATGACATTTGACCAAACGACTGGATGAGCAAGAACGACATAGTGCAAGAAACTCGCATACCAACCAGAAACATCCGGGTGAGCACCGCTTGCTTTAGCAAGCGAGCCTTGTAAGAAACCCGCCAGCGCGCTGCCGGCATGCGAGCCAAACCACGCGGAGCTGGTGATTTTATCCCAACCGGCCGAAACCCACTGCCAGCCAACGTAAAGCCGAACAACAAGCCAAAACCAGGCCATCCGAGTATCGGCAAAGATAAATTTCGCCAAGGGCGAATCTGCAATAATAATTTTTTGTCCCATATAATATAGTATAGCAAAAGTGATATACTAAATGTATGTCAAAATCTGTTTGTGTTACTCGGGCAATTCCCGACGTGGGTCTTTCCATGCTCATCGACAAGGGTTATGAGGTTGACGTTAATCCCGATGACACTCTTTTAAATCACGAACAAATTATTTCGCTACTACAAAAGAAACCCTACGACGCGGCGCTCACGTTGCTGACCGACCCTCTCGACGCGGCAGTTTTTGACGCCGCACCGAGCATTAAAATCTATTCCAATTATGCCAGCGGTTTTGATAATATTGATTTAATTGAAGCTAAAAAACGCGGCATCGTGGTGACCAATGCGCCGGCGCCGTTGACGAACGAGGCCGTGGCCGAGCACACCATCGCTCTTATGCTCGCGTTGGCGGCGCGAATAGTCGAAGCCGATCAATTTGTTCGCGACGGCAAATACCAAGGCTGGTCGCCCATGAATTTCATCGGTACCGACATTCTCGGAAAGACTCTTGGCTTGGTGGGTGCTGGGCGAATTGGTCAGCAAGTCGCCCACTACGCGCGCGGCCTCGGGATGCAGGTGCTTTACACCGATATCGCCCGCAATGATCAAATTGAAAAAGTCTGCGGCGCCACCTATTGCGAAAATGTTGAGAAGCTGTTGCCCCAGGTTGACGTGCTAAGCCTCCACGTACCGCTTTTGGAATCAACCCACCATCTTATGAATGACACTCGCTTGCGTCTTATGAAGCCGACGGCGTTCCTCATAAACACCTCTCGCGGCCCTGTGGTGGAAGAAGCAGCTCTGGAAAAAGCCTTAAGAGGTGGAGTAATCGCCGCGGCGGCGCTCGATGTTTTTGAATTTGAGCCCCGGGTCAGTCCCGGATTAATACCTCTTCAAAACGTCATTTTAACCCCCCACATCGCTTCATCCAGCATCGACACCCGCAATCAAATGGCCACAATTGCCGCTCAAAATATTATTGATTTCTTTGAAGGTCGGAAGCCAAAATATGTCGTTAATTCCTAATTCTATGAACGGCAAACTCCTGCTCGCCCGCCACCAAGAATCTGAATGGAATAAGCTCGGTAAATGGACCGGTCGCCGCGACCGCCATCTGACCGAATACGGTTTTGAAAAATCCAACGATATGGGCCGGCTCATTATGGATATAGAAATAGATTTTGCTTTCGCTTCGATGCAAGTCCGCGCTATCGAAACGCTTTCCTGCATTTTAAGCGTCAACGATGAAGACGAGATACCGAGTGAGTACAGCGCGGCCCTCGATGAACGCGATTACGGCGACTACACCGGCAAAAACAAGTGGGAAATGGAAAAATTGCTCGGCGAAGATGAATTTAAAAGGCTTCGCCGCGGCTGGGATTACCCGATACCGCACGGCGAGACACTCAAAATGGTCTATGAGCGAGCTGTTCCCTACTATACGCAAACAATCCTGCCGAAAGTTACCGATGATAAGAATGTCCTTGTTATCGCCCACGGCAACTCTCTGCGCGCCATCGTCAAATACATAGAAAATATTTCCGACGACGCTATTGCCGATGTTGAAATACCTTTCGGCACTATTCTTATTTATGATGTTGACGAACATGGTCGGATTATTCACAAAACAGTCCGCGAAACCGCGACAACCGTGCCCGCATAACCACTCCCCTCAAAAAACCCCTCAGCTCGCACGGTAATTTCTTCAATAACAGAGCCCAGCCATCGATTACACATAAACCCGCTATAAAAAATGCCACGGCAAGCGCGTATGCAATTGACACTCCCGCGTGTCATAGGTGTAGTGGAGTTTTTTTCCACTTTTTTAATCGAAACCCCTTCAACAACCTACCGCCGTGGTATATAGTTGATGTACTTATTAAACAATTAATTCTCAACAGCGTATGTCTACCGCAAAAAAATCAGCGCCAGTCGAAGTCGTCGTTAAAGTCATTCAGAAAAGAGATGGATCAGTCGTTCCGTTTGATATTCAAAAAATAACGAACGCTATCGACAAAGCAATGATTGCCGCGGGTGAAGGATCACCAAAAGAAGCAGCGATGGTTGCCAACAAAGTCTACGCTGACGCGGTTCGAATCACAAAAAAATACAAAACCTTCGTCCCTACCGTTGAAGGCATTCAAGACACTGTTGAGAAGGAGCTCATCCTCTCTGAATACGTCAAAACTGCAAAGATGTACATCTTATATAGAGAGCAACGGGCAAAATTGCGCGCTAAAGGCATCCAAGTTCCGGCAAAAGTCAGAAAAATGGCTGAGGATAGCAAGAAATACTTCAGAAATTCACTAGGAGAATTTGTTTATTACCGCACCTATTCTCGCTGGATAACCGAAGAAGGCCGCCGTGAGACATGGATTGAGACAGTTGACCGCTACATGCAGTTTATGAAAGAAAATCTGGGCAATAAAATCACCGACCCGGAGTATAAAGAGATCCGTGAAAGTATTCTTAAACAAGAGTCGATGCCGTCAATGCGCTTACTGCAATTTGCCGGCCCGGCCGCGCGAAAGACAAATGTCTGCGCCTATAACTGCGCCTACACCGCTCCGGAAAGCTTTCAAGATTTAGCGGAAATTATGTATGTTTCAATGTGCGGCACCGGTTGCGGTTGGTCAGTTGAAAGCCAAAACGTCCAAAAGTTTCCTCAGATTAATCTTCAAACCGGCAAGAAACTGCCAACTCACGTCATTCCCGATAATAAAGAAGGCTGGGCTGACGCACTCACGGTCGGTATGAACGCTTGGGCCTCTGGTAATGATATTGATTTTGACTTTTCTCAACTACGTCCGTCCGGCGCACGCCTGGCGACAATGGGCGGCAAAGCATCAGGCCCCGATCCTTTGCGTCGACTACTCAATTTCACCCGAGAAAAAATGCTTACTCGCCAAGGCCGCCGTCTGCGCAACATCGACGTTCACGACATTATTTGTATGATTGGCGACTGTGTTGTTTCCGGCGGTGTTCGCCGCAGCGCTATGATTTCCCTATCTGATTTAGACGACACGGAAATTCGCGATTCTAAACAAGGCGCTTTTTACGTCAACGAGCCTCAGCGCATGCTTGCCAATAATTCCGCCGTATACAGCCACAAGCCGTCCAATACCGAATTTATGGAAGAATGGATAGCTCTAATGAAATCAGGCTCCGGCGAACGCGGCATTTTCAATCGCGGCTCACTAGCCACGACCCTACCAGAACGCCGCATAAAAGTTCTCAAAGAGACGAAAGGCTATTTTGACTCAACCGGCGAAAATATCATCGGCCCAATCGGCACCAATCCTTGCGGCGAAATCATTCTCCAGCCAATGCAATTCTGCAATCTTTCTGAAGTTGTTGCTCGCGCTGAGGACACGGAAAAAACCTTACTTAAAAAAATCCGCTTGGCTACCATTCTTGGCACCTATCAAGCAAGCCTCACCCACTTCCCCTATCTTTCGAAAAAATGGAAAGATCACTGCACGCAAGAAGCACTCCTTGGCGTTTCCATTACCGGCCAGTGGGATTGCCCGGCCGTCCGAGACCCTAAAGTCTTGGCAAAATTAAAAGCTGAGGTACTGAAAGTAAACGCCGTCTACGCAAAACGTTTTGGCATTAATCCATCCACCTGCACCACGGCCGTTAAACCATCAGGCACGCTATCGCAAATGGTAGATTGCTCATCGGGTATGCATACTCGCCACGCTCCCTACTATATCCGCCGCGTGAGAATTGCCGCGACCGATTCCCTCTTTAAAATGCTCCGCGACCAAGGCGTTCCTTTTCATCCGGAAGTTGGTCAATCACCGGAAAACGCCACCACCTACGTCCTCGAATTCCCCGTCAAAGCACCCGAAGGCTCCATCTATAAAGACGATATTTCCGCCACTGAACAGCTTGAGCACTGGAAACTGGTTAAAACAACTTACACAGAACACAATCCTTCCGTAACCATTTCTGTCGGCGATAACGAGTGGATTGCCGTTGCTGATTGGATTTACAAGAACTGGGACATTGTCGGCGGCCTTTCTTTCCTGCCACGTGACAATCACGTTTACCAACTTGCTCCCTACGAAGCAATTGATGAAAAGAAATATAATGAGCTAGCTAAACGCCTCGCGCATATCGATTATTCAAAAATTATTACCTACGAAAAAACCGACGAACTCGACGTTAAAAAAGAACTCGCGTGCGTTGCTGGCGTCTGTGAAATCGCGCTCTAGAGCGTTACTATCAAATTACGCAAAGCCTGGGAAAAAATCTTTTTTGATGTGGGAAGCATGTACACCTAGCTTTTTCAGCATATCGTCAAATCGTGTGACCATCGCTTGCGGGCCAGAAATATAGAAAATTCTGTCCGCGAAATCTGGTATTTCTCGGGTTATCATCGCGACACTGATAAAACCCCGCTGGCCGTTCCAGGATTTTGGTATGGTTTCTAGATCGGTTAGCGTGTAGACCGTGCGCACGCCAAGAGCGTCATAAGCTTCATCAAGAACGTCGGTGTAAGCAACGTCCCCTATCGTTTTGTTGGAATACAGCACAACAATATCCCGCTGTTCGTTGGTATCAATAAGATATTTCAACATACTTCGAAATGGCGTGATGCCGATGCCACCAGCAATAAAAACTAGTTTCCTTTTGGGGTCGCTCGGTAAGGTGAAGTCGCCGGCGCGCTGGCTGGCGATAATAACACTCTCCGGCCTCATAATCGCAAGATGTCGCTTGAAGCTGCTCGGCTTGGGATAAAATTTTACACCTAGCATAATATCCCTCTCGGTTGGCGACGAGGCGATGGTGAAGTAGCGTCGATTTCCTCTACTATCCGCGCCGGTATCGGGAATAGTCCATTCCATATACTGCCCTGGCGCAAACGCCAACTTATCATTTCGGCTAAAAATAAAATGGTAGGTATCATTGGCCACTTTCTGAATTTTTTTCAACCGCATAATAAGTCGCTCTTTAGGACTTATTAAATAAGAAAACACATTCCCCGCCACCAGCGCCAACTCCGGAGAGGTATACAGCGAACCAAGATGAACAGTTGGCGCAAATAAAAATCCGACAATCGCTCCATAGACGATTCTCCGCTTACGCGTCGGCGGCGTCGTCAATGGCTCAGTAAGCATCACCGTCGCGAAAAAAATAATCGGCGAAGTGACAAATGCTTCTTGCAGATTGAAAAACATCGCGGCCGGATTAGAGATTGTGGCCGCGGCGATGGTCACCACCGCCACAATGCCAAAACTCAACACGAGGTCAAATCGGCGAATTTTGCGGGTGATTAATAAACCACCAACGAGCACAAACGGCAACATCCACGTAGTGCCAATCCACCACGTTGCCGGCATAGCAAGCGCCAAGCCCGTAATAACCACGGCCAGAGCGGCTGGATTAAAAATATGCTTTTTTTTGATAGTTATAAGATACTTTGAGGCCATAGCCAAGACTGAAGCAGCAATAGCCAATGAGAAAAAGACAAAATCATCCATCGTCCGCAAGGGCGTAATAATAAGAGCTAGAATAAGAGCGGTTATATACACCGACTCGACATTTGCCGGCACGCTATACGCCCAAGCAAAAAAGATATTGGCCACTAAGCAAACAGTGGTTATAAAAAATGCCGAAAAAAGAATGGCAATCGGGTTATAGGGTATGAGCCCCACAAAACCCAGAAAGACGGCGATGAGGACATAACTAATTAACACGTACAAAACTGTTTTGTACATCGTTATCCTATCTAGAGCAGCATCAATAAATCTAATCATGGTGATAAATATAATTATTAAAACCGCTGGTCATCGTGGCGACACCGTCTGCGTCAATCACATATCCTTCAAAACCCTGTAAGTGCTCAATGAAATACACGCCCGCCCGGCCCATCGCAAAGGCCGCGGTGGCAAAGCGATCGGCCTCGTAAATATTGGGGCCGATAACGGTGAGACTTACAATATCGGTGATTAGCTCGCTTTTTTTGTGAGGATTATAGATGTGCTGACCGCGGACATAGGTGCCGGAAGTAGCGACCCCTTCCGTGGTAACCGCGACTGTTTTGACAATTGTTGTTTCGTCGAATGGGTTACGAATTCCCACTTTCCACGCTTCCCCCGCGGCATTTTTTCCGTGAACCTGCACATCGCCGCCGGCATCAACGTAAAAATTCTTGAAACCTTCCTTCTTCAGAAGGAGCGCCGCGTTATATATCGACCAGCCTTTTACTAGGCCGGACGGATCTATTGAGCCATCGCGCGTTTGAATATCAAAATAGCCATTAGTTGCGTGCTTTGTTTCTTCAGAAAGCGCAAAAACAGTTTTCATATCGTCACTGTAGTCTGCTTCTCGTAGCAGCCCTTTATTGATTTGAGAGATTTCACTCGTCGTCTTATACGTGCTAAATTTTTCGTCAACATAATTAAAATACGCGAATATTTTTTGGAATATGTCATCGGTGGCGTCGCGGTCAGCTACGTCAACAGTAATTGGCATACCCATAATTATTTTGGTCTGCTTCATGCCTTAGCCATTAGTCGCTTGCGTGAGCGCCGACGCCAGCGACTGTTGGAAAGCTTGACTTGAAAGCGTTGCTCCAGAAACAGCATCAATCGAAGCGCTTTGGGCTTGAATTGCTTCAGACTTCAGATATGGTAGCGCCTCACTATTAATCATCACTGATGTGCCGTGACTTTGAGGATATTGTAATACCTGTACGGCAGAGAGTTGACCGCCTTTAACAACGGCTGCCACTTGCATAGGGCCCCAATACGCGTTAGCGACAGAGCCAGTGTACGTGCCATTTTTATACTGTCCTTGATTAGTCGTCGGGGCTACAGCCACGGAATTCTTCGTAGACGCCGCGGCTCTTGGAGTCGCAGATGTGGTAGCTCCCGATTTAGAAGATGCGGAAACTGGTACTGTGGCCGGAATTATTGCCACACTCGGGGAACCTTGCGCGTGTTGATAAAGAAAATAAAGCCCAAATGTGCCAATAACCAGAAATGTCACGATATATTTTTTCATACATTGATAGTACGTCGCCGTCGGCTTTTTATTTCACTTCATATTTATTGCGGATCAGGAGGAAGTAATTGCACGCCACGCGCCACAACAACGCCATTTAATAGCTCACCAAATACATACACCTGTTCACCAACTTGAAAAGAACTGGCGCCCTGCGGTAACGTTACGTTCCAGACACCGTCATCGCCATCGTGGTCCTTATCTTGATGGACAATAACAATCTGATTACCAGACTCTGAAGTTATTACACCATTGAAAACACCGTGCCCAGCATGACTATCGTGCACACTTTCATAAACGCCACCAACGAGCGGCAAATCACCCCGATCCGCCAAGCCAAGCAATATCATATGCAATGGCGTAAGTGTAATCAGAAAACCCAATAGAACGCTGCCACCAAAAATACCGATGAAAATTACCAGGAGCGAGAAGCGATAACCAAGTTTGAACCCCTGCAACAACCATTCTAGAAGTATCAAAAGAGCGATATCAAGCACAAGCGACGCCCACGGAAACAATTCAAGAAAAGTGAGAACACCAGCGGTGCCATAGCCCAAAAGGAATTGTTCACCACTCTCGTGGATGCTAAAAAATATAAAACTGACCACAAAAATCGAAAGAACAAACGCCAGCGCGGCAACCACGAGAGTGCCTACTAAACGCGCAATAAAGAACGCTCGCGAATGCACACGCACGTTGCCCGATCGAACTTTCGTCATAACGGTGTCTTGAATATTTTTTTCTAGATTATCTTTATTCATGGTGGTTTTTGGGTAACACCTGCTTTAAAGCCGCTCGAGCTCGCGACAAACGAATTCCGACAGTGCCAATTGGCACGTGCAGGATATCAGCTATCTGTTGATAACTAAAATTCTCAAAATAATAGAGATCGATAATTTCTCGATACGCTGGAGAGAGACCTTCCAGTCCTTTCTTTAATAATACGCGCGTTTCCGCTTCTTCTTTCTCTTGAGCCAGCGGATCTTCGTAAATTGGATGCGGAATAAGCCGGTCAAAGTCAAAAGAATTAAGTGGCTCCTTGGTTTTTTTCCGAATCACGTCAATAAACGCATTGTGAGCAATACGGTAAATCCACGACGAAAATTGCCGAGTAGCGTCGAAATCTTGAATATTTTTGTAAACGGTTATAAAAACATCCTGAACGACATCACCAATATCTGGCTCGCGCGGTAACAAACGAACACCATAACGAAGAAGTTTACCCGTGTAGCGGCTCATAAGGATTGCGAAGGCCGCTTCATCTCCTTTTTGAACGAGCACGACAAGCGCTTCGTCCGATGCAGTGTCTCCAGACATATCCTATAACTCTACACCAAAAAACAACAAAAAAGCCAATACTCGAAAAGTATTGGCTTGGATTTTCTACTTATTTTACTGACTAATAGAAGCCAAAAGCGCTTCAGTTTCGGTAATTCCCAAGCAAGCGTCAGTAACAGAGATTCCGCGCTGATATGGTTGCTTTGCGATAATATCTTGCCGGCCCGAGAATCACCAAGAGTCGGTCATCTGTTCCGGCGAGAATATTTTGAATATCCTCACGAGATTTTTTCACCGCTTCCAGAGCGGTAGTACTGAGCGTCCATGCGTCTCGAAGCTCAAATGGAGTTGGTAGTGGAACGATTTTTTGCACGTTGATGTCTTGAGTTTTCGCGGCCATAAGCCACCCCTTTCTAAAAAAACTGTCAATCACACTTGCGATACCGAACTAAAGATAGATTCAAAATTGGATCGTGTCAACCGTTTCTATACAAACGTTAAAAATC
>VFSW01015545.1_pt1 | contig 10450 bp, 12 predicted proteins | sample 5358111 | NCBI WGS metagenome assembly VFSW01 (sample SAMN11554181, study PRJNA540505) | mine drainage metagenome | isolation source: sediment from site ElyBrook_90M | place: USA: Ely Copper Mine, Vershire, VT | collected 2017
TGCCAGAGTCCTTGATGAAATTGAAGAAAGCTATTCAACTATTTCCTTTTCGTTCTTCCAATAAATAAAATCACTCGAGTTGGGCTCCGCATTTTGCGCAGAATTTTGCGTCTCCTGCATTCTTTGCTCCGCACTTTGTGCAATATCTGTACGCCCCGATTCCGCTGTCTACTTGCTCCTCCATCTGATTTATTTTCTGCTCCGCATCGTACTTTCCCTCAAGCTTTTGGTTTATCATGTCTGCAAGCTCGGCCGCATCCTCGTTGTTTAATCCGTCTATCTCTCCTTCCTCGTCCCCGCTCTTTAGTAGCCCATGATCCTTGTCGTATCCAAGTACGCGTATGAATACCGAAGAGGATATTATGCCGTGTTCCCTTCTCACGCTTGCGATGGCGGAATACGGAATTACTTCATAGTCCTGCCGAAGACCAAAGGTCGCCCTATTCATTATTATGATTCTTTTGTCTGTGACAACAACAGTCGTGGGGGTTACCAAGGATCCACCAGGTCCCACCCTTCTTTGCCTTACAGTTCCCAGAACCTGCTCTCCAGGCCAAAGTACTCCCTTCACTGCCTCAAGCTCCTTTTGGTCAACTTGCATGAATTCATTATCGAATCAAAAGCTATAAAATATCAAATCAATCCTTTGGTTTCTAAAGGCTTCAAATATCTTTGCTGAGAAATAGACTCGGTGGGCAATATGGTCGAGTTCTCTATAGCATTGCTGCTTGGAATAGTGGTGATGGTAACATACGGGGTGCAGGATTACCTAATAGCCTACGGCTCAAGAAAGTTGGGATTCGTCCAAAATGCGGCATGGTTCCTTGCACTGCAAATAGCAATGCTGCTTGTCCTATCCATATTCTTTTTCACGTATCCAGGAATAAACCTCTATACAATATCTGTGTGCGTACTCGCAGGATTCTTCGGGGCCATAAGCTTATTGCTATATAGCAAGGGACTTAGGTCTGGAAATATCTCCATAGTGGCAACAATAGCGTCCGTTTGGGGCGCTGTAACTGCGATACTGGGGATAGTGTTCTTCCACGAGACCCTATCAAACCCTCAGATCCTCTACATATCGATCATAATAATAGGGACGATCCTGGTCTCTTTCGAGGCGAAAAACATGCTGAAAAAAGGCATGAGCAATAAATGGTCCTGGATAAATTACTCCGTTCTTGCGCTCTTTGGATACGGCATATTCTTCTTTCTGATCAGCGACCTCTCCAAAATGATCGGCTGGTTTGACACGGCCATTTTCGTAACGGTGTCATCGTTCCTCTTCATACTAGTATATGTCTTCATCACAAGGACGAACATGAAGATAGGGAAATCATATATGCCGCTATTGATTGTCATATCCGTTCTGGGGCTAATAGGACTCTTCGCATACAACATCGGGACGCAGTACAGCTACACGAGCATCATCTCCCCGATCAGCGCCGCAGCTCCTGTTATAACAATCATACTTGCAATGCTTATACTAAAGGAGAGGATGGCGACTTCACAGAAGATAGGTATGATCATGGTGATCTTGGGCCTGATGCTCCTTGCTGTATGATTATCGCACCCAGTCCAACATGGCACTCGCAGGTTATTTTTAGAACATGTATCTGTTTTTGTCCTTGATCTCCTTGACAATGCCCTCTATCATCTCATCATAGGTGTGCATTGGGAGACCAAGCCTTGCAAGCTCCGCAGTGCTTACCGGAGTCGACGGCCTCCAGCTCTTCTCATCCACAGCCTGGGCCTTTACCCTGAATTTGGAGAGTATGTCGTGCGCTATATCATACTTTGATTTCATCTGGTCCACAACAACCGCTGTTTCTATGTTCTTTAGTTTCCTGTTTGCGATATCGGATACCGTCTCAGAGAGGTGCGCAAGCCACGTCGGCTGGAACTTCCACGATGTGTCATAAGTGTGCTTCCCCTTCCTCTTGCTGTCGTTTAGTATGTGGTTGAACGGCTTGTCAGTGGTAGTGTTAGGGCTCATGCCGAATACAACGGACGGCCGAAGTATCACAAATCCGGATCTTGCAGCCCTGACAGCATTCTCCGCAGAGAACTTTGTCTTCTCATACATGCTGTTTTGCAGCTCTGCGACTGTGGCGGATATGTACACAACCAGCGCCCCAACGCTATCAGCAGCATTCACTATACCCTCTGTGCCCTTCTGGTTTATCGCGATGGCCTTTTGCGGATCAGCATCACATGATTTGGAGCTTGCCTCCGCAGCAGCATGCACTATCACATCTGGCCTATGCGCCCTGACAAAATCCATCACCTCCTCCCCGTTTGTAATGTCAAGCTTCTCGAACTTTTGGGAGAGCTGCGTGGAGTGGTAAGTGCCTATCGTCTCAAAATCCTTGGAGAGGTCTAGAAAAAGCCTCGCCCCAACGTATCCGCTAGCTCCAGTTATTATTATCTTCTGGCTCAAGTAATCCATACTAATTCGATTGTAGCATATAAAAAAGCTATTCCCAAAAACCCACTCCCTTACGTCTTTTGCATGCATGTGGTAAACATATAAATTCCCATTCATTCAATATTAATCCGACAAAAAGCGTTATTTTGTCCTGTTCTTTCTTGGGTAAAAGAATATAAGCTTGAAAAGTAAAAAATCAAATAGTGCATCACATGGCGATAGAAAAGGTACTCCTCATAAGACCAAGGGGATTTTGTGCAGGAGTGGATCGCGCAGTCAAGACTGTGGAGGAAGCGCTGCAGATCTATGGCGCACCTATATACGTCAAGCACGAGATAGTGCACAACAAGACCGTCTGCGACGACCTGCGCAAGAAGGGTGCAATATTCGTGGAGGAAGTAGAAGAAATACCTGAAGGAAGCATATGCATCTTCTCAGCCCATGGAATTGCTCCTCAAGTTAGGGTTAAGGCGCAGGGGAGGAATCTGCGTCCAATAGATGCAACATGCCCTCTTGTGACAAAGATACACATAGAGCTAAACAGATTCGCAAAAGAAGGAAACGAGATACTCTACATCGGCCACAAAGGGCACCCTGAGGTCATAGGGGTGATGGGGATCCGTCCTGATGTGACAAAGATAGTAAGCACTCCACAAGAAGTCGAATCCATAACGGTCAAGGATCCGGAAAAGCTCGTATACCTAAACCAGACAACACTCTCGGTTGACGAGTGCAAGGAGGTAGTTTCTGCGCTAAAGAAACGCTTCCCAAAGATAAAATCGCCTCCAAGCGATGATATATGCTATGCAACCACGAACAGGCAGGCCGCGATAAGAAGCGCCGCAAAGAAGTGCGACATAATAATAGTTATAGGGAGCAAGAACTCATCAAACTCCAACAGGCTTGTGGACACGGCAAACAATCTTGGAATAAATGCATACTTGGTGGACAATCTCTCCGAGGTCCAGGATTCGTGGCTTGAAGGCAAAAGGACGCTTGGAATATCTTCAGGAGCAAGCGCGCCCGAGTACCTTGTCGAGCAGATGGCGGAGCATTTCAAGAAAAAGGGTGCAAGCGTAGAGGAATACATGGTTATGGATGAGAAGATGTCGTTCAAGCTGCCATATGAGCTAAACAGGCAGCAGCAAAATTGATGATGCTATGATAATAGAGCACAAGAAAGACAACTCCCCGTTCCCGAGAAGAAAGAGCCTTCAGGTAAGGGTCAGAAATATTTACGTAGGGTCCAACCATCCAATAGTAGTACAGAGCATGACGAACACTGATACTGGGGACATTACAAAGACGATATCACAGATAGTTGAGCTCCACAAGGCAGGATCTGAGATGGTGCGCTTCACTGTGCAGAATTTGACCATGGCAAAGGCTGTCAAGCACATACGAAAGGGGCTCGATGACCTAGGATACGACATACCTCTAATCGGAGATTTCCACTACAACGGGCACCAGCTCCTAACAGAGGTCCCGGAGTGCGCTGACGCACTAGACAAATACAGGATAAATCCCGGAAACGTGGGATTCGGAGAAAAACACGATGACAACTTCAAGTCTATACTAAAGGTCGCGCAGGACCATGATAAGCCTGTTCGCATAGGTGTCAATTGGGGCTCGCTCGACCAGACGGTGCTAACAAAGCTCATGGATGAGAATTCAAAGAGCAGCCATCCAAAGCCGGCGAAGGACGTTACAATAGATGCGGTCGTAGAGAGCGCTGTTCAGTCGGTAAAGAAGGCGATAGAGTACGGGCAGGAGCCAGACAAGATAATCGTAAGCACAAAGATATCAGAGGTCCCGGAGATGGTGAGGGCGTATACAATGCTTGCGGACAAAGTGGAGCAGCCGCTTCATCTCGGCCTAACAGAGGCAGGCATAGGGAGCAAGGGAATTGCGGCGTCAAGCGCAGCACTCTCAATGCTTTTGTCTAAGGGAATAGGAGATACGATCAGGGTCTCGCTGACTCCAACTCCGAACGCGAGCAGGACAGAGGAGGTCATCGTGTGCAGGCAGATATTGCAATCACTTGACATAAGGCACTTCACGCCGCTTGTGTCGAGCTGCCCTGGATGCGGAAGGACTACATCCATAGTGTTCCAGGAGATGGCCCAGGAACTGACAAATTACCTTCAGCAGCAAATGCCGACATGGAAGGAGCATGGATATGTCGGTGTGGAGGAGATGAAAGTCGCTGTTATGGGATGCGTAGTCAATGGTCCTGGCGAGAGCAAGCACGCGAACCTTGGGATATCCCTTCCAGGAACAGGGGAGAATCCGGTATGCTTGATTTATGAGGACGGAAAACAGGTGGCATCAGTAAGGGCGACAGAGGCCCCGAAGGAATTCAAGAAGCACCTTGAGATGTATGTCCAGACTCATTATAAGGCCAAAAAATAGAGAGCAATCAGCACGGATTCACGTCAACAACATTGAAGCGCTTATACATCCTGTCAGGCAGGCTTATCCTAATCCCGCCCACGCAAAAATTATGCATCGCCCATTCCCTGGGTATAGGTATCCTCTGGGCTCTTCCTGTATCCTCGTTTAACTTGTATATGGCATTTAGCTTTGCGCCTGTTATCGCAGGCTGTATCGTGCAGTTTCCCTGAAAGGGATTGGCTGCGCAGCTCTGAGGGAGCACTCTTAGGCATCCTGTGGTGAAATACTTCCCATATCTGATCCCGTCGCAATAAAGCGTAATGTTTGCCCTGAAAGTCTCGCCTCTCAAGGTGTATGTATAATCTGTATTATATGTATACCCGCTCTGCGCTGATGCAGGGGCAAGGAGGGTAGCAGTAAATGCCACGGGGGCAGCGCCCCTCTTAAGGACATTAAGCGCCTTTGCTACCAAGTTTTGACTCTCGATATCTTTCCCAGCAAACCTTTGCATATACATCATCATATGACATACAAATAGGATTTTTGGCAATATAAACTTATTATGGGATTTCGTATCCCAAAAACGCAAAATAGCATCCAAAATAAGAAAAATTCACTCTCCAACTATCTGCACAATGACCTTCCTCTTCCTGCGGATTATGTCAAAGTCCATGAATACTATGTCTTGTCCCTTATCCAAAAGAAGCTTCCCGTTTCTCAGCGGTACAGTGACGCTTGGACCCAAGATAGAGGATCTTATGTGGCTCTTCCCGTTGTTATCCCCGCCGACCCCGTATATGTCCCCGCAGGTCTTGTGGTGCTCATAGTCGTAATCAGACGGTGCCAGGTGCTCAAGCGCTGCCTTCATGCTCTTTACGTTCTCCTCATTGTGGTTCATAGTTGTTATGCTAGCAGTTGAGCAGCCTATGAAGACGGTAGCTATGCCGTTTCGTATCCTGCTTGTCTTTATGTGCTTCTTGACCTGTGGAGTTATATTTAGTATGTATAAATCCTGAACTGGTTTCTCTACGTATAATTCTGCAGTTTTGACAGCCATTAAAATCTACCTATCCGCTTATTCTCCCATCATCTGGACAATGACCTTCTTCTCGTCTTCCCTGCCATCAAAATCCATGAGTATTACTTTTTGCCACTTCCCAAGCATCTCCCGATTGTCCTTGAAAGGGACTGCTATGCTAGATCCTATCAAAGAGGGCCTCACATCCTTTCCATGGGCTATCCTCTTTCCCTTTGCACCCTTCTTTGGAATCATGTTCTTTAGCGCATGGTGCATGTCCTTTATGCTCCCTGGCTCGAATTCCATGGTCGTAATGCATGTGTTTGGGTTGTGTGCGTGTATTATCGCGATCCCGTCGTTCATCTTGGAGTCTACTATCGTGTGCTCTACCTGCCTTGTGATGTCTATAAAGTGGACACCATCCTTAGGCTTCTTGTAATGGAGTTCTACAGTTTTTACGTTCATTTCTTTCACTGCGTGGTAACTACCATTTAGCAAAAGCACTACTTTAAAAGCCTTATCGGGATTCGTCATGAAGCGTATTTTCGGTACTTTTTCTACCCAAAACCCCAGGCCTTTTATCTCAACAAACTAGTTCTTATACCCATTGGCAATGGGCATCCTCCTGCCGGTTCCAAAGGCCTTTGGGGTTATCTTTATCTGTGGAGATGCTCGATGCCTCTTGTTCTCGGCCCTATCTATCTTCCTGACTATCTGTGCCAAGATTTCTCTCTCAAGCCCTATATCCGCAGCTATCTGAGAAGGGCTCCTAATCTCCTCAACATACTCGTGTATGACCCTGTCTAGCACAGAGTACTCGGGAAGCGAGTCCCTATCTTTCTGGTTCTCCCTAAGCTCTGCAGATGGTTCCTTTGTTAGTATGTGCTTGGGTATTACCTCCCTTCCCTTTATCCTATTGATGTATCTGCACAACTCGTATACAAGGGTCTTTGGGACATCCCCTATCACCGCATAGTCCCCTGCCATATCTCCATATATGGTTCCGTATCCCACCGCGGCTTCTGACTTATTTGAGGTATTTAGCACGAGGTATCCAAACTTGTTTGCAATTCCATATAGCACTATCATCCTGATCCTTGCCTGTATGTTCTCCTCTGCGACATCAAATTGGCGACCTTCGAATGTTTGGGAGAGCATGGAAACGAAGGCATCGTATGCAGGGCCTATTGGAATTGTTGTGCGCTCAACTCCCAGGTTGTCTGACAATTCCTCTGCATCTATTATGCTGTGGTCTGAGCTGAATTTGGACGGCATCAAAACGCACATCACATTCTGCGGGCCAAGAGCTTCTGCAGCTACTGCCGCAACCAATGCGGAGTCGATCCCCCCGGACAGCCCTAATACGACCTTCTCGAAACCGTTCTTTGCGACATAATCCTTTAGCCCGTGCACAAGTGCATCATATGTTTCTTCTGCAAGTTCATGGGAGGTTTGGACTATTGGTTTATCGGACATTTTGAATACCAAAAAATCCTCTTCAAAATGCTTTCCTCTTGCAACTAGCTCCCCAAGTCCGTTGAATGCGTACGATTCGCCATCGAATACGAGATCGTCCTGCCCACCTACCTGGTTGACATATATTATCGGAACCCTTCCGCGCTTTATGTGCTCCTTGATCAAGGCCTGCCTCTGCTGCGTCTTTGAGTAGTAGAACGGAGAGGATGATATGTTCAGTATGAGCTGCGCTCCATCTCTTGCCTGCGTATCTGCCGGTCCATCCTCTATCCATATGTCCTCGCATATATTCAACCCAATCTTCCTCCCGAGCAACTCAAATACCCCATCTTCCTGTCCGGATCCAAAATACCTCTTCTCATCGAATACATCGTAATTTGGGAGGTGTTTTTTGTGATACTTGTAAACCGTCTTGCCATTGTAGAAAACAAATGCAGTATTGTAGAGGACATCTAGCTTGCTGTCTGCACTTGACTCATCAGCAAGTTTTTTCACAGCATCCTTGTTCCTCACGCTTTCAATGCCTCCCACAATCACCGCAATTCCATCAGAATGCTCCCTGATCTCTTCTTGGGCATGTGCGCACTTCCTTACAAAGTCCTCAGAGAGGAGAAGATCCTTGGGCGGATATCCTGGGACCGCCATCTCAGAAAACACCACCATCAGCGCCCCAGAGGACTTCGCCCTTTCTATGCAACTTATGATTTTTTCGGAGTTTCCCTGAATGTCTCCCACAGATGTGTTGATTTGAGCAATCGCAAACTTTAAATCGTCCATCACTTCACCTTTTTGACATTTTAATATCTATGCGCCAGAGTAATTTTTCTAAGGCGTCCAATCTTTCTTCCAATCCCAATATGTGATTGTGGATGTCGATACCACGCCCATAGATGTTGATAGTGCGGGTGCTCATAATGTCAACCATATTGTTGGCACATGTGAATTCGCTCTTTTCACTGTAACATTTCACAGATTTTGTCATATGCTCACTAATTAAGTTGATTATTCTTAACATATATGCCTTAGGGATAAAGTATATATTTATGTATATACAAATATATAAACATGGAAAAGAACATTTTCAAGTTCGGAGAGAGCAGCGCCGCCATAATATTGCCCAAGAAATGGATGGAGAAACATGGGCTATCACCAAAGAGCCCCCTGCATCTCACAGAGGACCAGGTAGGCAATCTAATATTGGCTGCAAGCGAGTATTCCAAGAAAGAAGAATGCGAGTTTGTCGTAAACCCAAATACAAAATCCGACCTGATAACAAAGTCGATCGGCCTGAACTACATGTACGGGACCGGAAAGATAAGACTGTATTCTAAAGAAGGGTTTACCAAGCCACAGCTCGACAAGGTGTATGAAAAGATAGGCACAGACTGCCCGGGCTTCGAGATCACAAGCCAGTCTACCAATGAAGTTATAATAGAGGACTTCACCAACATCAAGGAAGTCGATATCGGGAAATTAATAAACCGGATAAAATCTATGGTAAACGAGGAGTTCAACGAGACGTCGAAGGGAAATTTCAAGACCATACCTGAAATAGAGCGGCTGGTAAACAGGTTCTTCATGCTTGGGATGAGATACGTCAACATAACTCAGGCAAAGGATGACATGAAGTACTTCGTTACGCTCCAGGCGCTCGAGAGCATATCCGACAAGATGGACATGATATCCAAGCTGCCATCAATAAAAGATACCAAGATATTCGAAGATCTGCAAAGACAATTCGATTTGTGCTTCAAGGGATTCGGCGGGGACCAACAAGCAATAGAGCAGGTTGAAAGTATCTACAGGTCTGTTTTAAATAAAATGAATCAACCAAAGGTCGACAAGATATACTCTTATCTGATAATAGATATTGCAAACAGCATATCCAGGATAGCTGACTTTGGATTCAGGAGCAACAACGAAAAATTATCATTGCATTAGCAAAATAAACAAAATTACAGAAACGCTATTAAACCTACAAAAAGCACCAGTATCGGATTTCATGGTTGTCCTGCAAGAATTCGAGAGCATAGTTAAACAAATTAATAAAACAAAAGCCGTTATATTAGATGGCGACAACACACTTTGGAAAGGCAGGGCATCAAAAGGCATAGGGACGTATATTCTTGCACGCGAGCTAAGGAAAGGGCATTTAATTACCGTACTAAAAGGCATTTCAGGAGCAAAAAGAGTAAGCAATATAGCTAAAAGTGATAGCAAAAACGGAGACTGGATGGGATTAGAGGAATTCTACAAAGTAATGTCTGGCCTGACCACTGTAACTCGTAGCCAAATGCTCGAAGCGTCACGCAAATACATTCGCGAAAATCAAATTAATGAAGTTGCGCGCCTTGTTTCTGATTATAACGTTTACCGGCCAAGTTTCCTTATAACTATAGCTGGATCATCTGTCGCCCAATCCGCATGTGATATACTTCCCCTTAGCGGATATCAATCAAACATAGATAAATTCGATAGCAAAGAAAGATTAACCGGCGTAGACATAAGAATCAAAAACGGTAGTGATAAAACAATATCTGCTATGGACCTACTCAGACCACTTGGTATTGCTCTTAGAGATTGTACGGTAATAGGGGACAGTGAGAACGACCTTGAGCTACTATCCGAATCGGGCTTTAGTATTGCATCCCCATTAGCTATAGATAGTGTTAAGAACAATACAAATGCCCAACTCTGATGAATCATGATAAGGCTTTGTATATCTCGTTGAAGGAAGCTACCGAGTATTTTCTTTTTATGCTCTTCGAATACAACAAATATTTCATCTTAGCCGACTTAGCAGCTCTGATATCTATATCCAGATCGCCTATGTATACACATTCCTGATGGCGTATTCCAAGTTTTTTAGCTGCAATGAGAAGAGGCTCAGGATCCGGTTTAGGTTTTGAATAATCCTCTGCTGTCACCACCACTGAAAATGGGTTATCTGTGATACCTAAAATCCTGTTTATATTTTGTACGTAATCATTTAACCTTCCAGTTACGATACCAAGACGATATTTTTTGCTAAGTAATTTTATCACATTTCCTGCTTTTTTATCTGTAGGTTTTGCCAATTCATAATGATATTTGGTCTTCCCAACAACTGAAAGAATCTGCTTAGTCTTGAACTT
>VFSW01015546.1_pt1 | contig 10450 bp, 6 predicted proteins | sample 5358111 | NCBI WGS metagenome assembly VFSW01 (sample SAMN11554181, study PRJNA540505) | mine drainage metagenome | isolation source: sediment from site ElyBrook_90M | place: USA: Ely Copper Mine, Vershire, VT | collected 2017
TTTGGCATTTTGGGCCCACCTACACACGAGCCTTCGGGCCGTCAATCGAAAAAGTAGTAGAAGTTAGTGCAGTCTATTTTCTCTCTCACGATAGAGGTCATGAGAGAGCCTGAGTAGGGGGACGTTATGACTGAAGCAAAGCTTGAAGCCTGGCTGGATGAGACTCGTAGTTTCGCACCGAGTCCTGAGTTCGCAAAACAAGCCAATGCTCAACCCACCATCTACGCCGAAGCTGAGGCCGATCCAGTGTCGTGGTGGCGTCAGCAGGCGAATCGTTTGCTTTGGAAGAATGAGCCGACCAACACACTCGAGTGGGACTTACCGTTTGCCAAGTGGTTCAGTGACGGTACTTTGAATGCAAGTGTCAATTGCGTCGATCGCCATGTCGCCGCGGGAAAGGGTGACAAGGTCGCCTACTACTGGGTGGGCGATGGCGAGTCCGATGCACGTACCATCACCTACCAGCAACTTCAAGACATGGTTTGCCAGACCGCGAACGCTCTTGCTGAACTTGGCGTGAAGACCGGCGACCGCGTCGCCGTCTACATGCCAATGATTCCCGAAGCGGTCGTGGCACTACTGGCCATTGTCCGCCTCGGCGCTGTCCATTCGGTCGTCTTCGCTGGATTCTCCGCCGACGCTCTATCGAGTCGCATCCTCGACTCGGACTGCACCTTCGTGATCACCGCCGACGGCGCATTCCGTCGCGGTGCGCCCAGTCCGCTGAAGCCCGCAGTCGATGAGGCGCTCGAGTCATGCCCCAACGTCAAAAAGGTCCTCGTTGTTCGTCGCACCGGCGGCGACGTCAACTGGGTTGAAGGTCGCGACCTCTGGTGGCACGACGTGGTCGAGCACCAGAGCACCGTACACACGCCCGAGTATTTCCCCTCGGAGCACACGATGTTCATCATGTACACCTCAGGCACGACCGCAAAGCCCAAGGGCATCTTCCACACGACGGGTGGTTACCTGACACAGGTCGCGACGACCTACAACCACGTCTTTGATGTCAAGCCGGATTCGGACATCTGCTGGACCGCCGCGGACATTGGCTGGATCACTGGACACAGTTACATCGTCTACGGCCCACTCATCAATGGCGTCACCCAGGTCATGTACGAAGGGCTACCGGACTCGGGAGGTAAGGACCGCTGGTGGCGCATTATCGAGAAATACAAGACCACGATCCTGTACACCGCTCCAACCACCATTCGTACGCTGATGAAGTGGGGATCCGATCTACCCGACGCCCACGACCTGTCGAGTCTGCGCTTGCTCGGCTCCGTGGGTGAACCCATCAATCCTGAAGCGTGGATGTGGTACCGAGAACACATTGGTGGCAATCGCTGTCCGATCGTCGACACCTGGTGGCAGACCGAAACTGGGGCGATCCTTATCTCGCCGCTCCCGGGCATCACGGCAACGAAGCCAGGCGCAGCGATGAAGCCGCTGCCAGGTGTGGGAGTTGACGTCGTCGACAACGACGGGAATTCGGTAGGGAACGGCGAAGGTGGCTACCTCGTGATCACCCACCCGTGGCCCTCGATGACCCGAGGTATCTACGGTGACCCCGAGCGCTTCAAAGAAACATATTGGTCACGTTTCCCGGGCAAGTACTTCGCTGGTGACGGTGCGAAGCGCGATGAGGACGGCGACTTGTGGCTGCTCGGACGCATCGATGACGTCATGAATATCTCGGGCCACCGACTTTCCACCACCGAGGTGGAACACGCCCTGGTGGGTCACCCCCTCGTCGCCGAGGCGGCGGTGGTTGGCGCCAGCGACGACACCACCGGTCAGGCCATTGTTGCCTTCGTCACCCTTCGCTTGTCTGCAGAGGACGAGTCCAAGGACCAGGCGTCGGTCATCGAGGAACTGCGCATGCACGTTGCCAAGGTCATCAGCCCCATTGCGAAGCCGCGCCAGATCATCCTGACTCCGGAATTGCCCAAGACACGCTCGGGCAAGATTATGCGCCGACTACTGCGCGACGTTGCGGAGAACCGAAAGTTGGGAGACGTCACGACACTGACCGACCCCACCGTCGTGAACATGATTTCAGAACTGATGGGCACGAACGCCAGCGGCGACGAATAGAACCCACGTCGAACAAACCAGCCCCCGCACCTTCCGGCGCGGGGGCTGGTTTGTTATGAGTCGAAGCCCAAACCCAATACGTCCAACAGCTTCAACCAGAGGTTGCGCTTGCCCTCGTGCGCATCAGCGCGCTTGATCGCTGCCTGTGTCAGACGGATAAATATCCAGCGGAACGGCTCGGGGGGGAAGGGGAGCGGCTTCTTCTGCACCATCATGAGGTTCGTCCGCTCGGTGTCCAGCCCGTCGAGCAAGTCCAGCATGGTGGCGGCACCGAATCGGGTCGACGCCACACCAAGTCCGGTGAAGCCGAGTACGTAGGCCACCTTGCCACGGTGCGACGTTCCCCAGAACGGCGAGAACCTGGTGCACGTGTCGATGGCGCCACCCCAGGCGTGGGTGAATTTGATACCCGCGAGCTGGGGGAACGTCTTCAAGAAGTGACCGGCCAGGGTGGCGTAGGTCTCCGCGTTGAACTCGTAGTTGCGCTGGACTTTTCCGCGAAAGTTGTAGATGGCGTCGTACCCGCCCCACAGAATCGAACCGTCCTGGGTGAGGCGGTAGTAGTGAAACTGATTTCCTGAATCAGCGATGCCTTCGCGGCCTTGCCAGCCAATACTCTCCAACTGCTCTGGCGTGAGCGGTTCAGTGACGATCTGGTAATCAAAGACCGGAACGACGTACTTGCGGGCCTTTCGAACGAGCGAGGGAAAGACATTGGTCGCCAGCGCCACCCGCCCCGCGGTCACAGCGCCGTAAGGGGTGTGCACGCGCACGGCGTCGTCGACGTCCTCGAGCCATTCAACCTTGGAATTCTCGAAGATCTTCACGCCAAGCGAGAGACAAGCCTTCTCGAGACCCCATACCAATCGCGCGGGATCCACCAGGGCCGTCCCGTCACTGTCGAAGAGGGCCCCGACGTAGAGAGGGGAGTGGACCCGACTTTGGACTTCGTCACGATCGAGAACGATCACGTTGTCACCCATCTCGTTGCGCAACCGGGCCTCTTCAGCCATCTCCGCGAATTGCCAGGGCGCAACTGCGACGCGAAGTTCGCCCGTTCGCTCCCAATCACACTCGATCTCGTAACGACGGATTGTCTCTTCAATTTCGTTGAGGTTCTCACGCCCGAGTCGTTCAATAATCGCCATCTCGTGAGCGAAGCGCGCCATGCCATTGGCGAACCCGTGCGTAAGCGATGCGGAGCAGAATCCTCCATTGCGACCCGATGCGCCAGCACCCGTCTCGTACTGCTCGACCACCACGACGACGCGGTCGGGGTCACGCTCTTTGGCGAGTAGCGCTGTCCACAATCCGGTGTAGCCCGCACCGACGACACACAAGTCGGCACCAATGTCGCCGATCAGAGCAGAGTGCGACGCCGGCTCGAGCGGATCTGAGTCGAGCCACCACAACTCTGGTTGCAGGTCGGCAAGGTGGCGTAAGACGAAGGGATCCTTCTTCTCCATACTGTGTCCAACCAACGGCTGGAATCACCCTCTCTTGGCAATTCTCTTTTCGCGCCTTTTCATTCGCGAACGCCGGTTCTCAGGCCGGCCTCTGATGGTCCATTCTACCGAAGAGATCCCGCAGCGAGCGTTCTCTAACCATGAAGAGTGCGGGCGCGCTCAAATTGCGGTGGCCAGACAATCATCTCACCGAGTTCTTCAGCTGCATGCAATGCCCATCGGGGATTTCGTAGCATTGCACGAGCCATCATGACGGCATCCGCCTTGCCCGAGTCAATGATCTCTTCGGCCTGTAGCGCCTCAGTAATCAGACCCACAGCGCTCGTAGGGACGTTCACCTCATTACGGATTCGCTCCGCGAATGGGACCTGGTAGCCCGGTGCGAGGGGGATCTTGACGCCGGCAATGTTGCCGCCCGACGATACGTCGACCAGGTCGACGCCCATGGTCTTGAGAACTCGCGCCAATTCAACCGACTCATCGAGGTCCCAACCGCCCTGAGCGTAGTCAGTCGCCGAAATCCTCACAAACAACGGTGTCTCTGGAGGAATTGCTTCGCGAACGGCGTCTACCACTTCGCAAAGCATTCGAATACGGTTCTCAAAAGAGCCACCGTACACATCGGTGCGCTGGTTGGAGAGCGGCGATAAGAACTGATGCAAAAGATAACCGTGGGCGGCGTGAATCTCGACGAGATCAAATCCCGCCGCCAACGCCCGACGTGCAGCTTCGGCGAAGGACCCGACTAGCCCCGCAATCTCTGACGTCGAAAGTTGGCGCGGCACGGGATAGCCTTCGAAAGCAATCGCACTCGGCCCAACAGTGCCCCATCCGCCTTCGTGTGATGTTGCAATCACGTGGTCGTGCCAAGGTGCCATTGTTGAGCCCTTACGTCCGGCGTGGGCGAGCTGTATTCCGATCTTCGTACCCTGGGAATGGACGAAGCTCGTGACTCGCGACCAAGCGCTCACTTGCTCGTCGTTCCATAGGCCCGGACAGTGAATGGAAATGCGTCCTTCGGGGGTGACCGCCGAGGCCTCGGCCATGATCAGCCCGGCACCACCGGTGGCAAACGAGCCGAGGTGTACAAGGTGCCAGTCACCGACGACCCCCTCGTTCGCGGAGTACTGGCACATTGAACTCACCCATGCTCGATTTGAGAAGTTGACCTCACGAAGGCTGAGGGGACTGAAGAGTGATGACATGCTGATTCCTGACTTCCGCGAGATGTCTCTTCAATTTAGTCGCGCTCTCAGTCGGGCGGCCGATGACGGTCAGCTCAATCACCCGGTTCACAGTCCATGACCCGCGCCATATCAGCCACGAGTGGCGGATCAGTGCGCTTGACGTATTTGTAAGCGCGTCCCCCCATCGTGACGGCACGAACATTCATCGACATCGAAGCAGCTACTGGTGGTCGAATCGCGCACGCAATTGACGACCCAATTTTGATCCTCAATGACCCGGCGCAGTGGTACGGCCAATCGACGAGACGAACACGGTCTCGCGGGGGCGCTGACCGAATTGGTGGCCCAGGCTGAGCGAGCGGGTCAATGACCTTCTGCCCTAGCGGTCCGTGGCGGTACTGGGCCATACTTCAGGTGGCTCAGTGATGACGATCGATTGGGGTGACGATGGAGTTCGTGCGTTGGTTCAAGGATATTCGTCTGGCAGACAACCCGTTGGTCGGTGGCAAGGGGGCGAACCTCGGCGAACTTACCTCGGCGAAGTTGCCAGTGCCCCCAGGATTCGTGGGCACTTCTGGCGCTTATCGTTACGCGCTTGACCACGCGGGCGTGGTCCCGGCGCTCGCGAAGCTGTTGGGCGAGAGCGCCGAGACGACCGCTGACCTCACCAGGATTTCAGAAGGTACGCAGCAGTTGATTCGATCGATCGCTTTGCCTGACGATCTGTCGAGCGCGGTCGTGGAGGCCTATCACCAACTCGGAGAGGGCACCTTCGTTGCCGTACGCTCCTCGGGCACGGGCGAGGACGCGGGTGACACCTCTTTTGCGGGCATGAACGCCACCTTCACGAACGTCAGCGGCGACAAACAACTTCTTGAGCGGGTGGTGGACTGTTGGGCCTCTCTTTACGGTGCGAGAGTGATTTCGTATCGCCGAACACGTTCCATAGATGAGACGCCCGCAATGGGGGTCATCGTCCAGACCATGGTCGCGTCGGAACGTTCGGGCGTGATGTTCACCGCCGATCCTTCTACAGGCGACACGTCTCGAATAGTGATCGATGCGGCATTTGGCCAAGGGGAGGTCGTGGTCAGCGGCCAGGTGGAGTGCGATACCTACATCCTTAACAAATCCGGACCCGCGCTCGTCCAAGTGCGCGTGGGCGTGAAGGATTTCAAGCTCATTCGAGGCGCCGATGGAAATGATTTGCACGTCGACCTCACGCCCGAGGAGGGGGCGCAACGCGTTCTGAGCGACGACGAAGCAATCCAACTCGCCCGACTCGGACTGGCGACCGAGACACACTACGGATCACCACAGGACACAGAATGGGCGATTGCGGACGGAACGCTGTATCTGGTGCAAGCCCGTCCGATCACAACCCTCGGGGTGAAGAGCGAGGCATCCCCCATCAGCAGTGCCGCGACCGTATTGCTGCAAGGGCTCGCGGCCTCTTCGGGCAGGGCCACCGGCAAGGTGCGCGTCTTGGACTCGCCGGATCAGGGCGACGAATTGCAGGACGGCGAGATCTTGGTTGCTCGGATGACGAGTCCCGATTGGGTTCCAACGATGCGGCGCGCAGGCGCGTTGGTGACCGATGAAGGCGGCACGACCTGTCACGCAGCGATTGTCTCGCGCGAACTAGGCGTGCCGTGCGTGGTCGGTGCGCGCACGGCGACCAAGGTCCTGCGTACGGGTGAACTCGTCACAGTGGACGGTAGCCAGGGCGCAGTGTACGCGGGAGAGGGCGCCGGGCCGGTCGCCGCCGTGAGCGTGAAGTCGCCCGACGTGGCTGGCGACGCGCGCTCGAGTGGAACGAATCGCCCACTGGCTACGCGGCTCTACGTCAATCTGGCATTCGCCGACCACGCCGAAGAGGTCGCCGCTCTCGACGTTGACGGAGTTGGGTTGTTGCGGGCGGAGTTCATGGTGACCGACGCCCTCGGTGGCGTGCACCCCAGACGGCTGATCGAACTTGGTGAGCAGGCAACCTTCGTCGACAAAATGGCTGCATCGTTGCTTCGCATCACCCGAGCTTTCGGTGAGCGGCCCGTCGTGTATCGAAGTATTGACTTTCGAACGAATGAGTTCTCGAATCTAGAGGGAGGCTCGAAGTTTGAACCGGCTGAGGAGAACCCGATGATCGGATATCGAGGATGTTTTCGATACGTGCACGAACCGGAAGTCTTTCGCCTCGAGCTCGAAGTACTTGCGAAAGTCTATGAACAGACGCCCAATATCACATTGATGATCCCGTTCGTGCGGACCAAATGGGAGTTGCAGGCCTGCCTGGACCTCGTACGCCAGAGCCCGCTCGGCTACGAGATCCCGGTATGGGTGATGGCTGAAGTGCCATCGGTCGCGTATCGGATTCCCGAGTACGCCGAAATGGGCATTTCGGGCGTTTCCATTGGCAGCAACGATCTGACCCAACTCATGCTCGGTGTCGATCGAGACTCTGAGACGTGCGCCGAATTGTTCGACGAATCCGATGCCGCGGTACTGGACACCATCGAGAGAATCATTACGCAAAGTCACAGGGCTGGTATCACGGCGTCGTTGTGCGGACAGGCTCCCTCAAACCACCCCGAGTTTGCGGAGCACCTCGTTCGTTACGGCATCACCTCAATCTCAGTAAATCCCGATGCGGTAGATGCAGCACGTCGTTCTATCGAGCGAGCTGAATGGCGACTGCTGCTCGAAAGCGCCGACCCCGAACACAGGGGACTGCTTGGCGCAAAGTAACGGACCTCGCCCTGGGCGCAGGCCGAAGCGGCTGCGGGCACGCAGTTCGGTCTTCGCGGCTTCGTGGTTCGCATGTTTTCATTCAGCGCGCAAGGTTTGCGCGAGAATTGTGATGTCTCCAAAACAAAGGTAATGAAACCTATGAAGATAGTCAGCCCCTCGGAAATCGCGAAGCGTCTCGAGTCCCTTCCCGGACCTGAGCCTCGACTGGTTGTCTCGGGAAACTTCGCCACCCCGTGGGAGTTGGTACGGATTCTCGACTCCACCCTCGATCGATGCCGGGTCTTCGTGATGAATCCCCAAATTGGCTGGCCCGTTCGTCCGGGTTTCGTGACGGAGAGCCCCTTCGTGGGCCCGGGTGTACGACACGATGACTCCCTCGATTATCTGCCTATGCGCCTTTCGCTCGTGCCTAGATTGTTCGCGTACAACCGACCTCCCGACGCCGTGTTGATCCAGACATCCGCCCCGCGTAGCGGCAAGGTCTCACTGGGAATAGAGGTCAACATCTTGCCCGCCGCCATTGAAGAGGTCCGGCGTCGCGGTGGCCTGATCATCGCGCAGGTGAACGAACACATGCCCTACACGCGAGGTGATGGCGAATTGAGTGTCGATGCGGTCGACTACGCGATTGAATCCACCACGCCGTTACCATCACCGAGTGATCGACCCATGGATGAAGAGGCTGACGCCATTGGAGCGAACGTTGCATCGCTCGCGAGCGATTACAGCACACTGCAGATGGGCATTGGCCAATTACCCGACGCCGCGTTGTCGCACATGACCAACTTTCGTAATCTCGGCATCTGGTCCGAGCTCGTGAGTGACGGCGTGATGCACCTGGAACAGGCGGGCGCTCTCGATCGGTCCCGTCAAGTCGTGGCGACGTTCCTCTTCGGAACTCCCGAGCTCTACGCATGGGTCGACGACAACCCTCGGATCACCATGTTGCGCACCGAGACTGCGAACGATCCACGAAGGATCGCGGAGCATCCCTCCATGTTGTCCATCAATACCGCCATACAGATCGACCTCTACGCCCAAGCCAACGCCAGTTACGTACGCGGAAGCATCTACTCGGGCTTCGGAGGCCAACCTGACTTCGTGAGCGGTGCGTTGCACTCGGCGGACGGACAGGCGGTGCTCGCACTGCGTTCGTGGCATCCAAAGAGCGACTCGTCCAATATTGTCCCGTTGCTCCAGGATCCAGTGTGCTCGTTCCAGCACTCGGTGGTGGTCACCGAGCAGGGGCTCGCGAAGCTCTTCGGTCGTAGTCAACACGCCCAAGCTCGTCTCTTGATCGAAGAGACCGCCCACCCACGAGCGCGTGAATCATTGCGCGAGGCGGCGAGTCGGATCGGACTCGTGCGAAAGTAGTCCATGCCGTAAAGGGATGCCCGAGGGCCGCAAGGAATTCAACTCGACTGCAAGATGGCTCGTAGGTCGTCCAGTACCGCCGGGTTGTCAATCGTCGACGGCACCGGTATATCGATGCCGTCGGCGATGGAGCGCATGTTTTTTCGAAGAACCTTGCCCGAACGGGTCTTCGGCAACGCCGTGACCACGTCGACTTGTCGAAGCGAAACCACCGCACCCAACTGGTCTCGAACACGTTGAATCAATTCCGTCGTGATCGCTTCATGGTCGCGGGTGACTCCGGCCTTCAACACCACCAGGCCGCGAGGCACTTGACCCTTCAGCGCGTCGGCGACACCAATGACCGCGCACTCCGCTACGTCAGGGTGGCTCGCCAGGATCTCTTCCACCTCGCCAGTTGAGAGGCGGTGCCCCGCGACGTTGATGACGTCGTCGACTCGACCCCTCACGAACAAGTAGCCATACTCATCGAAATGGCCGCCGTAAACCGTGAGATAGAAGCCTGGTGAGTGACTCAGGTACGCCTCATAGAACTTGTTCTCGTCGCCCCACACCTCGGACATGCAGCCGGGAGGAAGGGGGGTGCGGATCATGATGAGACCCTCGTGACCAGCCGCGACTTCTTCGCCACCCTCGTCGAAGATTCGCACGTCGAAACCAGCGACAGGCACCGTCGGCGAACCGGGTTTCACGGGCATTGGATCGAGACCCATGTGATTGGCTGCGATGGGCCAACCCGTCTCGGTCTGCCACCAGTGATCGATGACGGGGACGCCGAGTAGCGCGCTAGCCCAAGAGAACGTCTCGGGGTCCAATCGCTCGCCGGCGAGGAACAAATAGCGAAACCTGGACATGTCGTATTGATCGAGCAACAGTCCCTCGGGGTCCTCACGTTTGATTGCGCGAAATCCGGTGGGTGCGGTAAAGAGTGTCTTCACCCCGTACTCGGATATCACGCGCCAGTACGCCCCCGCGTCGGGCGTGCCGACGGGCTTGCCTTCGTACATCACGGTTGTGCACCCCGCGAGAAGAGGGGCGTAGACAAAGTAAGAGTGTCCGACGACCCAACCCACGTCCGATGCCGCCCAGAAGACCTCTCCGGCGTGCGTGTCATAGATGTGCTCCATGCTCCAGTGCAGCGCCACGGCGTGACCACCGTTGTCACGAACCACACCCTTGGGTCGACCCGTCGTTCCCGACGTGTAGAGGATGTAGAGAGGGTCGTTGGCACCGACCGCCACGCACTCGGCGGGTGCGGTGTGATTCATTGCGTCCACCCAGTCAATGTCGCGTCCGGGCTTCATGGTTGCAGCCGCCTCGGGACGTTGAAACACGACGCAGTGCGTGGGTTTGTGGGACGATTCGTCGAGTGCGGCATCGATGAGAGGCTTGTACTCGATGACGCGATTCACTTCGATGCCGCACGACGCCGTGACGACCACCTTCGGCTTCGCATCTTCGATACGAAGGGCCAGTTCGTGCGCCGCGAACCCCCCGAACACTACCGAGTGCACTGCACCTAGACGCGCACACGCCAGCATGGCGATCGCCGCCTGGGGGATCATGGGCATGTAGATG
>VFSW01015547.1_pt1 | contig 10450 bp, 11 predicted proteins | sample 5358111 | NCBI WGS metagenome assembly VFSW01 (sample SAMN11554181, study PRJNA540505) | mine drainage metagenome | isolation source: sediment from site ElyBrook_90M | place: USA: Ely Copper Mine, Vershire, VT | collected 2017
CCATTCAGGTGCTTCGAAGTGGATGGTGTCGCCGGCAAAGATCAGATTGCCATTGTCGCTGTCGGCATGGCCGTGCCCACGCGCCGTCTGGTCGAGATGATCGCGATTGGCGGCGAAGAGATCGGCCTCGGAGCCAGCGTAGTGATAACGTCGCTGCAACATGGCCGCGATGCCGTCGAGCGTGTCGCCCGGCTCGATCAGATAGCTATAGTCAACGAGCTTTGGCACGGGGGGAGGTGTCGGTGCTGGTGCTGGCGCGGGCTGGGGTGCTGGTGGCACAGGAACCGGCGCGGGCTTCGCGGGATCGGTCGTCTTGAGGACCAGCAGGCCGCAGGGCGAGGCGTCATAAAGCGCCTGAAACGAGTAGATGTCGAGCGTGCTTTCGACGGTGGGGTTATTCGGATCGGCGACCACATAGCCATTGTCCGCGATGCCCAGGATCGCGATAGCGTGATAATGCACGCCCTCGTCTTCAATGGTGCCTGAAGCATCCCAGAGTGCTTGTGCGTTGGAGAGCTGAAGCAGGATCGGATTCACGCCAGCGTTGTTTTTCAGGATGATGTGCCAGTCGGCGGTCATCCGGTCGCCCGAATAATCCACTTCCGTGAGGATGTTGGCGCCGTGTCGCTTCAACTCCGCCGCCATGCTCGCGAGGGTCGCGCCCCCGTTGGCGGCGGCGGTCTTTGCGTCGATCATCTCTTTGGTCATGGTCAACATCAGATCGACCACGCCACTATGCGTATTGGGGGTGCCGTTGGCGGCGGCGAGGCACATCGCCGCGCTCGTTTGCGTGCACGTGCCATTGTAACCGCCGTAAAACTCGCGAATATGCCAGACGTTCTGGCAGAGCTTGAGAATGCCCATGCAAGGTCGCTCCTTTGGCTAGCGGACAATCAGGGATGAAGATGAGATAAGGCCGTTTATTTCGCCGCTGCCTTCTTGGCAGGTGCCTTGCGCTTGGCTGGCGCTTTCACCGGCAGTGCGGGCGCATGTGCGGTGGCCAGCGCATCGACTTTCGCGTGCAGCGCTTGATGTGAGGCATGGAGCGTAGCCACCTCGCGCGCGTGATCGGCGTGCAGTTGTGTGATCTCGGCATGGTGCTTCGCGGTCATCGTGCTCATCAAGCGCTGTCCCACCATGATGATGCTGAGCATGACCAGCTGGATCACGGTCTGGCTGATCCACTGCACGTATTGCGTCGCCGTGGCGTGAAAGCCCGGAAAGCCAATCGCCGCCAGCACCAAAAAGAGATAGGCGCATTCCATTGTGCCGACACCGCGCGTGATCTGAAGCGCCAGCCAGTCGTTGAAAGCTTTGTAGTAACGCATGACGCTCCCTCACGGGTGCAGGTGCCACAGCGCATAGCCGAGCGCTGTGCCGACGATCGTGATCACAAGGCCCACCAGCAAGCCCCACAGGGTGTTGAGCGTGCGCGCGTCAACCTCCATCCGCTGGTGCGCCGTCGCTGTCGCCGTCGCGCCGATTTGCGTTTGGACAGCCGTTTGTTCGGTCGCCGCGCGCCGCGTTTCCGCCAGCCGCCATTCTTCGAGCGCCGTCAAGCGTTGCTTGCTCTCGGAAATATCCTCACGCAGTCCTGAGACAATCTCCGTCGCCTCGCGACGCGGCAAAAATAGGTCATCAAGACGCGACAGCTTGGCGTCAAACGCCTCGACGCGCGTGCTGAGCTGGTTGACGGCATTCGTCAGCTGGCGCATGCCGGACGGTGTGCGCGTGGAGGCTCTGGGCGTCGTGTCGGCCATCGAGGCGCACCTTCTAAAACACGTTGCGAATGCTCAGCAGCAGGAGGTCCTGCATCACGCTATCCAACCCAACCCCGCCAACAGAGGCTGCACACGGCACCTCATGCCTGGATCCATTTGCCCTCGCGAATGAATCCGTGATGACCACACGAGCACAGGAATGATGGCTCTAAATGCAGCGGCTCTTTGCTCACCAGTTGCCAGGTCGGGCCGTGATCGGGAATCACCCCATGATTGCCTGTGACCCAATGCGCGGGATAGCGCCAGTAGAAGGCGCCGCAGCACCAGCCGCTTGGTGAATCGGCTTTGCGATGCCAGAGCGTGCCGCCGCTTGGCTCACTCTCGCCTGGTTGATAGGTGTATTCCACGAAATGATCGCCATCTAGCCAGAGATCCGGCGTGGTGAACGCTGGCGTTCTGGCCGGCATGTCGACGATCTCGTCTGATGTTGGCTTGCTCATGGAAGAATCGTATCTTGCGCTTTTTTGGCTGCCAGCGCCGCCAGAAGCGCGGCTTTCGCGGCGTCCTGATTGGCCTTGGCGTCGTGCTGGTGCTGGGTCGCGGCGGCCACCTGCGCGGCGTGCAGTGGCGCGATGTGCTCATCCATGCAGGCGTGCGCGACAAGTGCGGCGTGCTCGATCGAGCAGGCGATGTGCTGCTCGGCGGGACAGTGCAGCACCGGGAAGGCATCGGGCGCGACCTCGCCGGGATAGAGCGCGAGATCGCCGCCACGCATGGCGAGCGCGACGTGGAACGCAATCGCTTTGGCGCGCGGGAGGCTGGCGCCGCACCCCGGCGCCTCACAGACGACCGGCAACTGATCGGGGTCGACCTTTTGCGGTGTCCCGGCGGCAGGCAAGACACTCATGATCTCGATTCCTCTTTCAGGCAACGGCGATGCCGAGCCAGGCACCGGAATTGAACATATTCACATGGACGCTCGTGCTCCCCAGTGTATCCACGCCGACGGTGCCCTGCGCATTGGTCTGATCGACGATGATGCCGACAAAGCGCGGCGTCTGGCCGAGGCCGTGATTGAACGTGCCGGAGCCGGAGCCGGAAAAGAACGAGACGGCGTTCAGGTAGCCGCCGGTGTTCCCGTGCAGTTGCACGACATTGAGCGTTCCCGATCCCGTCGACGTGATGTCGCCGCCGTCGAAATACACCGCTCCCGCCTCAGCGACGAATGCATAGTTGCCGCCGCTATAGAGTGTCGTGCCGGTCGCGGCGAAGGCCGTCTCAGTCACGAGTCCGCTCGACTGCTGCACGAACGCGCTGGCGTGGATGCCGTCCACGGTGTCGGCGTCGAGGCCCGATCCGCTGCCGTCGTTGCCCTGATCCCAGACGGTGTTGCTGTTCGTCGTCAGGTGGCCGCCGTGCTCGACCGTGAACACGGTCACGCCGTCGGTCACGTTGTACAACGCCAGATTGCCGCCTGTCTGGATGATCCACTCATACTCCTTGCCGTCGGTGGCGTTCCACACCGCGACCACCTTTTGCGATCCGCCCAGCGTTACGTTCGTCTGCTGGGGCGCGGTGCCGACCACGTCGGCGTCGGCTTGCAGCGCCGTTCCCAGCCACGTTTCCAGGTTGTTGAGAAACGTGGCGGTGATGCCGGGCGCGGCCCCGTTGTTGAAGGGGCCGGTCTTGGGATAGGGCATAGAAGAGGCTCCTAGAAGGTGCTGTCGGCGACGAGCTGGATCGATTCCGTGCTGAGGTGGTCGTGCGCGTACAGGCAGCGCGCGATGAGCACGCCCGTGTTGGGTGAGCTGGTCGCCGCCGATCCGGCGAAGATGCCCAGCTCGAAGATCTGGGCGTTGACGTCGCCGGGAGCGACGTACAGCGTCCACAGCGCCTCGCCGGGGTTCGCGCCAGCGACGGCGGAGGTCAGCGCGCGCCGGTAGATCTCGTTATCGAGCAGCACCTGGCCCGTGGTCGGGGTCGTGTTGACGCCCGCACCGACGGGGTAGGAATAATTGGCGTTGAAGCTGGTCACGCTGATGCTGGTCGCGCCCACCGCCGCCGCCGCCGAGAGCGTCACGGCTTGCGTATGCGCGCCGTCGACGGTGCTGATCGTGACGCTCGCGCCGTTCGCCAGCGCGGAGGCCAGCGCCGTCACAGCCAGCGACGTATAGGGATTGCCGGAGGTCAGCGCCGTGGTCAGTGTCCCGTCCGCGCCGCCGGCGGCGGTGTAATAGACTTGTCCGGTCGCTTGCGCGCCGGTCTGGTTGTCGCGGACCAGGTTCAGGGCGGCGTTCGTGACCGTCATCGTAATCGCCATAGCAGCCTCGTCAGCAGGGGTAGAGCGTCGTGCTCGGATATTGGGTCGATCCCGGCAGGGGGCATGCATACACCGACGGGGTGAGCGCGATCGTCCAGGTAGGCCACGTGAGGGTGAGGTTTTGCAAGAGCGCGGTGATGGTGTTGCTCGTCGAGTCGCTGGTGTCGATAGTCGGATTGAGCGACCCGTTGACGACGCGCTTGTAGAAGTCAATCCATGTCGTGTCGTAGGGACCGATGATCGCTTGCACCTTGTACCAGAGGTTGAGGCCGTCGTGGCCGTCGGTGATCTCGACCGATTCAATCAGTGCTTTGGCGTTGACCAGGTTGTGCGGCGCGTAGTTGCACGTCAGGAGCTGGCCCGGCTCCAGCCCCGGCGTCATCGTCCAGAATTGCAGGTTCAGTCCTTGTGTCCCATAGCGCCCGAGGAGAGCGTTGGCCTCAGCAAAGCCGACCGTGGCGCTCGTCACGGTCTTGTCTTGCAGCACCTCTTCTTCCAGCCCTGTCCCAAAGCCCATGAGCGCCTGCTGCTGTGTGACCTGCCCGGTGTCCTGGCTGATGATGATGGTCGGAAACTGGCCGACATAGGTGACGCTGAGCGTGTCGGTCGAGACCAGCGTCGTGCCGCTCGCGTCTTGCGCGATGACCGGATCGCCTTTGGCCCAGTACCACTGCTTGCCGCTCGTCCCCTTCGTGCCGACCGTCTGGCTGACGCCGTTCAAGGTAATCGTCGGAACTGACGAGAGATCGTAACTCATCGCGAAGGCTTTGGTCTTGCCGTCGCCCTGGCGCGTCTCGACCTGTTGCGCGGTGATGTCCGTGCCGCCGATGATGTATTGCTGATTGCGATAGGTCGGATTGTTGTTGTCGACCGTCGTCTGCCCGCGCTGGGCCTGCGAGCCGTCGAACGTCCACGGCGCGGGAACCGCCGCCTGGGCTTGCAGCCAGAGACGCAGATACTGGTCGATGGCCCACCACATGTTGGCGTGGCTGGCTACGGTGTCGAGTGCGCTGTTGGCGTGCACATAATTGAACGTTTCTTGCGTCAGCGTCGGACCTGGCGCGATCGACGACGTTTGGCCCAGCTCCCAGCTCGTCGCGACGGCGTTCGGCTCGATCATCAGGCCGTCGACGTAAAACGTCTGCGCTGGCTGGGTGGTCACAAGGATCGCCAGGTAGAGATTGCCGACGGCGCTGGCGCCGGTCGTCAAGCTCGTGCTGACGCGCTGCCACGCGCCCGTGCCAGTCTGGATCACCGCCGTATCGCGCAGGTTATTGGTCGCGTCGCGCAGGCGAATCTCGAACGAGACGCCCGCCGGCATGAGCACGTAGGCGCTGGCGGTGTAGTTCCAGTTGGCCAGCGCCGCGATGCCCGACGTGGCTACCCCTTCGCTCGTATGATTGCCGTCAGTGACCACCTGCAAGCTGGCAGCGCCGTAATAGCTCTGCGAGGTCACGCGGGTCAGCGTCGCGCCACTGTTGAGCAAAAAACCGTCGCTCGCGGTAAAGCCGGTGGTGCTGGTCTCGACGCTCGACTGATTGACGCTGAGCAGGTTTTTGATCGCGTAGACGTTCTCCTGGCTCAGCACGTTCGTCAGGATGTCGTTGGCGATGAAGCCGGCGGTCTGGTTGGCGTAGCTCGCGGCCCAGATGCGCTTGTCGGCGAGAAAGTGATTGTCCTTGCACAGGCAATCCGTCAGCAGCAGTGGGCCGTAGCCGGGCTGCGATTCGGTGGGCTTGTCCAAAAACCCTGAATAGTCCCACAGGCCGCTCGTCTTGTTGAGCACGATCACGCGCTGGTTCTGCTGATAGTGCTGGGTGCCGGTTTTGTCGCGGATGGTAAAGCGTGCCTGGCTGCGCTTGCCGATGGTGTTCGTGATGTCCATCGTGCCCGCCTCGATCGTGACGGGCACGCCACTGATGGTCACGACGTAATTGGGAACGTTGCTCACGTGCGCACCCCGACGGCGTTACGAATGGCGTTGACCTGATAGGGCAAAAGGAGCGTGCCCAGCGTCTTGCCGTCGATCTGCAAGATGATCGTCTGGTCCTGGCCGCCACTGGATTGGCCCTGGCCGCTCGCTGGCGCAGTCTGGCTGAAGCTAGCCAGCGACGAGGGGAGACCAATCGGCTGCACCTGCGCGCCGGTCGGCAGCTTCAGGAGTTCCGGCCCGTCCTCGCCCACCAGCACGACCCCGCCGGTGGTGATCGTGCCGCCGGCGGCCAGGCCCGGAATGTTGGAGAGTATACCACCGACGCCGGGGATGTTCGAGACACCCTGCTTGATCGTATTCGCGACGCTCGACGCGAGATTGCCCGCCATTGACGTGATGCCGCTGATGAGCTTTTGGATCAGCGTCACGCCCATGTTCAGGAACGACGCTGGCAGCCCCGCCAGTTTGGCCAGGAAGCCCGACGCCATGTCGGCGATCGCCTGAATGCCCTTCGTTTTCAGATTGCCCAGGCTCGAAAGGGCCTTGGTGGCCATGTCGCCGAGAAAGCCGAGCACTTTGCCGGGCAGCGTCGAGACGGTGTTGATGAAGCCGGCGGTCAGATTGATCGCCGCCGTGACCACCTTATCCTTCAGGTTGCCGAACCAGCTCATCAAGCGACCGATGCCGCCGATCAGGAATTCGATCCCCTTCACTTCGAGGCCGATAAAGAAGCCCTCGATCTTGACCAGCCAGGTGATGGCGTCCGCGATCCAGCCGATGAGCGTCACGCCGACGGAAAGCAGCTTGCCGACGATGGTGATCACCACGGAGAGCGCCGGGGCCACCACGTCTTTCAAGACCGCGCCGACCACGCCCAGGATCGGCACCAGTTTGGGCGCCAGCTCGTTCCACAACTGCTTGATCGGCGGCAAGAGATTGGTCAGGATTGCCGAGGCCACCTGCATCACGGCGGGCAGCACGTCGGCCACGATGATCCCGACGACCTGCGCCAGCACCGGCAGCACGTCGGCCACGAACCACTTGACCAGGGTGATGATGGTCGGGATCAGGCTGCCCATGAGGAACGACGCGAGCTGCTTAACGACAGGAAGCAAGCTGCTCATCACCGAGCTGGCCACCTGCATGAGTGACGGCAAGAGGCTCGTGCCAAGCGACGTGGCGAATCCCATCACAGCGGGCAGCACGTCGCTGATAAGCAGCTCGACGCCTTGCGTCAGGATCGGCAAAAGGCCCGTGCCGAGCTTGATCATGAGTGTCTGGACGACTTCTTTAGCCCGATCGATCTGAAAATTGAAGTCGCCTTGCACCTCGGACCATCCGACAATGCTCGATCCGCCCTTTTTGACTTGCGCGGCGACGCCGGCGACGTTGCCTTGAAACGTCGCGAGATGCGCGCCCGTCAGATCGAGCATGCCCTGCATCGTCTTCGATCCGCCACTGATGTCCTTGATAGCCGCAACATATTGCGCCGAGCCGATAGGGAACTTTTTTCCCACAGCATCCGTGATCATCTTCAAGGCATCAGGCAAGCTCTTTTTCATCTCGTCGGCGACTTGGGTCGAGGAGAGGCCCACGCTCTCCATCGCCTTGACCGCCGTCTTGCTGGGGGCATCCAGAGCAAGGATCGTTTGTCGCAGATAGGTCGCGGCGTTGGCCGCCGGCACGCCTTCCCCCGTCATGGTCGCCATAGCGCCCATGACGTCGTTCAGTCCGATACCCGCCGCGCTGGCCGTCGGGAGAATCTGGCTCAGGCTTTGCGCCAGATCCTGCATGTGGGTTTTGCCGCTGGCCACTGTGGCAATGAGCAGGTTGACGGCGCCCGACGCGGTGATGCCTGTGCTGCCAAAATCGTTGAGAATCGTGGTAGTAGCGTCTGAGACCACGCCCAAATCAGCGTTGCCGACCTTCGCGCCCTCGGCGGCTGCTTTCAGGATCGAGAGCGCTGCCGCGCCGTGATAGCCGGCGCTCTCGATCATGTACATGCCGGCGGTCAGTTGATCGGTTGAGGTGCCGGTATCGACGGCCATCTGCAAGATGCCCGCGCTGACCATCTTGAGGTTGCTGGCGGATTCCCCGGCGCCGGTCACCAGGCTCGTCATGCCGCTCTGGAAATCACCGGCCATCTTGACCGAAGCCACGCCGATGCCCAACAGCGCCGTGCCCGCCGCCAGGACGCCGACGCTGGCGATGCCCCCCAGTTTGCCAAACATGCCGGAGAGGCCGCCCATCTTGGCTTCCGCGCCGCCGGTATCCGCAGCGACCTTGACCGCGAGCTGCGCTACTGTCACGGTCATGGAAACACCTCGCGGCGCTCAGCCGCCGTGCTTTTGCTTCAGGAGGCGGGCGGCGGTCGTCTCGGCGGCCTCGGCGTCCAGGGCTAACTGCTGCCACAGGTACGATTCGCGGAGCAGATCCCACGGCGGCACGCTATAGTAGCGCGAGGCGCGGATGAGCGGGTACCAGTCCGGGCACCAGGCGGTGCCCGTCTCTTGCTCTAAAAAAAGCCAGCGGCCCAGGGCGGTGCGGTCGCTTACGCCCCCGTCGCCTGGGCCGCTTTCACTTCCCCCGCTTTGCTCATAGCGTCGTTGAACACGATGCACAAGACGCCCCAGGGGATCGTCTGCAAGGATTCCGGCGTAATGGGCACCGGCTCCCCGTCTTCGCCCAGCAGATCCCAGCTCGCCAGCACGGCTGCCGCGTCGGCGCAAAAGTCGGCGATGGCGACGGTTTCCGTCAGGCTGTTGATGGCGATGACCATCTTGCCGGTGATGGCGGCCGGCCGATAGACGTAGTGCAGCAGATCACCGTCGCCAAAGTCGATGGTCGCCTGCTTTGTGCGCCCGATCAGAGTCGAAAGCTTCATGCGGTCCTCACAGTGCGGTCAAGAGATTCGTGACGCGAATGACGTGCGACTGGCCGCTCGACCAGTTGGGGTCTTCCACCACTTCGTATTCCCACTCGATCGCGAAGATCCCTTGCTCGTCTTTGAATGCCGCCGGCTTGCCGAATTTGACGGCCATATCGTGGCGGAACTCAGCATAGATGCTGTTGGGGACATCGATCTCGGGCCCCAAGAGATCGCAGCGGAGATACATGATCGTGCCCGCTTGCAGGTAGGGCAAGAGCGCCATGCCCTCGGCGTTGGCCTCGAGCATGATCTTGCCGGTGGTCTTGGGAGGCAAATCGGCGTAGGCGTTCCATGACGCGCCGCCGGTCATGGCCCACACCGGGCCGAACAGACCCGTCGTGCCGAACTCGAAGGACAGGGGCATGAGGATTTGCGTCGTGCCCAATGCGCCTGACGTGGGATCGAGGTAGAATTTCGCCATCTTGCCGACGATCGGCGACACGGCGACGTTGGGCAGACTGGCGGTCATCGTGCTGTTGTCGTTGATGGCCTGATGGAGCATTTTGGTCGAGTTGAGCGCGACTTCCGTCTTGCGCGTCAATTTGTAGCCAAAATCGGTGAAGAGGCCGAATCCCATCTTGTGGGCGCGCACGCTGTCGCCCTGCTCGATTGAGTACGTCTGTGGACTGGCCGCGCCCGCGACCGGAGGGGCGAACGTCCAGTCTTTGGCCGTGCTCGAGGAGCCGTGCGCCGTCGGGGTCACTTTGGCCAGCGCCGAATTCAAAATGTAAATGGAGCCGTTGAAGTCCAGATTGCCGCTGACGTTCGATTCCATCCATTCGGCCAGCTCTTCCTGCTCGATGGAGTATTTATGGCCGATGGAGCGGAATTGGGCCACGTCGGCCATGATCCCGTCCTCGATGGTATAGCATTCCAGACGCTTGGTCGCAGGCACGATGGTCCCTGGAGTCGCCTCTGGGCCGATCTGGACGACCTGGTTGACGAACATGCGATCGGGCATGGCGTGTCACCCTTGCTAGAGCGTTGATTCGATCTCGATGCGGTACAGGCCGCCCAGATTGTCCCACGGCTGGCCGTCCACCAGCTCGGTGACGTGGAAAGGCTGCTCGCGGTAGCACGACAGGATCGTGCCGCCCGTCGCATAGTTGCCCTGCTGATTGATCAAGGAATCCAGGAGATCGTAGGCGGCCTCGATGGTCGCCCACACGGACGCCGGCCCGACGACCTTGACCTGATAGCGATCGTCGCTGTAGATCCGTGTCGCGGTGGCCGTCACGACGTCCGCGCCGCCCGCCCGGCTCACGATGATGTAGGGGGTGGCGCTGCCGACCGGCGCCAGATCGCGGTGCACGCCGCCGGGGCAGTCGCTCATGAGCGTTCTGCTGCCCGACAGGGTCCCATAGAGCCAGGTGAAAGCGTCGCTCGTGCTACCCATCGCCTAGACCGCCCTCTTGATTGCCGCCTCGATCTGGCCCATCGCGTCGACAAAGTCGGGCAAGACGGCGTCGGCGGCGGGACCGAGATAGGGCTGCGCGGCCATGTGGCGCGTGCCCGTCTCGATGTAGCTCCCATAGGACGCCCCGCCG
>VFSW01015548.1_pt1 | contig 10449 bp, 7 predicted proteins | sample 5358111 | NCBI WGS metagenome assembly VFSW01 (sample SAMN11554181, study PRJNA540505) | mine drainage metagenome | isolation source: sediment from site ElyBrook_90M | place: USA: Ely Copper Mine, Vershire, VT | collected 2017
GCGCTGCGCGAAACCCTCGGCACCCACGTCAAGCAGGCTGGCTCGCTCAACGATCCGCAGCACCTGCGCTTCGACTTTTCGCACTTTACCGCCGTCGCCGATGAAGAATTGCAGGACATTGAAGACAGCATCAACAAAAATGTTCTCGCGAACACCCAGGTGGTCACGCTGGAGGATGTGCCGATCGACGTGGCCGTGAACGAATATCACGCCATGGCTTTGTTCGGCGAAAAATACGGTGACAAGGTGCGCGTGGTCAAGATTGGCGACTTTTCTACCGAACTATGCGGAGGTACCCACGCCGGCGCGACTGGCGAAATTGGCCTGGTGAAATTGCTCGGCGAGAATAGTGTTTCCTCCGGCGTGCGCCGCATTGAAGCGGTCACCGGAACGGGCGCACTGGAGGAATTACGCCGTGGCTTTGCAGTTGCGAAGGTGGCCGAGCAGGTCGCAGGCAAGGCAGACGCATCGACTCCCGCCGACGCGCTGCGCAATAAGCTGACCGCGCAGGAAGAAGAGCTGAAGCGCCTTCGCCGCGAACTGGATGAAGCGCGAATGAAGTTCGCCGCCGGCCGGGTCAGCAACGCGGCTGCGGAGGCCGTCGAGGTGTCCGGCGTGAAAGTGCTGGCGCAACGTGTCGACGCGCTCGATCGCGGACAAGTGCGCACCCTGGTCGACAATCTGCGCGGCAAGCTGGGTTCCGGCGTTGTCGTGTTGGGAGGCGTGCAGGAAGATGGGAAAGTTGCGCTCATCGTTGGCGTCACCAAGGATTTAACCAGTCGCGTACAGGCCGGCAAAGTGGTCGCGCAACTGGCGCAGATGGTCGGCGGCTCGGGCGGCGGACGGCCCGACATGGCCGAGGCGGGCGGCAAGGATGCAAGCCAGCTCGACGCCGCTCTGCGCATCGCGCCGCAAGTGGTGCAGGCGCTTCTCCGCTGATTTTATAGATACTGCAACCGTATATCATTCCGAGCACAGCCAAGAATCCAGTGGACGATGGTGGCGCCTACCGGTCGGGCATTCTCTGGATTCTTCGCTGCGCTCAGAATGACTCACTTCGTAGTTGTACGTATTTATCTGGAAATCCGCGCGATAACAAGATTGCCAATCGTTTGATCTCCTGGTTATCGCGTCGGATTCCAGAGTTTTCGGGGTCGGATTTTCGTTGCCGCGACGACATCCAAAATCTATACTGAAGGTGCTCTGGCGTGTTGTCTGCATTCAGACACATGCCTCTTCTCTTCTGCCATCGATTCTCTTCCCGCCCGACCGCGGTCGCCTGTGTCGCGTCGTTGAGCCTGGGAATATTCCTGCTTTGCCCTCAGACGGTACAGGCTTCCGCTTCCCACCACGCGAGCGAGGTCAATTTTGCTCGCGCCACTGCAATCCAACGCCGTCTGGAAGCCGTTCCAGAAAGCGACCGAACGCGTGCCCAGTATGAACGCGCCCTCAATGCCTACCGCGCTGTGTACCACGTCGACCCAGCCTCGCCCGACGCGGCACGCAGCATCGCGGCGGTTGCCGACCTACTCGCCGGCGAGGGGCGCTGCTTCCGCGATGCGAAGCTGTTGCACGATGCGATCGCCCAGTGGGAATTCCTGCGACGCCAATATCCGACAAGTCCACTGCGGCAGCGGGCATTGTTGCAAGAGGCAGAGATTCAACAGCACGATCTGCACGATCGAGCTGTGGCGAAGAAAAGCTACCGTCTTTTCCTAACCAAATATCCCCACGACGCCCTGGCAGAAGAGGCACGCGCTGGCCTGCAGCAGCAGCCGATTGCGGAGGCCTCCGCGTCTCACCCGCGCGTGAGGAAACCGATGGATGCACCGCCTGCGCAGACGCCGATCGCGGCAACCCAATCGACCCCCGCGGGACAGAGCCGAATCCAAACCACCAGTCCGAGCCCGGTGGTTTGGGTCGACAACGACGCTGACTCGAAACCCGCGCGCCCTACAACCAAAACAGCGACCGGGGCCGAACCATCGCCGTCGGCTGCAGTTCTTAAAGATGTCAGATATTGGGCGGAAAATGACTCGACGCGTCTTGCCATCGATCTCAGCGATGCGGTCCCCTACCACACGTACTCGGCGCCCGACGGTCGCCGCATCACCATTGTTTTTTTCGGTGCCCAGTCCGCCGAAAGCCTGCTGGGCCATGCCATCATGTCGTCCCGCGACGAGAATCTTCGCTCCATGCGCGTGAGCATGCTCACTCCCAACCAGGCAACGTTGGTGCTGGAGTTGAAACGGCCCGTGAGCTTCAGCTCCTTCGTATTATCGAATCCTGCGCGGCTGATTCTGGATCTGCAGCCCGCGATGGCCACTGACTTCGCGCACGTGGCCGCGATTCCGATCCAGCACGCTCCGACACCCGCACCACGGACAGTCGCTGCACAGACCCTGATCGCTACCTTGCCTGCACCCAGCCCAAAGCCACTCGATGCAGCCAAGCGGACTTCCCCGACACCTCCGTCACCCGCGTATGAAGCCGAGCCGACGCCAACTGTACAACCTTCTATGGCTCGGGTACTCGGCCTCAGGGTTCGTCGCATCGTCATTGACGCTGGCCATGGTGGACACGATTCCGGCACGATTGGTCCCGATGGAATTGAAGAAAAAGACGTTGCTTTGGATGTCGCGCTGCGGCTTGGGCATCTGTTGCAGCAACGGCTGGGTGCGGATGTGATCTACACCCGCCGCACGGACAAATACGTTCCGCTGGAAGAACGTACGGCGATTGCGAATGCGGCTCACGCCGATTTGTTTCTCTCCATCCATGCCAATTCGAGCTCTGACCCGAACGTTCGCGGCGTCGAAACTTATTTTCTGAACTTCACCACCTCGCCGGATGCGATGGCCGTGGCAGGCCGAGAGAATGCCGACTCCAATCGCTCGGTGTATGACCTGTCCGACCTGGTGCGCAAGATCACCCTGAGCGACAAGATTGATGAATCCCGCGAGTTTGCAGGCGACGTCCAGCAGCAGTTGTACGCCGGGTTGCTATATGGCAATGCGGGACTGAAAAACCGTGGCGTCAAGCAGGCTCCGTTTGTTGTATTGATCGGAGCGCAGATGCCTTCGATCCTGGCGGAAATTTCATTCCTGACGAATCCGGAAGATGCCTCGGAACTCTCCCGACCCCACTACCGCGAACGGCTGGCCGAAGCACTCTATCGCGGCGTGTCGGAATATGTTGCTGGAATGAGCGGAGTTCGTATCGCGAAAACAATCCCTGCCGAAACCCTTCCCGCGCCCGCCGAATAGCAGCCCGAATGATAGTCTGAGTTCGGAACCATGCTCCAGACTTTGTCTGCACCTCGACCGTTTTTTTCGCTGCTGATCGTCTCCCTGACGACGCTTTCCTTACACGCGCAGTCGCGCCCTGCAACCCATCCGGCCAAGCAGACAGCTTACGCATCGAACACTGCACCGCAATCCGCGAATGCAACTCCTGTACCACAGACTTTATTGCCGGAGACCTTTGCCGGCTGGCAGATCACTGGAACACCGGAACAGTCTACGCAAGCCTCGGCCGCCGATCCGGGAGATGCAGTTCCGCTGCAAGAATATGGATTCGCCCGGTATGAGTCTGCGAAATATATTCGCGATGATGGTGAACTGACGGTGAAGGTCATGGAATTCGGAGACGCGACCGGCGCCTTTGGAGCGTTCACCTTCTATCGCCGGCCCGCCATGTCCGAAGCTTTGATAGGGAGCGGCGGAGCGTTCGACGGCACGCGCGTGCTTTTCTGGAGCGGAATCACTCTGGTCGATGCAAAATTCGAGCACATCACCCCGATGTCCGCCGGCGAGCTTCGCGACCTGATTACGCAGCTTCCGAAACCGATCGGCAGCCAGGCTACGCCGCCCAGGCTTCCCGGCTATCTGCCCCCTCAACATCTGCAACAAGAAACGGTGCGCTACGCAATTGGACCGCAATCGTATGAGATGAGCGGTGGCGTGCTTCCTCCCGGCCTGGTGGACTTCGGTCGCAGCGCAGAAGTGGTGACGGCGGAATACAACGCGCTGGGTGGCACCGGCACGCTGACCATCATCAATTATCCCGACACCGATATTGCCATTGACCGGCAACATGCAATCCAGGCCTATTTCGCAAGCCATGGCAGTGCGCAGTATCCCTGGACGCCGGCGCTGACCGACAGCAATCCTTCCGCAATTCAACTGCGCCGGTCCGGTCCATTGCTTGCGGTCAGTTCAGGAAGCTATTCCAGCGGAGCTGCGAACGAACTACTCCAGCGCGTGCACTACGAAGAGATTGTGACCCTGGGTCACGAGAAACCGCACGTCGACGATCCGAGACTGGTCGCGCAAATTATTATCGACGTCGCCGTGCTGGTTGGAATTTTCGCGTTGATCGCGATCGTTCTTGGAGTTTCGCTGGGTGCAGGCCGCGCGGCATGGCGGCGTTCGAGGAACAAATCCGGATTGCTGGAAGATGAATCCTCGGAATTTATTCGCTTGAATCTCAAGTAACCTTCCGGGCAGACTGCGAAGCAGCCATTGACGAAGTTTCCGAAAGTGTGGATTTGAGGCAAAAACGCGGTCTCAGGCGAGGATAGTCCCAAATAAGCCTAATTAAATTAGATACTTACATGGAAACGGATGCAACAAGAGGCGGAAATACGGGAAAAAATAGCAGTTCGGGGCAGATTGATTGTGTTTTCTGTAAATAACTGATTACAGGTGACTTATTTTTACAAAATTTTTGAGCTTGAAATGCCTTGACACCCTCCGGTACGGCTCATAGTATGACGCCAGAAAGTTCTGATGGCTTTGCCTCCGTTGGAACTATTCTCCCTTGAAGGAAAGACCGCCCTGTTGCCGGGCGGTTTTTCCGTTTGTAACCCGCTTTGAAACAACATCTTATGTTTTTACTGTTGACTTTCCCGATTCTCGCGACGCTTTATTCCTTACCACTGATCTTCGGATGGGTTGGCCCGAATGCGATCTACGGTTTTCGGAATGAACGAACGCGCCGTGATAGCGCGACATGGTATCGCGCCAATCGCATCGCAGGAATTTCGATCCTCCTCGCGATGATATTTTGTGTCGCCATCGAGTTCGTCACTCCCGCTTTGCGCAACACGCATGCCGGACATCTCACGTCCGTGTTGATTCAGATCAGTTCGCTCATCATTGCGAACGCTTGGACAACATTCCGCATACTGACGAAGCCGACGCCGCGCAAGTAAATCTTTTTGTCGTCGAAAGTACTTTTGTCTTTGATCACCGCGACCGTCAATGCGTTGGCTGCATCTGCTCCTTCGCTTGCTCCCACGGCGCGTTCTGCAACTCGGCAATGCGCTGCTTGGGCAGGCACTGCGGGTAATTCTGCTGCAGGAAGGCAATCATCTTTTCCCGGACGTAGCAACGTAGATCAAATAATCTTCCGGAGTCAGCCGAGCTCATCAGCGCGCGAATCTGCATGGTTTGCTCCAACAGATCCGTCACCTGCAGCACCTGAGCTTTGCCATCCCACAGGTCTGTGCTCTTTAGAACGCGCAGATATTCTTCGCGCAACGGTCCGATCGGGCAGCTATAGTCCGCGTAAATGTAACAGGTGCCGATCAGGTTGGCGGAGGTACGAGTCCAGTTCTGAAATGGATTCTCAATGAAGTAGCTGAGCGGGACGATGAGCCGTTGCAGGTTCCAGATGCACACCACCACATAGGCAGAAGTGATTTCCTCAATCCGGCCCCACTGGCCGTCCACAATGACGACGTCGTCGATGCGAATCGGCTCGGTGATGGCAATCTGTATGCCGGCCAGCAGGTTGGAGACAGTTGTTTTCGCCGCTGCCGCAAGTGCCAGCGACGCCAAGCCCGCAGAGGCCAGCAAACCCGCCCCAGCCTGCCAGAGGCGCGTGTGGTTGAATGTGTAGAGGGTCAATCCCAGGGCAAGGAGGCCGATGAATCCGATGGCTAACCGCCGCATGACGGCCATCTGCGTGCGCACCTGTCGCGCCCGCAGATTGTCTGCCCGGCTGATATCGTAACGGCGCAGCAGAATGTCCTGTACCGCATAGACGCCGCAAATCAGCATCCATGCCAGGCAAAGGATAAAGAGGATGTGGAGCGCGTGCTCGGTAAAGTCTTCGGCATATGTGGACAGACCAAAGGCTGGAACCGCCAGCATCGCGCCCGATACCACCAGCAGCCAGAATGTGGGCTTGCGAAATCGTCGCAGCGTCAGGTGATTCGTCGGCGACACAGATCTTCGAAGAATCAGGTGAAAGACAACCCAATAGGCCGCGAGGCCGGCAATCATGGCTGCGCTCAGGACAAACGAACCAAACACCAGCCGATGAGCATGGCGCTCAATCAACGGCAGCAATTGTTTTGAGGAAGTAAAAATAACCAGCAACGGGAGTGCGCGCATTCTTGCTCCATGCATTCAGGTGTTGCCATGGACGAAGAACGACGGAAAGCAAAAGCGTTATGTGTTCCGCGGGGTTCGGCGATAATTTCCACTCTTGCCGCCCGACTTCCGCTCCAGCACAATCTCCCGGATGACGATGCCCTTTTCCATGGCCTTACACATGTCATAGATGGTCAAAGCGGCGATCGAGGCTGCCACCATCGCCTCCATCTCTACGCCAGTGGGTCCTGTGGTCGCTGCCGTGGCCCGGATGAAGATGCCGGTCGGTTGAATTTCTGTGGCGACATCCACATATGTCAGAGCGAGCGGATGGCACATCGGTATCAACTCGGCTGTTCGCTTGGCGGCCTGGATGCCGGCGAAACGCGCGACTTCCAACGGATTGCCCTTGGGATTGGTAGGCAGCGCGGCCAGCACTTCCGCGGACATCTCAACCATCGCGGTCGCTTCCGCCTCGCGTTTCGTCGCGGCCTTGTCGCTGACGTCCACCATCTGCGCTCGGCCGGCGGAGTCGTAATGGGAAAGCTTGCTCATGACCAACAGCGTAGCAGGAGTGCATCGCGAATCCCACCGCGGCGACAAGGTTCGTGCGACTGGATGACACAGAGCTAGCGCAATAGCACGCGCACCATCTGGTTGGCGCTGAGAAGATCGCAATCCTCCGGAACGATCAGATAACAATTTGCGCGAGCATTCGCTGTCAGATCGCCGGAGCCCTGGGTCCGTACTGGATTCACGGTCGGAACCGCCGAGGAAGTGTCGAGACGAGCCGGCAGAAACCGCGTCAGTCCAGGCTTGGCGCGAAAATCGGCGGCAAGCTTCGCCATCGCAATATTCGGCTGCCAGTTTCGTTCTCCTGCCAGGGCCGCCAGCAGAGGTTCCACAAAAACTCGAAACGTCACCATGGTGGAGACCGGATTCCCGGGCAATCCAAAGAAGTATCGATCAGGCCGATCGCTATTGGATGGCACGCGACCAAAGACAACCGGCTTTCCCGGCTGCATTTTCACGCCGGTAAAGAAAAACTCCGCGCCCATGCCGGCGAAGACTTCTTCGACCAGATCGAATTTGCCCATGGAGACGCCGCCGGTCAACAGCAACAACGGCGCCGCCTGCAGCCCTTCCCGGATACAAGCGGCAAGATCGTCTACGTCATCCCGCGCGGGACGTTGCCGCAAAGCGTTCCCGCCAGCCTGCTGCACCAGTGCCGCCAGGGCATGACTATTCGAATCGTAAATTTGATGCGGTTGAATGGCGGCCGGGGAGTCACCCGAAATGGCTGCGACTGTTCCCACCTGTGCCGATGCATCGACCAACTCGTCGCCCGTCGCTAGAATGGCAACATTTAGCTTGGGGAAGACAGGAACAGAAAGAAAGCCACACGATGCCGCAAGTGCGACTTGTTCCGGCCCAAGTCGAGACCCAGGGTCTAACAAAATATCGCCACGGCGAGCTTCGCTGCCCTCTGGAACGACGTTTTCCCCGGGTTTGAGGGTTCGGCCTGCGACCGGGCGCACAAAACGTGCCTGGGCGCCGTCCGCAGAACCGCGTTCGCCCCCGCCTTCCTGCGCATGTTCCACCATCAATACGGCGTCCGCTCCGGGTGGCAAAGGTGCTCCGGTCATGATGTCAACGGCCTCTCCCGCTGCAACGGGAGGATTTCCGGCGGCCCACGCTTCGCCGGCGCGAATCTGGCCGATCACGCGCAAAAGTGAATCGGGGTTCAGATCCTTCGCTCGAACCGCGAAACCGTCTCGCGTGACTCGTGGAAACGGAGGCTGGTCGCGATCCGCAATCAGCGCGACTGCCAATCTGCGGCCCAGAGCGTCGATCAGGTCGCAGTTTGCGGCTACGCTGACACGGTTGGCTTGAATCGCAGCCGCCTGCGCAGAAACAATGGCGCAAGCTTCTGCGAAGGAGATAAGAGCGGCACGACCGCCCGGCGAAACATCCGACGATGAACCTCTCTGCATCCGGCAAGCCTCGTTGGCTGGCAAACACCAACGGCTCCCTGATATCGCTGGGGAGCCGCTGGGCTAGGCGTTACGTTGCATGGACAAAGTGGATCCGCGATTCCGAAGACCTGGATCAGTGCTTCTTATACGACGAGTGAACGGTCTGCCCAGCTTGCTGCAGAATATTTTGGGCATCCTGCTCTAGTGCCGGGCTGTTCGGGTTCAAGGAAAGAAACTTCTGATAGGCGTCCGCGCAACCCGGAGGCAGCACGATTTTGTTGGTCTTGGGATCGATGGTGGCATGCTGCACCAGAGACCATCCTTTGATGTAATACGCGATGGCCTTGTTAGGGTCGGCTGCGATGGCTTTGTCTGCCGCCGCTCCTGCCGCGTCGCCCTGACCCGTCTTGAACAGAACGATCGCCTCATTGGCGTAATACATACCGGCTTGCGTCGGATCCGCCTTGGCAGCAGCCTCGTAGGCCGCGACCGCATCGTTCACGTTGCCCGACTTGGCCAGCGCCTCGCCCAGGTTATTGTTGGCAGCTGCGATGACATCCGGTTTTGGGGCCTTTTCAGCAGCCAATAAGGTCAGGGCTTTCTTGTAGTTGGCAGCGGCGTCCGCATATTTCTTCGCGCCCAGTTGGCTATCCCCCAGTTCGTACCATGTCAGACCCACATCCGGTTTGGCCTGGGTGGCTTGCGTATCCAGCGCGATCGCCTGGTCGAAGTTGCCGGCCTTGCGCGCCGTGCGGGCATCGATGAGCAGCTTATTTACGTTCTTGATCTGGCTGTTTTGCTTCTCCGTCGCTTCGTTCTCTTTGCGCACTGTAGCGATCTGCTTTTGCACGTCCGCCGGCAACTTCGAGATATAGGCCTGGCGGGTCATATCGAAATCGACCTCAGTATCGGCGCCGGCCGTCAGCTTTACATTCTCCTGGAAGTCGATGATGCCCTTGGCCATCTTGCCGTCCTTGCCCTTGATATCCCCATACAGCACCATGGTGTACGTGCCCGGCTTAATGCCGCTGCCTTTGTAGTCGCCGTTTGCGTCCGTCGTAAATGTATACAGCGGCGTTTTCGCATCGGTCGTCACTTCCACCGCTGTGTTGGCTACGGGCTGGTTTAACGGGTCCTGGGCGTGGCCATGAATGCTGGCGGTTGTCGCACTCGCCGCGGGCGCTGCGCTGGCAGTTGCCTGGGCCCACGCGGCGGAAGGCATCAGACTGCCGATAATGATGTACACTGCCGCACAAATCGCGGCGCAGGATACTGCCGAAATTGCGGCAAACATTTTTGCGGACCTTGAAGATAAAACGATTCGAACGTTTTCCATTTCTCGTCTCCTCGACACATCTCGACGTGGTGATTTTCACTCAACGCCGCTGAAACTACTGCCTCAACGCCATTCTAAAGCTACAACAGGTCCAGGAACACCGCACCACCAACTTTCCTGATAACCCGAAGGTTGCTTGTCACTGCCGAAATTCTTGACTAGAAGCTGTCTCATACACTCGAAATCGCTCGATAACTCTGGTGTGAGGCCCGCAATCAAAGCGGGTCTCAGGTCGTTGGCCGAAGTCGCGCCGCCGTCCATAAGACAGCTTCTACACCCCAACATACGGAATGGGATCAGTCACTCCTGCCTCCGCAAACGCCCGCAAACGCAATACACAGCTGTCGCACACTCCGCAGGCGCGATCTTCGCCGGAATAGCACGACCAGGTGAGGTGAAACGGAGCCCTCAATTCCACGCCCAGTCGGACAATCCCACTTTTCTTCATGTGGATCAGCGGCGTATGGATCTGAATGTTCCCCTCCTTGGTCCCCGTCTCGATGACGCGCTGGAAAGCGGAATAGTAGGCTGGCCGACAATCGGGATAGCCGGAACTGTCCTGCTCCACGGCGCCTATGAATATCGCTCGTGCCCCCAACACCTCTGCCCAACTGACCGCAGCCGACAAAAAATGCGCATTGCGAAACGGCACATAGGTCACGGGAATCTCTTCGCCGATTTTTGTCGTCGTGGGAGCGTCGGGCACCGGGATGTTCATATCCGTCAACGCCGAACCGCCGACCTGGCGAAACAGATC
>VFSW01015549.1_pt1 | contig 10448 bp, 4 predicted proteins | sample 5358111 | NCBI WGS metagenome assembly VFSW01 (sample SAMN11554181, study PRJNA540505) | mine drainage metagenome | isolation source: sediment from site ElyBrook_90M | place: USA: Ely Copper Mine, Vershire, VT | collected 2017
GACCGTGCGCGTCCGCGGCATCGCCTGGTCCTCGCCCCGCGGCCTCGGCGACGTGCGCATCGATCGCGAGACACTCACCGCTTCGCCCCGCGAGCAGACGAGCGAGATGCTCTCGGCGGCGCCGGGCTTCTTCGTCGATCACGAGGACGGCGAGGGACTCGGCAACGACGTGTACCTGCGCGGCTTCGATCTCGACAACGGCTCCGGCATCGAGATGAAGGTCGGCGAGGTCCCCATCAACTCGCCGATGCACATCCACGGGCAGGGCTACGCCGACGTCAACTTCATCATCCCCGAGGTGGTGCGCAGCGTGCGCGTGCTCGAGGGGCCCTACGATCCTCGGCAAGGCGACTCGGCCATCGTCGGCAGCGCGCTGTTCGATCTCGGCGTGGCCGAGCGGGGTTACCAGCTCAAGACGAGCTATGGCTCGTTCGGCCAGGCCAGGCTCGTGGGCATCGCGGCGCCCGGGGAGACGAACGAGGAGACGTTCGCCGCGTTCTCGCTGCGCGAGACGCAGGGGTTCGGACAGGATCGCGCGGCGCAGTCGGCCTCGGTCAACGCGCAGTACGGCGTCGACCTGACCGACAGCGATCACCTGCGCGTGCTGGCCACGGCGTATGCCGCGAACGGTCAGCTGCCGGGCGTCGTGCGTCAGGACGACGTGAACGCGGGTCGCATCGGCTACTACGACGCCTACCCGAACTTCAACTCGACCTACCCCGCGAACTGCACCTCGCCTTCCTGCGCCACGCCCGCGCAGGGCGTGCAGGCGTCGCGCATCCTCGTGGGGGCCGAGCTCGATCACACCACGGGCAAGGGGGCGCGCGTCGAGATCGCGCCGTGGGTGACGTGGACCAGCTTCCTGTCGCGCCAGAACTACACGGGCAATCTCGAGAGCTCGAACCTCCAGCCGCAGGTGGCGAGCCTCGGCGATCTCTGGCAGCTCACGAACACGGAGACGGCCACCGGCGTGACGGCGCGGTTCCACGCGACGCCCGTGCACCTGGGCGACTCCGTGGAGATCGTGATGGAGCCCGGCGTCGCGGTACGCGGCGGGCACACCGACCAGAGCAAGGACCTGGTCAACCCGCTGAACCTCGATCCCTGGGACGAGCGCGCGAGCTACGGCCTCGATACGGTCGACCTCGCGGGCTACCTCGACCTCGACGTGCGCCTCTGGAAGAAGCTGCGCCTCTCCGGCGGCGCGCGCGCCGACTTCCTCGACGTCACGATCCACGACAACCTCTCCGGCGTCGTGCCTCCCGTGCCGGCGGGCGCGCTGCAGGGGTCGACGACGAACGTCGCCGGCGTGGCGCCCGGTCCGCGCGCGACGCTGGCCTACGAGGCGATGCCGGAGCTGGTGCCGGTCGTCTCGGCCGGCGAGGGCTTCCGGTCGCTCGACGCGGGCAGCCTCACGCTCTGCAACACGGCCGCCGTGCACGCGACCGGCACGCAGGTGCCGCCGTGCACGCCGGGCTCGCCGTACTCGCAGGTGACGAGCTTCGAGGCAGGCGTTCGCTCCGACGTCTCGCGAGGACGCTTCACGTCGACGCTCACCGTGTTCCAGACCGACGTCGCCAACGAGCTGGTCTTCGAGGCGGCCGCCGGCGGGCTCACGACGGAGAACGCGAGCACGCGGCGTGGGGTCGTGGGCTCCGTGCTCGCGCGCCCCACCTCCTGGCTGCTCGCGTCGAGCGCCCTCTCGGTGCAGACGGCGACGTTCAACACGCTCGTCGCAGGCAGCTCGCACTACGTGCCCAACGTTCCCGGCATCCTGGGGCGGCTCGACGTCAACGCCCACGGCCCGCTTGCGCGCATCCACGACGCGCCGCTCACGGGACGCATCGGCGTGGGCTACACGCTCCTCGGAGGCCGCCACGTGACCGACAGCATCCTCGGCCCGACGACCAACGTCCTCAACGCGCTCGCCTCCGTGCGCTGGCGCTTCCTCGAGCTGGGCTGCGACGTCTACAACGTGCTCGGCCTGATGTACCCGGACGACGAGGAGTACTACGTGTCCAACTGGAGCCTGAAGCCGGGGCAGCAGCCGGCTTCCGGTGCGGTCCACATCATCGCAGCGCCGCCGCGAACCGTGCTGGGGACGGCGACCCTCTACTTCTGAGGGGGTGAAATCACGGCGCACTGACCTGCGTCAGCGTCCGGTCGCGGGAGACTCACCCGGCGACGATGGATACGACCGGACCGTCGGTCGCGGCGACGAGGTCGGCCACCATCGCCTCCAGCTCGCCCAGCGCCAGCAGATCTTGCCTCGCCATGCGAAGAACGGCGCGCACGCGGGAGAGGCCCAGCGACCCGGCGAAGGCGACGAGCTCCTGAAGTCGAGACCCCGCCTGACGTCCCGGGACGATCATCGCGGTGAGCTCGATGCCGGGCGCGAGCTGCTGGAGCGTCGCCATCCCCTGCATCGTTTGCGCAAAGGAGCCGGGTTCCCTGGTGTGAGCGTCCCACGTGGCCGCATCGGTTCCGAAGAGCTTGATGGTCAACTCGTCGAGACCCGCCGCGTCGAGCGCGCGGACGTAGGCGGGATAGACCAGGCGACGCCCGTTGGTCTCGACCCCGACACCAACGGCCCCGGCCTCGCGCAGCCTGCGCACCGTGCCCGGCAGATCGTTTGCCACGGTCGGCTCACGACCCGCGAGCTCGACGACCTTGCCCGCGACGGAGGGCTCGCCCGCGGTGGAGACGCGAGCACGAATATCGAGCCGCCGTGCCCACACGCAGGGCTGGCAGCCGTTGTTGCACCCCGGACCGACCGCGAGGGCGATGCGCCCGCTTCCACGCGGCGCGGCGCCACGGCTTCCGTTGGTCCTGCCAGGCCGCGGCTCGGTGCGCCTCGGGCTCTGTGCGGAGCCGTTCGCGCGCTCCTTGATCGAATGCCACGTCGCGGCCATGCGCTCCCAATCGATCCGGGCCGGGTCGGAGGAACGCTTCACGGCATCGACCACGGCGGCGAGCAGAGACGCTTGCTCTTCGAACGCCAGTGGCTTGAGCGTGTCGAAGCCAGCGGACGCTGCAGCCACGCGTGAATCTCGGAACTCGTACGCCGTCTCGGAGAAGTAGCCGTTGGGGTGGACGGCGAGGCGCACGGGCGAGCTCCCGACGAGCTTGGCGCGACGTGCCATCTCGTGGAGAGGCGTGCCGGACGCCAGGCGCATGCGCTCGATGTTCGCGCTGGTGAGGCCGTGTCGCTCGATCTCGCGCAGGTTCAGCTCGAGGTCTTCCAGCGAAGTCCACGGCCCGAACAGGATGAACGACGGAATGAACCCACGCACTTCCAGGCCCGGCACGGGCTCGCTGCCCCAGGCCGCCAGGATGGCTGCAGCCGACGACAGCTGCTCCGGCGTCACGCCCCGGTTCATCCGCTGCAGCTCGGGTCGAGAGAAGTTCTCGAAACCCACGACCGCGATCTTGACCACCGTTCCAGCACGCGCAGCCTTGCGCCCGAGCTGCTCGATGTCGCCGCGACGCTGGACGATCACGTCGGGTCGGCATTGCATCGACAGGGTCAGGTCCCGCCAGACCGGGTCTCCCACGCTCCGATCGAAGGCCTGGGACAGCGCGTCGTAGAACACCTCGGCGAAGGGCATCCACACCGTCTCGAGCCCGGGCAGCAGCGCGCGGCGCGAGCGCAGCTCGTCGAGAAGCTGGTCGGGCACGTCCAGATCCGAACCGGCGAGAGCCCGTGGGTCGGGCCGGTGTCCGCTGAGGCAGTGACCGCAGCCACGGTGACCCGAGAACGCGGGCTCTCTAGCGAGCTCGGCGAAGAAGGGGTTGTCGTCGATGGTCGCCTGGTAGCTGCAGGCCTGGCCCAGGGTCAGATCGACGTTGGCGACCGAGGCGCCCGGCGGCACACCCACGAGCTCGACGAGTCCTTCGTACTCGTCCAGTGGCTGGCGTGCTGCCACACTCGGCATGACGGCGTCGAGGACGTCGCGCATCGACTCGGGATGGAACCGGATCTCGTGGACCTGCAGATGCGCCTCACGCAGGCGACGCCCGAGGTCCGGCGTCCAGATCTCCAGGCAGACCACCGAGGAGAACCCGCCCGAGACGATCCGGGACAGCAGCTCGTCGATTCGCCGGGCGTTCTCGACTTCGTCTGCGGTGTCGAAGTGGACCTGGAAGAGGACGCAAGGCGTCCCGCCGCGGCGGAGCCTTCGACCCAGCGAGATCAGCTCCCAGTCGACGCGCGGGCCGTACGACGACTGGGTCGAGAACGCGAGCAGCGCAACGCCCATCGGAGCGCGATTGTAGCAGGTGGTCAGGCCTTCCTTGACGCGAGCCGCCCATCCACCGACCATCCGGGGCCATGCGAACCCTCTGCGCCCTGACCCTCGCCTCGTCGCTCGTCGTCGTGCTCGCCTGCGACAAGAAGCCCTCCACCGACGCGCCGGCGCCCTCCGCCAGCAGCGACGACACCAACAGCTACCCGCCCGTCGTCTACACCAAGAAGCCGCCGGGCAAGGGCACGCGTCCCGTCACGCAGAAGGCCGTCAAGGGAGGCTCGGGAGCCACGCTCCCGAGCGCGCAGTCGCTTCGCACCCCGGAGCCCTCCACCGACCGGCAGATGCGCCATCGCGCGCGCGCCGACGCAGACTGCAACGCGCTGCCCGACAACGCCGCCGAGTGCAACGGCACGAGCATCTACTTCTGCGACGACAAGAAGCTCTGGGTCGTCGACTGCGACTCCGAGGCCAAGTTCAGCGGCGTGAAGGGCGGCAGCTGCTTCGAGGGCGAGAAGTTCGTCGACTGCCTGGGCTGCGACACCGCGGACGACGGCACGCAGGCCTGCTGCGACTTCGAGATGACGGTGTGCTGCAACGACGCGGGGGACTGCTGGAGCCCCAAGTGAGCTGAGGGCTCACCGTCCTCGTCCACGCCGACGAAGCTCGACGCCCACACGTACAGCATCCAGTGGCCGCCCCAGGCGCCGTACTCGGTCGCCTCGTGCAGGACGTCCTGCGACGAGAAGGGCCGGCCGTAGAGCTTCGTCGCCGCGGCCACGAGCTTGGGCGACACGATCGCGGCGCCGTCGAAGCGTCCGAGACCGCGGTACAGGACGAAGCTGCTGGTGAAGGGGCCGACGCCGTGGATGGCGCGCAGCCAGCCGCGGACGTCGTCGATCGGACCTCGCTGCAGCCACGTCGCATCGACGGAGGCGAACGCCCTCGCCACCGCGTGGATTGCCACCGCGCGGCGACCACCCGGCAGCAGCTTCGCGAGCTCCTCCTCTCCGAGACGGAGCACGGCCTCCGGTCCCGGAAAAGCCCAGTGCTCGGCGCCGTCGACCCTGGCGCAGGTGCCTGCACGACGCACGAGCGCCGCCTTCATCGCGCGCGCCGCGCGGAGCTGGGTGCGCTGGTTGATGACCCCCCAGCACGCGGCCTCGAACGCGCTCGGGAACCTCACGTGGTGCAGACCCCGCAGGCGGGTCACCAGCGGTGCCATCGCGGGATCGGCCGCCGCGAGCGCGTGGAACGGCGCGAGGTCCTCGTCGCTGCTCAGGAGGGCGCGAACGCGGGCGAGCACCTGCCGCCAGAGGCCCGCGCCGAGCGTTCTCTCCGAGTACAGATCGACGTCGAGCGTGGGACGCTCGCGATCCCCCTTCTGCCGCACGCGGACGGCGACGGCCTGGCCGCCGAGGTCGAACGCCTTGGTCAGGCTCGTGGCGTCTACGCTCTGCTCGCCGGCCATCGGGCCGAAGCCACGGAGAAAGGCGAGCGAGAGCGACAGGTCGAACGGGGGAACGGGGCGCAGGGCGAGGGACATGACGACCTCCACCCGGGATCTCTACGTGCGTGCAGTGTCAGCGGGATGTCAGGATTGTCCGGCGGTCCGAATTGCATCGGGATTGACTCACCAGGTCTCGATGGCGTGCCATGCTGGCGTACATCACCCGTGTTGCAAGCCACCATGGAGCCTGATGGTGGCTTGGTAGACGCCTCGAATTTCTGGCGTCCCTGGCGTCCTGGCGGTTCATCCCCGCCCATCGCTTGCCGCGGAGGTCCGTCATTTAGGCGCGGTCGCGCCGACGCCGCAGCCGCGCGGCGAAGAGCATCAGCATCGCCGCCGCAGGCAGGGGCAGCTCCCCGCTCGAGCCGGTCGCGCTCACGCTGCACCCGCCCGAACCCGAGGGGGGATTGAACGACGAATCGTACGAGCCGGCTCCGCCATCGCCCGAAGGAATCGCCCCGCCGCTGCTGCCGCTGCCGGAGCTGCTGCCGGTGCCGCTGGAGCTGCCGCTGCTGCCGCCGCCTCCACCGCCGCTACCGCCTCCGCTGCTTCCTCCACTACCGCTTCCGGATCCGCCGCCGCTGCTGCCGCCCGAGCCGCCGCCGCTCGACGATCCGCTCGAGGACCCGCTGCTTCCACCCGAGCTGCCACCGCTGCTCGATCCACTGCTGCTGCCGGAGCTGCTTCCGCTGCCGCCTCCGCTGCTGCTCCCGCTCCCCATCAGCTGCGCGAGCGTGCCGTTGAACACGTCGGTGTCGACGGCGCTCGAGATCCCCGCGACGGTGCCGGTGTCGCTGTTCTGCCAGAACGTGTACGCGGTCCACGGCGAGGGCACGTCGGGGCAGCTCACCTGCCAGTTGGCGACCCACAGCGGGTAGCTGCTCAGGCCCGCGTAGCTCGAGAGGAACGACGGGCTCGTGTAGATCATCGCCGTGTGGCCGGACATCTGCGTGACCGCGGCGAGGAACGTGGTCGCGTCCGCGAGCGTGCTGCCGGCCTGCTCGAAATCGAGCACGGGCGGAAGGTCGCCCGCTTCGAGCGTGACCACCGAAAGGAAGTGCATGGCCTGCTGCGTCGGGTCGACGCCGGCGTCGAAGAAGTGGTACGCTCCCCGCACGACGCCCGCGGCCTTCATCGCGGCCCAGTTCGTCGCGAACGTCGGATCGACGAAGCTCGTGCCCTCGGTCGCCTTCGCGAACCCGAACGAGATGCCCGCAGCCTTCACCTGCGCCCAGTCGATGGTCCCGTCGTAGTGCGAGATGTCGACGCCCTTCACCGACGTCTGCCCACATGCCGTGGCCGCCTGTTCGGTCGTGGAGGTGGCCTCGGCGCCGCCTTTCATGCGGCCGCCTCCGTCGGCCTGGACGGCGCAAGCCGCCAGCGGCACGGCGAGCAGCATGAAGGGGCGGAGAGCGAGCGGCGAGCGACGCTTCATGGCCCGTCCCTCCAGCAACCCCCGTACCGATGGGATCCGTCCCCGTGTGACGACTGACGCTCGAAACGTCCACGCACGCTGCCAGGACCTCCCACACGGGTCGCGTGCTCTCGCGGGGGTCCTCGCGTCGGGACGCGACACCGCGAGGCGACGCGAGCGTGCGTGCCCACGTGATTGTCGGCTCACTGCGTCGTGATGGTCTGACAGCCGACGACGATTTGCACGTCTGCGTTGGGGTCGCCCATGACGCTGGTGCATGCGGGACCGATGAGCACGATCTGCCCGCTGGAGTTGTAGTCCCAGCAGCCGTTGCCGGTCGTGCACATGTCGCTCGCGTTCGAGCGCTTCGCGAGCTCGGTCGTCATCCCGTTCGAGGTGTACTCGACGTTGATCTTCGTGGGGTCGACCGTCCCCCCATCCGGCTGCGGCACGTCGAACACGCAGCCGAGCAGGCTGCCCCGGATCTGGTTGATGGCGCTGGCCAGGATCATCGCCGAGTAGTTCACCGTCATGTCGAAGTGACACGGCATGCTGGGATCGCCTCCGGCCTGGCTGAACACCTTGCCGTTGCAGTTCGGATCGCACGTCTGCGGCGAGCCTGCCCACGCCTCGGCGCTGAGCGCGAGGCGCACGGAGTACGGCGGGTTGTTGACGCCCGAGGTCGTGTCGGCGCCCGGGACGCCGACGAAGATCGTGTTGACCGGCGCGGTCGGATCGTTGTTTGCGGTCTGCACGAGCGTGGCGATCGACGACGGGTACTCCCAGTCGGGACACCCGTTGCCGTCGGTGTAGCCGGGGCGCATGGGGCTCGACACCGACGCGCACGAGGCGCCGCCGTCGGTGATGTAGAAGAGGATGCGCTTGCCCATGTTCGGCCAGCCTTGCAGGATGCCGATGCCGCTCTGCAGGGCCGAGTACGTCGGGTTGCCGTTGCCCGGGCCCGCCGCGGGGGTCTTGGCCACGAGCTCCTGGTAGATGTCGTGCCGCACGCCGGTGGGATCGCTCGACTTGTTCATGCCGGCGAGCTGCAGCGGAACCTGGGCGAGCCCGGACACCCCGCACGCCACCTGGATGCCGAGGATGCAGGCCGGGCCCGGGACGAGGCTGGTGGGGTAGACGAGCAAGCCGAGGTAGGCGCTGTCGAAGGCGTTCTCGTCGATGGCGTTGACGATGGCCTGCTGGGCGTTCGACCACTTGGTGCCGGCCATGGTGCCGCTGCCGTCGAGCACCACGAGGATGGCCGCGGGCAGGAAGCTCGCCTGGTAGTTGCCCGTCGCGCATCCAGCGTCGGCGCTGAACGGCGCGTCGACGGAGACGACGTCGGCGCCGACGAGCGCGTCGCCGCCCATCGACCCGTCCTTGCCGCCGCTGCCGGAGCCGCCACCGTCGTCACCTCCGCCGGTGCTGGCGTTGCTCCCCGAGGAGGCGCACCCCCCGGCGACGAGGACGGCACAGAGCGCGCCCCAGAGTGTCCAGCGCGAACCACGAACGACCAGCCCCTCGGCCATAGGCACCCCGACTCTGGTCATTGTGACAGAAAAACAGTCACAATGGACCGCATGCGACAGCCGTTTTTGGCGGGGGTGGTGGCGCTGACCACGATTGGCGTCACCGGGTGCGGCGGCGGTGGCAACGCCACGTCGACGAGCGACGGAGGCACCTCGGGCGACACCGGCGTGTCGATGGACGCCGCACCGGGGGATTCGGGCTCGCACGACGCAGGGGGCACGGAGGCCAGCGTCGACGCGGGGATGACGGCGCTCGCCCTGGCGCAGTTCGTCCACGGCGCAGCCTACGTCGACACGCTCGCGTTCCAGACCATCCCGATCGTCATCGTCGCATCGGGCGCCGCACCGTCGACCGTTCAGGTCGCGGTCGACAGCGCCGCCGCCGTGACCGCGACGGCGACCGACGCCACGCACTTCGTCGCCAGCCTCGACGTCGGCATGGTGCCGACGGGCGTCCACACGATCACGGCCACCGCCAAGCGAAACGGCGTCACGACCGGCACGACGATCGGCTCGCTCACCGTCGCCTCCGGCAGCCTGAAGTTCACCTCGTTCGCCACCGTCGGGCCGGCATACTCGTCGCAGCTGGCGATGGCTCCGAGCGGTGACCGGCTCGCCTTCACGTGGGTGGACGTCGCCAGCGGGCAGAGCCACCAGCTGTTCCTCAACTACCTCGACGGGGCGGGCGCTCGCCTGCTGCCGAACGACGTGGTCCTGAACGACCCGAACGACGAGCCGGTGACCGGGTACACCTCGATCACCAGCACGGGCATCGGCGTCGTCTACAACGTGAACGACGCGGCGAGCGGGCACTGGCGCGTGAAGATGCGCGTCGTCGATCCCAGCGGAGCGCCGAAGGTGCCCGTGATGGACCTGACGCAGGGTCAGGCGGCGTTCGCCCTCGCGGCCGGGGGTGCCGATCCCGGAGGGTACTCCGCGGCGTGGCTGCACATCTCCCCGCTCACCGACGCGGGCGCGACGCCGCCGGTGGAGGTCCGCTACGCCCGCTGGAACACCGCGACCTCCAGCCTCGTCGGGCCGATCGTGCTCGACTCCGACCAGCCGCAGGCCGCGGGCAGCACGCAGGGACCGCAGTCGCTCGAGCCGCTCGCCGAGATGGGAATCGCCTGCAACCAGTCCATCTGCCTGGTCCTGTACGTGCGGGACGTCTACAACACGGTCGTCCAGCTCAACGTGCCGAAGCTGTTCCTCGCGACGGTGAACCTCGCCAGCGGCCAGCAGGTCGGCACGCCCCACCCGGTCGAGGTCAGCGACTGGGACACGCAGATGTTCGGCCAGCAGATCGTCGCGCTCGCCGACGGCTCGTTCGTGCTCGTCTACACGGCGCTCGACACGGCGGCGGCGGTCACGCCGATCACACCGTGCGACTCGATGATCGAGCGCGACCTCGTCTACACCGTGAAGATCGACGCCACGGGCGCCGTCCAGGGCACACCGCAGCCCGTGTTCGACTTCCAGGGCTCGCGCGAGTACCCGCGCATCGCGCCGCATCCCGACGGCTGGGCGCTGTTCTGGGAAGACCAGCGATCGGAGTGCAACGCTTCGGGCGGCCACATCGGCATGGCGATGAACGTCGCGGCGCCGACGCTGGCGTCGCTGCTCGACCCCTACCTCGAGGCGCCGGGATCCATCGGCTTGCCCCCCGAATACCCGTCGCTCGCCGTGACCGGTACGAACTTCGTGGCCGCGTGGAGCGACGACCGCGACGGCATGGGGCTCGCACAGCCCGA
>VFSW01015550.1_pt1 | contig 10448 bp, 11 predicted proteins | sample 5358111 | NCBI WGS metagenome assembly VFSW01 (sample SAMN11554181, study PRJNA540505) | mine drainage metagenome | isolation source: sediment from site ElyBrook_90M | place: USA: Ely Copper Mine, Vershire, VT | collected 2017
GTGGAACTACACTATCTCACCCAATCTGTGAAGTTGTTTTTGCGTCAGCCCTTAGTGACAACCCGGCCTCGGTCCTTTCCGTTACCTCCACGCCAGGGCGGCTGATGTACCCGCCGCAAAACCTCGGGCCATCGCTCTACCAAGCCCTGCCCGATGGCGACTTTCTCGCTGTGGCGACCGAGCTCACCGGTACCGTCATTTCTTACTACCTTGCGAAGGTCGACCTGAATGGCGTCGCAACGGCCATCGCTGCCTTTCCGCCTAACGCGATCATTGCCGGGAACGCCCTTTACGCAAACGATGGCAACTATTATGGCGTTTCCGAGGTGGCGAATGCGGGCTACGTATTCTGTGTTACATCGTCGGGTGCGTTGACAAAGATCTATAACTTTCCAAGCGGCACTTTCTTTAACAACCACCCGGCGCCGCTTTTGCAGGCCGACGATGGCAACCTCTATGGAGCGGTGTCCACCGGCGGCGCCAACGGGACGGGTTTCATTTACAAGCTCACCCTGGGCGGCCGGTATACGCTGCTCTATTCCTTCCCGGCGGGCAATAACTACGGCCCCACTTCGCTGATTGAAGGCAGCGATGGAAACCTGTACGGTGCCACGTTCGCCGGCGGCGGAATCGGCCAGCTCTTCCGCATCACCAAGAGCGGCCACTACACGCTGCTCTACGCGTTGAGCGACGCCGCCCGCGACGGCGCCTGCCAATGCGACCTGGTGCTGGGCAGCGATGGCATCATTTACGGCACCGCGCAGGGCGCGGGGGCCACGGGGGCGGGCGCCATATTCGCCCTGGATGTCGGCATGCCCAAGCCGCGGCCCTGGGCCAAGAAGTTCGGACCCCAATCCGGTCCGGCGGGCACGCGCGTGCGGATCTGGGGCAGCAACCTGCTGGCGGCCTCGGTCCAGTTCAACGGCGTCCCCGGGGTAAACGTTGCGAGCAGCGGCCCGAACTACGTCTGGGCCACGGTTCCCGCGGGCGCCACCACCGGACCGATCACCGTGACCACGCCGGGCGGCGCCGACACGACCGCGGCGAGTTTCAGCGTGCAGTAGCGCGGCGTGCGCGCCGGTCGGCGAATTTGCGGAAAGGAGGAAGTCGTGAACTGTTCTTCGCCACACCTGACGCACTGCCCGCGCCCTGGCTTGCGACAGCGGGGGGACGCAGCCTAAACAGTGCCTGGGCGGAACTCGTCCGCATTAGACGAACGTCCATTTCCATGTCGCGCCGCTGGCGGCTTGCAATCGGCCCCGCCTTATGCTACTGCTTTCCATCGGAGGCACATCCATGACCGCTATGGCTTACCGCAGGGTGGCCGTTTGGGTCTTCCTTTCAGCCAACCTCATCCTGTTATCCTGTTCCAGCAGCAATGCGCCGGAGCCAGGCACGCCGGGATTCTACTGGGCCGCCGCCAAGCAAACTTACGCGGCGGGGGACTACCAGAAGACGTCGGAGAACCTGGGGAACATCCTGTCCGGGCAGAATGAGTACGTGGCGCGCGCCCAGCCGTGGGCGCTGGTGCTGACCTCGGGCATGGCGCAAGGATACATGGACCTGGCGGAGGCGTTCGACGCCGGCTCGCACGCCAACCGCGCGCAGACCACCAATTTCCACCGCCAGGTGAACACCTACCGCACCAGCGCCAACACGCTGGCGCTGCAGTTTGCCGAGACCTTCTCGAAGTTTCCGGCCAAGGACCCCAATGTGGACCTGGAGTTCGCCTATCCCACGGGCAGCCCCACGGAAGACTTGCTGCTGGACAAGGTCCGGGGCGGCGCGTGGCCGCGGGAATCGGACCTGGATACGGTGCAGAAGCGGGCCATCGAACGGGCGGTGTTGTTGGCCACCTGCCGGGCGGTGGGCGCCAAGAACGATCCGGCCAAGGCGCTGGAACTGCTCAAGGGCGGCGATGCCAAGGTTCCCAGCGGCACGTTCATCGCAGCCATGGCGGCGGCGCTGTTCGAGCAGTCGCAGCTCTACGCGCGCAACCGGCTGGACCAGCCCGACAAGATGAAGATCTTCTGCACCCGCGCCCAGGACGCCCTGAAGCAGGCGCCGGCTTCCAAGGATACGCAGGATCTGGACAAGAAGATCCAGGCGGCGCTGAAGAAGTCTACGTCAGCCGGAAACAAATGAGGCGGCCGCTCTGCGCCACGACCTGGTTGGGGAATTGCGATGCCACGCAGGCGCGGTAGCTGTTGACGTCCATCACAAAGACGCGGGCGCGGCGGGCGCGCAGCGCCTGTAGCAGTTCGTCGCGGCTGAACAGGCGGATCAGGAAACGGTCGCCATACCATTGCAACTGGTTATCCTCGTCGAAGCGGGGCTGGCCGTCGTCGTAGAAGGCGACGCGCTCGCCGGGCGCGGTGGCGGCGGTGGCCGCGCGGGCGATGGGCCGGATCTCCGCGGCGGCGAAGCGGGTGTGCGGGAAGGCGGCTAGGGCTACCACGGCCACCGCCATCAGGGGCACGGCGATGCGCAATCCCGCGCGCCAATAGCGCGCCGGGAGGTAGCGTTGGATGCCCAGGGCGGCCAGGATGGAGAATGCCGGATAGGCCGGCAGCATATAGCGCAGCACGCGGCTGCGCGCTACGGCGCACAGGGCGAAGATGACGGCCACCCAGAGAACCAGCAGCCAGAGGCGGCGGTCGCGGCCGCGGATGACGGAGGCCAGGCCCGCGATCATGGCCGGGAGCCAGGGCCAGTAGGATTTGGCCAGCATGCCGGCGTATTCGAAAGCGCCCGTGTAGCGCCGCCACGGCGGGGTCAGCCCTCCGTAGGCCTCGTTGCGCAGCCAGGTGGAATGCACCTCCCAGAACCACGCGCCGAACTGGTGCACCAGCCAGGCATACCAGGCCGCCAGGGGCAGATAGGCAGCCAGCAGCGCCGGGATGGCGTAGCGCAGCGGGGGACGGCGGCGGCTCACCAGCAGGTGCAGGACGAAGATGGCCGGCAGGGCCAGCCCCATCATGCTGCGGGTGAATTGCGCCAGGGCCACGCAGACGCCCACGGCCAGGTACCAGCGCGGATGCTCTTCGGTGAGCGACCAGGCGCACACCGCGCAGAGGGTGAAGAAGGTGAAAGGCACATCGGTCATGCCGCGCGCGGTGTACTTCAGAAAGTAGAGCGTGGTGGACATGACCAACATGGCCAGCACGGCGGTAGCGGAGTCGCCGGTGAGTTTGCGCGCCAGCCAGTAGACCAGCAGGATGGTGGCCAGCCCGCACAGGGCGGAGGGCAGGCGGGCGAGCGCGTCGGAGAAGCCGAAGACGGCGAACAGGGAGGCTTCCATCCACTCGAGCAGCGGCGGGTTTTCGAGCGCCGGCGCGCCGTTGCTGTGCAGCACCAGCCAGTCGCCGGTGCGCAGGATATCCTTGGCGATGTGGGCATACTGGGCGTCGTCATAGCCGGTCAGGTCGCCCGTGCGCAGCGGGGCGATGGCCAGGATGGCGGAGAGCAGGGCCAGGATCCAGAAGTACCGGCGCGTGTTCAACAGATCAAGTATAGCTTGCGGGATTGCGGTGGCACCTTCTTGAGATCAGGGCTGGTCGAACCTGATGACCGCGTCCGCGCCGAAGCGTTTGTAACGGGTGTAGCGGATGGTCATGCGCACGCGCTGCAAGCCGGAGTTGAAGGGCAGGGTATCGTCGGCGAAGGTATAGACCGGGAACCAGTGGCTGCCGTCCACCTTCTCGCGCACGGTGACGAAGCGCGGGAACAGGTTCTGCGATTTTGTGCCGAGGATCTGCGGCACGGCGCGGCCCTCCACGCGCACGATGGAACTGTCGCGCTTGTCCGCCCAAAGCAAGCCGTCAAACAGGCGCTGCCCCTGCAGGATCTGGCGCGGACGGACCTGCAGGACCCAGCAGTCCACGCCATCGACGGTTTCGTCGCCGCGAAAGCGGGTCTCGTAGTTCCAGAGCTGGTCCTCGGTCATGACGAACGGCTGGATGCCGCGCATATCGGCGAAGTCTTCGTCCGTCATCTTGAGATGCTTCAGGGTGAGCAGGGGTTTGCCGATCATGCGCTCGGTGCGTTCGTGCGCGGGGGACAGGATCACGTCGCGCTCTTCGCGATACTCCCCGGTGGCCGCGCCATGCGCATCCAGTTCCGCGAGGACCACGGTTTGGCGGTAGTTGTACTCTTCGCGGGCGGCCTGGGTTTGGCTCTCCTGGCGGGCGATGCGGCGGACCAGGCCGGGCGGCGGTTCCTGCGCGGACGCTACGGAGGCCAATGCTAAAATGAGGCCGATGATGCAATCGCTCGGCCGGTTCCGGGCGGCACTGCTGGCCGGATGGATCGCGCTGAGCGCCGCGGGTGTGCTGTATGCTCGTGCCAAAGGCCTGCCTGCGTGGGTGGCGCTGCCGGTGCTGGCCGCGTTCCTGATCGAATACCCATTTTATCTGGTCCCGGGATTCGCGGCGGTGCGCGAGCGCTTCGGCGACACCACGACCCTGGTGGCGTCGTTCCTGGCGCCGTACGCGATCTACGCCGTGGGCACGGGCCAATTCCGCTGGTGGGGGTTGGCGCGGCTGGCCGCGCTGGCGGTGGCGCTGGCCCTTTGGTACAAGGTCCTGCCGCGCGCGCCGGCGGCGGACGGCGCTTTCCTGGTGCTGGTGGCGGCGGTGGTGCTGCGCGGCTATCTCGATCCGATTTACACGTCGCCGGTGAGCGGGCTGCACCTGGAGATCCTGGGCTACCTGGCGCTGCGGCGCCTGTGCGCCATGGTGATGCTGGTGGAGCGGCGCGTTTCCTGCATCGGGTATGGTTTCGTGCCGGACTGGGCGGAGTGGAAGGCCGGGCTGCGCCATTTCGTCTATTTCCTGATCGTGGGGGCGCCGCTGGCATGGGCCACGCGGCTGGCGCGGGTTGGCCCCGGGATGCCCGCCTGGAAGATTGCCGGCATCTTCCTGGGCATGCTCTGGGTGGTGGCGCTGCCGGAAGAGTTCTTCTTCCGGGGACTGCTGCAACACTGGATGACGCAGTGGACCGGGCGTCCGGCGGTGGCGCTGGCGGGGGCGTCGATCCTGTTCGGAGCGGCGCACCTGGGCTTCCGCGGATTTCCGAACTGGCGATTCGCGCTGGCGGCCGCGGTGGCGGGCTGGTTTTATGGCCGGGCGTACCGGCAGGGAGGAAGCATCCGGGCGAGCATGGTGACGCACGCGCTGGTGGTGACGATGTGGCGGGCGTGGTTTGTGTGAAGCATGGCCGCGCGGCAACGGATCACCGCGGCCGCAGCATCTCGATCCAGAGCCGCATCGTGAGATCATGCCGATCCGAGGCGGCGAGATACGGCCGAAGCTCCAGGCGGTAGCGCTCTTCCTGGGTTGTGAGATTGAGCGGGACGGCGCGGGCCAGGAACTTCACGTCTTCGCGATCGCGGCCCGAGTTTCTTTCCAGCTTCGAAAGAGCCAGATCGTGGGCTTCCAGGCCTGCGAGCCGCACTCTGCGATAGGCGGCCGGAAAGATCGGAATCAACCGGTCCGCATAGTTCTCCGGGACGGTGACAATACCCACATGCCGCAGGTGCACGCCGTGCTTCCTGTGGAGCGCCGATCCCATTCCGGCCAGCGCAGCGAGCCTTCCGGTTTCGCCGGCCGGAACCACCGACAGGAAGTCGACATCCACGGTCGGCCCCTGTAAGCCGTACAACATGGCAAGGGCAAACCCGCCGATGCACTGGAGCGCGACAGGCCGGTCGAAGCTCTTGTCGATGGCGGGGAAAAACGAGCGCCAGGGCTCCGGCGGCCGATCACGGCGCATAAGGCAGGTGTTCCGCGTCGAGGTCCGTCAGAAGATTCCAGTGCCCTGCATCGGCAGGCCGCACCCGGCGCAGCCAATCGCGTTCCGCTTCGGAAAGGGAGCCCTGGCAAAGACTGTCTTCGCGTGCGAGGCGGGCCCGTTCGAGCCGTTCCTGGACTTCGCGCAGCTTGCTTTGGGCCGCACCCGCGCCGCGCTTTCCGGCGATCCGGCGGCCTAGCGTCACTATGAAACCGAGCCGGTTCTGAGCATCGCGAACCTTGGCCTCCCGCACCAACCATTCCCAGTCGAGACCGGGGTATTCCACCACTAGCCAGGGAAGACCTTCCACCACGCGGGCCTCGACGTCGCTCCTTGAAAGCGCCGCCAGCAGGACGGCCGCGGGATTGTGGCGCGGGCCTCCCAAAAGGCGCCGGAAGCCAGGGTACCCAAGGTTAGCGAGCGCCTTGGCCAGGTATGCGGAATCCCAGGATTCCAGATCGTCAACCCGCAGAGGCAGGACCGCCGGACTTAGGTGGTACAGATCCATCATCTTCAATCCAACTTCCTCGGTGAGACGGCGGCGGCCAGTCTCGATCAAGGCAAGGTAGGCTTGCGAAATACCACACTGCGCGGCGGCCTGTTGTTGCGTGAGGCCAACGGCCGCTCTCGCCACTCGTAATTGGTCCGGCGTCAATGCGGCCACGGACCCATTATAACAATTCTTGTAATAATCGCGGCAAGCCCGTCCGGACCCTGGGATCGGCGGCCTACACGCCCCACAGGTCGCCGTCGCCGGCGCCGGCCAGGGCCGGTTCGGGTTCGGTTTCCGGCGTAGCGGCAGGCTCGTAGGCGGGCAGGAGCCAATGGCGCCAGGCGGGCAAGTGGCCGCGGGTGGCTTCCAGGTACAGAAAGCGCAGCTCGGCGGCGACGGGGCCGATGGCGCCGGCGCCGACCGGCCGGTGGTCCACACGGGTGATGGGGGCGACCTCGACGGCGGTGCCGGTGAAGAAGATTTCGTCGGCCAGGTACAGCTCGCTGCGGTCGACCGGGCGTTCGACGACGTCGAGGTGCAGCTCGTGGCGGGCCAGCTCCATGACGCAATGGCGGGTGATGCCTTCGAGGATGTTTTCGGTGCCGGGGGGGGTGATGAGCTGGCCGGCGCGCACCAGGAAGATGTTGCAGGTGGCGCCTTCGGCCACATGGCCTTCTTCGGTCAGGAAGATGGCTTCGTCGAAGCCGTTGCGGCGGGCTTCGTCGCCGGCCAGGGCGCTGTTGACGTAGGAGCCGCAGATCTTGGCGCGGCCGGGAATGGCGTTGTCCTCGACGCGCCGCCAGGAGACCACGCCTGCGTGCAGGCCGTGGCGGCTGTCCAGGTAGTCGCCGAAGGGGACCACGATGACGGAGAAGGCGTCGCGGTTATCGGGATTGACGCCGATCTTTTCGGCGGACTTGTAGGCCAGCGGCCGCACGTACACATGGGAGTGAAACTGGTTGCGGCGGATCAGCTCGACGGCGATGCCGCACAGCTCGGAGGCGTCCGGCGGGATGCCGATGCGCAGGATGCCGGAGTTGGCCTTCCAGCGGCGGAAGTGCTCCATGGGGCGGACCAGGAAGAGCTGCTCCTGGCGCTCGTCCCAATAGCCGCGGAGGCCGTCGAAGACGCCGGTACCGTAGTGCAGGGCATGGGTGAGGATGCCGACGCGGGCATCGCGCAACGGCACGAACTGGTTGTCGAAGTAAACGATGACGCCGGAATAATCTTCAGTTTGCATGGCAGAGTTCCTTTCGGGCCTCCTGGCGTCCGCGGGCCAGGGCGGCGAAGTCGATTTCCAGCCAGCGCGGGCTCTTGACGAGCTTGCGCAGGGCCGCGGCGACCTGTTCTTCGGCGAGCAGGCCGGTGGCTTCCAGCAGCGCGCCCAGCATGACCACATTGCCGGCCTTGGCGGCGCCCAGCTCGTCGGCCAGGCTGGTGAAGGGCAGCGCCAGGACGCGGACTCCGGCGCGCTTGCAGTCCTCCGGCAGGGACGTTCCGTTATAGAGAACCCAGCCGCCGGGCTGGACCGTGCCGATGAATTTGCGCAGGGAAGGCTCGTTGAGGGCCAGCAGCGCGTTGGGGACGGAGACCAGGGGTGAATCGATGGGTTTGGCGGAGAGGCGCACGTGGCAGTTGGAAGTGCCCGAGCGCATTTCGGGTCCATAGGAGGGCAGCCAGGAGACTTCCAGGCCGGCGGCCAAGCCGGCTTCGGCGAGGATTTCGCCGAGCAGGAGCACGCCCTGGCCGCCGAATCCGGCGATCTTAAGGCGGGCATCGGCGGCGGCGCGACTGCCGCTGGGAGAGGCCGCTGGAGGCAGGCTGGGGGCCGGCTCTCCGGCGATTCCAAGGATGGCCGGGATTTCCGATAGCGGAGGCGGCGCCGCCGGCGCGGGGCGGGCGGGCGCGTCCCTGGTGCGATCGCGGTAGACGCCCAGGGGGAAGGTCTTGGGCATCTCTTCGAGCACGCGGCGCTGGGCGTCGAGGGGGTCGAGCTTCCAGATGGTGGGGCAGGGGGAGAGCACTTCGACCAGGGAGAAGCCCAGGCCGCGCACCTGGTTTTCGATGGCGCGGCGCAGGGCGCGGCCGACGGCCATGACCTGCTTGTTGTTGCCGAGGGCCACGCGCTCGATATAGACCGGCGCCTCCAGGGATGCCAGCAGCTCGCTGACGCGCATGGGATAGCCTTCGTTCCAGGGGTTGCGGCCGAAGGGCGAGGTGGTGCTCTTCTGGCCGATCGGGGTGGTGGGGGCCATCTGCCCGCCGGTCATTCCGTAGATGGCGTTGTTGATGAAGACCACGGTGATAGGCTCGCCGCGATTGGCGGCGTGCACGATTTCGGAGCAGCCGATGGCGGCCAGGTCGCCATCGCCCTGGTAACTCAGCACGATGCTGCCGGGGCGGCTGCGCTTGACGGCGGTGGCCACCGCGGGCGCGCGCCCGTGGGCGGACTGAATGTTGCCGACGTCGAAATAGTAATAGGCGAAGACGGAGCAGCCCACGGGGCTGACCAGGATGGTGCGGTCCTGGATGCCGAGCTCGTCGATGGCCCGGGCGATGAGCTTGTGCACCACGCCGTGGCCGCAGCCGGGGCAGTAGTGGGTCTGGTGTTGCAGCTCCGCCTTGCGCTCGTAGAGATCGTAGAAGGAGCGCGCTTTCTGGTGGGTGACGGTGTAGCTAGACATAGACCAACTCCTGGTGGCTGGGGGCCGGCTGCTGGGATCCGGCGGCAGCGTCAATGCGGTCCAGGATCTCTTCGGCGGTGGGGACGTTGCCTCCCACGCGGCTGTAGAAGCCGATGGGTGAGCGGCCTTCGAGCGCGAGGCGGACGTCTTCGACCAGTTGTCCGGTGCTCAACTCGACCACCATGAAGCGGCGGGCGGTGCGGCTGAGCTCGCGCAGGCGGGCGCCGGGGAAGGGATAGAGGGTGATGGGGCGCAACATGCCGAGAGCCATGCCGCGCGCGCGGCCCTGTTCGACGACCTGCTTCAACACCCGCGAGACGATGCCGTAGCCCACCAGGACAATTTCGGCGTCGTCCGTGCGCCAGTCTTCGAAAGCCACGACTTCGCGCTCGGCGCGCCGATACTTGGCTTCCAGCTTGCGCACGTGGGCTTCCAGCTTGTCGGGTTCCAGGTAAATGGAGCTGATCAGGTTGCGGCGGGTCTCGGCGGCGCCGGTCACGGCCCAGTCCGGACGCGGGGGCGGCGGCGCGGGCGGCGGGAACTCGACCGGCTCCATCATCTGGCCGATGTAGCCGTCGGCCAGGACGAAGACGGGATTGCGATAGCGGTCGGCCAGATCGAAAGCCTCGGCGGTGAGGGCGGCCATCTCCTGCACGGAATTGGGCGCCAGCACGATGGTGCGGTAGCAGCCGTGGCCGCCGCACTGGACCACCTGGTGATAGTCGCCCTGCTCGGGGGCGATGTTGCCCAGGCCGGGGCCGCCGCGCATGATGTCGGCGATGACGCAGGGCAACTCCGCGCCGGCCAGGTAACTGATGGCTTCCTGCATGAGGCTGATGCCGGGTCCGCTGGAAGCCGACATGGCGCGCACGCCGGCGGCGGCTCCGCCGTAGAGCATGTTGGCGGCGGCCACTTCGCTTTCGGCCTGGACGAACACGCCGCCCGCCTGGGGCATGTAGAAGGCGGCGGCTTCGGCGATTTCGCTGGCGGGGGTGATGGGGTAGCCGTAGAAGGCGCGGCAGCCGGCCAGGATGGCGCCCTTGACGATGGCTTCATTGCCCTTGGTCATCTGTTTGGCGGTGTTCCGCATGGCGTCGATCTCCTCAAGCGGCCGCGCGCAGCACCACGATGGCGCCCGGCTCCGGACACACAAAGAAGCAGATGCCGCAGCCGGTGCAGCCCAGGCCGGCATATGCGGCGGGGTGATAGCCGTATTGGTTCAAGCGGTCCGCCAGCAGCAGGACCTTGGGCGGGCAGGCCGCCACGCACAGCCCGCAGCCTTTGCACTCTTCCGAATTCAGCTCGACCATGCCGCGGCCGGGTTGGGTATTCATAACACCTCCTGGGGGACTCGCGCAGAACGGTGCGCGGCCGGGGCCGCGGGGGCGGGCCGCGCGCGGGCGGGGCACGCGCCCAAGGAGAGCAAGCCGCGGGACCAGCCGGGGGGGGGGGGGAAGGGGGGGCACCCCGGCCGGGCGCCG
>VFSW01015551.1_pt1 | contig 10447 bp, 7 predicted proteins | sample 5358111 | NCBI WGS metagenome assembly VFSW01 (sample SAMN11554181, study PRJNA540505) | mine drainage metagenome | isolation source: sediment from site ElyBrook_90M | place: USA: Ely Copper Mine, Vershire, VT | collected 2017
GAAGAAAACTATAAAGAATTCTTACGGTTTATGAAAAACAAATGCGTTTGCGCAATAAATCGCACTCTGACAACTATTTCTAATCGAATTAAGGCGCGGCGTCAACGCTCGCCCCATAACTCGCGCGATTCGCCACACACATTTGAGGTGCGGCGCATTTCTTGACGGATGTTCGTTCTCCTCTCGACAATTAGGACGTGCATGGCACTTCCCCACAATCCAAACATGCAAATCAAATTCGGCACCGACGGCTGGCGCGATGTTATCGCGGAAAATTATACATTCGAAAACGTTCACCGCGTGGCGCGCGGGACAGCACTCTATTTCAAGAAGCATCCGAAGGCGGAGGCCGGCGTACTTGTGGGTTACGATGGTCGGTTTTTGGGACGTGAATTCGCGGAGCTAACCGCGCGCGTGTTGGCTTCGGAAGGACTCAAAGTATTCATCGCGAAGACGGTGGTTTCCACGCCGGCCATATCGCTTGCAATCGTGAAGAAACAATTCGCCGGCGGCGTGATGATTACAGCCTCGCATAATCCGGCGAAGTACAACGGATTTAAGATCAAAGGCGACTACGGCGGCTCCGCGTTGCCAGAAGCGATCGCAGAAATCGAGCGCATCACGAACAGCATGGAGAACGGCGCTTACGTTGCCCAAAATTACGATCTTCCCTCTTTCGATCAACTTGTGAAGGACAGGCGCGTTCAGGAATTGGACGCGAAAGCGATTTACGTAAAAGAGCTGGCGAAACTCATTGATGTAAATAAGATCAAGCGAGCGAAGACAAAGATCGCTTACGACCCGATGTATGGCGCTGGTGTTGGGAATCTGGAATCACTCTTTCCAAACGCGGCGATTTTGCATGATGTCTGGAATCCCGGTTTCGGCCACACGCGACCGGAGCCGCTTCCGGATACGACGCGGGAGCTTGCGAAGTTTATCGTCCAAAATCATTTCGATATTGGCCTCGTAACCGATGGAGATGCCTATCGCAACGGCGCGCTCGACGAGCGAGGCGAGTTTTTCAGTTCCCAAATGATTCTCTGTCTGCTGCTGCAATATTTGGTCGAGGTTCGCAAAAAGCGTGGGCTTGTCGTCGTAAGCCAGTCGGTGACCAGCATGGTGGATAAAATGGGCGTGAAATACGGCCTCGAAGTGATTCGCACCCCTGTCGGATTCAAATACATTACCGATTACATGCTGAAAGGTGGGGTGCTGATTGGCGGGGAGGAATCGGGCGGCATTGGCATTCCATCGCTCCACATTCCAGAGCGGGACGGACTTTACAATGGCCTCCTGCTCTGCGAGATTTGCGCGCACCGAAAAAAATCGCTCAGCAGACTTGTAGAAGCGTTAGAGAAAGAATACGGCCCGCATAAATACGACCGCTACGATTTCCACACTACCGACGAGAAGAAGAATCAAGTCCTTGCGCGCGCCAAAGATGGCTTTACGGAAATTGCTGGGCTGAAGGTATTGAACACCAGTACGCTCGATGGCTACAAATTCGAATTGAACAAAGGCGCGTGGTTCATGCTCCGCGCCTCCGGGACGGAGCCGCTGCTCCGCTACTACGCCGAAGCGCCGACGATGGCGATGGTGAAAAAAATATTGGCATTCGCGAAAAACATCTGAACGATGATTCTTGCGATTAGAATGATTCGTATGACTATTTTTCGTTCCTGGCCCGTGAACCTTTGCGGTTAAGGATGAGTATGTAACGCAAACCAAAATTATTATGTCACCGGAAACAATACCCTATCTCCTGCTTCCATTCGTTCTCGGGCTTGCAATCGGCTACGCGCTGCTTTTGCGCGGGCGACGCTCGTTAGCCGCCGAGCGCGATGAGCTGAGGAAAGAAGTTCAGTCGAAGGGCGAAACAATCGCCGGACTTGAAGCGGAAAACGGGCGCATTCCGGCGCTCGAGTCGGAACTTAAACGACTCAACCAGGACGTGGTGCGACCGCTCGAAAGCGACCGAGCCCGATTAAGCGAAAAGGCCGACCGAATTCCGGAGCTTGAAAAGACCATCAATGCGCGCGAACAAACCCTCGTTGCAGCGCAGCGCCAAATTACGGACTTAAATGGCGCTAATAAGAAACTCGAAGCGGAATTGAGTGCAGAGCGTGAAAACTTCGATAAGCTAAAGAATGCCCGGGAAGAGTTGATTAATCAATTCGAGGCCATTAGCAAGAGAGTTCTTTCAACGAGTAATAATTCTTTTATTACCTTTGCCGAACAAAAGCTGGGTCAGTATCAGGAGTCGGCAAAAGGCGACCTTGAAAAGCGGCAGCAGGCGATTGACGCGATCATCAAGCCCGTTGGAGAAACACTTATTAAATTCGATCAACGCGTACGAGATTTAGAACTGAAACGAGAGAACGCCTATAGCACTCTATCAGAGCAAGTTCGGTCACTTGCCGAAGGTCAGACTAAATTGCGAACAGAGACAACAAATCTCGTTCAGGCGTTGCGCGCACCGAAAACTCGTGGGCGATGGGGTGAAATTCAGCTCAGACGTGTTGCTGAAATGGCGGGAATGCTCAATTATTGTGACTTTCGAGAACAGGTATCGGAGTCGTCCGACGAAGGAGATAAAATACCGGATATGATTGTACGTCTTCCTGGCGGAAAGAACGTGATTGTGGACGCGAAAATGGTTTTTGATGCTTTTTCAGATTCCATTAACGCGACTGATGATTCCTTGAGGCTGGCTAAACTTAAATTGCATGCACAACAAGTCCGAAGCAGAATCAAGGATTTATCCGGCAAATCTTATTGGGCACAATTTCAGCCGACGCCCGAATTTGTCGTTCTCTTTCTTCCGGCAGAATCCCTCCTCTATGCTGCTCTCGAACAAGACCCAAAACTAATCGAAGAGGGTATAACAGACTACGTTATTCTTGCAACGCCGACTACATTAATTGCAATGCTGAAGGCCATCTATTTTGGATGGCGGCAAGAGGAGATTGCGGAGAATGCACGCGAAATTAGCGACCTCGGCACCGAGTTGTACAAACGTCTCGCTACCGTGGGTGAGCACTTTGATGATCTTGGATCGCATTTGAATAAGGCCGTTGAATACTACAATAAGAGTCTTAGTTCTTTGGAGCGGAATGTGCTAACTACCGCGCGGAAACTTAAGGACCATCGGATTTCAGGAGCCGATAAGGAGCTCCGAGAGATCGAGCCAATCGAAACGACGGCACGCGTCGTGGACCGACTGGAACTTCGAATTGGCGAGACCATTGCCGTGGGCCCAGGCCTCCCGTTTGAATAGAATACTCCCGCGAATAAATTCCCGACGCTACACGACACGTTTGGTATTCTCAGGCAACCGAATGGTAAAACAACTCCCCTTCCCCTTTTCGCTTTCGACGGAGATCGTGCCACCCATTAGTTCCACAAGGCGTTTGGCAATTCGCAAGCCGAGGCCGGTGCCTTCGAAATTGCGAGCCAGCCCACTCGATTCCTGATAAAATTCTTCGAACAAATGCGGCAAAAAATCCTCGGAAATTCCAATACCCGTATCGACGATCTTAATCTCGATGTATCCGCTCGGATTCGATTCGGCCAGGATCACCCTGACGATTCCCGCTGGTGTGAATTTAATAGCATTGCCGATAAGATTCAGGAATATTCGTCCCAAATAATGGGGATCGACCGTCGCGTTCAATGGGCCCTCCGCTTCGAGCGCCACGTCAACTCCCTTTTCTCGCGCTTGCGGTTCAAGGCTTGTGACTGCGCGGCGAGCCTCGGTTTCGAGAGATACAAGCTTTGGATTTAGAACGACGGTATTTGATTCAACGCGAGAAAGGTCGAGAATCCCTTCGATGGTTTCGAACAAGCGCCGCCCGCTTGTTCGAATCGTCGCAGCATACTCGGCGAACTCGGTTCCATCCAACATTTCAGTTAGTAGTGATGAGAATCCTAGAATGGAATTGAGCGGCGTGCGAATTTCATGACTGACATTGCTCAAAAAACTGGTTTTGAGCCGGTTCATTTCTTCGGCTCGTTCCTTTTCGACTTGCAGGCGCGCGAAGGCGCGCTGCACCTCCTCCTCGGCATCCTTGCGTTTTGTAATATCCGTGAATGCCGCAAGCGTTCCAACAACATGCCCATCGCGATTGCGATAAGGAGAGATATTGACGTGCACGCAGAGCAAGGCACCGTCTTGGCGTGGAATGGAAATCTCATATTCCTCCCTATGCCCGATCAGCCATCGTTCCTTTTGTTCCATGTAGGTTGGCCATGCTTCTCTTGGCAGAAGGAGCTTATACGAGATCTTGTCGAGCATTTCCGCCGCATCGTATCCGATGAACTCCTCCATGCGTCTGTTAGCATAGAGTATCTTATCCGACAAGTCCGTGATGAGCAACCCTTCTCCAAGCCCTTCGACGACATCCATGAACTGCGCCTCGGTGTTTCCTATCGTCACCGGCTTGCGGGATTCGTTCGTGACATCGCGGGATGTTACGATTACATGCCGTGCACCCTCTTTGGTTATAATCGCCTTTCCAACAGATTCGAGGGTGCGCCAGGAACGGTTTTTGTGCGGAAACCGGAACCGCGCCGCATGTGGGACACCCGGGCTCGCCAGCGCGACCATGAAGATCGGCATGATACGCGGAATATCAAGCGGGTGAATCATCGCGAACGCATTTCGCCCGATCAGCTCTTCCTGAGTATAGCCAAGTTGTTGCGTAATGGAAGGGCTCTCGTATAGGATGGTACCCTTTATATCAACTTCAGTTACAAGGTCGATCAGGTTCCCTATAAGCGCCTCGGCCGAAGGAGTCTTGTCGGAGGCGGTGGGTTCAAAAGAAACGGGAAGCGAGGTTGGCACCGTCCTTTGCGCAGGTGGAATTTGTGCGCGCGCTTTGTCTTCGTTTTCCCGAAGCGCCAGATAAATGGATGGCGCAAGCCGGTGCAATTCCGATTCGAGAAGATAGTCCTGAGCACCGCGTTTGAGCAGGTCCATTCCTTGGGCTTCCTGACCGCTCGGAAGAATCACAATGATCGGAGTCTTATTCCCGGACCGGCGTACGGCATCCATAACTTCTTCGAAGGACAATTCGAAAGCGTGCTGGACCAGGAGAAGCACGTTGGCCTTTCGGCGCGCAAGAGAAATGCGAAGTTCGTTTGAGTTTGCGGCATAGAGAAATAGCGGAAACAGCTGGAACCGCCGCAGGTCATCCTGCAACGATTCCAGACCAATCGAGCGGTCCTGGAGAATAAGAAATGTAACTTCGTTTTGCACTTCGAGGCAAGCTTACCGGAAAAAAAGATTTTTACAAATATGCTAAAAACTCCAATCCTGGTCCAAAAAAGGCCGCATTTCCCTTGGAGGCAGCAAGATTGCACTAAATCTCTAAGCCGCTTGTTTTCGCACGCGAATCCGCGACTGGTCGGCCATAGGCTGGAAATGTTAAACAGGTCATCGGAAATTTGGACCGGTCTGTCGAAAATTGAATGAAAATGCCAAAGCTTAAAAAATATAAAACGAAACAAAATGAAGTAGACGGGGAGGAAACGCAGGCATCGCAGCAGCCCATCGCCGCAACCAATGGTTCCTCGACGAATGGTGTCCGGAATGGCGAGGGACCAAATGGTTCGCCGCAATCCTCCGCCGCCCAAAAACCTGCCGCTGATTCGGCGTCTCAGACAGATGGTGCCGTGGATACGGCACCATCTGCCGAGACTGCGACTGAAATCGAATTGCTCGCTGAGACGGTTGCACCCCAGCTCGCGCCGATTTCGCTTACGCGCATTCCGAACGGCGCGGAGCTTCGCGGGCCCGCGCCCGATGGCGCGCGTTCGTTTAAGGGGACATTCGAGCAAGCCGGAGTTGATCGCAAGCGGCTTCTTGAATGGTTTCGACTCATGGACTTGGGCCGCATCACCGATACGGCCGCCGCTAATTATTTGAAGAAGGCGATGGGTTGGAGCTATCATGCCCCCTGCGCGGGGCATGAAGGAATTCAGCTTGCCGTCGGCGTCAGCTTCCGAGCGAAGAAGGATTACCTCTTCCCCTACTACCGCGATCTCATGACCTGCCTCGCGGCGGGACTCACGGTGGAGGAATTGGTGCTCAATGGCCTTTCGAAGGATACCGATGTGGCCGGCGGCGGGCGCCACACGTCCAATCACTTTGCGATGATGTCGCTCAACCTCGAGACGCATTCTTCACTCACCGATAATCCGGCGCAGCACACGGCCGGTTGCGCACGCGCGATTAAGTATTACAAGCTCGGCGCGGTTTCCATTTTTTCGGGCGGAGAATCCGGAACGAGCGAGGGATTTTTCTACGAAGCCGTCAACGGCGCGACGCGAGAGCAGGTACCGGCGATTTTTGTTATCCAGAATAACAAGTACGGCATTTCCGTACCGGTTTCGGAGCAATCGGCGAATTCCCGCGTCGCCGATAATTTCCGTGGCTTCAACAATCTCCTAATCACGTACTGCGACGGCACCGATGTGATTGATAGCTACCGCGCGATGCAGGAAGCCTATGAGTGGTGCCTCTCGGGGCGCGGCGCGGCGATGGTACATGCCGATTGTGTGCGGATTGGCTCGCATTCGAATTCTGACCGCCAGGACCTCTATCGCTCCCCGGAAGAACTTGAAGCAGTGAAAATACGTGATCCCGTCGTGCGCTTCCGCGATTGGCTTGTAAAGAATCAGGTCGCAACGAGCGAGGAACTACACCAAATTCATGAGGAGAACCAGAAATTTTTCCGTGAGTCCGCCGATAAGGCGGAAGGCGCGCCGCCAGCTGACCCAACCAAGATTCTCGATTTCGTGCTTCCATCCAACGATGTCGTTTCGAGCGCGCCCTATACGACGCAGCCCGAAGATATGGATGTGAAATTCTATCCCTTCACCACGCCTAAAGGCAAAACGGAGGGAATTCAATTTATCGAAGGAATTAATGAGACGCTGAAGGAAGAATTTCGCATTAATCCGAACACTTTCCTTTGGGGGCAGGATGTCGCCTCGAAGAATAAAGGCGGCGTCTTCAACGTGACGAAAGGGATGCAGCCGGAGTTTGGCATAGAGCGGGTATTCAATGGCCCGATTGCCGAAGATTTTATCCTCGGCTCGGCCGATGGATTTTGCCGTGTCGATCAAGACCATATTTGGGTCTGCGTGGAAGGCGCGGAGTTCGCCGATTATTTTTGGCCCGCGATGGAAAGCTTCATCGAGCTTTCCCACGCATACTGGCGCACGCGCGGGCAGTATGAGCCCAATATTGTGATCCGAATTGCCTCCGGCGGCTATATTGGCGGTGGCCTCTACCACTCGCAGAATTTGGAAGGGATGTTCACGACCATTCCCGGCGTCAGGGTCGTTCAGCCATGTTTCGCGGACGACGCTCAGGGCCTGCTACGGAGCGCATTTCGGACACGCGGCGTGACGGTCTATCTCGAGCCGAAATTCCTCTATTACCACCCGATGGCGAAGGCCGAGCCGCTTGTAGAAAACGAGCTTATCTCATTTGGCAAGGCTCGCTTACGACGTTCCGGTAACGACCTTTCGATCATCACTTATGGCACAGCCACCCACTTCTCGCTTCAAGCGGCCGAGCAACTTGCAGCCGAGCAAGGTATTCAAGCTGACGTGCTGGATCTCCGCTCGCTCTACCCACTCGATCTCGACGCGATCCTAAAATCGGTGGAGCGGACAGGCAGGGCGCTCGTCGTCCATGAGGATAAAGTGACAGGCGGTTTCGGCGGCGAACTTTCCGCTCTGATAACCGAGCACGCCTTTCAATCGCTCGACGCGCCGATCATGCGCGTCGGCTCGACGTTCACGCCCGTTGGCTTCGCGAAGGTGCTCGAAGATGCGATCCTGCCGAACCCGGCGAAAATCAAGGCGGCGGCGGAACGGCTGGCTAGGTGGTAATCTACTTTTTTCATAATCATTTTCTATGCCTCTTCTCGAAGTCAAGCATCTCAAGACATATTTTTTCACGGACGACGGCGTTGCAAAGTCGGTCGATGGCGTGAGTTACACGGTCGATCATCACGAGACGCTCGGAGTCGTCGGCGAATCCGGCTGCGGCAAGTCGGTGACGGCGCTTTCGATAATGCGGCTAATTCCCGATCCGCCCGGAAAGACGGTGGGCGGCGAAGTGCTCTTCAACGGCATTGACCTGCTGAAGCTGCCGGAAGAAGAAATGCGCAAAATTCGTGGCAATAAGATCGGAATGATCTTTCAGGAGCCAATGACCTCGCTCAATCCCGTTTTTACGGTCGGTAACCAAATCGAGGAGTCGATCCTGCTTCACCAGAAAGTTACGAAGGCGGCAGCGCGAGAAAAGGCCATTGAAATGTTACGGCTGGTTGGCATTCCCGCGCCGGAGCAGCGATATGGCGAGTATCCGCACCAGCTTTCGGGTGGGATGCGGCAACGCGTGATGATCGCCATCGCGCTTTCCTGCAATCCCGAAATCCTCATCGCCGACGAGCCGACGACCGCGCTCGATGTGACGGTGCAAGCGCAAATACTTGAACTTATTAACAGGTTGCAGACGGAGCTTGGCATGGGGGTCATCCTCATCACGCACGATCTGGGCGTGATCGCGGAGACGGCCGACAAAGTCGCCGTGATGTACGCCTCCCACATCGTAGAGTATTCGAAAGTCGATGAGATTTTTCATAATCCGATTCATCCCTACACGGTCGGTCTGCTCGGATCGATCCCGAAACTAAATATCGAAACCGATCGGCTGATGACGATCGAAGGGACAGTCCCCTCCCCTGTCAATTTCCCCGTCGGCTGCAATTTTAATACTCGTTGCGCATGGGCCACGGAAATTTGCTTCAAGGATGAACCTTCGCTCATCGAACACGAGCCGGGTCATTTCTCCGCCTGCCACCATTGGGATAAAGTGAAAGCCGAACGGCCGGCGGATTTGGTGGAAGCATAGTGGCAGCCCTCGACGAAATCGAAAGCACTTCCATTTTCCTTTCTCAAACGGAATTCGAGGGGGTTACTTTCCAGGGTGAGACCGCGATCGCTCTCAACTTGAGCGACCGTAAATTTATCGATTGTATCTTCGAGCGATGTCAGCTAAGTTCAACGAAGTTCGATGGGGCGGTAATCCAAGCTAAATTCAGCAATTCCAAGATTGAAGGCATAAACTTTTTTACTGCCAAGCGATCGTTGCTTTCACTCGGTTTCGATTCCTGCCTCATTCGGCATTCGTCGTTTGCAGAGTTGAAGCTGCCAAAGATAAAATTCAGCGGATGCGAATTTCACAATGTCGACTTCTCCGACGCCGATCTTTCTGGCGCCGACTTTTCTAACTCCAGTTTCGAGGAGTGCGTCTTTCGAAACACCAATCTTTCGAAAGCAGACTTTCGCTTTTCTTCCGGCTACTTCATCGATCCGACACAAAATAAAATTCGCGGAGCACGGTTTTCCTCTCCGGATGTTTTGAGTTTATTAGCTCCATTCGACATCTTAATCGAATAGCATATAAACATACCCTTGTAGCCGTGACCTTTAGGTCACGGCTACAAAGCAAACGCAAAATTCAGGATCCGATAAACTAATTTCGCTGCGAGATACGTTGCGTGCCGCGCTTTGGGATCGGGCGCGAGTTCTACCACGTCAAAGCCAATGATCCTCTTCCCTGCCCGGTTTAGCTCGCGGAATATCTCCATTGTTTCGTTCCAAAGGAATCCATCCGGCTCCGGGGTGCCGGTCGAGGGCATAATCGCAGGATCGAAATAATCGACATCGAATGTGATGTACACTTCCTCTGAAGGCAGCGCCTGAACGACAGCCTTCTGCCACTGCTCGCCGTGCTCCCCTTTTCGAATTCTGGTTGCGTAGAACGTTTGAACGCCAAGCTTTCTTCCGTACTCGAATTCAGCCTTCTCCTGTGCGCGAATCCCTACCTGGACTACTTGCTTCATTGGAAAACCTGCATCCGCGACGCGCGCCATGAAGCAGGCATGGCTGAATGGCGTGCCAGAATATTCCCTCCGCAGATCGGAATGCGCGTCGAAATGGAGAGTGGCCATTTTCGGATAATGCGCATAGTGCGCCAGAATGGGCGCAGTCGAAATCGTATGCTCACCACCTAAAGTAACGACGAACTTGCCACTCTCGACCTCTTGCGCAACGACTCGCTGTAAAAAATCGAGCATGGCTTTGCCCGTTCTTTTGCCGAAATCTATTGGCGGGAGCGTAGCGATTCCCATCTCGAAGCAAAGTTCACGAAAGAACTCATCGTCAAGGAATTCAACGAAATGCGAAGATTTAATAATCGCATCGGGGCCTTTTGCCGTCCCTCCGCCATAGCTCACCGTCTTTTCATACGGCGCGGAAAGGATGACGATCTTGCTGGAATCGTACGTGCTCGATTCTTTTGGTAGCGCCAGAAAATTCTTTGCTGTTGGCAGAGCTGTCATTAGAAACTAAAATAGAAAATGTG
>VFSW01015552.1_pt1 | contig 10447 bp, 8 predicted proteins | sample 5358111 | NCBI WGS metagenome assembly VFSW01 (sample SAMN11554181, study PRJNA540505) | mine drainage metagenome | isolation source: sediment from site ElyBrook_90M | place: USA: Ely Copper Mine, Vershire, VT | collected 2017
CACGTACCAAACTGAAACGGCTCTACCCCTCATAATTTATTTGGTCGACTACTAGAAGTCAACCATTTGTATTCTGTGACTTTTGGACCAACCGATAGGGTTTGATCCAGTGATCAAGTGATTAGAAGTGGCTTTCTCTCTGGGTCATTCTTTTCGCTCGAGCCTGGGTGACAGCATACCGGTTTGTCTCCGACTATCGAGCGGTGGTGTATCGTCCACAACGTGCTCATGTTGTGGACAAAAAGCCGTACAATTTAGCATCCGTGTAGGCTCATTGAAATAGGCAAAATAAAGGGCCGCAGGAACATTGTTCCTGCGGCTTCGTTTGTAACCAGGGGCTTATGAGTTTCCTCTGGTGTTAGACTTCCCTAATTGCTCGAGGGGGCATCACATTTACGCCAGCTATAGGTTTTGGCATCCTCAAGTATGCCTGATAACTCGTCGACGACTTCAAAAGATAGCTTCGACCTTCAATCACAAAGCCATCCAAATTATGCTTTATGACATATGATGAAAGATCATCTATCTTGTTTATTAATCAATACCTTCGCCAAAATGGGTGACGCTCTTGTCATAATGCCCGTGTGAGGGCTTTGGACACTCCTGCCAGGGCAGAATTGAAATTCCATGCGCCAAAACCCAGACCCAATTTTTAATTCGCCATCAGAGGTAGGCTTAATTCTTGCTGATTACGCCACCTGAACAATCAAGTCAAAGGCTGATGGTTGACGTAAAAAATTGGCGAAGGTATTGTTAATCCTCTACCATTGAAGTTCAGCGAAGTGTTGCACAAGACACCGTAGCCAGTGCGCGCTTTGAATGCGATGAGCAAGTTGTACAAGCTTTGGTTAGTCGCAGATGATACCGTCTGAATGCGGGCAGTCTTATTCACGTGAGTAACAGCCGCCAGCGCATCCGTTCTTGCGATATACGTATAAAGCATATGCGGACTTGCGTGGTCGCAGCCAAACCACTGTGCAGCATCTTCTTCCAGGCAAACAGGAGCAATCGGACGGAATTGCTCGCGTTGTTTGATCTCATTTAACCGTGTTCTGGTGCTTTCTCGGAATGGTGCGGCAAGAATTGAACGGTTGCCCAAAGCCCGCGGACCGATTTCATATTTGCCGGTCACCCATCCCAGAATGAGGTCATTGGCCAACATGTCGGCAATCATTTCATCGTCAGCCTCGTAAAGATCATACCGCGCCATATCGAAAGACCCAGTCGTGTTGTCGAAGCCAAGGCCTGAATAGACGTTCCAATCAATTTTTGGGTTCCCAGTATAGTGGAATTGAGCGTCGATCGCTGTCCCGATCGCAGAACCTGAATCATTTGCAACAGGCGGCACGAAGACCTCGGAAAAAAGGCTTGATTCCTTCCACTTAGTATTCCAGTCGCAATTCAGGCCACATCCACCTGCGATGATTAGCGGCATTCCTGTCTTCATGTTCGCTTTCGCGAATTGATAAAAGATATCAAAGATCTTGTCGCTAAAAATACCAGCGAAATTGCGAAATTCTGGATCATCTACCCCTACGTTATAGTATCGCGACTGCTCAAGATCTTCGTACGAACTCAGTTGAACATGTGGGGAGTCCAATAGAAAGTCGATCAGTTTTTTCTCTTCTGCTGAAGGCGTGCTGCGATTTGAAAATGAAGCCAATGCCATGAGTTTCCCTGCGTCAGAGAAGCGAGAAAAGGGCGCATTCTTCGGAAAGGTTGGGTCGGCCAAGCCGTAGATCGAAGAATAGCGCATACCTGGCTCATTCAGGACATCGGCAAGCAGCGTTATGTTCAGCTCAGAATCAATCTCGTAGAAAGCGCCGATTTCGCCTTCCCAAACCAACGCATAGCATGGAGCGCCTTTCGGTAGACTTGACATGCCGAAAGCGCAGAGTAAGTGCGACCGCTCGTGAGAAGACGAGAAATAGTTGACTGTCTTTCCGAATAGACGCCGTTTATCTACGATGATGTCGTTCTTCGACAGGCCACGATACCCGACATATGCACGTGACCCGAGTAATTGCGCTTCGCGTGGCCACCAACCACCGGTGCAAATGACATCGGGCACTTCGTCAAGTTCGCCCAAAACGTTGAACACGTCATGAGGGTATATAGGCGAGTATCGGTAATTCGAGTTCTTCTCAGCTTCAATAGAGAACAGTAAATGAGCATTTTTCACGTGGGCAATCGCACCGTCATGATCGGGTTTATAGGAGAGAATATTCATAATGGTAGCGACCTCTGGTGTCGATTTGCTTCCAGCTCAATCGATGTTATAAAAGTGGTTGTTGGGAGCCGTCGACCAGTCAGCCGACCAGCAAGTTCTTTGGAGCGAGATGGCCAAGCGTTTACATGGAGGGCCATTGGAAGGTGTGGAATCGGCGTGGGTTCCCAGTCAGCACGCCTATGAAGTAGACGATTGTCAACCAACCAGCGAATCTCGCACGGCCCCCATTCTATCGCGAACCGATGGTAAGATTCTGATGCGTCAAAACCAAGGTCGATATAGCTTGCTGCACCTCTATATCCATAGTCAAACTTCGCGCCCTCGTCACCAGGATTGTAAAAGACATTGACCAAGAGACGATCTGTTCGATTTCCCGCAATCTCGATATCAATTTCCTGCCTCGGTGAATCGCGATGGAGAAAAAACCCGGTAACCACACCGGGTACGTTCGACGCCTTAATGATTGCCTCAAATCTTCCGAATAGGTATCTGTCGCGACTGGTTAACGATGCAGCGCTATATTCTCGAACACCTAAGGATTCCCTTCTGATATTAAGTGCAGCCCCGAGCCCAGAGCGGAACTCGATGTTTGAGGGACGAAACAACGCCAGGTTGTCTGTGAATGTATCGTCTCGCGGAAGCCAACGTTTTGTGTCGAGAAATTTTAAACAGTCGCTGACTCTAACGGGAGTTGCAGCTATCGATGATCCTCCTATCGGGACGGAATTAATGCCTTGCCACCACTGACGTGGCTCAACAATCCATGGCGACTTATCACGTTTAGGAGTCTTGCAACTCAGGACTGCGTCCGCTTCAATGGTTCCGCAGAGGAGCTGTCTTTGTCCAAGGTCAGCTAACTCAGGGAAGGAACAAGCGGGCGGTGCACATCTAAGGTGTTCGCAAACGACCGGCCATTTATTGGATGCCTCTAAATGAAGAACAGTAATATCAGCGCCATTAAGATCATCTAGCATTTTCAAATCGCTGTCATCTGCAATTCCAGTCTTGCTAGTAGTGATAATGAATTTAGCCTGAGGGTAACGCTTTCTGAGAGTGCAGGCTTCCCCCGCTAAAGACCGGATGTTCACATATGCGTCAAAAACTCGATCACCTCTTCCTGCAAGTAGCATCTCGTGTTCAGGACCTGGAAGCGCTTGAAGATCACTGCAGCATCTGTATCCGAGCATGGACAGGGCCATTGCAAGTGATGAAAGGCCAGAGCCTCCCGGCCCAAATGCAAACACAGGCCGCTCACTCGGACGAATGTGAAACAAGGATGCACTCTCGCTGGTGATAGCGCCAATTTTCGTGAGCGCGGGAAGTATTGAATATGAGTTAGTAGAGCTAACGTCGCGTCGCTGGCTGATGATAGACCGTCTTGTGGCACGTACATCCAGGACTCCGAATTGGTGATTAATCCATAAATCCACGGGTCCTCGACAAGGAAGAAGTCGAAGGAGCTTCTCAGCGCCTTCGCGTGAAATAACGTATCCGGACAAATGCCAGAGCCCGCGTACTGGGCTGAACACATTACTTGAAAGGAAGGTCTTCGGAGTGCCATGCTTCACCTCCTCGTAGGACAAATAGAGAATGTCGAAATTGCTTTTTCTGTCGCCTTCGGCTTCGATTTCGCTCCACGCCTGGTCCAGAAGGGGAGCAAACTCGGATTGAAACCACACATCGTCCTCAAGGACGAGTACATACTCATGATCACTCGCCGCGATCTGTCGCCAGACGTTGATGTGTGAGCGGGCGACTGCAATTTCAGGTCGACTCATTTGGATCGGAGAATTGAGTTCTAGCCGGGTGGGGAGAGCTAGAGGTTGGGGTTCTACGAAGAGCTGCTCTCCTAGCGTATAAATTGGATCAATGTCGGCATCTTTTAGCGGTTCCTGCATAAAGTGATTAGCATCTACGGCGGCGTACCGCTCAGTAAGATTCAAAAGTTCAACTCCAGCCGAATCCAATACGTGTCTTAGCTCCTGTTCAATCTCGGCCCAGCGAGCTGGTTCGCGATTCAGATTGATGACGTAAATGCGCTCTATTCTCGGTCGTTCCTTTGTATTCAAGAGCCCGAATGCTTGAGATCTTTTCTTTGGTAGCAACCTCCGACATTTCATTGTGATACGAAATAAGAACTTCGAAGGTGCGTTCCAAGGAGAGGCGAGATTCATTCCTCCCCCTCGACGTGTTCTTGGTATATCATCCTTGATAACCTCGGCAGTTCGAAAGCCTCCAGTTCCTTGGATCGTTCCTATAGCTGAGTTCCCATCTGTTTTTGGCAATGTTTTCCCAATCGCACAGCACAAGAAGAGTCTGTTCGATCTCGCCGCTCTCAGTTACAGCATCAAATATCGATTTGGTAAGATTCCCGGGACCAGTCGTTGATTGGATTTCTGGTAAGCCGTTCGTCACATCTTTCTCAAGAGATAGGGTGGCTTGAGCGAGTGCACGGTGTATTAAAGGGTGCCCGCAGCCAGCAATTAACGGATTGTTGTTAAAGTAGAAGATCCAGCTCGCGGCGTTTGCTCCTGGCTTAGTAAAAAGCGATGGTGGAACCATCATATTCGTCGCCATGTCATAGCATAGAGGTTGAATTTTTAGCCGACCATCGCTGAAGAGGTGTTGGATTTGAGACCCATCGTACACATCATCAGCGTCTATGTAGCAGCCACCCTCCACGAGGATATAGCAGAGTCGAAAGTAGTCTGACTGCATTGCCGGGTGATAGCATTTGTCGTAGGCCCGTTTGTGCCTTGGGCCCAGTTTTCGACGAATAAAATATCCTGCCTGGCGCTTATCGAAAAGAAGTCTCTCAATGCCCAGCTCCTCTGTCTTCCTCCATGTTTCGATGCACTCGCCAACATCGCCAGGCATTCGATCCAAATTGTCCCAAAACTGCACAATCCTCTTCGGGAGTATTCTGGCAAATACGGAGGATGCGACAATGGGGCCGCCGGAACGCTGCACAAGCCCCCGTACGAAGCTTGAGCGCGCGCGGTGATTTTCCTCTGTCGGATTACCTGCATTCATGAGAAATGCACGTCAGTCCTTGACTTCGAACGGATAGCTAATATCACCTGATTTGAGGAGGTGCTTTTCGACACTGTCGACGCTTTTCAACTGGATATAGAAACTCAAACCAGTGGAAACCCCTTTGTAGTAAATCCGAACAAGGATATCTTCTCCTAAATCAGGAGTAATATCGACAGTAACAAATTCGTGTGATTCAAGAAATTCCCCAAGCTGTTTTCGACTAATATTTTCCTGTACTTTTTGTGGAGATAAACGAGGTGTCAAACTCATTGTTGAACTCCCCTTTCCATCCCACTTCTCCAGCACCAACCTTCTCGTCCGATACTCCCCGTACTTCCTCATTTCCTTGTCCTTCAGCACGCGGGACGTCTCTCCTGGGAAACCTTCGCCGTACGAGATCTTCGTTAATAGAGCATGGTCATCATGGAGTGACTTTCGGTCCACCAAACTGACTAAAAATCCAATTCAGAACATAGGGACTAGCAACACCAAGAAAAAACAAACTATAATCACGCAGCGCGCTTCCCCTACTGTCTCTTTTCTGTTCTTGGCTCATTTGCTCAAGTAAGCGGAGTGTCTGAGCGTTTCCGTATTCTGGACTCTGCCTTAGTTTCTCTAATCGCTGATCCAATTCCTTATACTGTTGGTCGAGTCTGTTGACAACGCTTTCTTTCTCTCTAACATTTCTTTCTATTTCAGCCACGACATCTTGAGACTCAGCACTGACCTCCTGAAACTTGGAAAAAAGTCTTTGCATCCGTACTTCGTAGGATTCTCGTTTCTTAGGGAGTTGTATTCCCAGTACTCTGAGGCTTTCAATCAGCACCTTATTGTTCTCAAGACGGCCCCAGAATCCTTGAAAACGAGGATCTTCGCGAAGAATTCGAATGAGTGTGGTTAATAATCCAACCGCTAAGCTAGCTACTGCTGAAACCTCAAGCATTATGCCTCCTGAGACATGAATCCTTTTGTCTACTGATCAAGTCTATGAGCAGAAAAGAAAACTAGCTTCCTTGCATCTCATCCCACTTCTCCAACACCAACCTTCTCGTCCGATACTCCCCGTACTGCCGCATCTCCTTGTCCTTCAGCACGCGAAATGTCTCACCTGGGAAGTCGTCGCCGTACACGTCTTTGGGGTCGAGGATGTGGCGGAGTTCGTCGCGCGGGAGACTGTTATCGGGAATGTTTGTCTTTGACCTCTATTTCTTTTTCTTCACCTTTCGCAGAGACGATCAATGTTGTCTTCTTACCAGGACTTGGCGGTGTCCGTTCGATCAATGCCTTGAATCTGTTTTGCACAACGCCACCGAGGGTAGCTTTCACAGCAGGACTGACGATTGAAGCTACAAGAATTCCAAGCAGGGTCATCAGCCAATCACCAATTGAGGATGCCTGCACGAATGGACCCAAGATCCCTCTCAGGGAATAGAATGGAGAGGAAATATATGCTACCTGAATGGAGTCACTCAGGCTGGAGATAGACCAATCCAGTGTTTGAGTGTCAAGATACGTGGTCTGTTTCACATCCGGCACATCCTTCGTCGCATAGAAGGAATTCGTCGGCCAATCCTTTAACTCGACACTCGCTGTAGGACAAGCTTCGATGGAGCACAGCTTATCTTTTCGCGTTGTTCCGTCCGGAAGAGTCCAGGTAAACGTTCCAAATGAATCTGCACCCAACGGATTAAGAGTAAGTTCATTGATAAATAACCCACGATGGGTCGCAGTTAACTGTCTTTCCGGTAAGCGCAGATGGTTCTTCCTTTCATTAAAGGTATAGTCGACTTCTTCCTTTACCACAAACGTTTCAAGCGCCGGATTCAGTGGTACAATAACCGCCTGGTAGTGCTCAATAATAGGAGCACCGCCGCCCAAGCCCGACGTAATTCGGGAAAAGATATTAGCGATTTGAGGACCTAATAGTGCCAAGATAGATATGACGACTATAGCAACGAGCGCAATTACTGCTAACCCAATGAATACGAAGTCCCGACGTAGGAGCCTCGCGAAAAGCCGAACAAGCCATACAACAACGACTCCGAGTAACAGAGCGACTGCTGCTGAGTAGCTAACCGCGAGCAACCCCAATGTTAGAGCAAGGGCAACAAGAAAGATCACAATGCGTCCAAATTGAATTCGAGAAATCGTTTTTATGGACATTGCTTCCTCACTTTTCATTTTTGCCTTTTAACTTTTCGCTTGTTGCTCATCCCACTTCTCCAGCACCAACCGCCGCGTCCTGTACTCCCCGTACAGCCGCATCTCCTTGTCCTTCAGCACGCGGAACGTCGCGCCTGGGAAGTCGTCGCCGTACACATCTTTGGGATCCGCGCGAAGTGTGTAGCACGGTTTTTCCTGCTGAAGCCGTAGCGGTACAAGACTTTGCTGTTGGGAACCTATTCGCCTTAAACCTGAACTCTACGGAATCAATTCTCTTAGAAGCGCAGATTCCGCTTTCTCCGCAACGAAAACCTCCCATCGCCTTATAAGTGAGATGAGCGTCATTCCATGAATCAGGTTAATGGCCGAAAGAATGCCCATGAGTACGAGCAGAGCTGGCGCAACAAACTTGAGCCAGTCGCCGGGCAATTCGGGAAATGGTCTAGGTAATGTCGCATAAGTTCCCAAAGCTATGACTCCATAGGCACATATCAATAATGCTCGGCTGGCCCATCGCCCAATCCTAACGCTTAAGGCATGAATACGATCATACTGAGCCTGGTTTCGCAACTCCAGGTCAGCCTGTGCTTCTTTTGCCGCTCGTTCTGCCTTTAGGCGATTCTCCTTTTCTGCACTATATGCCTCCTCAGTCTCCGCGCGAGCAGCAGCCCGAGCCCGTTCCAAGACTTCCAACGGTGTGCCTTCAGCAAACGCATCCGCGTCGCCCATAGTGACATCCATGAGGATTCGCCTTGCCACCGTAGAATACCTAATCAAATGGAAATCTTCAGCAGAGATGTCGTTGTGCTGGCGCAGCCTATCGATTTCCTTGAGATATGATCGCCAAAGCTTATCGGGAGGATTCAGCGCCGCAAAACAATCTGCGATAATCCTCTTTCGAGGAAGATCAGGTGCCTTTGTGGGTCTCTTGAGCCAAGCCAGAGTGGTTAGAGTCTGATCAGTAATACAAACAGGGACTGCGTTGTCATTGTAATCTTCACGGAAGAATTTCGTGCTGGTTGAGGCAAGGGGTGTGTTGGTAGTGACAAACAACGCATCGCATGACTCGATCTTCTTGGGAAATCTTCCATGCCGTAATCGATGGATTGCTGTAAGTGATTCCACGTCATGGTTGAGCGCCTCTTCATTTTGATAATGAATTGCATCGTTCAAAGCCTTTCGCAACTTTGCTTCGTCAACGCCTAATGGAACATTATGCGGCGGTTTATGCTGCAACTCAATTCGAAGGGTGCGTAAGCGTTGTTCTAGCGACGCTATGATCAGTTCTATATCGCTTGGCTTGTATCCATTGCTAACCAGAAACTCTATCGATTCTCCGGATGTATAGCGCCGAGGATTAGGATTTCGAAGTGTAGTTAGTGCCGCTTCGAGGACACCGTTTACCTCATCGAACGTGTGCGAAAAACAGCGCAACCTTGCATTAAGCCCGTAGAGAAGATCTAGCAACTCTTGGCACGAAGCGCGAGGACTTGGCCCAGACAGTCCAAGTGCTCGAAGCAAAAACGTTGTATCAAAATATACTTCCACTCGATCAAACCGTCGACCCACCTCCCCTAACTCAGGAAAAAGCAGAGCGTTTGCCAACATGCTTCCTTTTACAATCGATTCCAAATAATTGAAACCTTCAGGGTCAGTTTCAAGCGCGTGAGCCACAAATGCGTTGACTACAAAATCTGCGTACTTCGTTTCCTTAACTGGCAGTACAATAGGCTGGCCTTCGATAGCAGCCGCCAAGATCGGAGCGGATTGGTTCGCCAAGCACGCCAACAGTGCATACTCCGATTGTTCTTTCGACCATTCGACCTTGTATTGCGCGGCAGCAAAGCTTCGAAGTCTTTCAATTAAGGCTTCTTGCTGACGCAAAGCATCTGCCCGGAGAGCGCTGAAATCGAACTTAGCGAGGCTTTCTTCATTACGGACATATATCCCCGAAGTCCTTACAGCGAAGCCCCAGCGGACTACGCGCCCTAAAATGGTTTTCAGAGCGCCTTGTGGTATCTGAAGACCGAATGATTCTTTCACTGCAATCTGAAGATTTGGCAGCGATACTTCGGCCTGTGGTGCTGTTCGCAGGCACTCCGCTGCGAATGGAACGAAATTCTCAATATAGTCTCGCCCTCTATCCCAGTTAACTTTTATGATGGCCAAGCTGGTAAGTGTCTGTTCGTTCACCATGCCTCCTGTGACCCATACTATCATTTGTTTGCGCGCTCACTACTTGCTGGTTTTTCCATTTTATTTTTCCGAATGCCACCTCCCCTTGTTTCGAAGCCATGCGATACTATTCGGCTAGTCAATCATCCTATGATACTTCTCCATATTTCGCTAACCTCAGCGCTTGAATACATTAAACTCTCACTTCATCCTTAATCCTTCCTGCGCATCCCACTTCTCCAGCACCAACCGCCGCGTCCGATACTCCCCGTACAGCCGCATCTCCTTGTCTTTCAGCACACGGAACGCCTCGCGTGGGAAGTCGTCGCCGTAAACGTCTTTGGGATCGAGGATGTCGCGCAGATCATCGCGGGAGAGACCGTAGAGGCGCATGGTGGGAATATGCGCGGGTTCGTACACCTGCTCAACTCAGCATTCCAAAGTGTTTCAGCGCTTTGCGGATCGATTCCCGTTTGGCAGGTGGACATGGATTCACCCGTGTTGCACCTTGTCGATTAGGTGCAGGAGGCACTTTGAGTCCACTCAATTCCTTGACGTGCGCAATCCAGCAAGATTTGGGCTTGAAACCGTGCTTCTTTTTTACGTACTCTTGGATTTGTTCGTAAGTTGCCATCACAGAAAACTTTGCGGTAGGTTATCTACTTTACCTCCACCTTTACCTTCCCTGCCACACCCAGGTCTTCCAAGATTTGATTGATTTCCGCGACAAGATTCTTGGATGCATCGGCGCTGACGGTCAGCGTCAAGTTGACTTCAACTTTCAGATCCTGGCTGGAGCGCAGTTTGGGAATCAACTTGGTGCCCAAGCGGTTCCAAGTCTCG
>VFSW01015553.1_pt1 | contig 10447 bp, 12 predicted proteins | sample 5358111 | NCBI WGS metagenome assembly VFSW01 (sample SAMN11554181, study PRJNA540505) | mine drainage metagenome | isolation source: sediment from site ElyBrook_90M | place: USA: Ely Copper Mine, Vershire, VT | collected 2017
GGTAGGCCCGTGGACAGCCATGCTCGCCATGTGCCTGCTGCTGATCCGCGCCGCGCTCCCGGCGGGCAACATCCCCGCCCGCCGCATCGGCATTCGCGAGCTGGGATGGGGAGCGGCGAGCGTGCTGCTCATCGCGGCGGGATATTGGATTTAGGCGCTGGGCGCTGGACGTTAGGTGTCAGGTATGAAGACGACCATCGATCTGCCGGACGATCTTCTGATCGAGGCCAGGAAGAGGGCGGCCGAGGAGAGGACAACGCTCCGCGCGATTCTCGAACGCGGTTTACGCGAGCAATTAGCCAGAACGAAAGCCACGCGACGACCATCTGCGCGCATTCAGTGGGTCACAGTTCGCGGCGGACTACCTCCCGATGTCGACTTGAGCGATCGCGCGGCGGCAAGTGACCGGCTCCGCCGCAACCGATGATCGCGATCGACAGAAACTGCTGATGTTCGCCCCACCACCCGCACCGTCGAGGGCGACGCCCCAATCCCGATCAGACGCAGCTGCTGACTGACCCGCACTACTATCGAACCCGGCCACGCAGCTCCATTGGCGACGTTGGCACTCGGCGGCGCTCGACCGGCTGCTGCACCGCTCGAAGGTGATCAACATCCGCGGCGACAGCTACCGGCTCAAGGAAAAGCGCCGCGCCGGCGCTGGCAAGGAGTCGACCACCATGACCTGACGCTCGACCTCACCGCCAACCGGACGATCGCCGGCGCGTCGCCGGGATTACCGGTCGTCTCATTCATCAACGGGGGTCAAATTAATGTCAGTTCGGTTCGGCATCGTGTCGCGCGTGAGGTCTCCATGTAAACCTTCTACCGCAAGCGACGGATATACCCGATAGCAAAGCGATCGTGAGGATGCCTTGTGCCAGTGCCACTCCCAGAACCGTGTCAAAGCCCCACGGCCTTCGGTAGAGGCGATAGATGAGATGCAAGTGTCGTATCAGCTCCAAGTACGCCACGTACGTTGGGCTAGGGAGAAGGATACTCAGAAGGAATTGATGCGTTACCGTCGCGTACGATAAGTTAAACGCTATGGACGCGACGATCAGCAGCCACACTGACCGACCGCCGAAGGCTACGCTGCAGAGCAGCGCCGCGATCACGGCAGCAGCAACAACAATGAGGAACCATATTGTGATGCCACGAACCGCGAGGAACCCCCAAGCGACGGGGATAAGGGGCTCGACGGCTCTGTTAACCGGGGCGTATGCGAGCATCACGCGAACGGTCCATTCAAGATAAAACCAGCCTGCATCAGCGACGACGAAGGTCACAAATACACCGATCGTCGATAAAGCGGCTTTCACTGGAGGCCCTCGCAAGCATGACCGACGGCCTCGGCTCGCCTGGCGTTCTCTTGGTCAAAGGGTATTTGCTGAGTGTCGGGGCCGATTCCGCACATATGGCTCATCTCATGCGCGATAGTCTCCTGCAGCTCTTGACGTTGCGACGGGTAGACCCCCCCACAGTTTCTCTCGTGTATCCCGGCCGGTTGTAGGAAAATCGTGTCCACCGCGCCAGGTCCGGAACACGGGCCGCCGCACACTCCACAGTCCTGCTCGCATCTGATTATGAACGGCTTGTCACCACGACAGTGATCGCGAAAACAATCGAAAAGATGATAGCGGCGCAATATGCTCTGACAGCCCCCGTTTGTCCGCGTCTGTCGGCAGACCTCGGCTGCAGCATCAAGGATTCGGGCGCGGTCCAGGGGGCAACAACCAGGTGTATCCACATTGGAGGCGTTTGGTTCTGCAGCTAATCCCATCGGATCGATAAACAGAACCGGAAGATTAGACACGTATCTGAATAGGTTCATATCAATCATGATGCCAGATGGATCTTCAACGACTCGAACGGTGTCCTCCAGAGCGCGGGGAACCGCCAGCTCGATGTTTCGGAAGAAGCGAAATGCCACGGCGATGGGCGGCGTAATCGAGGGAGGCGACCGAGCGGTTGCCGACCGTGATGATCGAGTCTTCGGGCAGCGGCGAGGCGGCAATCGACATCACGAAGTGCGGCAGGTCGGGGACGTAGATCGCTCCACTCTCGTCGAACCCGTCCCAATGATCGAGCACGGCGCCGGCAACACGCGGCTCTCGGTTCACGATCGTTTTGAGCACCGGGCCGTGCGGCTGTCTGTCTTTGCCGATGACGGCGGAACCCGCCTGCATGTGGACGCGGGCCGGGAAGGGCAAAGTGTAGGCGACGACCCCGGTGCGCGGATCGAAATAACGGACAGGAATCGACCGTGCGGGAACGGGAGTCCCCGCCGCCGGGAAATACGTGAGGCGGCCATGAGCACCTACAAAATCAATCTCGAGCGAGTACGCCTCGTCGGGAACGACTCTCCCGTTTTGGTTGCGACCGTCCCAGGTCAACGAGACATGCGGCGTCGCAACCAGCTGATCGCGACCAATAAGGGCGACAGGGAAACCATCCCGGTCAAGGACGCGAGCGGTGATCCTGCCGGGCTCCGGCAGCCGGATGGAGATGGATTCCTTCTGGCCGACAGAGGGATTGAAGAATGGCCGCTCCAGGGAGACGCCGAGAGCGGAAGCCTGGGCAGAAATCAGCGGTGCCAGGGCAGCGAAGATCGCGAGAACGAGGCGCATGATGGGCGACGGCGGCTTGGAGTTCATCGGGTTCCATCACCTCAGGAATATGTTGAATGAATGGAAAGCAGGATATGAAATACTCCATCCCGCCGTCAAGTATGGATCATTTTCGCCAGATGTAGGCAGAGTCTTTTTGTCCGTCGCCGGAACTCGCCCGGCGTGACACCCGTCCGTTGGAGGAAGACCCTGAAGAACGTGTTCCTCGTCCCGAAGGCGCTTCGAGAGCCAACTTCATCCAGAGACAATCGGCGATTCGAGAGAAGGCGTTGAGCCCTCGCGACCCGCGCACGGTCGAAGTATTCGTGCGGCGAGACACCGCAGCCCCGCCGGACATTCGTTCGCAACGTTTCCGGCGAGACGCCCAGGAGCGCCGCAAGCTGTCTCACACGAGGGGGCTTTTGGTTTCGATAGCAGTCTCGAAGATATCGATCGATTGCCAGCCGCAACTTCCTGCATTTTCGTCCCATACCCGTTCGCAGCCGGCGGTGTTGGACCGAGCAGTCCATGCCCTCGGTACACGTGCCGTTGCCAGGTAGTGACTGGCGAAGGCAAAATGCGACCCTCAATTTTGGAAACTCTGCGAGGAGCGGATCCCCCACCCGTGGTTATCAGCCGAGCGCGCGCTACTGACAACCGACAACCGATAACCGGCAACCGGCAACGGCACGGCGCAGCCGTGCCTACATCACCACGACCGGCATCAGCGGCTCGAACTTCGCCGTGAAGTGCCGCAGCATCGGCGGAGCGGAAACGATTCGATATCCATGCAATCCGTGCCGCTGCCCCGCCACCGTGGCCACGACATACGCCACATAATCGAGATGCGACTGCGTGTACAGCCGCCGCGGAATGGCCAGGCGCACCAGCTCCATTCCCGCGGCGCGCTCCACGCCGTCGGTGGACATCCCGAACATCACCGTGCCGATCTCCGTCGTCCGCACGCCCCCCTCGAGATAGAGCGCATTCACCAGCGCGATCCCCGGATACTCCAGCGCGGGCACGTGCGGCAGCATCTGCGCCGCATCGAGGTACACCGCGTGGCCGCCGGGCGGCTGCACGATCGGAATGACGTCGCTCACCAGCTTGTCGGCCAGATACTGAATCTGCCCGATCCTGTATAGCAGGTACGTTTCGTCGACCACCTCGATCAGCCCCTGGGCGATGGCTTCGAGATCGTATCCGGCCAGCCCGCCATACGTCGGGAACCCCTCGGTCAGGATCAGCAGGTTGCGGCATTTCTGCGCCAGGAAGTCGTCGTTGAGAGCGAGGAATCCGCCGATGTTCGCCAGCCCGTCCTTCTTCGCCGACATCGTGCAGCCGTCGGCCAGCGAGAACATCTCCTGGGCGATCTCCTTCGGCGTCCGCTGCTGCTGCCCCTCTTCGCGCTGGCGGACGAACCAGGCGTTTTCGGCGAAGCGGCAGGCGTCGAGAAAGAACGGCTTGTTGTATCGCCGGCAGACGTCGCGCACCGCGCGAAGGTTCTCCAGCGACACCGGCTGGCCGCCGCCGGTGTTGTTGGTCACCGTGACCATGACCATCCGCACGCGGTCGCCTTCCGTGCGCAGGACCGCCTCCAGCCCGTCAACGTGCATGTTGCCCTTGAACGGATGGAGGAGCGCCGGCAGGCGCCCTTCCGGAATCACGAGATCGCGCGCCTCGGCTCCCTCGGCCTCGATGTTCGCGCGGGTGGTGTCGAAGTGGATGTTGTTCAGCACGAGGTCGCCCGGCTGCAGCGCGGAGTGAAACAGGATCCGCTCGGCCGCGCGCCCCTGATGCGTCGGGATGATGTGCTTGTAGCCGGTGAGGTCGTGCACCACTTCGCGGAAGCGCTCGAACGAGCGGCTTCCGGCGTACGACTCGTCGCCCTGCATCAGCGCGCCCCACTGCGCCGCCGACATCGCGCCGGTGCCCGAATCGGTCAGCAGATCGATGATCACGTCCTGCGCGTGCAGCCCGAACACGTTGTAGCCGGCTTCCATGAGCGCACGCTCGCGCTCGGCATGGGTGGTAAATCGGATCGGTTCGACAGCCTTGATGCGGAACGGTTCGATGTTCATGGCTCGATGGTCATCCATGGCGCATCCCCTCGCAATCGGAAAACTCACACCTTGTCGTGACGACCCACACCACGGGATGACAAATGTCATGCCCGGCGCCCCCCCGCGGTTCCATCCTACATCGATGGCGCGCTGCACATCGCTTTCCGAGCCGTACAACGGGCAGCTCTCGAAGCGGCTCATCGCCTGGATCGCCAGCGGGATGCTGTTCATGCTCCTGCCGGGGACGTTTCTCGGCGTGATGAACCTGCTGAAGATCAGCGCGGAGCACGAGCCGTCGGCGGCCGATGCCGGCTGGATTCAGGCGCACGGCCACGCGCAGATTTTCGGCTGGATCGGCTCGTTCATCATGGGGATCGGCTTCTACGCCATCCCGAGGCTGCGCCTGAGCGAGAACCCGGTAGGCGCCGCGTGGACGGCGTGGGGCATCTGGACCGCGGGCGTCGGGCTGCGCTTGGCGGCGGGCATCACGGAGTGGCAGTGGCGCGTGCTCCTACCGGTTGCCGGGGCGCTCGAGCTGATCGCCGCCTCGATCTTCTTCTCCACCGTTTTTCTGGCGCGGACGCGCGGGCCGCAGAAGACGTGGCGCGGCTCGCTGCTGATGATCGAGGGGGGCGCGATCGGGATGCTCGCGGTGCTGGCGGCGAATCTGGCCGAATCGATCGTGCTGGCGCGCGCCGGCGCGTCGCCGGTGTTTCCTCCCGAATTCGATTCGCGATTCCTGTCCGGAGTGACGTGGGGATTCATCGTCCCGTTCATCTGGGGATTCTCGACGCGGTGGATTCCGCCGCTCCTCGGATTGCGTCCGACGCGGAAGGCGATGCTGCTGCCGGCGCTGGGAGTGCTGATGACCGGCGCGGCGCTGGCGTCGCCGGCGACGATTCTGGCGGCGTCGATCGCGTTCGTGATCGCGCTGCGGATCTTCGAGCCATCGGAGAGGAAGCCGAAGCTGCGGGGCGTGCATCCATCGGTGAAGTTCTTTCTCCGTTCCGGGTTCGCCTGGATGATCATCGCCGCGCTGCTGGGCATCGCCGCCGAGCGGCTGGGCGGCGGCTTCACGGGGGCCTCGCGCCACGCGCTGACGGTGGGATTCATGGTGGTGACGGTGTTCTCGATCGGCTCGCGGGTGCTCCCGGCGTTCTTCGGCGTGCGGCGTTTGTTCAGTACGCGCCTGATGTTCGCGGCCCTGCTGCTGATCACCGCCGGCTGCGCGCTGCGCGTCGGATCCGAGGTGCTCGCCTACGGCGGAATCGTGAGGAGCGCATGGCAGTGGCTCCCGCCGTCCGCGATTTTGGAGATGACCGCGATCGTGCTGTTTGCCTTCAACATGGTGATGAGCCTGACCACCGGCACGCCGTACGACACGTACATCGAGGAGATGTCGGGCGTCGCGCGTCAGGCGCGAGGAGAAGCTGACGCCTGATGCCCTTGCGTTGCGGTTATCGCAGCGGGGCTCGCCCGAGTCGAGCTCGCGCTCTCGAACAATGGGAGAACGAGCGTGCTACCATCAAACCGTGACGAAAGAAGCTACCGAGTTGCTGGCGAGCGCACTGCAGCTTGGTGCTGACGAACGCGTGCAATTGGCCGAGGAGTTGCTGGCCAGTCTCAACGGGCAAGAAAACAACGTACAGGCCGCATGGGCTGCAGAAATTTCACGCAGGGCTGCCGAAGCACGGAATGAGGACGAAACCGCGCCTTTCGAGGATTGGCGAGCCGTTCTTCAGCGTATCGAGCGCGAAACTCTGAAACGTTGAAGCTTGTTCGCCCCGCAGACATCACGAGCCAAATCGTCGACCCGCGATCAGTCGTCTGGATAGGAACAAGGTCCGACACGCAACAGCTAGCCGTTCTTGCTGAACGCGTAACCGCGCGATATGACAAATTGCAAGAAGTCCCGGCCGACCTCGCTCACTACCACGCTCTCGGTGTCGCGGCGTTCGACCAACATTGTCACTTCCGCGAGCCAGCCGAACCAACGTTCAAACGTGTCGTTCTGGTACAACGTCGGGTAGGTTTGCTTCGCAGTTTCGAAATACGGGTTGAGGTCGGCGATAGGGACGACTCCTGCACTGTTTAGGTCACGAAGAGCGACTAGCTGACTGCCATAAATGAGCGAGTAGATGTACTCGTACGCGGTCGCGGCGATCGCGTCCGCAGCGATGTCGATGAGATACTTTTCCCTTTGCGAAGGATTGTCACCGAATTGCGAGTCGACCTGCTGCTTTAAACCCTCCGCGACACGGCGAACGAGCACGCTGTCGAACTTGATGAGCGGCTGCGGCATTGCCACGGCGGTTATTGGCGCAACGGCTTCTGTGGTCGCCACCGACTTTGTCTCATCCTGCTTCGCAGCCGTTACCTCAACACCGGGCCCCTTCACGTGATGTGCACGTTCGATAAAGCCGATCAGCGGTTTGCGGAAGAGGCTTAGGGCGACGATAACGATAACCGCTACCGGTGCGGGCCAACTGGTGAAAATCTGAGCTAGTACTTCCATATTCGCGCTCCTGGCGGTCGAACGTTCAAAGCTCCGCTTCGAGCCACGCGCGAGAGGGTAGCGCGCTGACGACCGGGCAACACGCGGCTTGACGCCGCCCTAAAGGTAGCGACGCGTTGACTCCGATTATTGGTCGGCGGATTTTCGCGCCTTTTCATGCAATGTATCGGAAAACCAAACGTCTCCTTCGCGAAATGCGCCAAGGAAGCCGACGCAGAGTGCGATTGTGAAAGTGAGAACTTGAGAATCCGGAAGTTTTCTCTCTTCGGCACAGGGCCCGTTTAGTGATTGCTCCGTAACATCAACCTCAACCTCATTTCGTTTCTCGCGCGGCTTCGTCCGGATCATCCTCGCGCGAACTTTCTTTCCAAAACATCTGATGGGTTTTTGTATCTTCGAACTCGCGCCATACGCGTCCGGTGGCTGTATCGAGCAGGTAAATGTCAGCGCGGATATTCGGACGCATGACGATGATGTATCGCTGGTAATTTTTGTTTATCACTTCGATCTGCTGGTGGAGCTGCTGTACTTCATCCTTTAAGGCGTTGATCTGAGGCCCAGCGTCGTTGCTACGCGTTTGCGACGGCATGCATGCGAGAAGCGCAAGAAACGACGCTGCCGTGACTACGGTTTTCATGCTTCTCCTTTCTTCGATGCCACGATTCTCTCGCATGCCGACGAAGAAGCGAAAGTTAGCGAAGAAACCGCCTCGCGAGGACTTCGCGCAGGCAGCACACCGGATAATCGAGCATGTGGTCGACAAAACCGAGACGCCAAGCGAGCCGTCAAAGAACAAAGACCGCCTGTCGCGCAGCAGGTAAGGACGCGACAGGTGCCTCACAGCTTAGCTACTACTCATCGTCATCGACCCAGATTGGCCACGCCCTGAGCCCATAATGCTTGGCCCAAATACGTTCGCCAGTGACAGGATCGATGCGCCAGGCGCGGAAAATCCGCTTTTTACCCGGCGGCGGATGAAGGGGGTCGTAAACGGTCGGCTTTAAGTTGTCGGCCATACGCCACCTCCTAATGAGGCTTGGCCGACTTCGTGCTACTACCTCTTGACAGACAACTACCTGAAGAGTATATTGTTACCCGCTTAGCAACACTGATCGGTTACGCCAGTGACCACGAATAAGCCGGGATGTGACCCCGGCTTTTTTCGTGTCTGCGGCCTACGTGGAGCCTCCACGCGCCGCAAACTGAGATGTCAAAGAACCTCTTTACTGCTCTACATCCTGCCGGTCGGTGTCGCCATCGGCGGGCAAATCCTCCTTAGCCAGCGTCAGAAACTTGACCACCTTCTCCACCAGCTTCTGTGTCAGCCGTTCGCCCGGAGCTACGCTGACCTGAACCGACAGCGCGCCGCCAACATACGGCACGCTAAGGACTAAGGCGTTACTGCCTCGCATTGCGGATGCTGTTGAGAGCGGTGCGGCGCTGGTCATCGTAGGCGTCTCCTGGGTCGCGCTGACTGGCGACTCGACACCGGTATTATAGGTTTCAGCCTGGATTTTCGCAAACTTGAGCGTCTCACGAAAAGCACGGTCAAGTCGCCTCGCACTGTCCTCAGCGAACCCCATCTCTCGCACGAGGTAACTGACCGTTGCATTCGTTGAGGCTTCGGCGTGAGTTTCGTATAACTTCATGAAAATATTAGGTGATAGCGCCGCCTCACGGACGGCCGCTTCGGCATCGCCATCATTAGCAGGAAGCACAATTCTCAGTCCAAGGTCTGATATGGCGAGCTTTTCCCCACGACCAGACAAGAGGCCATACTGTTTCAGGGAACCGAGCTTTACTCGTGCTGCTCCACTCATGCTATTGTATCCAATAGCTTTAGAGGCTGTGATGCCATCCACAGCGGTGCGCCGTTCGGATGCATAGAACTGCTTGATACCAGCGATAGCCTCCTCCAGACTTATCGATGGGTAATTCGGTGACCTTTTTCTATCCACCATACAGTGAACCTCACTCCTAACAGCATACTCCTTTTCGGGCTAATTGTCAAGTCTAATGTGGGCTATACAACGGCCAATTGCTGGGCCACGCTAGCCCGCAACGAGCCTGAGGCTACTTGATCATTGTCCCCCTGGCGACGCAGATGTTACCGTGATGACTACGAAGAGAGTCACAGCTTCCGACGCTCAGACCCGTTTCACCGGCGCTGGAAGCCGTGGCGAATACGAAGGCCCGCCACCTCTTGAATCCCGCGGCCACCGCCTGCTTCCGCGTCCATCCTTCCGCCAGAAGCCTCCGCGCGTGCAGCGCGCGCACTCGCCGCAGAAACGCGCCCGGCGACTCCGGCATCGCCGCGCGCCAGTTCCGGTACAGCGAGCGCCGCGAATCCCACTGCCGCGCCAGATCGCGAAGCCGCGGCGCATGCGGCCGGTCCGCCATCAGATCGATCAGGCTTCGCAGCCGCTGCGGCAACGCCGCGATCCGGCAGCCGATCTGCTCCAGGGCGAGCACCACGTCACTCCGGATCGTATGCAGCTGTCCCCCGTTCACCGCGGCCCACACCTCGAACTCCGCGGCCGTGGTGAACAGCATCACCCCGTCATCGCACACGCGGCGCACGACTCGAATCAGGGCGCCGGGCGGCGCCACCACGACGATCGTCCGCTCACGGTCGGGCTTCCCGTGAAGACGCATCCGCAACAGGAGTGACCCGGCGAGGCAAATCCCTACCCTGAATTTGATTCGAGGTCGCGGCCGGCATCGAGTGAGGCGAGATCAGGCCGATCCCAGCTCGATCGCCGTCCACGCCATGGCCACCGCCGCGTCCATCACCGCCCGATCCGCCGCCGCGGTGATGCAGCACGCCGTGAACTCCGGCTGGTGATTCACCGCGGGCAGCGAGTCGATCCCCATGAACGGATGGATCGTCGGAAACGCCAGCGAGACGTTCCCCATGTCCGTCGATCCCGTGGCCCGCTCCGCCGCGGCGCCGAGGACGGGAAACTTCCGGCCGAGCGCCTCGGCGTTGCGCCGGTAGATCGCCGCGATCCTCGGGTCGTGCCGCACCTCGGCGTACGGCTTGTCGCCGCCGATCACCGCCAGCGTCGAGCCGGTGGCGATCGCCCCCGCCTCGAAACAGCGCAGCACCTTCTCGCGGACCCTTCCGAGGCCGTCGATCGTTTCCGAGCGGATCAGATAGCGCGCCGCGGTGTGCGCCGGGACGACGTTCGGCGCGTCGCCCCCTTTGGTGATGATCCCGTGGACGCGATCGGTGGGAAGGATGTGCTGGCGCAGAAGGC